>Ga0181560_10000123_pt1 | contig 61842 bp, 34 predicted proteins | sample 011ome_20_FD_133751 | JGI IMG/M metagenome (GOLD analysis project Ga0181560, IMG submission 133751) | Coastal salt marsh microbial communities from the Groves Creek Marsh, Skidaway Island, Georgia - 011509CT metaG (megahit assembly) | ecosystem: Environmental > Aquatic > Marine > Intertidal... | reverse complement strand
TCGCGGACGCGTCCGCGTTCGATTCCGCGATGTGCGCGCGCGCGATCGATTTCACGGCTTCCTCGTCCGCGGAAGCCGCGCGTTCCTCCGCGGCGAGCTTATCCGCCTTGGCCGCCTGAAACGCGGTTCGCAACGCGTTGCACTCCGTCCGCGCGGTGATCATCTCCGCCTTCGCGATGCTCGCCTCGGTCGTCGCCTCCGTCACTTTCGCTTCCGCGGTTTCCGCGCGCGCGTTCGCGGCCGCGGCGGCGACCGAAGCGGCGTTGTTCTCCTCCAGCGCGAGCTTCAGCTCCGCCTCCAACTTTCGCTCTCGCGCGTGAAGTTTCTCCTGCTCGAGCCCGGCGGCTTTCCTCGCCGCCGCGGTCGCGTCTCGAAGCGCGCCCGCTTTCGCCTCCTCCGCGAGCTTCGCGCCTTCCACGCCCGCGGCTTCGCTGATCTCGAGCTCGGCTTCGAGGCGCGCGGCGCGTTCTTGCGCCTCGCGGAGCCTCTCCTTCAGATACTTGATCGCCTCGTTCTCCGCGTCTCGGTCCTCCGCCTCGAAGAGCGCCTTCTCCGCGGATTCCGCGCGCGCGGCCGCGTCCGTCGCCGCCGCCGCGGAGGCGTCCGCGGCGCGGCGCGCAGCCTCCGCGTCCGCGGCGCTCTCCGCCGCTCTCGCGTCCGCCGCCGCGAGCTCGGCTTCGAGTTCGTCGATTCGCGCGGCGGCGACGGACGCGGCGACGGCGGCGGAGGCGGCGTCCGACGCCGCCGTCTGCCTCACCCCCGCGAGCTCGTCCGCGACGCTCTCCGCAGCCTGAAGCCTGCGTTCGAGCTCGCCGGAACATTCCTCGACCGCGTTGAGCGCGTTCTCCATCTCGCCCGCGTACGCGCGGTCCTTCCCCGCGGTTTCCTTCGCGTTCGAGGCAGCCTCTGACGCGATCGCGGCGGCGTTTTCCGCGGCGAACAGCTTCGCGGCGAACTCCCTCGTCTTATCGTCGAGTTCGTCTTCCGCCTTCTCAGCGCGCGTCTCCGCCGCGGCCGCGCGAGCGTTCGCCTCCGCGGCGACGGCTTCGTGTCTCTCCGCCGCGTCCGCGGCCCGTCTCGCGTTCTCTCGCGAGTTTTCAATCGCGCGAACCAAGTCGTTCACGCGCGCCTCTAACTCCCTCCGTCGAGACTCGAACTCGCGCTCTCTGAGCCGCACCGTCTCGTCCGCTTGCATCCGCGTCTCGCGCGTTCGCGCCTCCCACTCCATCTCCACCGCGCGCGCTTTCTCCTTCGCGAGTATCTCCGCCGCCTGCGCGGTGGCGACGACGCGCGCGAGTTCCCGCGCCGCGTTCGACGCCGCCGCCTCCGCGGCCGCGATCCTCGCGCGCATGTCCCCTTCCCTCTCCCCCGCGGTCTCGAGCGCGCGCGCGAGCGCGCCGAGGGCCTTATCCCCGCCCGGTCGTTGGTTCACGAACCCGGGACCGGCGCCGATCGGACCGCCCGGAGTTATCGCGTCGACGTCGAACGTCACCCCGGCGGATGTTTTCATCGCCGCGACGTCCGCCATCATCCGCGTCAGAACCTCCTCTTTCGCTCTGATCTCCGCGCGCGCGTCCTCCTCCCGCTTCGCCGCGGCCGCGACGTCCGCTCTGAGCGCGGACTCGCGTCGCGCGAGGTCGTCTCGCAGCGCGTCCCTCGACGCGAACTCGCCGGCGGCTTCGGACGCCGTCGTCGCCGCCGCCGCCGCCTCCGCGCGCGCGAGTCGCTCTTCCAGGTCCGCGCGCTCCTCCTTGAGGGACACGATCTCGTCCGAGGCTGCCTCGCGCGCCGCCTCCGCGGCCGCGGTCGCGCGCGCGGCGTCGTCCGCTTTCGCCTTCGCGCTCGTCTCCGCGTCTTTCGCCGCTCGAAGGCGCTCGCGGAGCTCGTCGAGCAACTCCGACGCGTCCTTCGCGTCCTCGAGGACGCGCCGGCCCGCGGCTTTCCTCGCCGCCTCCGCGAGCTGCTTCCCGAGCGCGGCCTCGCGCTCCTCCGAGGCCGCGAGCCGCGAGCGCAGGTCCCTCACCTCGATCTCGAGCGCGGCGAGGCGCGTGCTGGACGCGGCCTCCGCGCGCGCGGCGGGCTCTCGGTCGGCATCGGCGTCGTCGGTGGTCTCCGCGTCTGCTTCTAGGTGCGGTCGCAGCCGCGCGACGAGCTCGACTTTGAGCCCGGTCGTCGGCAGCCCGCGCTTCTTTAGCTCCGCCTTGAGCTCGCCCACTTTCAGAGCGTCGACGTCCATCGTTCCCGGCGGGCGGCGCCGCGCCGCGCGAGACGGTGTGTCGCTCATCGCGTTGTCAAATCTCAAACGGAAAGTCCAAGAAGTCGTCCGCTAAATTTTCGAACCGCACAACCGGCAGCGCGGTCAGCCGCCGCCATGGGGCATAGCGCCGCGGTCGACGTCGACGATCTCATCAACGGCAAGGGGGAATGGCGAAACATTCAGGTGCGCCCGTGCACGCGCGACGCTCGGACGTCCTCACCTCGCGACGCCCGCGGAGGAATTTGGATTCGCGTCTCGCCCTCCTCGAACGAAACCACCAAACGACGCCGTCGCGCCGACTCCCGTCGCCGACTCCCGTCGCTCACCGCCGCTCCCCCTTCTGCGCGACCAGGATATCGTCCGCGTGACGTTCAAGGCGTCCATCGACGTCATACGCGCGCAAGGGGAGAAGATCGAAGCGCTCCAGCAGAAGGTCGAAGCGCTCGAGCGCGCGGTGAACGACCGCGCGCGAACCGAGGACGTGAAAGCCGCGCTCGACAAGGTCAGAAGCTTCGAGGATAACCCGCTGCTGTCCGCGTCGTCGTTCGACCAAATGAACGTCGAGATCGACGCCGCGGTTCGACGACGCGTGGACGCGGCGAACCTGGCGACGCGAGGGGAGACGCAAGCGCTCGCGGCGGCGTTGGACCGCGCGAACGAGGATTGGCGCGCCGAGCTCGCGACGGCGACGAAACGTTTGAACTCGCTCGCGATCAACGGCGCGGGGGGGATGGGGACGCGCGAGGACGAGCTCGAGAGGACGTACGCGACGAAGAGCGAGCTCGCGCTGAAGTCGGACATGAAGGACGTGTGCGCGCTGTTGGACGTGAAGGTTGGCGTCGACGACGTGAACCGCGCGCTCGCGGAGGTTTCGAGAGAGTTGGAGGGGAAGGCTAGCCTGGGCGCGCTGGAGGCGAGCATTCGCGAGCAGGGGATCATAAACGCCGGGCTCGCCGCGGAGAGGAGCGTCGGGCGGTGGATATGGAAGAGCGGGAACGTCAAAGCCGGGAACGGCGTGCCGTGGAACGTCCAGAGCGTGAACACGGATCCAGAAAACTTCGTGTGGGAAAAAAATTGCGTCTCGATCGTCGCCAACGCGCCGGGGCTGTACGAGGTGACGTTCGGATTTTTCGTCCGCAAGAAGCCGGCGATCCAGTTGTTAGTAAACGGCGAGCCCGTCATGGCGGCGGTGAACAGCGCGTCGTACGTGTTACATCACAGCAGCGGGCGGCTCACGAGCGTCGGACGGCACCCGGCGGGGAACGTCACGGGATTGACGCTGGTGGACTTTCTCGCGCTGCCTCCCAAGGCGAGGATCGCGGTGACGTACAACGGCGAGAGCGGCGGCGAGGGGTTCATATCGTTGAAGAAGTTGTGACGGATTAGATAGCTTCGAGTCTCGTTCGTCACGAACGGTCGCTCGTATTACTGCGTGAAAATCGTACCTCGATCACCAGCACGCACCAGACTGCGAGAAAACGAGCGCCCCGATGAAAATTTACGGTCACAACGTCGGGCGCGATGGAGGCTCGCCTCGCCGCGATCGCCGCGGAGGGGGGGGGCCAGAAGGAGAAGACGCAGAAGTACCAGACCGTCCTCACCGAATCGCTCTCCAACGGCGGCGACGTCGAGGGTCTCAAGCAGATGGTCGTCCACATGCTCTCGGACGTGGTGCCTCTCGTGACGTCGCGGCAGATCTTGAGCACGCTGTGCTCGGAAGCGAAGAGCCTGCCCGCGGCGCAGCACAAAGACGTCGCGGAGTTCGCGCTCGAGAAGATCACCCCGAGAGTCGTGTCGTTCGAGGAGCAAGTCAGCGTCCTTCGCGAGGGCCTCGCGAAGCTGTTGAAGGACGACGGAAAAGCGAGCGAAGCGGCGTCGATGCTCGCTGGGATCGACTTAGACAGCGGGATCAGGAACCTCTCGGACGAGTACAAGCTCAGGATGTGCGTGGACATCGCGATGCTGTACCTGGAAGACGACGACGCGACGAACGCGGACGCGTTCATAAAGAAGGCGTCGTTCCTCCTCGGCGCGTGTAAGGTGCGTCTCGGGCGCACCGCGCTCTCGAACGAATCCACCCGCGGCGTTTTCGCGACTCAACGACGACCGATGATTATACCAGCACTTAACCACACTGAGGGTCACGGCCCTCACCTCGCTGTCGAACCCTCGCGTCGCGGGCTATCGGGTTACTCCGAGACACGCCGCGCGACGGAGGCTGGCGAACCGAGCGGTTAAGAGACGCGAGGCTTATAACTGGCTAGAATGAGGTCGCCGTCGAAAATGTTCGACCTAACAACGCGCGCCGCTCTCACATCTCGCTCGTCCACTCACTCTGCGACGATCCCTTGACATTCACAGGAAGGAGAAGCTTTGGAGCTTCAGTACAAGTCGTGCTACGCGAGAATCTTAGACGCGAAGATGAAGTTCACGGAGGCGTCGTTGCGGTATTACGAGCTCTCGCAAACGGAGCTCGGGAGGGATCTAGGAGACGGCAAGGTCGTCACGGAGTCCGACCTCGCGGCGTCGCTGACGAGCGCGATCATCGCGTGCATCCTCGCCGCGGCGGGACCGCAACGAGCCCGCGTCCTCGCGACGCTGTACAAAGACGATCGCTGCGCGAAGCTGCCGATATACCCGGTGTTCGAGAAGGTGTACCTCGAGCGGATCCTCCGCGCGGACGAGGCGGCGAGCTTCGCGAGCACGCTCCGGTCGCATCATCTCACCGTCGGCGAGGACGGGCTGACCGTCGTGACGCGCGCGATCAGCGAACATAATCTGCTGAGCGCGAGCAAGCTGTACAACAACATCAAGATCGATGAGCTCGGGACGCTGCTCGGGTTACCCCCCGACCGCGCGGAGCGCACCGCCGCGAGGATGATCGGCGAGGAACGCATGGCCGGGTCGATCGATCAAGTCGACGGGTTCATCGACTTCCAGGATCCGAGCGACGGGGACGTGATCAACGAGAAGTGGGACGCGCAGATCACGAGCGTGTGCACGCAAGTGAACGACATCGTGGATATGATGGAGAACAAAGGGATCCCGATCAGGTTGTGAAGCGATCACGATTTCGACGCCCGACGACGACGGCGAAATAGGACAGACTACGATTAGCGAATAAGGTTACGACGTCACCTACCTAGCACGAACGCGACTCACTCGATCTGCCAGTCGATGGGCACGCCGCCTTTCTTCTCGATGTACGCGTTCGCCTGCGAGAAGTGCTTGCACCCGTAGAACCCTCTGTGCGCGCTCAGACCGCTCGGATGCGGGCACTTCAACACGAGGTGATTCCCGTCCTTCGCGATGAGCCGCTCCTTCTCTTGCGCGTTCTTCCCCCACAGCATGAACACCAGGTTCGTCTGCTTCTTCGACAGCGACCGGATCGCCGCGTCCGTGAACACCTCCCAACCTTTCTTGCTGTGCGAGTTCGCCTGGTGCGCGCGAACCGTCAGCGACGCGTTGAGCATCAGCACGCCTTGCGTCGCCCACTTGTCCAAGTCCCCGTGCGTCGGTTTCTTGCACCCCAAGTCGTCCCCGAGCTCTTTGTAAATATTACTCAGGCTCGACGGAACCTTGATCCCCTTCGGTACGGAGAAGCTCAGCCCCATCGCTTGACCGTCGTCGTGGTACGGGTCTTGCCCGAGGATGACCACCTTCACGTTCGCCGTCGCGCACGAGTTGAAGGCTCGGAACACGTTCTTCGTCGCCGGGAACACCTTAGCGCCGGAGCTCCACTCGCGCTTCAGGAAGGTCTTCAGGTTCCCGAAGTACTCCTTCTTGAACTCCGGCTCTAAGATCTCCCTCCAGGTGCTCTCGACGAGGAGGTCCTCGATGTTCGGCGCGACGCCGTTCGCGGCGGCGACTTCCGCTATTTTCGTCGCCTCCCTCTGCGCAGCCTTGCTTCGCGCGAGCTGCTTGTTCAGCTCGACGCGCTCACGCTGCGCGTCCGTCAACGTCGAGCCTCCTTCCTTCGCGTCGGCGCCCGCGTCCGCGTTGACGACGTTCGACGGTCGCAGCGGCGCGATCGCGTCTTCTGTCGTTTCGTCGGCGTCATCTTTCTTCGTTTTTTTCGCCGCGGGGGTGAAGAACGAGCGGATGCTGCCGCGCTTCTCCGCCATCGCGGACGGAAGACGCGGACGCGGGGCGCGGGGTGAGGGCGCGAACGAGGGCGCGCGCGTGAAACAGGCGTGCGTAAGTGCCGCGCGCAGACGCATGTGCGAGGAAACGATCCGCGTCGGCACGATCGGGCTCGTCCCGCGGGCGGATTTTCTGTTCGCGCGATCGAAATTTTAAATCGAGACGTTGGACGAGCCGACAGCTTCCTCGCTTCGTCTCGCCCGCACAAGCCTCCGCGCACCGCACGCGAGCGAGGGCGGTCGACGCGGGCATCGTCCACGCTTCGGGCGCGCGAGAGCGAATCGACGGATACACGTCCTCCGCGCGGGCGACGTCGGACGCGTCGCACGACGCCGCGAGGGAAACGGCGCTCTTCGAATTCGTCGTCATCGCTTCGCTCGCTTTTTTAAAGCCGCCCCTCTGAGATTCATTCGCGGGGTCGACGGCCGCGCACGATGGCGCTCTCGGACCGCCAGTTCAAGCGCAAAGTGTTCGATGAGCTCAAGAACACGGGCACGATCGATGGGATCAAAGGCTCCCTGCGCTCGCGCCTCGTCGGCGTCCTGCAGAGGAAAGACCCGAGCGTGTTCGACGGCAGCGGCCCGTCCCCGGGGTCGCAAAATCTGTGGCAGCGCGCGGCGAACAGCCTGTACGTGGAGTACCTCAACCACCAAAACTACGGGTACGCGCTGTCCGTGTTCCAGCCCGAGTGCGGGCTGACGGACCAGCAGGTGATGTCCCGAGACGAGATCTCGAGGGTGCTGTGCCTCGAGCGCCCGTCGAGTCTGTCGCAGCACCTCCTGCGCCCCGACGTCGGCGCGAGAAACGCGGACGGCGCCCCCGCGCCGCCGTCGCCGCTGCTCCTGAACATCTTACAAGCGATCGCGGAGGTCGGCGCGTCGAGCGCGAGGAGGGAGACGCCGACGCAGACGGACGACATCTCCGGCGGTGCGAGCTCGCTGGCGTTGAGACTCGCGCAGATTGACGAGCAGCACGAGCGCGCCGTCGCGACAGAACGCCTGGCGCCGCTGCGCGACGCGGAGGAGCGAATGGCGTCGTTTCAAAAGGAGTGCGAGAGCAGGATGCGCGCGGAGATGCTCGAGCACGTCCGGCGCGTTCGCGAGCACGAGGTGACGCAAGCGCGGCTGGAGGAAGCGTCGAAGCACCGGAGGAATCTCGCGGAAGCGAGGGAGGACCTCGAACGCGTGCATTCGGACCGGCTTCAGAAGTTACGCGCGCGCGAGGAGGCGCAGATCGAGCGCGTCCGAGCCGCGGAGGCGGCGCTGGAGCGCGCGGCGTACGAGCACCGGCAACGCCTCGCGGCGGAGCACGACACCCTTCGCGGGGAAAAGGAGGCGTTCCAGCGCGAGCAGATGGGCAGGGCGATGCTGCGCGCGAGAGAGGAGGAAGCCGCGGCGCGAAGAGAAGCGGAGTTGAACGCCAAGGAGATGTCCTGGCAGTCGCGCGACTTGCACGCCACGGAGGAGGCCCAGCGCCGCGCGGTCGCGAAGACTCGCGAGGCGGAGCGCGACATCGAGAAACGACGAGAAGAGCTCCACGCGGAGATCGAGGCTGTTCGACGCGAGCGCGCGACGCTCGAGAAGGACAAAGCCGCCGCGCTCTCCGTCGTCCTCAGCGGCGGCAAGGGCGACGCCGCGACGGACATCCTCGTGATGCAGATCGAGGACCTGCGAGTGCAGCTGGACAAAGCGAACGCGGCGCTCGCGAAGCGTGGGGAGGCGACGATGTCGCCCGAGGCGCCGCAGTTGATGCTGGACGACGGGAGGGAGAAAAAAATCGAAAAGAAGTACGCCAAGACGGTGGCGGCGTTGCACCGCGCCGAGGCGGACGCGGAGACCGCGCGCGAGGAGGTGATCCCCCTGAGAGTGGAGATCGAACGCATCGAGTACGAGAGAAAGGAAGAGCGCAGGGAACGCGGGGAAGCGCTCGCGATGGCGGAGGCGTTCAAAGTGCGCGCGGAGGTGGCGGAGAAACGCGTCGACGACGCGGTGAAACGCGCGAAGGACGCGTGGGCCACCGTCGAGAGCACGAAGAAATTCATGCGCGAACTCATGGACGAAGAGGTCAAGAAGCGCATCTACCAGGAGCAGCGCGCGAACGCGCTTCGCGCCGCGGCGGAGATCCCCGGGGTGACGCCGGAGCAGCTCGGGTTACAGCGCGGCCTCATCGACGGCGCGAACGCGCTCGTGGACGAGAACGGGGAGTACGTCTCGCACAACACCGCGGTGAATCTGATGATGAAAGAGCTCGAGGGGCAGCACCAGACGCAGAAGGAAGCGCTCGCGGCGTACGAGCGCAAACTCATGTACGAGAGGCAGATCGAGGAAGCGACCGCGAGGATGGACGCGGCGAAGCTCGCGGCGAACAAGATGAGGGACGAGGCTTCGAAGAAGGCGCAGATCGAACGCGCGGTGTTGGAAGCGGAGATCACGGCGAGGCTGGCGATGGAGGAAGCGGCGAAGGTATCGGGCGAGTCGTACGCGGACGCGTACGCGGACGACACGTTCGAGGCCGCGGACGAGGAAGTCGCGGCCGTGGCGATCGACGCGCCGGCGGTGACCGCGTCGCCGCCGAAGTCGCCGAAGTCGCCGACGTCACGCCCGAAGTCGCCCGTGGGGGCGAAGAGTCCGAAGAAGACGTCTCCGCGGGTTTCGGGGGAGATTGAGGAGGTGTACGAGGAGGACTTCGTCCCGGACGAACTAGAAGACGAGACGGGGGACGACGTGTTTTAATTCGTAAACGACGTCTACGCGAAAGCGCTGCTAGCTAGTCTATCCGCGCGCTCACTCGCCGCCGGACTCCGAGTCTGAAGAGTCCGACTCTGAAGTGTCTGCCTCGTCGTCGCGGGGCTTTTTCCTCGAGCGTTCTCTGCCGTACCCCGCTTCGAAACACGACCCCAACCACCCTTTCTCCCCGTGAAACCCGCGCTCTTCCGCGGCTTCCTCCCCCCCTCCGCCGCATCCGTTCGGTTCGTCGCCCTCTCCGAGCATGCGATCGAACACCCTGCCGGAGATGACGCACATCTCGGTCATGCCGTCGTGGTCCACGACACGTTCGCGGCAGCTGTCGTCGCCGCACACGTGCGCCCTTCCCGTGCGCTCGCACACGAATATGTCCGACCCGAACCGCGTGTACGAGCACCCGGTCGCGACGCTGCACCGGTGCTTGGACTTCGCGTCCAAACCGTCCCCGAGGCCTTTCGACGCGCGCCAACGCGAGACGACTTCGACGTCCGTCAGCAGTCCCGCGGCGTCCCTCCGCGCCGTCGCCGCGTCGGCGCTCGGCGCGGGCGCCGCGAGCGAGCGCTTCGCCGCCTGCATCTGCGCGTACAGGTGCTTCTGCGACGGCGGCGCGTTCGCGACCGCTTGTCGCAGCTCCCTCGCGTCGTCGACGAAGTACAGCGCGCGCCAGCTGTGCGCTCGGCGTTGCTCCTTGGGCTGTCCGAAGCGCGCGGCGTACGATCTTCGCCAGAGCCTGTCGTCCTGAGCGGGCCCTCGCAGGTGTCGGCACGTCGTCGCGACGGACGTGAGGTCCTCGGGGGCGAGGAACGCGAACACGTGCGCGATGATCTCCCTCGGCAGGGACGCGAGGCCCGATCCTCCTCCGGTCGTCGTCTCCGACGCCCTTGCGGCCTTCCTCGCGGGCGCGTCGTCGACGTCTGGGGTCTCTTTCCTTTTTTTGTTATTTCCCGCGAGGGTTGTCTCGTCGTCCGCGCGTCCCGCTTCCACGAGCTCGGCCTCGAGCTCGTCCGCGAAGTCGTCGTCGCTGTCGTTCTCTATCTCGGGGACGAGCGCGTCCACGGGGTGGGCGACCGCGGCCGCCATGATGGTTCGGCTGCGGTCGTTGTGGTCGTTGTGCTCGGGTTGATTATCCGTCACTGATCATAACCGTGACAGAAACGTGACTCTGACTCCAGTCTAAAAGCCCATACGTAACCTGGGGAGAGGCCACCTGGAGAGGCCCAAATTTCAATTTTTTTCTGCCCCTCGGGGACCGCCGCCAACTGAAGACCAAGAGGATCGTCGCCCGCGCGAGCGCGCCCTTTCTCACGCGCGCGCGACTCACACCGCCGCGCGTTACCGCTCGGACCTCGTCGCGTCGCCGTCGAAGCTCCGGAGAAACCATGACCGCCTCGACTTGCGTGCTCGTGGAGACCGGGGACGAGGATCCGCTCGTCTCCGTCGCGACGCTCGTGGACGGCCTCGTCGGGGACGCCTCGGGCAAGATCGCGAAGGAGTGCGCCGCCCTCCTCGAGGCCGGGAAGTTCGTCGACGCGGTCGGCAAGATCATGGCGCACGGCGCGAAGCTCTTCGCGGACGCGTCCGAGAAAGACCTCGAGGCCTCGGTCCTGATCGTCGGCGGGCTCGCGCAGAGGCTCCCCGCCGCGGACGCCGCCGCGTGCGTAGACGCGCTCGTGCAGGCTGCGCTCGCGAGCACCGAGCGCGGTCCCGCGCGCGCGAACGCGCTGTTCTCGCTGTACAACATGACCACGGACCTCACCGCGCGACTCGCGATCTTGAACAAGATCCTCGCGTACGTCCGCAGCGCGAAGCTCGGGACGCTCGTCGCGCCGCTCGCGAGGCACGTGGAGGACAACTACGCGTCTTGGAATCTCGACCCCGCGGCGACGCGCGCGATGCTCCAGAGCATCTTCTCCATGCTCGCGGAGACGTCCGTGACGACGGACGTGAACGACGCCGCGTCCGCGCGCGTCCTCGATCTCCAGCTCAAGTACCTCGCGACGTACAAGCCCGGGGAGAAGCTCGACGCAACCGCGGAGGACGTCGCGAAGGCGACGGTCGTGTCGTTCGTGCGTTCCAACGACATGCTGTTCAAGTGCGACCTTCTGGGGTACCCCGCGATCAAGGCTCTGAAGGACACCAAGTCCGCGAACGTCCTCGGGTTGCTCGAGACGATGCTCACCGGCGACGGCATGGGCGCGTTCGCGGCGTTCGCCAAGTCAAACGGCGACGTGTTCAAAACCCTATCGGTGGACGAGGCGGAGTGCGCGGGGAAGATGAAGGTGCTCGCGCTGTGCGCGCTCGCGGAGAGCGCGACGGCGGCGTCGTCGTCTGGGGAGGTGACGTACGCGCAGGTCGCGGCCGCGCTGCAGTGCGCGGACGGCGAAGTCGAGGGGTGGATCGTTCGCGCGATCGGCGCGAGGCTGATCGAGGCGAAGATGGATCAGCTGAGGGGCGTCGCCGTCGTGACGCGCGTGACGCACAGAGTGTTCGGCAAGGAGCAGTGGGCGAACCTTCGGGCGCGGCTCGACGTGTGGCGGGAGAACCTGGCGGGCGCGGCGGGCGAGGTGTCTAAGGCTTTAGACGCCGGAGCGGAGGCCTTGGTCGCGCACTGATGAGGCTTCGTTATTATGATCCGTAACTCTTCATTCGACTGTTGAAACACTCGTTCAAGATCGCTAAAGCACGTCGTCACTCCGACCAAAGAACCGCGACGCCGTTCTTGTCCGCGGTCGCGAGACCGCTCTGCCCCCACGCACACGTCGCGACCGCGGCGTCGTGCCCTCTCAGCGTCACCTTGAGCCCTTCGTCGGACAGAGACCACACGAACACGGCGCCGTCCGCGCCCCCGGCGACGACGTGCGCGCCGTCCGGGGACACGCACGCGTTGGCCCATTGCGTCCAGACTCTGTACCCGCTCGCCTTGATTGTCTTCACGACCTCGCCCTGCGCGCCCCCTCTGAGGTCGATCAGCTTCAGCGTGTGGTCTTTGCCGCTCGTCAGGAACTGGGCTCGGTTGTTCGGCATCGCGGTCACGGACGTGACGTGCTGCTCGTGCGCTCTGACTTCGATCGGATCGCACGCGTTCCCCGGCTTCCTTCGCACGTCCCACACCCTCGCGGCGCCGTCGAAGTGGCCGGTGACGACGACCCCGGCGCCGTCGCCGTACGTCACCGCGTTGCAGTTGCTCGCGCACATGATGCTCGCGACGCAAAACCCTTTGTTCAGGTCCCACACCTTGATCGTTTTGTCGTGCGAGCACGACGCCGCGCGCGTGTTTTCAAACGGCGAAAATCGCGCGGCGCACACCTTCTCCGCGTGACCTCGCAGCGCGTGCCTGCACTTCCCGGTGACCGCGTCCCACAGCCGAATGGACTTATCCGCCCCCGCGCCGAGGACCGTCAGATCCCCGCCCCCGCCCCCACCCCCGTTCTCGCCGCCGCTGAAGTCGACGTCGAGCAACGCGCCGGCGTGACCGGCGAGCCTACCGGGGCCGGTCGCGACGCCCGAGCCCGCGTCCCACAACGACACGACCTTGTCGTCCCCCGCGGTCGCGAGGACGTCCCCTCCCGCGGTGAACGCGACCCTGTGCGTGCCGCCGACGTTCGCGCGTATCACCAAGCGCTTGCGCGCGGGGAAATATCCCCCGCTCCGCGCGCGCGACCCCCCCTGCCCCGGCGCGGTCGTCAGAGAACGCATGCGAGTGCTCGACGCCGCGGAGAGATCCGCCGCCGCGGCCGCTAACTCCACGGACTGCTTCTGTCTCTGAAGATCTTCGTACAGGTCGTTGATCGCGTTCATCTTCTCCGCCTCCGACAGCTTCATCTGCATCACGCGCTCTAGAAGCTGCTGATTCTCGCGCTCGACCGCCTCCGCCTTCGCGAGCGCATCTTCCTTGTCGCGCGCTCTCGCCGCCGCCTCCGCCTCGGTCGCCTCCGCGAGCGCTCTGGCGCTCTCGAGCTCGCTCGCGAGCGCGTCCCCGCGTCTGATCGCGTCGTCGCGCTCGCGCTCGGCGAGGACGAGCGCCTCTTTCGCGACGACCAGGTCTTCGTCCGCTTTAGCCTGGCGGTCCCTCGCGACGATGACTTGCTCGGAGCTGTCCGCGTGTCGCTTGTAACTCTCCGCGAGCTCGGTCTGGAGCTGCGCGACGCGCGCGGCTTGCTCTTGCGCCGCCTCGCCTCGCGCCGCCGCGTCGTTCGCGATCTTTAAGTTCGCCTCCGAGGTCTCCTTCCCCTGGGTCAGCTCCGCGCACTGTCGCTGCAGCGCGGACGCGCGCTCTTGCAGAGCTCGAGCGTTTGTCTGCGCGGATGCGTGCGCTTCGAAGACGTCTTTGAACGCGACGACCTCCGCGCGGTTGCGCGCCTGCAGCTTCGAGAGCAGCGACGCCGTCGTGTCGCACGAGGGGGAGGCGGCCCCGCCGCGGGTGGGGGTCTCCATGACCCGCCAGCCCTGCGCCTCTCCGAGTGTTCTGGTGCAGATCTCAGTTTGCGTTTGTCGCGTGTTAACTTTCCGCCCCCCGGTTCCAGCGACAGGGGACACAAGTCACCGACACACGACCGCTCCGCGAACGATGCCTTCGGTGCAGCAGGTCGAAGATCTCCTCCGCGCCGCGCTCGAGGCTGAGACGGTGAAGGTCACGGACATCAGCGGAGAGTAGGGCGGCGTTCTCCCCGAGCCTTCTCCGTGCGCGTCGTCGTCCAACCACCGATCGCCCTTCGAACCGCATACGACTGACCCTGACGCGACCGCTGTGCGTGACCCTATACCTAGCTGCGGTGAGAGCTTCGAGGTCGAGGTCGTGAGCAAGCAGTTCCAGGGGAAGCTCCCGATCGCGAGGCACAGGCTCATCCACGACGCGCTGAAGAACGAGATGGCGTCGATCCACGCGCTGTCGATAAAAAAGAGTCAGACTCCCGAGCAAGCTGCGGCGGCCGCGGCGCAGTGACGATCGCGCGCGAAAAGTTAATGAAGACGTGCATGTAGTAAAAGCTTCCCTTCATCGACAAAGTACTTCTGCTAGAAGACGCACTCGGACCCTCTCCAGCGTTCGACGTCGAGAGGTAGAGGTGAAATCTCTGGTCGTCGACGCCGTCGCTCTTTTTTCGTTCCCTCTGTGCTCGTCACAAGTGATAGGAGAACACCTCGCAGTTCTTCATGCTCTTGTGCCCGCCCGTCAGCTCTTTAAAGAACGTGGAGTGTCCGAACACCACGAAAACCTTATCCTCTCGGCTCATCAGCCAGTGCCGGAACCGATCGACGCGTTCCTTAAACTTGTGCGACGGCTCGTGCGACTGAAACGTCTCTCGCTCCGCGTCGTTCGGTCGGTGCACTTGACTGTACCACCACACGTCCCCTGGCAGCCGCGAGAGCCCGAGCGCGAGCAAAGGGAACTCGTTCATGAGGATCCCTTTGTTACGCCCGATATCCCCGGACGTGCTCACCTTCTCCGAGAGGTGCGGATGCACGATGACGCGTTCCCCCCAAGCGGCCATCTCCGCGGCGTCAAACTCGAGCGTATCCGACGGCGACGCGCCGACGGCGTCCGGCGCGAGCTCGCCGAGCTCCGCGCTCAGCGTTCGCTTCGCCGCCATCGGCGCGGGCGTCTTCTCGTCCGAGAGCATCCTCGCGACCGCTCTGCCGCCGCTCGCTCCCGCGTCCGCATCCGCATCCTCCAGGCATCCGCGTCCAGGCGCGGGCGTCGTCCCCGCCATCGGCACCGCGTCCTCGGATCCTCCGTCGTCAGCGTATCCGTTTTCGTCGCTGCTTCTCCCGGCGGCGGCGCGGGACCCTTTCCCGCCGTGGGAGAGACGGCTCTTGCTCCTTCCCGCGAGCGGCGGGCGCCCGGCGGTGTTCACGCACGCGGTTCCGCCCGCGGCTTCGTTCACCGCCGCGGCTCTTCTCTTCTGCGCGTATTTCACCTCGAGCGAGGACTTGTACCCGTGCACGCACGTCTCCATCGCGCGCGTCAGCGCGGACGTCACCCACACCGCATCCTTCGGGAGCTTCGCTAGAAACCCGCCGAGACCTCTGGCTTGGTTCACGCCGAGCGTCGTCAGCGGCGCGTCGAATATGTTCGGCTCGTCCCACGACCCCGGCCCGCTGATCGCCTCGTTGTACGTGCTCTGGCCGTGCCTGACGAGGTGCACGATCTTTCGGCCCTTCACGAAAATCGGGTACAGCCGTTGCGGCTGCCTCAGCTCCAGCGCGGCGACTTCCTCGACGCTGCTCGGCAACGCGCTCTGGCCGTCCGACACCGTGCTCTCGCTCCGCGACAGCGTGTTCGCGAGCGCGTCCCCGGGGGACATGATGTACTGCGACCCTCCCAGCTCGCCGGGGCTCAGCGTGATGTCCTCGCCGCCGAGGGAGTCCACCCGCCTGTGCCGGCGTCGCGGCGTCGCGTGCACAGACGACGGCGCCTGCGCGACGGCGCGCGGATCTAAAACGTCATCCCCGCGCGCGTCCCGGTCCGCGGGCGACGTCGCGAGTTCTGATTTACCGCGTTCGAGCCTGTGGGATCGATGAGAGGGTAGGTGGTGGAGTCAGCGTGCGCGTTCGCGAGTGGAGACGTCGCGCGCGCGTGCGCGTCGGGATTTGAGTTTTCAAACACGGCGGAAACGTGCCACGATTTCGTGACTCGCGAAATCTCGCGCGAGGCGTCGCGTGCGCACCCGTCTCGCTCCGCGGACTCGACGCCGAGGTCGCCAAATGATCTGCTGCGCTGGATGTTAAACCCTGTCGAACGCCAGCGCCGAGGGTGGGAGAGCGTCGGTCGGCGACGGGCGCGCTCGAGGGGAGCGTCGCGAGAAAAATGTGTGCACCCGCGGCTGACACAGACAGGTGGTGAGATTCGCGTTCGTGCCACGACGCGGCCCGCGCGCGACGGCGCGCCGTGCCGCGCGCGATCGAGTCTAGAGTCCGGATGCGATCGATCCAAGGCACGACGGAGACGACGCGCACCTGGCGTGCGACCCGGGGTGTGCCGCGACGGCGAGTTGTTCGCGTCCGCGTCGTAGCGTTCGTCCGCGTCGTTCGTCTCCGCAACGGACGTCGAGGGGAACGGCAGAACGTTCTCGGATGACGCGCGCGGTTTCTCCACGCGCTGGCGCTTCGCTTCGTGCGACTGCATGACGCTCCGGAGGCGAGCCGCGCGAGGTCGGTGATCCCCCACTCTCCGCGGGGTCGCCGCCTCTGGTACGGTCGACCCACCGTGCCGCGGAGTGACCCGGCGCGGCGGCGATCTTCCAACCGCGTTCGAACAGAGGCGAGCGCGGTTCGCCTTCGCGAACAGAACCACTGCAGTCTGCTCGCGAACGACTCGAACTGAAGGCTGCTCGAAGGCCAGTTCGTCATCAGTTCCGACGGACTTCGCCACACCCCCCACGCGCGCATGGTGTCGTTCATCGCGCGCCGCGCGTGCGCGCTCGCGTCTCGGGCGCTGTCGACGCCCGTGCGATCGGCGTTCAGCTCGAGAATCGACGCCGTCGCGAGCTCGACGTCGTCGCCGGGATCCGACCGTCGCCGTTGGGCGTCGTCGAAAACGGAATCCGACGACGCCGCTCGCGGTGACATCCTTCGCGGCATCCCCGAGCACCGCGAGTCTCTCGTCGAGGAGGATTCGGAACCGGCGACGGAGGACGATCTCGCGCGCAGAAGAGCCGCGGCGGTGCGGCACACGCTGAAGCAAGAGATGGGCACGGAGCGCGCGTCGCTCACCAAGCTTCTCGCGAAGCACGGCGTGAGGATCGCGGGAGGCGTGGACGAAGCGAACGCGCTCATGGACGAGCTGCTGAGGTGGAAATCGGAGGTGGTCGTCTCGGGGGAGGGAAAGTGACGCGCTCGCGAGTAGAAGCGGCGGCGGCGCGGGCGTGATCGTCCGAGAGCGGGTGTGGCGTGTAGAGAGGGGGCGCGGGGCGGGGGTCGCACCCGCGTAGAGGTTGTAAGCGAACTTGAGACACAACGAGCGAGCTGTCTCAACAAATTGAAAATCGATCCGTCCACTGATCTCGTCGCGCGCTGCTGACGGACCGTCGCCGGGGGTCGGCGACGCGCCAGATGGGCGGCGGCAAGACGGTGGGGTGCTGCTCGAGCAAGACGAACTCGCCCGAGGGAGACCCGAGGTCGGATACGATCGAACCGGACGAGGATTCGGTTCGACGAAAAGGCTTCGAGCGCGACTCGTTTCGCGCCCTCTCGGGCGCGGACGCTTCGCCGCTCTCTTCCCCGCCGAGTAGTCCACCCCGGAGTCCTCCGCGTAGCCCTACTTCTAGCCTTAGAACGAGCTCGGATGTGGAAAGCCCCGGCGGCAGGATGAAGTCCGCGAGCGCGAAAGCGAGAGCCGCGGGCGCGTTCGCGAGCCTCTCGGACCACGACCGCGCGAGCGTTCCTTCCTCGCGCGAAGGCAGCATCGCGGGGGCTTCCCCGCTCGCGTCCCCGCTCGCGTCCCCGCCTCCGAGCCCCGCGCGCAGCGTGGACAGCGCCGCCGCGATCGCCGCGCTGAAGTCCGCGAGCGGCAAGAAGAAATCAGCGGGCATTAAGGCGAGGGCGCTCGCGCTGTTGGGGCGAAGTAAGAAGACGATCCTCGTCGACGAGCCGCCCCCGCCGGAGCCGGAGCCGGAAACGCGGGAACCCGACCCGCGTGATTCCTTCGCTCACGACGCGCGAGCTTCCGCCAGCACGTATCCTCCGGATTTCATGGTCGTGCCCGCCGCGCTCGGCGGCGCCGCTTTCGCCGGCGAGCTCCTGTCCTTGCGCGCGGCGCTGAGCGAAAAGGAGTTGGAAACGTTGGAGCTCCGCAGGGCGCACGCGGACGCCGCGGAGCGAACGTCGGAGGCGAGGCGAGAGAGCAGAAAGTCCGCGAGCGCGCGCGTGGACGCGATGAAGCACATGCACGCGGCGATGTCGGCGCGAGACGACGCGCTCGCGGCGGCGAAGGACGCGACGCAGAGATCGGAGAGGTTACGAGCAGAGCTCGTCGCCGCGAGGAAAGGCGCGAGGGCGGCGAAAGACGCGGCGGAGAGATACAAACTCGAGCTCGACGAGACGCGGACGCGCGTGAGGGACGCGGAGAGACTGAGCGCGGAGCTGAAGTCCGCGCGCGGGGCGGCGACGGCGAACAGACTCGCCGCTCTGGAACACAGGAGGAATTACGAACTCGCGATCGAACGCGCGACGAACGCGGAGAAGGCGGCGGCGCGAGCGAAAAATGACGCGGCGATCGCGCGGAACGAACGAAACGTCGCGCGGTGCTCGTCCGTGGACAAAGACAGCTCCGAGTCGACGCGCTTGAAGGGCGAGCTCGATGCACTTCGCAAGGAGATGGAGGACGTTCGCGAGAAAGCCGCGCGGGCGACGGCGAGGGCGGAATGCGAAGCGACCGCGGCGAGGGTCGCGCGCGACAAGGCGCGAGAAGACGCCGAGAGGGCGGCGGCGGATGAAAACGCGCGCGCCGCCGCCGCCGCGGCGAGCGCGGAGGCGCAGTCGGACATCGATAAAGTGCGTGCGGACGCGCAGTCGGTCATCGGTAAAGTGCGCGCCGACGCTGACGCTGCCATCGCGAAAGCGAACGCGGAGAAGGAAAAGGTGGAGGCGGAGGCGCGAGAACGCGCGGAGGTGTCGCGGACGGCGCAGTCGAAAATCGCGGATCTCGCGCGCGCGCAAGACGTCCTGAAAGTTCGAACGGAGCAGCTTTTGGAGCGCGTGGAGGAGACGAAACGACACGCGCAGTCGCGTGCGGCCGCGGCCGCGCGTCACAAGGCGACCGCGCGCGACCTTCGTCGGCAGCTCGACGAATCCGAGACGCGGCTTCGAGCGGCGAAGACGCACATGGAAGCGGACGCGCGCAGGGAAGCGGAGCGAGAACTGAGGGAGATCAGCGCGAACGTCGGGGTGATCGCGAGCGCGTCGCCTTCGCCTTCGCCTCGACCCGCGTCGCCGCCCCCGCGGCCGCCGCAGTCGCCGGTTACAGACGCAGCATCGCCGTCGGTGGCGATGACGACAGTGCACGAGGTGGACGAGAAGCATCGAGACGCGGGGGGGAGGGCGTTCGCGAGGGACGCGCTCGACGCCACGGACGCGGGCGTCGTCGAGGAAGCGACTGCGGTGCTCTCCGCCGCGCTTAGGCGGTGCGTCGAAGCTAACGTGGACTCGGGTGCGGACGTGTTTAAGCAGTGGATGATCACCGGGAACGACGATGACGCCAGCGCCGCGTCCGCGCTGCTCGCGGTCGCGCACTGCGCCGCGGGGGCTCTCGTGACCGCGAGCGCAAAGGCTGAGGAGTTCGAAGACGCGCTCGCGGCGTGCGAGAGCGAGAGGGACGCGTTGACAGCCGCGGCGGCGGGTTGGGAAGACGCGGCGGTCAAGGCGGATGCCGCCTGCGTGGCTTCTCGACAGGAGTTGCGAGTAGTACGCGCGACCGCGGCTGCGGCGGACGAACGCGCGGATATGGGCGGAACAGAGCTGCGAGCGACGCAACGGCAACTCCGCGACGCGGAGGAGCAAATCGCGAAGCTGGACGAAGTTCTGCGGCGGATGCACGCGAGAAGTTTAGGTCCAGGGTCCGCGCGGGACGAGAGTGGAGAGCGCGTCGTTCGAAGAGCGAGATGATGAGCGTGCACATTGCTGCTAGTTCTTTCACAATCGCCCCGTGTTAACTATTCGTTCACTTGTCGGCGGCGGCGGCGGCGCGTAATTCGTTCACCCGGACAACCCGGTGTTCTTCTCTGAGCTCCTGTTCGAATGAGAAGACGGATCGAGTTCGTGGAGAGCACCGGTGATGGTAGCCCAGTTTGGGTCCGTCCGAACCACCGGCTCAGGCTGAGTCGCCTCGACTACTTCTTCGTCATCTTCGTCCTCTGACGACTCGTCGAGGAAGTATCTCTTTCGCTTCGCCGCCGAGACGTGTTTCACCGCGCCGGCGGTTTCGGATACGCCTTGCTGATGGGGTGGCTTCGGTGGAGACGCCACCGGCACGACTGGCGTGTCCTCCGACTCGTCCCGCACGACAATCGCCGCGTCGTCTTTAACCTCAGCCTCCTCTTCATCCTCATAAGTCTCGGGGACGTGCTTAGTGAACGTCTTTATCTCGTCCAAGTCCTCGTGCGCCTCTTCCTCGTCCTTCGCGCCGCTGAGTTCTACCACCTCCCGACGAGCCGGCTCCTCTTTCTTCTTGGCGCCGTAAAAATCTGCGGCGCTCGCGCCGCCTCCCACCTCTGCTCGCCCGAGCTTATTCCCTTGCCCACTGAACCACCGACGTTCTTCTTTGTTGGCAACCATCTCGACAGCCGCTCGCTCAAATCCCTTCGACTCCCGTTCCTTTTTCAGCTTTTCCTCTTTGACCCTCGCCGCCGTCGCGAAATTTTCGCGTTGCCTCACAAGCTCCTCGTAAGACGAGATGTTGACGCCGACGTTTTCCAAGGCAAGCTGGATCGCTTGCCATTGCTTCGCATCGCTCGATGCTTCCGGCCCAGTCTGCAGTGCCTCGAGGACTTTTTCGGTGATCTGGACACGCATCAGACTCGCCAGTTCTTTCACGAACCAAGAGCCGCGTAAGAAGCCCGCGTCAAGCGTAGACCCCTCGGCGACCGGAAGATCTTTATGAGCCGCGTCAACATCCGCGACGGTCAACTGTGTAGGCATCGACTCCAAGAATTTCTTGATGCAGATGAGGAGGAAAAGACCGCAATCGGAGCCGTTATCTTGCTGCGGAATCCTCATGCGCTTCTGAGGTAACCTCTCCTTCGTGAACTGAAAGAGATCCACTGTGCTGCCCCTGCCGTCTTGGTTCCTGAGAGCGATTCCCACACGAAAAGTTCATCGATCAGTTGAAAGGGGACACGGTCAAATGTTGAAACCGAGGGATGGGTGAAAAACGTTTGTGTAGAACGCACCTGATCAGGTTCTCATGCCGTGGGTTAAGCCGCGCCCACTCCATGGCGAGATACTCGCGAAGCTTACCGCACACGAAACTCGTTTTATGACCGCCAGACATGGAGTCGAGATGCAGCAGGTAAGGCGCCGGGTGATGCGTATTTTTCTCATCCGTCAGGTCCATCGCCTCGTTCACGAGCTTCGGCTGGCACAAAATGACGACGCTCCAGTGCAGGTGCTGATGAATGGGAAAAAAAACGAAATCCTTCTCGAAGATGTTCACGCGGCGCTTCTTCGATTCCGTCCACTTCGTCACCGCGTTATGCGCCGCCCTCTGCCTCATCCCGGGCTCGCAGTCGTACACCTGCGCGAGCTTTTCGAAAAAGAAAGAGTTGAAGAAGTGGCACCTACCCACGTTCGCTTTAAACTTCGGCTCTCGTTGGAGCCATTTGATGTAGAACTCCACGACGCTGTCGTTCAACATCTCGCCTTCTTCGAGCGCGATGGTATCGCGCGACGTCAACGTCACCGGGTCTATCTCTTTGTCGCCCGCTGGGAACGACGCCGAGCACTCGCCGATCTGCTTGGAGATGTTTACCTTCACCGTCGAGCGCGTCGGGCGACTCGAACGCATCGTGACCTCGGGCTCGAACTGAGCCCCGGTGCCGCGGCCGCCAGCTCCAGCGTCGTTGTCGTCGTCGTCCGAGAGCACGATGGGTTCATGCGTCGCCTGCGCGGCGGCGGCTTTCCTCTTAGGCTTACTCCCGCTCGTCCAGTTCGGATCCGCGTCGACGCCTGGATACACGCTCGGCGGTTTCATCCTCTTCTGCGCGCGAAAGTCTTCGCTCTTGTCTTTCGTGTACCCGGCGATCTGTTCCACCACGGTCATGCCTTTCTGAGGACCGCCTTCCAAGTGCAACGGGAACCCGCTATTCCTCGACGCCACTCCTTTCCCCCTCCGCGACTTAAAGAGATTTTCCCGAGCCGCTGCTTCCAACGCCTCCTTCTCTTTCGCCTCTTGTCTCAAGCGTTGCTGCTTTGCGGCGTCGTTCTTCCACGACTGATTGCGGGCCAAGGGATTGGACTCTGGTGAAAAGTCCGGGTCTTCTGGTGACGATATTTGCTTTCGCTCATGCTGCTGAATCTTATGCAGCTCCTCCTTGAGCGGGATCATCTCATCGAACAGAGCGACCGTGAGTTGCAGACCCTCCAAATCGGTGCCCGCCTTGACCTTCCCAATCGTCGACACGTACCCGTCGCGCCGCCTTATCAACTCCTTACATGTTAAATGCTGTGATTGATGGTAGTGTTCGGAGGCTTTCTTGAACTTCTCGGTAAACTTAGCCCTCACGGCGTCGAGATCTGCTTCGACTTCGCTTTTCGAGCGACGGGGAGCCATCTCGGCGAACGACCGCGCGATCTGTTTTCGTCGAGATCTACGGAGACACCGCACGTGTCAGGCGCATGCCGTGTTGCGAAACAGAAAGGCGGTTCGATTCGACGGATCTGACGCTACGTGCGCGCGATCGAACACGCCGGCGTGCGCCCGGCTGTGGCGCGAGAGAGGTTGGGCGCCGCGTGGCCTTTCAAACGAACGAAAAAATGCAGGGGGTGCCCAAACTGAACGCGACACCAGACACACCTACCAGACACCCTCGCTCCAGATGACTGCAAACGGTGGCAAGTGTTTTCGTGTCGCGTTCATAAAAATATTATTACGTTCTATGCTTGCTACGAGATGATCGACGCTTCCTCGCCGGGGATCGCACGGTGGACCCGCGAGCTAGATTGCTATCGCATCTCCACGTCCTTCGACCTGGAATACCCGCTCAGTCGTGCTTGAGAACGAGCTCGAGATGAGGAAACCCGCTGCTCGCTTTGTACCGATGAAAAAGCTCCTCGACCTTGGCGTAGTACTCCACGCACACGCGAGCGACGTCCTCCTCCGCGGCGACGCCGTCGGGACTCGGCGGAGGGACTTCCACGGGCTGCCCGACGACGAAGCTCAAAGGCAACGGCGCGGGCAATGGCAGAAACCCTTTGTATCCCGCGGGAAGGAACGGCATCGGAAACCCGAGTCGCTTGGTCGTCCACCGCTGCGCGGATTTCCACTTGATGATGTTCCTGACCGCCTGCGACTCGCCGAAGACGAACACCGGGACGAGGTGTGCGCCCTCCTCGATCGCGATGCGAATAAACCCCTTGTGCCGCGTGCACAACGTCACGACGTGATCGTCGACCCCCCCCACGTGCTCGACGAGCTCGGCTTGTCCGCCGGGGCACAACACGACGGCGCCGCGCTCGCGCAAGCTCCTCAGGAAACTCTTCCTCGAGACGTTCCTGGCGCCCGCCCACATCACGACGTCTCGGAGCAACGGCACGCGAAATATGACGTTCGCGCCGAGCGTGACCGGTGACGGTATGGAAGGGAAAAGCGACGCAAATTGCGGTGTGTGATGGAACCAACACGCCCCAGCCGGAAGCATGCCGTGAGGGTGGTACCCGAAAATGACCCGCCGCGGGGAATCCCCATCGCGTTTTTCCCCGTCTTCGTCGTCTCTAACGCGCCACTCCTTCCCGTGTCGAACGACCCGGCACTTCCCGTGCCACCTCCGCGCGACGTCCTCCACGACTCGCGTCATCCAGTGTTGAAATCCGATCCACGACCGATACCCCGTCGACCCGGGGGCGCCGTAAAACGTTGGCGCGTACGCGGCGGCGCCGATCGCCAACACCGTCGCGCTCCACGCGAAGCTCGGCGCCGTTGCGAGGACGGTCGTGATGAGCGCGATGACGATGAAGTGCGGGGCGTGTATGACGTGCATGACCAGCAGCATCGTCGCGAACTCCCGCCACGACGACATCTTCATCGACGCCGCGCGCTTGGACGGGCTCGACGGCGGCGACGACGACGGCGACGCCGGCGCGCCCGCGCCTCTCGGGACGAAGTGCAGAAGCGAACACGCGGTGATGATCTGCGCGGCGAACCCCGTGCCGCCGGCGACCCAGGACGCGATCGCGAGAAGCTTCAAGCCCGTCTCTCCGATCGCCGCCCCGCCGCCTCGAATCAGCGCCGCCGAGCTCGTGCGGAGGATGACCGCGGCGACGACGACGCACCCGGCGACGCTCAGCGAGAAGCACGCCCAGCCGAACGCTTGTAAGAGCACGAACCGTTTCCCCCCGGTGCCGGGTTGCCAGAAGCTCCAGGCGTCTCCGCCGCCGAGCGCCCAGCGCAGACGCCCTCCGACGCCGTGCGTCACCGGCACCGCGATCGCGAAGCACGCGAGGGCTAAGACCGTGAACCCGAGACGAGCCGCGGGGGCTTCGCGCGAGTTCTTCGCCGCGAGGAGAAGCGCCGCGCCCGCGAACGCCAACGCGCAGCACAACGCCGCGATGACGGTCGTTCCCGTGTTGCTGATCTCGACGGTCGTCGTGGACGGCTGGCGGCGGTGTCCGCGTCCGTGAGTGTTCGACGACCCTCGATGGTACGTCAAAAGCGACGCGACCATGAGCACCTCGCTTATGAGCGCGGAGCAGATCGACCACTCGTGAAGCGTGGGCGAGTCGAAGTCGATCGAAAACGGGACGAAGCGACTTCCGAGCGCGAGGAGGCCGCACGTCGCCGCGACGGCGAAGAACGTCCAGCTGAAGCCTTGGAACACCATGAACCGCTTTCCTCCGCTGAAGAAGATGTTCCGAAACTTCCACGGAAGCGACGCGCCCGCGTGCAGCCGATGGCCCGCGACGCCGTGCGTCACGGGCACCGAAGCGACCGCGATCGCGGTGGCCGCGAACATCATAGCGTCGCTCCAACCCGTGTTCATCATCGCGCTCGTCTTCGCGGGAGCACGCGGACGCCGACGCTGAAAGGCCGCGTTAGTCGCGGTGTATCACCGACGCGGTGAATGCACGTCCGCCGCCGTGCGGCCGCGGCGCGGTCACTGAGATCCAGTGAGCAGATCCGTAAGTCAGTATGAGCTCAGTTCGTCAGATCGCGGTCGACAAAGAAGACACGAGTTACCGGTTCGGTCGACCTCACTCGATGACGCCCGCGCGCGCGGGTCCGCGCGTCGTTTACGCCCGCGTCGCGCGCCCGCATCGTGAACTCGAGCGTCGCGCGGCCGCGATGTCCTCGGCTGGCGCGCACAGAAGGGCGACGGTGCTCGTGGGGGACGTGCACGGGCATCGAGCGAAACTCGTCTCGCTCTTCGAGAACCTCGAACGCGAGATCGGGGCGGAGAGGTTGAGCACCAGCCGCGTGGTGTTCCTCGGGGACCTCGTCGATCGCGGACCGGAAACGAGCGGCGTTCTAGACTTCATCGCGTCGCTTCCCGCCGTGCACCCGAGCATGGAGGTGAGGATACTCGGAGGCAACCACGACCTCGGGATGGCAACCTTCTGTTCCCTGTGGCGCGTCGACGGCGGGATGCCTCCGCCGGAAGGGTATGTCGCGCGCAGAAAAGAACCGCCGCTGTGGGTGGACGCGACCGACAAGAACGAACACGCGCGCATGCATTTACAAGGAAGGAGATGGGGCGCGTTCGAGGCGGGGACGCGGAACGCTTTCGACAGCGAAGCGACGTTCGCTTCGTTCGGCGTCGACCCTGGCGACCCGCGTCGGCGCGAGGCGCTGCTGTCGTCGCTCCCGGAATCTCACGCCGTGCTGCTGTCGTCCATCGAGTTCGTCGTCGAGCTGGACGACGTCGAGGATGACATGCACCCGGAGGTGAATAAACTCATAGCCGTTCACGCGGGGTTGGAACTCGAACGTCCGATCCCGGAACAACTCGAGGCATTGCGCGAACGCGTGATTCAGCAACGCTGGATCGAAGCGCTTCAAGGTCGGACGAACGTTGGACGGCCCGCGAACGTCGGCGTAAACGTGCTCGTCGCGAGCGGACATCACGGCATCTTGAAGACGGACGGTAAATGGCTCGTCGTGGACGAGTGCGCAGGGCTCGACGAACGACAGCTCGCCGCCGTCGTTTTACCGGAGCGCGCTGTCGTCAAGTCTCATTGAAGAAGCAGAGCGGTTCAGTCGAATACCTTCTAGCAGTTAGTGTGTTTAGCCTATTCATATCGGATACTAGATCTAGTTCGAAGGACGCGACCATTCCGTCGAAGCGACTCGTCCAGGGAGCCCTTCGAGGTGCGCCACAAGCGGTTCGAGCGCGGGAGGCACGGGATCTCCATCGCGCCTCCACGCCGCCTCGAAATTTTCCCCCGCGGCGAGTTGAACGACGTCCGCGACTCGCGTCAACGCGGCGCGAAATTTGAAGACGAACGCATCGTCTCCCCTCACGTCAGCCTCGGAGTACGCCCGCGCGATGTCGCTCCAAAGCTCCGCGGCGTGTGCGGGCACTCGCGGCCACGTCATCGTGCAGATGAGCTCTAAACACGAAGCCGCCCCGAGCGCGGTGTCGTCGTCTCTTGCGTGCAGCCACGAGAGCAACGGCGGGAACAAACGGTTAAGATGCGGCGCCGTGGACAGCTTCGCGGCGGATATCAACGCGGGAGCTTCGATCACCCACGCCGCGGCGACTAAAGGTTCGTGACTCCGCGAGTTTGCCGCATCGATCATCACCGCGAGCGCGTTCGCGAGTTTCGGTTCATGAGGGTCGTCTGAAGACACCGCGATCGTCGCGCGGACGTGCGCCGCTGCCGCAGCGCCGAATACTTCTGTCCCAGATCCACCCAGTGTGTTCGCCGCGGCGTCGAGCAGCGCGGCGCCGTGCCATCGCATCTCCGTTCTGGTGACCGCGGCGACGAGAGCCACGAGCGCGGCGCATCCTTCGCGCCTCACCGCCGGACTGTTGTGGTCCATGGCCCGCAGAATGCACGGCACGACGCGAGACACGACTCCTCCAACTCCGCCGTCTTTGCCGCTGCCAACGCGACCGACCCAAGGGTATCCCGCCGTGGACAACAACCAATGTAAACGCACGGCGGCGATTACGGATGTCTCCACGGAAGCAGGTTGCAACGTTGCCGATATGTCCACGGGTAGTTCCGGGGTTGGAGGTCCCGGTGCGCGTTTGTCGCGAGCGCTGGACTCACCCGCCCAGCGCTGCTCCGGCTCTTGGGCGAGACAGTGCGCTATGGAGGGCGCGGCCTCGCTCAGGCACTTCGCTAGGATCTCGCGCGTGAAGTCGCTATACTCGGAACCGCTCGATGTCGTTGCCCCAGAAGCGCGAGATGCGAAAGTTCGCTGCAGTAACACGCGCGCCGCTTCCGCGGCCTCTGGTGAACTCCACCCTGGTAGACCGCCTGCTCCGTGAACCGTCGCCGCTTTCGCGTACGCTGCCGCCGCGAGCGCTGCCGCCGTGGCGACGCTCATTATCTCCATGTCAGTGTCATCATTCAGAGACGTCGACTGGGGCTCACCTCCGTCTTCGTTCTCGACGCCCGCAGTTCCTCTCCCCGCGGGTTCATCGTCGTCGATCAACTCGATGATGAGCGGCGGGCGTTTGCCAGACGGAGGCGGCGGAGGAACATCCACGGACGAGCGCGCCGGAATGTCTGCACCTTCACGTCGCTCGTCCCGTGGTTTTCGCGGCGGGTGCCTCTCTTTGTCGGGTAAAACGCCGAGGATAGCGCGCAATAAGTTCATTCGGACCGCCGCCGCGGCGGCCCCGCGCGGCGCGGACTCGGCGGCGGTTTCGTCGGCGACGAGATCGAGTCCGTGGTCCGCGCGCGCGGTAGCGGCCACGATCGCGGAGGGCGGTTCCAACTGCTTCGCGATGGCGTGCGCCGCGGTCAAGAACGCCCTTCTTCGCGATGCGGCGGTCTTACTCCATTCGCACGGCGACCCGGACGGCAACGACGCGAGCACGTCAAGCGCTCGAATCACAGCCTCGAGGGCGTCCGCGGCGCTCGGGTCGTCGTAACCGTCCGCCACGGTAACGGCCGCGGTGACGAGCGACGCGGCTTCGTCCGGAAGTCCATCCGCGCCGATCGGTGGTTCGGACTTCCAACGCGCTTCGAACGTTACGGCGGCGGCTCGCAACGCGCTTGCCTGCGAACGAGTTGGGAGGGGACAAGTGTGAAAACGTGAGATGCTATGATGTCGACACGCCAAAGGCGAACGTGCGTATCCGGCGTCGTGAAGGCGAGGCGAGGCGCGAGCGGTGTCCACGCGGGTCGAAGTGGTGCGTGTGCGTACTTCTTCCCAAGCTGTCGGCTTATCGCCGGCGCGCGTCTCAGTCATCCTGCGCCGGCCGCACTGAAGCGACGATCGGAACGATCGTTGTTGACGTCCTTCGCCGTGACACCTCCCGCCTTAAACCGAAAATCGAACGAGGCCGCGGGCACAACTTCCCGCGCCACGTCGGTGAATCGCGGCGGGGAGGACCGCCGCATGCGACGATGCGCGAGCGTCTGCCGCCGCGGGGATGCCGCGCGCTCCTCTTCGCGATCGTCGCGCTGATCTTGCCCGGCGGCCCGGTCTACAAGCCCGTGCTCGCGAGCAACGTTTTCGCGAAGATGCAGCCCCTCGGCGATCGCGGGTTCCACGGCGACTACGGCCCGCCCGGGAGGAGCGGCCACAGCGCGGTCGTGAACGACGAGTCGCGGATGTTCGTCTTCGGAGGCAAGGTCAGGGTCCCGAACGGGGACTACCTGAATGACATGTGGCTGTACGACTGGAACACCGGGAACTGGACCGCGTACAACCCGAACGAGCTCGTGTGCGAGGAGTGCTCCGTGTGCGCGAGCGAGAGAGCGAACCAGGAGGACGGGCACAAGTACATCAAAGCCGACGACGGATCCTTCATCCCGTGTCCGGACGACACCAGGGCGGAGTGGGAGGCGCTGTCCGTCACGTCGAGGAGCTTCGGCGCGCAGTGCGAGTACCACACGACGTGCTTCGACTGGACCGGGTTGCGCCCGTACGCGGAGCCGAACCTGGAGAGCGGGACGAACCGCCCGGCGCGCGACCTGCCGAGCGGGCGATGGGAGCATCAGAACGCGCTGGTGCTGAACCGGCTGACGGGCGAGCGCGACACGCTCGTCATGTTCGGGGGATACAGCGTCGACTGCGTGGACTACTGCGACGACTTGTGGCACTACAACATCCCGCGGAGCACGTGGACGAAAATAGCAAATTTCACGAAGCCTGTTCCGACGAGGCGATGGAAGCACGCGATGGTCGACTACCTCGACGCGGTGTTTATGTTCGGGGGGCACGGTCAAAGGAAGGCGAAGCTTTTGCCCGGGCAGACCGTCGACGAGAATGAAATTTACGACGACGTCACGAGGTACGACCCGACGAACCCGCTGTACTTTGACGACTTGTGGTCGTACAACGTCACGGAGCGCGAGTGGGAGCTCCTCAAGCCGTTTTGCGTGACGTGTGAGAACGCGACAGAACCGGACGGCACGACCGAGAGGGATATCTTTGGCCCGCGCGGTAGGCACAGTCCGTCGTTGGCGAACTACGACGACGCGTTGTACTTGTTCGGCGGGTACGCGTTCGGAGGCGTGACGCGGTTCAACTTTCTGTACCCGACCGGCGCGTTCACGGACTACCCGTCGCTGAACAGCAAGTACTACATGAACGACCTATGGAAGTACAACATCTCCGTGAACGAGTGGCAGGAGATGTTCCCACACCCGAATTATCCGATCCGCCCGCAGCCACGTTTCGGGCACGCGAGCGCGATCAGCATAAAAGAGGAACATGTCGTGATGCTCGTGTACGGGGGATACACGTGGGACGACGAGATCGGGGATTTGTGGTATTACAACATATCAGGAGATACGTGGGTCAAGGTAGTGGGAGAGGGAGAATATCCGTCGCGTCGATACCGCGCGACGATGGTGCCCGTGGGACACACGTCGCAGCTCCGCACGGGGTCGACGCAGCAAGCGGGAAGGGCGCTGATATTCGGCGGGCACGGTTGCTTGAAAGGGGTTAACTACTTCGAAGCGACGAAAAGTAAGGTGCTCTCGCAGCAGGACCGCATCAATAATGTCGATTTGCAGTGGGACACTCAATATGACGTCACCGGGGACGGTAAGATCACGGTCAGACGCGTTGACGTCGACCCGTACGGGGACCCGATTTTGAGCACGAATCCGGATCTGTGGATTCAAACCCCAAACGATTATGGCGAGAAATACTGCTACGAAGAGCTCGACGATCTTTGGCAATACTTTCCTACGTCGTGTCCTAAAGATTGTTCACGACACGGGTCGTGCGTGTACAACTTTTGCGTGTGCGACACAGGATACACGGGCTTTGACTGTTCCAACGTCTCGTGCCCGGACGACGTGTGTTATTTCGACTACCTGGGTCACTCGCAAGTGTGCGACCAGTGCAATAATCGCGGTATTTGCAACGGGTTCACCGGATCGTGCGAGTGCCAGTTCCCGGCGTCGGGGGAATCGTGCCGCGCGTTTGACTGTTTGAACGACTGCAACGGCAACGGCATCTGCGACCACAGCCGAAACAACTCCCTCGGCTACGGCGTTTGCGAGTGCTTCACGCAACAAGGTCGTCCGGCGTACGAGGGGTTGGACTGTTCGATTCCCGTGTGTCCTTGGAATCCAGCGAATAAGAAAAATGACACGTGCAGTAGCCGAGGTATATGCGTCAACGGAACGTGTGTGTGTCATCCCGGCTACGGAGACTCTTTCATTCATCGAGAGTTGAGGCCGCCTGAGGGTGCTTTATATGGCATCCGGGTCCCAACGGATTACGACGATAACCCGATACTTGGTTGCGGCTATGACGAAGAAAAGGAAGAGTGGTCTCCAGCATGGCGCGGTCCCAAAGAAGCGAACCCCGAAACTGGAGTTCCTCAGTTACCCGAGTGCGAGCCTATATTCATCGCGGACTGCGGTGACGTTCTCTTCACGTTCGCGGGCGCAGGCCTGTATGGGGCTCCGTGGGTTTTTGCCATCGCGCTGGCGTGGATCGCGTATGACGTTCTCGATCGCCGAGATTGGCCGTAGCCATGCCCGGCGCGGTGCTGTGCATCTAGATAGACTATGCATACAGTACTACGTATCTACTGAACTCTAGAAAATCGGCGCGCACGTCACACATTCCCGTACGAACGACTCGTACGCGCCGTCGGCTGTTATCACGACTGTCGTGTAAATCGTCAGCTGATTTAATACCGGATCGAGCGACAGCACATCTTCGTACATCGACGATGGGGTGATCGCGACTGAGCCGACCCCGCGCAGCGCTTTCTCCGCTGGCTTTTTTCGATTATCCCACGCCGGTTCTCTCACCCAGTGGTCGTAATTCGTTTGGACGAGAAACCACGTACCCGCAGTCGAGTTCAACCTCCAGGTGTCCAGCAACTTGTTACGATCGAGCGTCAACACAACGCCTTCGTCGAAGGAAACGCCAGCGATCGTAAGATACATCTGCGTCGCCATGTGTCTCGTGCTCAACGCGCCCACCGCGTCTTCGAAAGTCAGTGCGGTTTCGTCCTCCAATACCTCGCGAATCGCCCATGTCACGGGAATAACGTCCGTCGTCCTGATTGCATTGACGAGATTCAGAAGGCTCTTCAAAAGATTCGGCACTGGCACCGGTCCGGTCATCTCGCGTTCGTTCGCGGTGATGGAGAATGCGCCACCACGCATCCCCGTGGCTGCGCCGACGTAACCGGCAAACGTCGTCATGACGTACACGCGCTCACCCGCGCGCGTGAACTCGACGTCGATCGCTATTTTCCTCAAGTCGTCGCTCATTCGTTTCACGCCGAAGCCGAAGTCTAAGTTCCGGGCGTGGAGCAGCTTCCCGCCGCCGCTCTCGGAGCTCTGCGCGACGATGGAAGTGCAGAATGGCGTGATTTCGAAGAACAGGTTCACTAATACGACGTCCGCGAGGGACATGTCGAGGACGTCCGCGACGCCGGTGAGCTCCTCGATCACCCAACTCGGGAGGCGTCCTCGAGCGTCGAGGACGAGCTTGTCAACCTCGGCGTGGACTTCTCTTGGGAGCTTCGCGAAGATGTCGCTCATCGTCTCGCGCACCGCGGCTTTGTTCGCCCGCATCACGCCCTCCCAGCGCAGCCTAGGCGGGTCGTCGAGATTGATGCGGAAAAGAGGTAAGGCGGTGCCGTCGACGACGGACGACGTCGACGTCGTCGACGGGAACGAGGGCGGCGGTGCGAACGCTGTGGCATCTGACGACGCGCCCGTCGTGGTCGTTCTCTCCCCGAGCGTCGCTTTCCCACTCCGTCCCGTCACGACGCCGCGCGTTTCCTCTGGAGCGAAAAAGACGAATACGCTCGCGAGGAACGCGACGTGCAGGTGCTGAGAACGTCGCATTCGTGCTGCACGTAGACGTTTGAAAGGGAGCGAAGCGCGCGTACTCGGAAATGACAACGACGGGCGAACCGACGCCGCTTCGTTCGTTCATGAGTCCTTTCAGTGCTTGGTTGTCAGGTTGCTTTTCAGGTCTTTTCCCTGTCAGCGAGAAAACCAAAAAAAAAGAAAAAAAAAAGGCCGAAATCAAACAGACTTGGCTATTGGCCCTGACGAGGGAGGGCAAAACTTCAGTGTTACTCAAGCGCGGGCCGACGACAACCACGAACGGAGCACGCGCCCGCACTCGTGATGAGCGCGAGCGCACGCGCGCGCGGCGGGGTGAATTGAATATCCATGATACTGTATGATGTGTAACCCCTCCTGAGAACCAAGGCGCGCGTCTCGTTCACATGAGCTCTCGCGCGCGCGTCGTGTACCTCGCAGTCGGCACTCGGGGCGATTGCGAACCACTCGCGATCCTCGCTGCAGCGCTCGCACGTCGAGGAAATGACGTGCACTTCGTGACGCACCGCGCGCATCGCACGATCGTGGAAGCGCCTCTCGCTGCCGCGGGCGTGCGAACCGTTCAATTTCTCAGCCAACCCCCTTCTCGACCCGGGGCGGAACGTTGCGAAGAAGACGAACGCGACGAAGAAACGATGCACCGAGAAGAGTGCGTTCGCGCGTTAGAAACCTCGCTCGGTTGTTCGATCGAAGACGAAGACGACGATCGGGCAGCTGGATTTCGCGGAAGAGCACTCGTCGTGATCAACCTTTTCGCCCTCGAAGGATGGCACATCGCGGAATCCCTCGGTTACCCTTGCGTCGTCGCGAGCCCGTGCGTTCCGCCCGGTGTGTCAGCACCGCCTTCGTCGTTCGCGAGAAAGTTCGAGCGCTATTATCCCGGGCCGTTTCGATATTTGCACGATAACGAAGACGGCTTGCCCGTGTCGTGGCGCGAGGTCGAGCACTGGATGTGGCCTCTGCTGTCCGAGGAAAGATGGGGGAGTTGGCGAGTCGAGAGGCTTCAGCTCGATCCCGTCCCTTTTCTGACGAAACCAAAAGCGCGTGGGCAGTCGTCGTTACTGTACGGAATAAGCCCAAGCGTCCTGCAAGTGCCCGGATACTGGCCGAGCACCGCGAAAGTGTGTGGATTTTGGTTTCCTCCGGCCGAGTGGGAGCGGGACGTTATGAAACCAGCACAGACGGACGAACTCTTCGGGGACGCAGCACGTACAACAGACAAACGCCCTTCTGTAATTGCGATCGTCCTTTCCACTGTCTGTGACATGGGCCTTCTAGGAACCTTGGAGGACGTTGTCGACATCTTGCACGTCCTCCGAGCTTCCTTAAAGAAGGCGGAGTTTCGGGGAATAGTCGTCGCTCCGTCGGGGTCCGTCCTCGGCAGGGCGTTTGTCATCTTTTCGGAGTCGAGAAAACGAAAATTCCAAGCCCAGGACGAAACTGCAGATGACAATCCTGAACCTCATAACACCGATGAAATTTTGACCCTCATCGAGTCTGTTTCCTTTCAAAAATTATTTCATCGTTGCGCTGGGGTGATTCACCACGGCGGATCGGGAAGCACTGGCGCAGCTCTTCGAGCGGGAATCCCTCAGGTCGTGATTCCGTTCTTTTTCGACCAATTTTTCTTCGCTGAGAAAGTGGCCTGGCTCGGGGTCGCGAGTCTTTTGAAATCATCCGATATTTCAAGAGAAAATAAAAATAGGGCTATGGCACTCGACGAAGCTCTTGAAAACCTCGGCAAGCCTGAATTAAATAAAAGCGCGAAGGAAGTGCAGCGGAATATCGAACGTGAGACCGAGAGTGCGGTATTTCAAGCAGTGGAATATTTCGAGAACAAAACGGAAACGCGGGTTCTAATAAAGACTGCGAAAGAACCGCGACTTCACGTTATAACGCTCTCAAATACTTTGAAAGTTGCGTGCACGCAAGACGCGATTCACGAGACAAAATATATCTTCAACGAAATATTCACGGAAAACGCGTACTTTAGACACGGCATCGAACCAACGTCCGGTGGAGTTATTATCGACGTAGGCGCGAACATTGGATTATTCTTTTTAGCGACACACGCGTGGCTACGTCGTAATTGCGGTTCACCACCGAAAACATATATAGCATTTGAACCGATTAAAAACAACGCCGCGGCGTTTAAAAAGAACGCGTGGATTCACGGTCTCTTAGAAAAGGTCGATTTGATATCGTGCGGTCTGACGAATGAATTTAAAGCCGTGAATGGTGTTGCTGCATTCGCGCATTATCCTTCGATGCCGGGAAACTCGACGATGGTCCCTGAGGAGAAAGAATCGCTGCAAAAGGCAAGGATGAAATCAAAATACTTTGAGCGTCGGGAAAACGTCACTTGCCGCGTTTCAACACTGCACTCCGAATTAAAGAGTTTATATCCCGAACTGAAAAGCGTCGATTTATTGAAAATAGACGCGGAAGGAAGCGAATACGCGATCTTAGAAGGTATGTCTCCGGAGGATTGGGATATCATCAGACAAGTGGTCATTGAAGTTCACGACGTACAAAACAGAGTCTCCCGAATCAAGGTTTTGCTCGAGAAAATCGGGTTCTTCACCGCAGTCGAGAAACATGAGCCAGGTTCGGACGCGTTCATTGTTTACGCTCGCAGAGATGCTTAGGTATACCATTTATTTAGTTATGGTGTCTAGTTAGTTTTAGTGATAAAATGAACATCAATCAACCGTTCAAGGCGGCGATGAGATGAGAGGTTGAGGGAGATTGTCCAGCAAAATTTTTGTCAATAGTTGCTGGTTTAATGGCTTCGCGACGTAATCTGACATGCCAGCTTTGACGCAGTCTTTCTGACTCATAGACTTGATACCAGACGACACCGCGACTATTGGTACGGTGCTCATTTCACCGCCTAATTTACGTATTCTCCTGCTTGACTCCAAACCGTCCATAACAGGCATTTGAAGGTCCATCAAAATAATATCGGGAATTGTTTCGTTTCCTTTCATACACTTCTCACAGTGCTCCAACGCGGATTTCCCGTCGTTCACGCACACCAGTTCGATGATTCCAAAACGTTTAATGAGGCGTTTCACGATAAATTGCGTTGGAACACTATCTTCGGCGAAAAGCACGTTCAACTTTCGCGCCGGAATAAATCCTTCAGTCTTGACTTCTTCACTGATACCAAGGAGCGACATATCTTTCTGCGTTTCCGCGAGCTGCAACATGATTTCTTCGTTCTGCAATATTCTGTAACTCGCGGTTCTTACCAACTGGTCTTTTCCTCCTTTGTCTTTTGATAACGCAGCGAGCAAGTCGTCGACTGTGACTGACAAAACTTCGAGGTCTGTGAGAGCGCGTACCGTCGCCGTGCGACTTCCGATCGCTTTTTCTCCGTTCAGGCTGTTCTGGATAGCTTCTAAAACAGCCATCTCTCCGATAACTGCTCCAGCTGAGCGAACGGCGAGAGTGGCGAGTTTACTGACGTCATGGGAAAATAACTCACCTCCCGAGGCCTCAGAATATTGTTCCGTGTGCTCCAGTGCGTCGACGAGAACCTCGCATTCTCCGGAATTGATAAAATACATGACTGTACCGGATACTCCTTTCCGAATGAAAATCTCCCCAGCCCGAAAATGTACGGTTTTGAACGCAGGTCGAAGCAAAGTTGCAAGAGGGTCTGCACGAACCGCAGCTGCGATTTCTTCCTCCGTGACGTCGATCTGAAGAGGCTGATCCGCTAAAGAAGGAGGCAAGGGTTGCTCCCCCCTCGCGGTCACCCAAGGGTGCGTCATAATCCGTGACAGTGTCGCTCGCTTCGTGGGATCGACGACGAGTATCACCGTCAAAAGATTTTTCAACTCGGGCGAGAGCACGACGGCTTCTGGCGGGAAGCGTAACCCTTGCCTCTGGGCCATGGCGACTATCTGGAAAATGGTTCGACCGATGAAGGGCAACTCAGCGGTCGCCATGTGAAATATGCAGACGCCAAGTGACCAGATGTCTGCGATGTACGGGTCGTAGCCGTCCTCGCCGAGCATCTCGGGAGCGATGAACGCAGGCGTGCCGACGATTTTTTTATTCGAGTTGACCGCCTTACTCTGACCGATGAAAGAAACCCCAAAGTCTGCAATTTTAACAGAACCATCAGCCATCAAGAGCAGGTTTTCGGGTTTAAGATCCATGTGCGCGATACCAGCCGCGTGATGTAGGTAATCAAGACCCTGAAGGACGTCGCGAATGTATCTGTGAATTAACGGTTCTCGCAGTGGCCTTTTGTCGTACCTCGTGAAAATCGGCCCAGAGCTCGCGTACTCGAGAACGAGCAGCAGCTCGTTGGTCTTCTGGTCGTCAATCACCTCGTACAGCTTCAACACGTTCTTATGATTTAATTTCTTGAGGATCGCGATCTCCTTTCGCACCGCGGTCTCTGCGACTGCGGCGTTCCGGTGAGAGACTTTGATCGCGTAGAGCAAATTTTCCTGGATGTGCAAGCCGAGCGCCACCTTCGCGTGCACGCCAACGCCGAGGTCTTTCACGATGATGTACTGGTTAAATTGGCTGTATTCCATCTCCCCCACCCTGACGGAGTATCTCGTTACTTTATCCGTGGTAATCGTCGGCATGTCCCGCCGCGAGGACGAGCTCGTCTCGGAAACGTCAGACGCCGCATCTTCGGACCTGTCAGCGTTGCTCGACCTCTCCAAGTCCCGCGCCAACCCCGCTTTGGTCGTCGTCGTGGCATTCTGATGTGATCTCGCCGTTGTGCCCGACACGTTTCCTTCGGATACCGCGGCCACGTTCGCCTCGGTCAGCTCGCGTGAGCGGGCGTCACCGACGTCTTTTTGGGGCTTGCTCAACTCAGGCTGGTGCGTCTGCTGCGCGGCCATCATCATCGCCGCGTCCGATGAGGGTCTTTTACGCACACCGTCGTCGCTCCTAATCGCGGTATCATGTGGGTCCTGGGATTTCCGAGATGATGATTCATCGCTGTCGCCGTGAGCCCCTCTGCGTGCAGGAAAAATAGGGAAAAAAGATCAGCAAAAGATTAGCGAAGTCTGACTCGGCCACCGTGAAACACGTCTACCCCGCGGAGGCTTCCGGGGGACGACCGCCAGAGGCACGCGGGGCATGTACGCGAAACTAGCGATGAAGAGTCTGTCCGCGCGAAGTCGCCGCGATCGCGACGCAAGCGCGCGTGCGGGGATGAAGGGCGCGAACTCGACGTCTGGCTGGAGTGCGTGGAACGCGTCGGAAAATACGATCGATCGTTCGTCGCTCTGCGGCGCCGCGCGCGCGCCGCGTACCTCGAGGAGCTCAAGCACGGTCCCATCGCGGCGATCCGTCTCTCAGGACTAGACTCACTGTCTCGACCGGGATGCCCACGTCATACCGTGGCGATGTCGCGGAGCAGCGCGCGCGGGGTTTTGGAGTGTATCCCGCGACCCTGTTTGCCCTGCGGAGATCTCCGCCAGAATCCCGCAGAATCCGATTCAGCTTGGCATCCGGATGACAACGCGGAGGTTTGACGCGGGGTGAAAAACGCCGCAGCAGGGTCGAACTTTTCCCTTTGACGCGGGTTGAAAATCGCCGCTGCGGTCGAATTTCCTTTGAATTCGAGGGCTTTGTTTGATTTTCAGGGAATTAAAAGGGGATTTATTTATCTTTTCAGGATCGGCGCCACATTGCCGTTTTCTAGTCTAGGCCTCGAATTTCACCCTCGCGCCTGGCCGCCGTGCTCCCTCACTGCACGAAGCGACTTGAATAATTTCACGCACTTAGCCTCCGTGTATTCATCTTCTTCGATCTTACAAACCCTCACCGCGACGCATCGGAACAGAAAATCCAGGAATTCCGCGAGCTTTTGGTTTAGCGGCCTCGTCTTCTTTGCCGTGAACTCTCGCGACGGTCGCGACAACAATGTCAGCTTTTCCGTGTTTGCATCGTTTCGAGCATCGACTTGCGACGTCTTCGATAACCAATCGAGCGCCGATTTGTATCCTCTCGATTTGATGTCCGCTAGCGGCGGTATTGGGATACACTCCGAGACCCGAGCAAGAGCTTCCAAAAAGTCCACAAAGGTGAGCGACTCGTACTTCTCCGCGTCGACGAACTGCCGAATAACCCTCATCTGCGAGTAGAGGAAGCACAGCTGCGCTTCACGAAGCGAAAAATCGCTCTCTTCGTCCCTCATCAAGTTCAGCGGGAACAGTACCTCGATAAATTGATCCATCTGCATCGACTTCCGCTGAGATGCCTTCGTGCCGCCCACTGGCATGCAGTACGCGTAATATAGCGCCTCGAGCACGGCGTACGTCGTGCCAGACTTGTACGTTCGAAAGTTACCTTCGCCAAACTTTTCCTCGTCTGTGAACACACCACGGAAGACATCATCCACTGCTTCAGTATAAAGTCGGTTGACGCGAAAGTCGTAAGTTCCCATCTGAACCTCGGGATTGAGATTAGGCATGATGCACGTTTCGTACATGACGCTGATCGCTTCTGCCAAACTCGCGCACGTGCCTACTTGCACGTATTTCGCATCCGCGACGCGGCACAAAATTTCGATGAACTCAAAGCGCGTCAACGCGTTGTCTTGGTTCAATTTAGCGATCATTTCCATCTCCTTGCCCTCCGATTCCTGTTCGAAGTTCACGACTTTGAACATCGTCCCGAGATGAGAGCTCGTGCAAAGCTTTGATTCCGGATCGGGGAGCTGGCAGTCCGTGGCGCACATGATCCACTCGTTCAGTTGCATGGTCATGGAGTCGCCCGTGCCGGTGACGCCGTAATACCGGTACAGCTTTTCGGTTTCAAAGTAATAGTTCTTAAGCGCCGAGCAGATGAGTTTCAGCTTATCATCAGGCGACTCATCATCGCCACCACTCTTCGTAAGGAACCTCACAAATTGCTTCTTTTTCAGCGCGTGGTGCCAGTCTCGGTCGAACATCTTGTCAAAAAGCGGCGTTCTGTCGAAAAAGTCACGCGCGTCAGAGAACTTCTTCCTCGGAGCGAACACCGAGTTTTCTATGGACCACGGCTCGACCCACTGCGCTGCGACCGTGAACGATTCCTCTGTCGTCTTGTATATGACATCCTCGACGATTTTGAATTCCAACGGAGGAATGACGAGGTTGCCGAACGATTCTTCGTCGAGCGACTCGGGTTCGTTCACTTCCAAAAAGTGCCGATCCGGGAGAGGACACAGCCGCGGAACCGGCTTGTAGGGCTTGTCGTCTCCGAGGTTCGGGTTCGGTCTAGCCACTTCGTGAAGCATGTCGGTCTGCGGCAATCTTAACTCGTACGTCAGTTCGAGCGTGCCAGGTCGGTAGGGAAGTTCGTCCGGTCGGATGGGAACTTCTGGCACCAAGTTGTTGCCGGTGTGATAATAAAACGCTTTCTTGCCGTTCGGAAGCGAGTACACGGGGAAGAGCTCCTCGTACACCTTGGCACCGCTGACGTGTTCGAACATGACGAGCTTCGCGTTGCGCTTCGCCGGGTCTGGTGCCTTGTCGAAGCCGCTCACGAAGTTGACGCAATTTCGGGATCCCGCGGGGTCGAGGACGACCTTGAGAGGGCCGTACTCGCCCGCCCCATCAGCCGTGTCATGCTCGATCTCAAGCCCGTCTTCGACGTCATCGGGCACGATCTCCATCACGGGAAGAGCGTTCGGAGCCTTGCTGCTACCTTTGAGACCGTCCTCGCTACCGATACCACCGCAAGATTCAGGCCCGCCGAGAGCCACGGCCTCGGCTATTTCCGCAGCCTTGGCACGGAGTCGTTCTTGCACGCTTCCGGGTCGGGTGGTCGATAAAAGCCGCGTTGTCGTCTCCGCGATGTATGCCTCTCCATCTTGACCCACGGGGGGAAGCGTCCCGGATAGGCTCATCTTATTCATGTCGGATGTGAGGTCCCCATTCTGTCTAGCGGGTTGACGTCTCGTTTGCACGTACTTGCGAATGGGTGGGCGCCACCTTTGTTCACCCTCGGGGGTTCCTCTCTGCAAGGGCACGAGGTGGACGCGGGTCAATGCACTCGCACCGTACATCTCAGGATCGGATACCAAGTCATCGCGTCTCTCCTCGGGACGAGCCCACAGATTCCACAGCGGCTGACGCATGGAATGCGTTAGAAGTGCTAGACCTTCTGCGAATGTATCGTCGTCGGCGTTCGCGATGCTCGAAAGCCAATCGTCTTCTGCAAACTGACTCTTCTTTTCCACGGTTTCCGCGTCTTGGGCCAGAAAACTCTCGGCAGAAGCTTGTGTCGCGGATGTGTTGACCTCAAACGTCCCGAGTCCATCTTTCTTCGCGAAGGAGGCGATATCAACCTTCTTTTCGTTCTTTTGCGCGAGCACATCCTCGAGCAGTGATGGAAGTTTCAAAGCGGGCGTGGACTCGGGGTCCTCCCTGGAAATCTCCTCGACGACAGCAGTTTCATCACCCTTCGCTGGCACGTGACCCTTACGCCGCCGAGAGGAGGATTCATATGACACTCCCAAATCTTTTGCCTTTTCATATGATTCACCGACGATGCGTCCTGCGACTTCAATATGACGGTTCAGATGCCGCACCTCTTTTTTATTGTGCAACACTCGCTCCAAAGCCTTCGCGCGGAGCTCAAGCTTGTAGAATATCGTGCGGTTCTCCGCGTTCGAAGCGATGTTCTGGATCGTTCCAGCGATCAAATCTCCCCCTTTCACCACTCCTTCACCGATCGCCACGTGACGCCGGTTCACCATCCCAGATGCGTTCGTCTTCAGCAGCCTGTAAATCCCATGTCGGGCGAGAGAAATTTGCGCGGCGGGTAACGACGACAAATTAAGAAGTGCAGCGGCGGCGAAGAGCTCGGCACATCGCTTCATTTCAGTATCGTGTGACACGTGTTCCTCGCCGCTCTCCGCGATGTGCCTTTCGTAGTCGTCGCGAGCTTCCTGTGCGACAGCAGCAGCCGCCTCCGAAGTTTTCCTAGCCTTTCTCAGAAGATCCTCCGTGTCATCGAGATCATACTCCGGCTCTTCTCCCGCGTCCAACGCAGCTTGCGTCTTACTGAGCATCTCCTCAGCTTCCCTCACAGCCTCAGCAGCAGCAGCCGCCGCCGCTTCTTCCTCGAGTTCCACCTCTTCCTTGACTTCAATCGGACACAATAGCTTGAGCAAGTTCGGCAGAACGGACTTGCGCACCAAAGATGCCTTGATGGAGTTCGAATCCGAATCTGAAGTCATGAACGCCAAGATGCGAGCGCCGCGTTCCTGCTCGCCCAACAAGGGTGACGTTACCATGTGAATCCCGATTTTCTCCATTCGCGCAGGGCCACCGACCGCCGTTGAGACGTCGTGGAACGCCAACAACGATTCCATTGCAGCCGCGGCGAATGTGGTGCATCGGACGGTGGTATTTTCACCACCGTCGCACGCACAACTCTCGAGCGCGTCGAAGAGACCAGCAGATATGTACTCCCGGCGAGCCGCCGCCGAACGATAGCAGATACTCCACGAGGCCGCGACTGCAATTTTGCGGGATTTCTCCGTCAACCGGATCGCGGGTAATCGAATCGCGGTGAGCAAGAAATTCATGATGTTCTTTCGCGAGGCGGCGATGTTCTCTGCGCGTGCAGCGTGAGCAGCAAGCGCAGCAGCAGCTGCCTCTTCCGCGGCTTTGGTCGCCTCATAGAACGCAGTGGTGGCCTGCTCGACAGGGGTTTCAGGCTCGTCTCCAGCATCCATAACGAGCTGCATTTTAGTCACGTAGACTTCCGCCTCTGCAGCTTTCACTTTGGCAGCCGCGGCGAGTCTATCCTCCTCCAGCTCGGGCATCCCTGGCTTGATGCCGCCGAACTCGTCGACGACGTCCATGTCCTCGAGCGACGGAGTTTCCACGCGGGGTATCGTCAACAGTGCTCCGTCTTTTTCAAGGTAAACCTCACCGTGGTGTACCGGAGGATCGTTCTCGCTGTAGAGCATGAGCCAAAGAGATGCTATGGTGAACTGAAGAGCCTTCGCGCGGATGCGCGGATGATTCGGCTTCAAAAACGAGTCTTCCCCCGCATCGGAAGCCTCGATTAGACGTTCCTCCTCGGATTCGATCCCGAGCTCCACCTTGCCTGATATACTCACAGCCTTGACGCACACGTTTCCCATTTCTATGAGATAGGGTATACAATTTGGCGCGTATTTTATGAGATTACCCCGTCCCGAGGGTGAACGGGCGACGCACCAAATCGTACAAGCGAGATATTTCATCGTCGCGTATGTCTCGCTCGGGTACCTCTCAATCACCATGTTTATCAAGCTCACGATATTCTCGAGCTGCTTCGGCGTGAAAGCCGCTTCGTACGGAGTCGCCAAATAAATCAGAGCAGCTGCGGTGGCTTCCCACAATGGCTTATGAAACCACTTGTGATTAGCCCCAGCCTTAGCTGATTCGATCAGTTTGTCGACCAGTTCGGTGTCTCTCATTAGCATACCACGGTATGGGCCATCCAAAGTTGCATCTCCTTCTTTAGGAGCGTCTGCGAACATATACTCGAGAATGAGACCAGCACACACGGCGGCCATGGTACGGGTACGGCCCTCATCGTACGGCGCGACCGTGAGCCAGTGCTTAATGCACTCGATCACGGAATGCGTGTAGTCCCAAGGAAGCTTTTCTCTCACCGGACGTACAAACTTTTTCCCTTCTCGTCGCGCCTTGAATTCCGCGAGCTCGAATTCTGCGATTTCCTCCGCGGTGAAGGGCGGTGGAGTTTCCGGCCTCGCACCGAGCAACATGAGTCGTTCGCAGTGCGATCTATCCTCGCACAATGTGGCTATGATACCGATCGCCGTAAAAACCGCGTTTTCCGTGATGGCGTCATTTTGTACGCCGTCGTGCGCACGGCGACAGAAACTGATCAAACGCAGCATCGCTTCATCCGAGAGGGATTCCGTGTTCGCCAGGGTCGCGCGAACCAACCCCCACAACGCCGTGATGCAGTTCTCGATTGTCGCCGCCATGAGAGGGATCGTACTCGCTTTCAATGCTGCACTTTCTTCTTGAATTTGCTCGAGCTCCGCAACTGAGACGGTGGACATGACGCGTTTCACGGTACCCCCCGCGTCGGGCGTTTCCTCTTCCGATTCTGGTTCAACCCATTCTTCGCCCAACGCCTCGGCGCGGGCTTTAGCCGCGGCGATCGCGGCCGCTTTCGCCTCCGCCTCTTCCTCAGCCTTTAAAGCCGCCGCCTTTGCCGCCTTTTCTGCCTCGTAAAGCTCAGTCACGGTCGGCGGAGCAGGGCCGACGAGCTCAGTCAGAGACGTTTCCAGCGTGCGGGTGAGGGAATCAATCGTCTCACTCAAGTTCTTCTCCTGCGCGACCTGCTCTTGGCTCGCCGGATCTTTCGCGAAAATTCCCATCGCCGCCGAGGCCGCGAGCCTGATCGCGGCGTTATCGCTTTCCAGCAGCGAGCTGAGGGAACCGTATCCGCCTGATTTAACGAGTGAACCCCGCGCGTCGTAGTCGCGCAGCATGATACTCGCGAGCGTCTCCCCAGCACTCAATCGGCGATGGCTTCGTTCGCGTCGGTACGCGTGCACAGCGTGCTTGTATTTATTTATGGCTTTCGCCCGCTGCTTGTCCGACTTCATTGCGGCCAGCTCAGCTTCGCTTGGAGGGTCTACTGGGAACGGAGGATCTTCCATCGGCGCCGCGCACGCGCCTAAGAGCATTTCCAGCCCTGGATCGAGTTCGATGTACTGCGCGCGGGCGCGTTTATCCACGAACATGATGCCGAGGGTACCGAGGGAGCGGTCGTAAAATTCGTCGCGCACCTCGCACGTGTACGCCTCGTCCTCGCCGCCGAATTCTGCAGGTTCTCTTGTGATCGAGGTTTTCAGCATCTCGATGAGATATCGCATGAACGGATGCGCACCTGGCGTGCCTTCTTCGACTTCCTCCTCATCCTCCTCCTCCGACTTTCCGACGTTCATGAGATCCGTGCGACTCTGGCTGCTCACTGATAAACACCACGTGACAGCCGCGGCTACGGACCGAATCTTGTCCGTGTACTTGTTCGAAAGCGCGTCGACGATTTTGTCGAACAACGAGTCAGGCATCTCGATGCGGTAGTCCTTTTGTATGGACATCTCCCAGATTCCGAGGATCGCCTCCTCCTTCAGCACGTTGTCGTCCTTCTCCACGCCAGTCGTCCACTTCAACTCGAGGTGTTCGAACATCTGTAGTCGGTTCGTTTCCGCTGAGATAGGTTGTCCCCTCTTCAAGTTACCCCACGTCTCCTCGGTCATCGTGATTGTTGAACTGTCCCCCTCGTTCAAGCGAGGGTCGTAATTTTGAATCTCGAGCAGCAGTTTGAACCTCATCCCGACGTACTCGGACTTTCTCGTGAACTCGCCAACATCGCCTTCCGAATCCTGGTCGGTGATTTCCCTCACGAAGCGCCAACGCTCTTCTTCTTGGCCCGCGATCGTGGGACCGTACATCGCTTCCGCGACTTCGCTGTACATGGCCTCGAAGTCCATCCCCGCGTCGAGGGCGACCTGAAATGGCTTACCTCGCACGATGATGCGAGGCATCGCGCCCTCGACGTCGGGATTACCCCACACGTTCGTGACTGTTTTCACACCCTCTCGCATCGGCGAGAGCGTGCATTCCGCGACGAACTCCGCGTGCGACCTGTCCCTTTCCTTCTTCTGTTGCGCGCGCAGTAACGCATCGGATGTGCGCGTGAGGGTATTATCAAACGTCTTGATATTCCTGACACGCCCCAAGAGCCCGCCTAACTTCGTGTCTCTCTTCTGAGTAGCAGCGCCGTGCGAGGGCCGATCCAACACGGCCATTTAGTCTATCGAATCGCCGAACCTCCACGAAAGACGCTAGGATGACGAAGTCACGCGTTCATCGCCTTCGGTGCGCGTTCAGGTGATCACGCGTGAACGCGAGCAGGGTATCGACCCTTCAGCCGTAACGGCGACTGCTCGGTGCGAGCGTCACGAGGTGTGCGCGAGAGCGCGGGCGTCCACGAATTATGGGTGTTGACGACTTTTTCTGCTCTCAGCGGCATCAGGGAATGGCGTTGGTGCTATTTTTGGGTTGCGACGCGCGAGCGCGACTCGAGCGCGTGCGGAAGGCCCGCGCGCTCGTCCGCGTCACCGCGCGTCACCGCGCGTTCGACCGCGCGCGTAGTTCGAATGATTTTACGCTCTGCGTGAGTATTACGAATCATCTAGTCGCACTGCACGCGGCGCGAGAACGCGGCGGCGGTTTCACGAGCGACGCGGCTTTTTTCGTTTCAAAGCTCCCTCGCGCGCTCCGGCGTCGCGCTCCGGCTTCGACGATCCGACGAGCACGCCGCCTTCTCCCGAGGACGCGAACGGGTTCGATGCGTCCTGTACGTACACGACCTGCTCGGGCGCGGTCGACACCGCGGGGAGACGCGCGAACGTCTCGCCGATGATCGACGTGGTGGGGTATCCCGCCGCTCTCAGCGCCGCCGCGCACGTCTCCGCGGCGTCGGCGGGGACGCTCGCGAGGAGACCTCCCGCGGTCTGCGGGTCGAATATCAGAGGGTACATCGCGTTCCTCGCGATTGCTTCCTGGTTCGCGACCGCGCGGGCTAACCGCACGTTCGACGCCTGCAGCGAGGACGTTATCCCGAGGTCCAAGCACTCTCGCGCGCCGTCGAGCACAGGAACGGCGTCGAGGTCGAGCACCGCCGCGACGTTCGAGCCCTTGCACATCTCGACGAGGTGACCGAGGAGCCCGAACCCGGTGACGTCCGTGCACGCGCTCGCTCCGTGGTCGACTAAAATCTTCGCCGCGGTCGCGCTCGGTAGACGCATGCTATCGAGCGCGGCGCTTATCCAGCGTCCCTCCGCTTTCGAGCGCATGTCCGCGGCGAACAGCGTCCCGGTGCCGATCGGCTTGGTTAAAATCAGCGCCTCGCCGGACTTCATTCCCCCTTTCCGCATGAGCGTCCCGCGATCGGCGACGCCGTGGACGGAAAATCCTAACGCGAGCTCCGCTCCCTCGCAGCTGTGGCCTCCCGCGAGCGCGCAGCCGACGTCTTTGAGGACGGACGTCGCGCCGGACATCATCTGAAACAAGTCTTCCTCGACCTGAGACTCGAGACCGTACGGCACCTGCGCGATCGCGAGCGCGGCGTGCGGCTCCGCGCCCATCGCCCACGAATCTCCAAGCGCGTGTACCGCGGCTATTTGTCCAAAGATGTAAGGATCGTCCACGAAGGAACGGAAAAAATCGACGGTTTGCACGGAAACCTTTCCGGGCGGAACCGTGATCACCGCCGCATCGTCGGGTTGATCGAGGCCGACTTCGACCTCCGCTCGCGTGGGCACGTCGAGACGCGCCATCACGCGGCTCAGCACGCTCGCGCCTACTTTCGCCCCGCACCCGCCGCAGCGCATCGGAACCGCCTGAATCGCCGCGATCGCCGCCGGTCCGGACGCGAGCGCGACTTCTGCGACCTCGGGAACGGGCTCCGGCATCGCCGGCATTTCCTGGTACATTTTCATCCACTTCCGATCGATCTTGTCCTTCCACTTCCACAGCATCGCTCCCGTCTTCGAGACGCCGCCGAAGCTCATGGAACCGCGCGACGCGATCGCGTGCTTGGACCCCGTGCTTATAAGACCGAGAAATTTCTTCTGCGGCGTGAATTCCACGAGCGGCTCGCCGAGTAAATATCTCCGCAAGTTGTCCGCCAGCGGCGGGCCTTGACGCACGGCGAACACCCCCGCTTTCGGTCGCGGATGCCCTCGCACCGCCGCGATGTCCCCCGCGGCGAATATCCCTGGATGCGACGTCGACTCCAACGTCGCGTTCACTCTGATGAACCCGTCCTCGGTCTCGAGTCCGGACTCCCCCGGCCACGCCTGCGGCGCCGCCTGCGTGCACCAGATGCACTCGTCTGCGGCGAGCACTCGTCCGCTCGCGAGTCGCACTTTATCCTTCGCGACGTCTTTCACGCCGTCGTCCTCGACGACCTCGACGCCCCTCGACGCGAACACGTCGAGGAATATCTTTCGCGTGTTCGCCGCGTGCGTCGGCACGAGCTTCCCCCGCGTCACGATCGCGAACGACGCGAGGTCTTTCGACCTTCCCGCGTTTTCGAGCTCCTCGTGCAGTCGGTGTTGCATCGCGAGCGCGAGCTCGACGCCGCCGGCGCCGCCGCCGACGACGACGACGTTCGTCTTCGTGTTTTGCTCCCACACGCGTCTCATGAGCGCTTCCCACCGCGCGCTGAACCCGAATATCGGTTTCACCGGCGTCGTGAACGCGGACGCGCCCGTCACCGCGCCGGAAGACGGCGTGATGCCGACGTCGACGCTGAGCGCGTCGTAGCGAATCGACGGCCTCGACTTCAAGAGCACGCGCTGGTTCGCCGCGTCGATCCCGATCGCCTCGTCGTGCACGAGCCTGTGCCCCGCGAACGTGCACAGCGGCCGTAAATCGACGTGGCACTCTTCCCAGGTGTAGTGCCCGGCGACGTGCCCCGGGAGCATCCCGCTGTACGGCGTGTGCACGTCCTTCGCGATCAGCGTCACGCGCACGCCGGGGAGCTTGTTCATGCCGAACATCTTGAGCACGTAGACGTGCGAGTGCCCGCCGCCGATGAGGACGAGGTCTTTGACGACCGGCCCGCCCGTGTCGGCGTCCATCTTGCCCATGCTCGCGCTCGCGGCGCTCGCGAATCGGCGGCGGCGGTGGAGCGGGCGCGAGGAGGACGACGTATTCCTCGACGTCGACGACACGCGCGCGCTTCGACTCGGGTCTCGAACGCGATCGACGGCGCACGCGATCTGTAGAAGCGACGACGCGAAGCTCATGCAAAGCACATCCGCGGTCGCGTTCGGCGACGAGCGATTCGCGCGCGCGCGCGACGGCCAGCGTCCGGGGATCTGAACGCCGACGATTCGCGACATTTCGACGACACCAGACGGCGCCGTGACTAGAGTGGCTACTGGCCCGGCTGCTTGGGTCCTGTCGGCATCTCCACGTGGACGTCGACACCGCGCGCGGGACGCAAAACACCTCGCGCCGCGGAAGGGCGCGGACGCGAGACCGCGACCGTCTCACCGCGAACGTCGCGAGCGCGCGCTCTCGCCGCGCGCGCCTGCGGGGACGATGACGAGCGCGACGCGCGCGGTCGCGGCGACGACGTCGATCTCGTCCCGGCGCGATCGCGTCGTCGTCGCGAGAAGATCGACACCTCGCGGCGTCCTCGCGCGTCGAACCCGCGCCGCCTCGCGCGTCATCGCGGCCGCGGCGACCGCGGAGGACGTCGCGACGTACGAGTGGAACGGCATGAAATGCGCGTATCGCGCGAAGGGCGACGCCGGGACGCCCGTCGTCCTCGTGCACGGCTTCGGCGTGAGCTCGTATCAGTACCGAGACACGATCGACGCGCTCGCGAAGACGAACAGAGTGTACGCGCTCGACCTCCTCGGGTTTGGTCTGTCCGACCAGCCGGACGTGCCGTACGAGATGGAGTTCTGGAGAGACCAAGTCTCGCACTTCATCGATGACGTCGTGAAAGCGCCCGCGGTCGTCGTCGGGAACTCGATCGGATCGCTCGCGGCGTTGCACGTCGCCGCGAAAGCGCCCGAACGCGTCGCCGGCGTCGTGCTTCTCAACTGCGCGGGGGGGATGAACAACAAGGTGAAGCGTCTGCCCGGGGACTTCGACGGGTTCGGGTGGCAGTACAAGGCTGTCGTTCCCGTCTTCAGCGTCGTCCTCGCGATCATCGACTTCGTGCTTCGATTCGACGCCGTCGCGAAGCCGGTGTTCGACGGCGTGCGCGGCGAGGAAAACGTCCGCGGCGCGCTCCGAGGCGTGTACAAAGACCCGACGAGAGTGGACGACGCGCTCGTGGCGTCGATATGCGACGCCGCGGAGCGTCCCGGGGCGTTCCGCGCGTTCGTTAGGATCCTCACCGGGCCGCCGGGGCCGAGGCCGGAGGAGTTGATGGACGACGTGAGATGCCCGATGCTCATCCTGTGGGGGGACGAGGACGGGATAACGCCGTTGGACTTTCCGTTGGGGCAGTACTTCGTGAACTTGCCGGAGACGCGGGCCAGGACGACGCTGAAGGTGTTCGAGGGCGAAGGGCACTGTCTGCAGGACGATAACCCGTCCGCGGTGAGCCCGGTCATCGGGGAGTGGGTCAACGCGTTGTGAGTGCTATTATTACTCTGAAACGCCGCGTCGGAACGACCGAGAGTAGTTGTACCTATCCGAGCAGCCACCCTTGCGAGCCGACGACGCCGAACTCGCCGTCCACGACCTTCGCCTGCTTCGCTTTCTTCTTCCCCCACCGCGTCTGCCCGGACTCTTTCATCTCCTTCACGCGCCGCGTGATCTCCTTCGCGGTGTTGAACGTCCCCCCGGTCGGCTTCCCGCACGTCGCGCACGCCTTCTCCTTCGCGTTGTGCCTCAGCGCGCAGTGCTCGCAAAAGTAGTGCTTACACCTCGTGACGACCGGGTCTCTGACTTTATCCCACGGCTCGTCGCATATTCCGCACGTCGGCGGGACGTCGTCGTCGGAGTCGTACTCGTCGTCGGACCCGCGCAACGCTTCGCCGTCTTCGCCCAACGCGCGTTCCATCCTTTCGAGCGCCTGGAGCTTCTCTTTCCGAAGTTTCTCCTTCTGGTCCCACTCCTTATCCAGCTGCCACCCGTGCTTGTAATCGCCTCTATCGTGCATGAACTTGCACCCGTCGCCGTACCCGCAGTACCCGGTCTCCTTGTAATCCTTGCAGATGTCAGGTTTGTAATCCATGATGAACGTCATTCGCACGTTCGAGGACGCGCGCATCGGGCCGTGCGCGCCCGCGCCCTTCTCGCTCGCGATCGAGTGCTCTTGCCTGAACCCCGCGCGGTAGTCCACGTAGTTGTTCATGCCTTTGTACTGCTTGTCGTCCACGAAACCCTCCGCGCGCTCGGCGGCCGTCTTCAGAACCTTCTCGCGCATCGCGCGCCCGTCCAGGTGCTTCTCCGTGTCGATCTGAAGCTCCGCGGTCGCGCCGCCGTCGCCGCGCTGCTGCAGCGTGCGGTCGCCCGCGAACGTGAAGACCTGGAGCTTCTCCTTATCGTCCCTCGCGGTCGTGCCTCCTATCGCGTTCGCGCGCTTCTTCTTCTCCGCGGGCGCGACGACGGAGGATCGCCCCGCCCCGCGCGCGGCGTCCTCGCCGTCGCTCCCGTCGTCCGCCGCGGCGCGCTTCCGGACGTTCCCTCGCCCGAACTTGCCTTTCTTCTTGAACCCGCCGCCGCCGCCGCCGCCGCTAGGGGCGGTCGTGGAGGGACCGGCGTCGTGGTCGCCCATCTCGCGAGTGGGTTCGCCAGCGCCCGCGAGGTGCGCGCCGCGAGTGACGACGAGATGCGCTGAGCTCGCGGTGCCCTAAAAATTGTGCGATCGCGCTCGCGCTCGAAGTGCCGTTTCCGACCGGCTCGACCGACACTCCGCGGCTTCAAACTCGCCGTCACGGGTCATCACGCGATTGGCCTGCGATTGGCCGTCCACGCCAGCAGGATACGCTTTATTTCCAGGCTGGACGCGGTGATTAATTCAACAACACCGGGCACAACTTCCCCGCGCCGCTCCTCCTCTCACAAGACGCGCACTCGAGATGGCGTTCGCGGCGTCCACCGCGGTAAACGCCGCCCTCACGGCGCTGCCCGCGCGCCGAGCGCGGAGCGCGTCCGCGCGCGCGCGCGTCGCCGCGCTGTCTTCGCGCCAAAATAAAATCACAACAACTTTCGATCTGCGTCAACGCGCGCGTCGGACGCGCGCGCGATCGTCCAACGCGTCGCGCGCGCTGATCACCGCGGCGTACCGCGGGAGCCAGTCCGGATACGTCTCATTCAAGGGTAAATCTCCCGGGAGCGTCTCCTTCGGCGCGATCGCGGAGCCCGCGACGGAGACCGCCGCGGGCGTCGCGTACGAAACGCTCGCGCTCGGCGTCCCGAAAGAATCGTTCAAGGACGAGAGGAGAGTCGCGCTGGCGCCGGACGCGTTGGGGAAGCTCGTGAAAGCCGGGATGAAGGTCGTCGTCGAGTCCAACGCCGGGGTCGAGTCCGAGTACGCGGACGAACAGTACGTCGAGCAAGGCTGCGTCATCGGGAACCCGTGGACCGCGGACATCGTCTGCAAGATCCGACCGCCGTCCAAGCCGGAGGTGGCGAAGCTCAGAGAGGGACAGATCTTATTCTCGAACATCTACCCGCGCCAGGACGAAGCGCTCGTGGAGAGCCTCCGGGCGAAGGGCGTGACCGCGTTTGGTTTAGATTGCGTCCCGAGGACGATCTCCCGGGCGCAGGCGTTCGACACGCTGTCGTCCATGGCGAACATCTCCGGGTACAGAGCCATCGTCGAAGCCGCGAACGCGTTGCCGCGGTTTTTCGCCGGGCAATTTACGATGGCCGGGAACGTGCCCCCCGCGAAGGTCCTCGTCGTCGGCGCCGGGGTCGCCGGGCTCGCGGCGGTGCAGACCGCAAAGAACATGGGAGCGATCGTGCGCGCGTTCGACGTGAGAGCCGCGGCGAGGGAGCAAGTCGAGTCCATGGGCGCGGAATTCCTCGAGGTGGAGCTCGAAGAGAGCGGCGAAGGCGCGGGCGGGTACGCGAAGGAGATGTCCCCGGAGTTCATCGCCGCGGAGATGGAGCTGTTCGCGAAGCAGTGCGCGGAGTGTGACATCGTCGTCACGACCGCGCTCATCCCGGGCCGACCCGCGCCGAAGCTCATCTCCAAGGCGATGGTCGAGAGCATGCGACCGGGGAGCGTCACCGTCGACCTCGCCGCGGAGGCGGGCGGGAACATCGAGAGCACGGTTCCCGGGAAGGTGATTCGCACGTCGAACGGGGTGACGTGCGTCGGATACACGGACCTCCCGTCCCGGTGCGCGGGGCAGTCCTCGACTTTGTTCGGGAACAACATCGCGAACTTCATCATGTCCATGGGCGACGCGAAAGAAGGGAGGTTCGAAATCAGACTCGACGACGAAGCCGTCCGCGGCGCGCTCGTGACGCAGAACGGGAAGATCATGTTCCCGCCGCCGCCGCCGCCGCCGAAGCCGGTGCCGGTCAGAGCGCCGGAACCGGAAGAAGTGTGCGATCTCGACGCCGCGGACGAGTGCAAGCCCCCGCCCGCGTGGATCCCGGACGCGAAGTCCGCGATGGCGTTGGGGGCGCTTCTCGCGTTGTTTTACGCCGCGGGCGGCGCCGCGCCGCCGCCGGAGGCGATCGGTCTGATGTCCACGTTCTCGCTCGCGTGCATCGTGGGCTACTTCGCCGTCAACGGCGTCAGCGCGGCGCTGCACTCGCCGCTGATGTCCGTCACGAACGCGATCTCTGGGATGACCGCGATCGGCGCGCTCGAGCTCATGCGCGGGGGGCTCCTCCCCGACACCGTCGCCGCGACCGCCGCCGCCGCCGCCGTCGCGATGAGCGCGGTGAACATCGCGGGCGGGTTCTTCATGACCGGCCGGATGCTCGACATGTTCAAGCGACCGGACGACCCGCCGTCGTACTCGAACCTGTTGCTCGTCCCGGTGATCGCCGCGATCGCGTTTTACGCGAAGCGAGCCGCCGCGGGCGTCGCCGCCGTCGCGTTGCACGAGTCCATCGCGCTCGCGTCCGCGCTGTGCTGCATCGGCGCGATTTCAATGCTCGCGTCGCAGCAGACCGCGAGGACAGGGAACGCGCTCGGGTCCGCGGGCGTTCTCCTCGGCCTCGCCGCGACCGCGGGCCCTAGGCTCGCGACCGCGTCCGCGGACATGCTCATGCAAGCCGCGGGCGCGCTCGGCGTCGGCGGCGTCGTCGGCCTCGCGATCGCCGCGAGATGCGCGATCACGGATCTCCCGCAGCTCGTCGCCGCTTTCCACTCCCTCGTCGGCCTCGCCGCGACGTTGACGTCCGTCGCGGCGTACATGTCCCACCCCGCGGCCACGGGCGCGGCGCACCTCGGCGCGACGTGCTTCGGCGTGTTCATCGGCGCGCTCACGTTCACGGGGTCCGTGATCGCGTTCGCGAAGCTTCAAGGTTTAGTCCCGTCCAAGGAAGTCGCGCTTCCCGCGAAGCAGGTGTTCAACAGCGCCGCGCTCGCCGGATCGCTGTACTACTGCGCGATGTTCTTCAAGGCCGCGGTCGCGGGCGCGACCGGCGACGCGGTCAGCGCCCTCGGCGCGATCGCCGCTCTCGGGGCGTTCATCGGCCTGCACGCGACGCTCGCCGTCGGCGGCGGCGACACCCCGGTCGTGATCACCGTCTTAAACTCATCCTCCGGGTGGGCGCTCTGCGCGGAAGGCTTCGTGCTCGGGAGTCAGCTCCTCACGGTCGTCGGCGCGCTCATCGGCGCGTCCGGGGCGATCTTATCGCAGATCATGTGCGTCGCGATGAACCGTTCCATCGTCGGCGTGTTGCTGGGGATCAAGGGAACGCTGAACAAAACGAAGACGGTCGACGTCGACCCGAACATGCTGTGCGACGTCGAGCGCGGCGAGTGCGTCGTGTCCGACGCGGGCACCGCCGCGCAGGACCTCGCGGACGCGAAGAAGGTCCTCATTGTCCCCGGGTACGGCCTCGCGGTGAGCAAGGCGCAGTACGCGATGGCGGACCTCATCGAGTTGTTGCGCGAGAGCGGCAAAGACGTCGTCGTCGCCGTGCACCCGGTCGCCGGGAGGATGCCCGGGCAGCTCAACGTTTTGCTCGCGGAAGCTGGCGTGCCGTACGACGTCGTGAAGGAGATGGAAGAGGTCGAGAACGACGTGGACAAGTACGACGTCTCGTTAGTCGTCGGCGCGAACGACACGGTGAACCCGAGCGCGGTGGAGGACCCGAACAGCGAGCTCGCGGGGATGCCCGTGATTCAGGTCTGGCGGTCGCAGAAGGTGCTCGTGCTGAAGCGGTCGCTCGCGGGCGGGTACGCGGACGTGGAGAACCCGCTGTTCTTTAACTCGAACACGAACATGGTGTTAGGCGACGCGAAGTCGTCCATCGAAGAGATCAAGGACGGGCTGAAGGCGCTCCTGTAGAAGTCCGTCTGGTTGTACATCCTGTCTGGTTGAGCATTATGTAGATGTGAAATAATCCAAGTGAGCGATCTCGTCGCCTCGCACACGCGCCCGCGCACGCGTACTGTAGACGCACGGACGCACACGGCATGTCGCACCACGTCAGACGCGGTAGCGGAGCGCTTCTCGCGGCGGCTCGGCAGCTCGCTCGCGCGCGCGCGGTTCGCGCGTCGGCGAGCCAACATCGTCATAACTTCGTGACGTGGCAACGATCGGAGACTCCGGGGGGTTCTCGCGCGGAGACGCGCGGGTTCGCGTCGAGTCCCGCGTCAAGAGCGGGCGAGTTCGATCGCCCCGAGTCGGGGTTGATCGCGGGGATGAAGTCGAAGGTGCGAATCGCTTCCTTCCACGCGCGCGTCGTCGTCGTTCCACCGCCGTCTCCTCGCGCCGTGACTTTTCTGACGACGAGCGAACCTCCCTCCCCATCGCGCAGATACAAACGAGCCTCGAGGCGACGTTCGTGGACGTCGTGGACATGTCCGGCGACGGCAGGCACGTCACGATCAAGGTCGTGTCGAAAGCGTTCGAAGGGAAGAACCCCATCAACCGCCAGCGGATGGTGTACAAGGCGATTTGGGAGGAGATGCAGACGGACAAGGTGCACGCCGTGCAGGGCATCGTCACGCAAACTCCGGAGGAAGCGCAATAGAGCGCGAGCACGGTATTCTTTCGTTTAGCTAACCTGCTATGATGGCATTCAATAACGTATAGAGCTAAGAGTCATCGACTACTTCCTAACGCGCCCCGGAGTGGCGTAGTTCTCCGTGAACCACTCCACCGTCTCCTTCATCGCGTCCTCGAACGGCATGAACTTGAAGTCCGGGAGGTACCTCCGTAACTTCGCGTTGTTCGCCGTCTTCTTATGCTGCCCGTCCGCTTTCGTGGCGTCGAACTGAATCTCACCCTCGAACCCCAGAGCTTTCGCGACCGTGTGCGCGACGTCCGCGATCGACACCTCGTCCTCCTCGCCGACGGACAGGATGATCGGGTCCGCCTCGTCGTAACTTCTGAGCGTCCACACCATGAGTCGCGCGAGGTCTTTACTGAATATGAACTGCCGCAACGGCTTCCCGGTTCCCCAGATCTGAAACGGCTCGCCTTTTTGTTTACACAAGTATCCGCGGTGGATCAACCCCGGGATCACGTGCGAGTCCTCGAGGTGGAAGTTATCGTGCTTCCCGAAGATGTTCGTCGGGATCACGGACGTGAACTTCATCCCGTACTGGTCTCGATACATTCGGTTCTGCACGTCCACCATGCGCTTCGCGTACGCGTACCCCTCGTTGCTAAAGTGCGGCGCGCCGTCGTGGATCATCGTCTCGTCGATCGGGAACGTCGTCTTGTCCGGGAAAATGCACGTGCTGAGGCACGACACGAGCTTTTTTATGTTTCGCTTGTGGCACTCCTGGAAGATGTTGTCGTTCATGATGACGTTGTTCCTCCAGAACTGTACCTTGTACTTCATATTCGCGAACAGACCGCCGACTTGGGCGGCGAGGTGGATCACGTGCGTGGGCATGTACTTGTCGAATATCGCGGACGTCTGTATCGGGCACGTGAGGTCTCCGTCCCCGCTCGACAGGTACACCCACCTTTCGTTTAGGGTTCCCTCCTCGGCCTCGATCACTTCCTGAATCGCTTTCCCGACGAGGCCGGAGCCGCCGGTGACCATGACGACGGTCCTCTCGGGAGAGCTCATCGTGACGGTGTTCGCGTCGCGCGCGAGAGAGAATAACGCGTCGCGGAGGACCGCGCCACCGTCCTCCCGCGGGGATCTTGTGCTCCGTGTGCGAACCGCGCCGCTCGTGCTATCGTTTTTGAGTACGAGTGTACCGGGGTCACCTGACGTTCGACAAATTTTCCTGGCCGCAAAATGCGACGCCTGAATAATAACCCATACGTGTACGAATTTGTGTGTACCGTACGCAAGAAGCGCGCCAAGTCGGACAGCTCGACAACAGAAAAGAACCTGAGCAGCAACTCCCGCACTGCGCTCGCGCGAAGACGACGCCACCGCGACGCGAACGACGGCGGCGGCGGAGGCGCAGACGGACGCTCGCGCGAACGGAGGCCCCCGAGGCGACCGAACGCGGGTCTCGCGACCGCCCCGGCGCGCACGACGGCGGCGATGGCGTCGTCCGCGGTCGCGACCATCGCGACCATCTACAGCGGCGATCGCGTCGACGTCGTCGCGCGGGGCCGTCGCGCGCCTCCTTCGCGCACCGCCGCGAGCGCGCGTCTCGGAAACGAGCCGAGACGCGTCGTCGTCGCGAACGCGTGGGCGCGCGGCGCCGCGCTGACGCGACGACGACGCGTCCGCGGCGTCGCGCCGCGCGCGTCGGAGGAGGACGACAGCGCGGCTCCGCCGACGACGTCGACGTCGTCGTCCTCGTCCGCTGAACCGGAGCTCGAGTGCGTCGTCGTCGGCATGGAGGCCGCGTGCGTTTTGAGCGTAGACGACGACGACGACGACGACGACGACGGCGAGAGCGGCGGCGACGCGAGCTCGACCTCCTCCGTCGCGCGCGTCGGCGTCGGCGACGACGACGACGCGGACGCCGCGACGGGTTTCGCCGCGCTCCTCGGCGGCGCCGCATTAGTCTCCCCGTTCTTCCTCTGGGGCACGTCCATGGTCGCGATGAAGACGGTGCTGCCCGCGACGAGCCCTCTGTTCGTCGCGTCCGTGCGCTTAGTCCCCGCGGGCGCGGTTCTCATCGCGTGGGCGGCGTTGAATAAGCGCCCGTGGCCGAACACCGCCAACGCGTGGGCCGCGATCGCGTTGTTCGGACTCGTCGACGGGACGATGTTCCAGGGGTTCTTGTCCGAGGGTTTGCAGCGCACGTCCGCGGGTCTCGGGAGCGTGATCATCGACTCGCAGCCGCTGACGGTCGCGGTGCTGGCGAGCGTGATATACGGCGAGACGATCGGCGCGGGGGGCGTCTTCGGTTTGTTCCTCGGCGTCGTCGGTCTGCTCATGCTCGAGCTCCCGCGCGAGGCCCTGGAAGGTTTATTCCACGGCGACGCCGCGACCGCGATCGCGGCGATCACCTCCGGTGTCGACGCGGAGGGCGGGCTGTGGGAGAGCGGCGAGTGGTGGATGCTCCTCGCCGCGCAGTCCATGGCCGTCGGCACGGTCATGGTTCGGTGGGTGTGCAAATACGTCGACCCGGTGATGGCGACGGGGTGGCACATGGCGTTAGGCGGCGTCCCGTTGCTCGCGTACAGCGTAATCAACGAACCGGAGGTTTACTCTCGTTTGGGAGAACTCACCGGGAACGAGGTAGGCGGGCTCGTGTACACGTCCATGCTCGGGAGCGCGCTCGCGTACGGGGCGTTTTTCTACTTCGCGTCGAGAGGGAGCCTCACGAAGCTGTCGTCGCTGACGTTCTTGACGCCGATGTTTGCCGCGCTGTTCGGGTACATTTTGTTGGGGGAGACGTTAGACGAGGTCCAGCTCGCGGGCGCGCTCGTGACCGTGGTGGGGATTTATCTCGTGAACACGCGCGCGAGCGAGGGCGCCGCATCAGAGAAAAATTAGGTCGAATTTTTTAACGTAAGATCGTTAGCGGCGCATTGAATCGACGTCAGCGTCGCGCGACGGGGTGAACCCTTCTCTTAGTGAATGTTCGCGTCTAAATCTAGGCTGGTCTACAGTATGACTACGTTGTTAAGATCGCTTCATCGCTTCGCGAGCCGCGCTAATCGCTGCAGGTGGAAGTTGATCGTCTGCTTTTGCTTCGGTCTCGTGGCGTGCAAGGTGAGGCAATCGTTCAGCGCGCGCTTCTCCCCCGCGCACCTCGTGTCGTTCCCGAAGTCGCACATCTTGAAGCACGTCAGGAGCGCGGTCATCTCTTCCGCGCACGTCAGCGTTTTCCGCGTGAGTTTCCTGTGATCGGAAGAGGGGGGGGGCGTCAGGATTGGCGATCTCGAACGCGAGGGACGCGTTGATAGATTGGTCCTGGGGTTTGGAGCGTCGACGCGACGCGATCGGAGCGACGCGCGGGGGAGGGACGTCCGCGCGCGGGGGGCAGATCGCGGGCATGGCGACGAACGCACTTCGTGTTCAGCCACAGCCGGGCCGTCTTCTTGGTCCCCATCGCGCTCGCGCGTGCGCGGGAGGCAATGAGGAGTCGTGGCTCGCGGAGGGCGATGAACGCGAGCAGAGTCGGCGGGTCGCGCTCGCGGTCAAGCTGAAGTTTCAAACATCGCAACCCAGTTGTACGACACCACTTCACGGCCGCGCTGGCGGCGTGATGGAGATGGCGACGACCGTGGAGAAGCGGCGAGGTGCTCGTGGCGCGCGGTCGGCGTCCTCGCCTCCCTCGCGGACGCGCGATGCGCCTCGGAACGACGCGCGCGAGGCGCGGCGCGGCCGGAAGCGACGATCCGGTTCGTGGACCATCATCGGCGCGAACGCGGCCGCGGGAGCCGTCGCGGGGACGCTCGTCAGCGTCGTCCTCCACCCCGTGGACACGATCAAAGTCGCGGTGCAAGCCGACCGCGCGGCGAGGGAGCCGCTCACGAAGGTCGTGCGCAAGATGCTCAGCGCGCGCGGGGTATCGAGGCTGTACAGCGGCCTCTCCGCGTCGCTCGCGTCGTCCGCGCCCATCAGCGCGATCTACACCGCGGCGTACGAGGCCGTCAAAGCGAAGCTGCTGCCGATGTTCCCGGAGGAGAGGAGCTGGGTCGCGCACTGCGTCGCCGGCGGGTGCGCGTCCGTGGCGACGAGCTTCGTGTACACGCCGTCGGAGTGCGTGAAGCAGCGATGTCAGGTCTCGGGGACGTCCACGGCGTGGGGCGCGACGCGAGCCATCGTTCGCGCGGAGGGGGTGTGCGGGCTGTACAAAGGCTGGACCGCGGTGCTGTGTCGGAACATCCCGCAGAGCGCGATCAAGTTTTTCGTGTTCGAGCAGCTCATGCGCGCGGCGAGTCGATCCGCGAGCGGCGGCGGAGGAGGAGGCGGCGGAGGAGGAGGCGGCGGAGGAGGCGGCGGAGGAGGCGGGCCGCTTCCGGCGCTCGTCGCCGGCGGCGTCGCCGGGTCCACCGCCGCGGTGTTCACGACGCCGTTCGACACGATCAAGACGCGGTTGCAGACGGGTGGCGGCGGGCGCGGGGCCGTCGCCGGGGTGCTGCCGACGATGCGGGACATCGTCGTCAGCGAGGGCGTCGGCGGTTTATACCGCGGCGTCATTCCCCGGTTGTTCATCTACGTCACGCAGGGCGCGGTGTTTTTTACCTCGTACGAAGTCGCGCGCCGCGCGCTGTTGCGTTTAGGCGGCGAGGACGAGGACGAGGAGGAGGACGTGGGAAGGGAAAGGAGGTAGTACGCGTGGTAGTCGAGTTGTATTAGCCGTCGTATATTATTTTACACGCGCTGAGGTAGTCGCGCGCCGTCGTCGCGTTCTATTTCGCGTCCCCGATCCCGCCCCGCCTCGCCGCGAACTTATTTACTCTACTCGTACGTCGAGTCCGCGATGTACGACTCCCACCGCGAGTGCCGCAACACGCCAAAGTCCGGCAACGGCGCGATCGCGAGTAAGTACTTCGTCAGCTCCCTGAGCTCGACGTCCGTGGCCATGTTCATGTGCGCCTTGCGGAACGGCCGAATCTTCAGACCGTTTTTCGGGTTCATGACAAAGTTCCTGCGCAAGTCGTCGAACATGATCGTGTTGTGCTCGCCGTACCTGCCGTCGAACTTCGCCCAGAGCCACCCTAAGGGTTTGCAGTCGAACACGCCGTACTTCTCCGTGTGCACCGTGATCATCGCGCCGTGGTCCACGAGCTGAAGGAGCTTATAGTTTGGGTTGTTCAACACCCCGAGCTCTTTCATCTTCACCTCGATCCACTTCATCCCGGTCGCGGACCATATCGCGATGTCGTAGTGCTCGTACGCCGCGGTCAGGAACTCGTGCAGGTACGGTCGCATGAGCTCGTGCGGCGCCTCCGCGGTGGAGCGGTGGTCGAACAGGGTGTAGTCGATGTCGAGGACGAGAAGTTTCTTCCCGTCCCGCGGCGGGTTCAGCGGCTCCACCTTGTACTTTTCGATCCTCCTCCGCAGCTTCTCGACGTTCTCTTCCTTATCCCGGACGTCGATCTTCTCGTCCACGCCGACGTCGAAGTCGTCCACGACCTCCGGGGCTTGCTCCGCGGCGACGACGACCTCGTTGATGCTCGCCTCCGTGCTTCCCATGCACATCACGACCTTCGGCATCTTCAGAGACGCGAGCGCCGCGTCGTCGGCCGCGGGTTTGGGGCCCTGCTTCACGTTCAGGAGCTTCTGGCGCTTCGGTTGGACGTTCGTCTCCGCCTCGATGCATCGTTTCAAGCACGCGACGTCCGCTTCCTGCGAGGAAAGACAGGGGGAAGGAAAGGGGTGAGGAAGGCGCGGACTGGACGAGAAGATATCGGCTCAGCTGTCGCGCGAGATCTGAACATGAACAACACGGCGGGCGACAACGGGCGACGAACCTCCGGGACCGTGACCGTGAACTGCTTCCCCTGCCACTTCACCGCGATCGTCGTGGATGCGTTCGTCATGACGTCGACGCGGACCGACCCCTTCTTCGCGTCCGCGCGCGCTGGAGAAGTGGCGGACGCGCGCCCTCGTTCGAAAATCGAACGGCAGTGCCGACTCTCGCTTCGTTGAGTCGCGGACTTTCGCAATCGTCGCGCTTACGAACCCTAAACCCTCACTCGTCGACACGCGGGCGAGATGGGGCGGCAGAGGGATGACGGCGGCGAGACGTCCGAGACGAAGCGGTCTCCGGAGAGCGGCGTGACGTCGTTCCTCGCCGGCTCGAGCGCGGGTCTCGTCTCCAGCGGCATCCTTCAGCCGTTCGAGGTCATCAAGACGCGGATGCAGGCGCACAAATTGCGTCCGGGAAGCATCAACAAGAGCATGTTCAAGACCGCCGGGTGCGTCGTCAGGGACGAGGGGATTCGAGGTTTATGGTCCGGGGTCACCGCGTCGTGCGTGCGCACCGCCGCGGGCGCGGGTCTGTACTTCCTCCTCCTCGAGCGCGTGACGAAGGAGGTGAACGCGCGATTCCCGGAGTCCCCGAACGCGTCGCAGTCGTCCGTCGCGCTGATGAAGACGTTCGCCGTCGGCGCGGTGTCTAGAAGCTTAGCCGCGACGCTGCTGTGCCCGCTCACGGTCGTGAAGACGCGGATGGAGTACACGTCCATGAGCGGGACCGCGTACACGGGGGTGACGAACGCGCTCGTGACGATAGGACGAACGGAGGGGATGCGGGGGTTATTTTCCGGGCTCGGGTCGACGCTGTTGCGGGACGCGCCGTTCAGCGGATTAAACCTCGTCGTGTACACGCAGACGAGGAAGATGATGCAGGACATGCGCGCGAAGGAAGGGCGCGCGATGACGCCGTTCGACACGTTCGTCGCCGGGGCCATCTCCGGGGGGGTCGCGACGTTCTTGACGCACCCGCCGGACGTGTTGAGGACGCGGATACAGCTGAGGA
>Ga0181560_10000118_pt1 | contig 63334 bp, 60 predicted proteins | sample 011ome_20_FD_133751 | JGI IMG/M metagenome (GOLD analysis project Ga0181560, IMG submission 133751) | Coastal salt marsh microbial communities from the Groves Creek Marsh, Skidaway Island, Georgia - 011509CT metaG (megahit assembly) | ecosystem: Environmental > Aquatic > Marine > Intertidal... | reverse complement strand
TTTTCTTCGCCATTTTCTTTTTCGCCCTCTTTTTGGTTGATTTGATTTTAGAATCAGTTTTCCTGGCTTTCGCCCTGGCTTTAGCTGCTTCTTTCCTGGCTTCTACCTTGGCTTTTGCTTCTAACTTCTTCGCTAGCGCTTTAACCTTGGCTTCTGCCCTCTTCTTTGCTGCTGCCGCTTTCGCGGCCTCTTTCTTTAGCTTGGCTGCCAGTTTCCGGGCATCCGCTTTTGCTCTTTTCTTAGCCCATGAAGCTTCAAAACTCTTCAGAGCCTTCCTAAGATCTTGTTTTGCTTTCTTTTTTAGAGTGTTCTTGTAAGAGGCTACAGCTTTAGCCTGCTCAGCCACCTTCATTCTTGTCGTTTCCACTGCCTCAGCCTTGGCCATATTCTGCCTGGCTTTCATCAATTTCGTTTTTGCTGATTTGATGCTGGTTGTGGATTTTCTGGCTAACCCTTTTGCATTTGAAAGTGCTTTTTTGGACTGGGCTGAATTGATTTTTTTTCTGGCTGAACTCAGAGCCTTGGAATATTTGTCGAGTTCTCTTTGTGCTTTTTTTAAAGATGACTTTGCTTTGGAGGTGGCTGAAACTGCGCGACGTTTTGCCGGCTTAAGAATTGATTTTTTAGAAGCGGCGTTGACTGCTTTCTTCGCCTTGGCAGTAGCCATGTATTTCTCCTAAAACGTAAAAGTTAACGACTTGAAATTAAAAAAATACAAGTTGCTTAAACGTTCAAGAGGCACATTATCATAAAAAATTTAACTGTTACAACTAAGATTATTGATTTGTTTAAATATTTTTTTAACTAAAACTTTGTTTTTATCCTGTTTTTTTTCCTTAAAAAAATTAATTGCTAAAAAAACTTAAAATTTTTATTACATACATCTAATTATTAATTTTCTCTCTATCGTTTATTGGCACCTTATAAACCCAGGTTTTGCTTGATGTTCATAACTATTTCATCAATTGATGCAGTTCCATCAACTTTTATGAACTTAACACTGCCAGAACTTTTTTCCATTTCCGTATAAAAATTCACTAACGGAGATGTCTGTTCGTGGTACACTGAGAGTCTTTTCCTCACTGTTTCTTCGGTATCATCTTCCCTCTGAATTAGCGGCTCTTCTGTGACATCATCAAGCCCTTCTTTTGCAGGCGGATTAAAATCAACATGGTAAACGCGGCCGGAATCAAGGTGCACCCTGCGCCCGCTTAGACGCCTGACTATCTCATCATCAGGAACATCAATCTCCAGCACTACATCTATTTCAACACCAGCATCACGTAAAGCCTCAGCCTGGGGTATGGTGCGTGGAAATCCGTCAAACAGAAAACCGGACTTACAGTCATCATCTGTTATCCGTTCCTTCACCAGGTCTATAATGATTTCATCGGTTACCAGCCCACCGCTTTCCATGACGGACTTAACCTTAAGACCAGTTTCAGTCCCGGCCTTAACAGCCGCACGCAACATGTCACCTGTGGAAATTTGTGGAATTCCATAGGATTCAGTAAGGAATTTTGCCTGCGTGCCTTTACCGGCACCAGGGGCTCCCAGTAAGATCATTTTCATTTGTGTACTCCCGATTCAGAGGGGCAAACCATACCGTTTTACTGATTGCTTCACAATAAGCGCACCAGGCAACAACAATTCACCCTGTTTTATCTTCCTGTTTAACTTCCTGCCAGATCTGCTCCAGTTCCTGGAGAGACATGCCGTGCATATCAAGCCCCCTGGCATTGATTTTCTCTTCAATCCGACGAAACCGGCTTTCGAATTTTTCATTAGCTCTTCTAAGACTGGTTTCAGGATCAGCTTTTAAATGTCTGGACAGGTTAACCAGGCTGAAAAAAACATCACCCAACTCCTCCTGGATATGATGATCATTACCCGATGCCATGGCTTCCTGTAATTCTCCCATCTCTTCCTGTATCTTGGCGACAACGCCTTCACTGTCAGGCCAGTCGAAGCCCACCGTAGCGGCTCTTTTCTGGATTTTCCTGGCACGAGTCAGAGCCGGGAATGCGAGGGGAACATCATCCAGTACGCTGACATTGTTACCCGACTTTTCCTGCCGCTCCTGGCGCTTAATTTCTTCCCACTTTCCCTCAACCTGGTCTGCCGTGATCGCTTTTTCTGCACCAAAACTGTTCATTGTGGCATCAGGGAAAACATGGGGGTGGCGAGTAAGCAGTTTGGATCCGATTTCATTTACGATGTCACTGAATTCAAAAAATCCCTGTTCCCTGCCCAGTTGTGCATAAAAGACCACCTGGAAAAGCAAATCACCCAACTCATTGGCCAGGTGTTTATAATCTTCCCGTTCTATTGTATCCACCACCTCGTAGACTTCTTCCAGGGTATGGGGAGCAATAGTCTTGAAGGTTTGCTTTCTGTCCCAGGGGCATCCATGTTCTGAATCCCTGAGCATAGCCATAATCTCAAGTAATTCTTCGATACTGATCACTTTGTTGCTGCTCATTTCAGCTTACCGTCAAGAAAAAGCGCCATAGCCTCGACATGTGCTGTTTGTGGAAACATATCCATGGCACCTGCGCTATCCAGCCTATAGCCCTGCTCTGCCAGGAATGCGGCATCCCTTGCCAGAGTGGCCGGGTTGCAAGAAACATAAACGATACGCTCTGGTCGCAATTCTACGATGTCAGGCAATATTTCAAGACAGCCGGATCGTGGTGGATCAAGCAGCACCTTGTTAAACCCAGCACCAAACCATAAGGAATCTTTCATACTTTTTGTCAGGTCAGCGCAATGGAACTCAGTATTATCCATACCATTGGCTTTAGCATTTTCCTGTCCTCTTTCAACCATGGTCACAGCACCTTCTATGCCAGTGACATGTTGGCATTCACTAGCAGCAGCTAGCGTAAAATTACCAAGCCCGCAAAACAGATCCAGTACCCTATCCCCGGATTGTAAATCCAGAAGACCAAGTGCCTGTTCAATCATGTGGCGATTGATATCTGCATTCACCTGGGTGAAATCGGTAGGATGAAAGCCAAGTGTTAACGACCTTGATGGTAACTCGTAATAAAGCCGGTCAGGACCATTGTCAGGGAATATCTTATGCACGGTCTCCATACCGCCAGGCTGCAAGTAAATGGCGATACTTTTCTCAACCCCGAACTGATACAACTTGCCCCTGTCTTCCTCTGACAGGTCCTTTAAATGGCGAAAAATGAATGCGGTACTGGGCGTTTCAAGTTCAGGATCCCCTGCCGCCACTTCGATCTGTGGTATTTCACGAAAAGCACTCATTGACCTGATTAAAGCAGCAAGTTCCGGCAGTAATTCACTGATGCGAGGATCCAGCACAACACAGGTAGACATGTTGGTGATAAAAGTAGAGCCTTTTTCCCTGAAGCCGACCAGCACCTGTTCCTTTTTATGGACATAACGAACTGCCAGCCGAGCTTTCCTCCTGTATCCCAATACAGGCCCTTTCAATGGTGGCAAATGCCTGAACTCGTTTCCCTGTACAGCATGATCAAGTTTTTCAAAAAGCATACTCTCTTTGAAAGCCAGCTGAGCCTCTGGATCGAAATGCTGAAGGCTGCAGCCACCACAGATAGCGGCATATTCGCATGCCGGTTCTATCCGGCTGGGAGAGGCTTCATGAATTTCAGTCAGACGCGCCTGGTCGAATTTGCTCCGCCTGTCTGTAAGAACAGCCTCTACTTTTTCACCAGGTAATGCGCCATCAACAAAAACCACTTTGCCTTCATTGTGGGCAATACCCCTGCCCTCATGACTTAAAGCGCTAATCTCAAGCGCAAGTGGGGTAGTCGGGAGCTTTTTTCGACGACGATTTCTCATACTAGGGAGCCGGTAAAAGGATCAAGCTGGTGTAAATACACCTGAAGACAGGTAGCGGTCACCCCTGTCGCAAATAATGGCAACAATGACAGCGTTCTCCACCTGCTGAGAAAGTTTCAGCGCAGCAAACACAGAACCACCGGAAGATACACCACAGTGGATGCCTTCTTCCGTCGCCAGAGCACGCATGGTTATCTCTGCATCTTTCTGGCTAATATCGATGATTTGATCAACGCGTTCCCGCTCAAAAATACGCGGTAAATATTTTTCAGGCCAGCGACGTATTCCCGGAATTTTTGCCCCTTCATCTGGCTGTAAGCCAATTATCTGAATTTCCGGATTTTTCTCTTTCAGAAAACGGGATACTCCCATGATAGTGCCGGTGGTACCCATGGAACTGACAAAATGGGTGATGGTGCCATTCGTGTCACGCCAGATTTCAGGGCCCGTATGTTCAACATGGGCAGCAAAGTTGTCTGCGTTACCAAATTGATCGAGCACCTTGCCCTTGCCTTCGCGCTCCATTTTCTCAGCCAGATCCCTGGCACCTTCCATGCTTTCCTCTGCGGAAACTTCGATTAATTCTGCCCCATAAGCCGCCATGGAATCCTTGCGCTCCTGGGTAGAGCTTTCAGGCATGATCAGAACCATCCTGTACCCCTTGATGGCTGCAATCATGGCAAGGGCAATACCTGTATTGCCACTGGTGGCTTCGATTAGCGTGTCACCAGGCTTTATTTCACCGCGGGCTTCAGCCTTGCTGATCATGCTCAACACAGGCCTGTCCTTGACTGAGCCGGCCGGATTATTGCCTTCCAGTTTAACCAGTACAGTATTACTGGTCTCACCAGGCAACCTCTGCAGGCGTACAAGGGGCGTATTGCCAATAGTGTCTTCTATTGTTGGAAAGTGCATATCTGCCACTGGGGGTCGAAAAGGCGCTAATTCTATCCTGAGACAGGCATAAAACCCACACCCTTTCAGGATCTGCTAAAAAGTGCGCGGCTGCGCAATGGATTTGAACCCAGGTGATTGGCCAGGATACTTCGAATTACCTGTTTCGCTGTTTTACGTGTAAGGTCTTCACTGAAATCCCGCGTATCGATATTCAGCAAAGCGACCCCCGAATAAATATCGCTGGCCGTAGAGGCTTCCAATTGGACGCCAGAGGACTCCTGTACTTTTATAAAACCACTTTCTTCCTGGAAGTAGTACCAGCTATCTGGATCAATAGGATCATGGCTGTGGGCCTCAGAGCTGAAGTCAACACCGTAGCCTAGTGTATCAAGCAATGAGAGCTCAAAGCCCCTGAGAACGATCTCTGTGGCTTCCTGGCTGTTCAAATTGAAGAGTGCCTCCTCATACGCCTTGAAAAAAGCAGGATCGGCTTCATGACTCTGAAATAACCTGACAATAATTTCATTAAGATACATTGCGCTGAAAAGCCTGTCCCCTTTTAGCGGAATCGCTCCCTGTCGCAATTCAACAGTGCGCAATGTTTTTAATTCGCTTTTACCCGACAGGGAAATCTGGATTGGTGTAAAGGGCTGTAACAGACTTTTGTTTTTGGAGCGTGCGCTTCGTGCGCCACGGGAAATGGCACTGATCCTGCCAAAGTCAGGTGTAAGAAAATCCAGCAGTAAACTGGTATCCCTGAATGGTCTGCTGTGTAAAAGAAAAGCAGGTTGTAATTCAATGATATTGCTCATGCCAACTTGGAGGGTTCAGGATAAATCATCGTATCCAAGGCTTTTCAAAGCCCTTTCATCATCAGACCAGCCGCTTTTCACTTTCACCCAGAGATTAAGCATCACTTTTTCTCCCAGTAGCTCCTCAAGATCTTTTCGGGCTTCCGTTCCAATCAGTTTCAGACGGCTGCCTTTTTCGCCAATGATGATTCTTTTCTGGCTGCCTTTTTCTACCAGTATCAATGCGCTGATATGAATCACGCTACCCTCCTGCTGGAATTCCTCGATTTCCACAGTCACCTCGTAAGGCAATTCGTCACCAACCTGGCGTGTGATTTTTTCACGAATAAATTCCGAGGCAAGAAACCTGGCGTTTCTATCGGTCAGTTGCTCTTCAGGGTACATAAAGGGGTTTGCTGGCAGATACCTGGCAATCACATTTTCAAGCGATTCGATATTATGTTCCCGGAGGGCAGATACAGGGAAAATTTCAGCAAATGAATATTGTCCGCCAAGTTCTTCCAGGTAAGGCAGTAATATTTCCTTGTCCTCTACAAGATCCACTTTATTCAGTAGTAGAAATACGGGTGTCTTGCAGTGTTTTAACTGCTCAAGCACCAGGTCGTCCTCCTCGTTCCACTTCATCCTGTCTACCATGAACAGAATCAGGTCCACATCATGAATCACACTTTGAACAGTCTTGTTCATATAGCGATTGATGGCCTTGTTTTGGCCCGAATGCATGCCAGGAGTGTCCACGAAAATCATCTGCGTATTGTCCACAGTTTTTATACCGAGCAAGCGGTGTCTTGTCGTCTGGGGTTTTCGGGAGGTAATGCTGAGCTTCTGTCCGATGAGGTAATTCAGCAGTGTGGATTTGCCCACATTGGGCTTGCCTATGATGGCAATGAAGCCACAGCGTGTTTTTTCGGCTGGCTCGGATTTTTCAGATGTCATTCAGAAATGATATTACATATCCAGCGCTTTAAGGGCGCTTTCTGCAGCTTCCTGTTCAGCTTCTCGACGTGAAGAGCCGAAGCCTTTAACCGGTTCAGGCAGGATCTCTATATGACAGAGCACTTCAAAGGTTTGCTGGTGATCTTTTCCGCCAATTTCCTGGACTTCATATTCCGGCAAAGATGATTTAATCGCCTGCAGATGTTCCTGCAGTCTTGTCTTGGCATCTTTCGATTGGGCATCAATATCTATCTTATCCAGGCGTGCAGCGAACCACCCAAGGACAATTTCCCGACAAGATGCAATTCCGGCATCCATGTAAATTGCTGAAATAAGTGCCTCAAGGGCATCTGCAAGTATGGAGTCGCGGTCAGCTCCGCCACTTTTCAGCTCGCCCGAGCCTAATAGCAATGCTGGGCCAATGTTGAGTTCACGAGCCAGTCCAGCAAGCGTGGAGCGCTGCACAAGGTCAGCTCTAATCCTGCTCAGCTGACCTTCCCTGGCAAGTGGAAAGCGTTTGTAAAGTTCTTCGGCCATGATAAAGCCAAGGATGGAGTCGCCGAGAAATTCCAGGCGCTCATTATTATCCTGACCGCTGCTGCAATGACTCAGTGCGAGTTTCAGTAACTCGGCATTCTGGAAGGTATATTCGATATCCGGCTTATCTTTGGACACAGACTGAATTCAAACCTGGATAAAAGGAAAACAAGATGGACTTAACCCGGATTTATTTCTCAATCCGGTAATCAAATTTTACGATGGCATCGATACTGTCAAACAGGGCAACACGGGATTCATACCTGACCTCGATATACTCCACACCACCTTCTTCCAATTCCTGAAGGCTCTCAGGGTCAAATCGCGCACCATTGGTTTGCATAGTTCGCGAAACGTAGTTGCGTACTTCCCGAATGGACATACCCTCTATCTCTCCACTGCTTTGAAGATTGGTTATGGCTGTTTTGACAACCTGGTTGTCCATGTACGCGGGAGAGATTTTCAAGCCGGTCAGGATAACGAGACCAAGCAGAATCATAACCACAATGATTGCAAACATTGAGGCGCCTTTCTGGCGGTTCGGAATTCGTCTGATCGCTTTCATTGATTACCTCTTAATATCATGGACTATTTATGGATTCTTGATCAACCTGTTCTGACTGAAACTGGGGAGTGTCAGTCCCGGGTCTTTGTGCATCCATACTGCCACCGCCTTACCGACTATTTTACTCTCGGAAACCGGTCCCCACACCCTGCTATCGCTGCTGTTATCCCTGTTATCGCCCATCATGAAATAATGACCTTCCGGTATTACCCTGCCTTCAGGCCACAACCATGACCCTGGTCTTATATAGGTTGGCGACGGTGATGTATACATATCATGTGTGATATTACCCACAGTTTCCACAGAATATATAACCGGAGGTCGTCTAGTGTTGATGAAGTCCACATATTCCTGTTCCAGGGGCTCACCGTTCACGTACACAGTCTTGTCTGAATAGCGTATATGGTCACCAGGTAAACCTATCACTCGTTTGATGTAGTAATTTGGGTCATGTGGTGGGATAAATACCATGACATCCCCTCTCTCCGGCTCACCCATATTCATGACCTTGGTCCCTGTCACGGGCAGTCTCACACCATAGGCATATTTATTCACGACAATGAAGTCGCCAACATTAAGTGTGGGTATCATCGATCCAGTCGGAATCTGGAATGGTTCAAACAAAAACGATCTCAGGACCAGAACTGCAAAAATTATGGGAAAGAAGGATTTGGCATAATCTACCACCAGGGGTTCCTGGTAAATCGTATAGGCCTGTTCGAGTGATTTCTGATTGGGAAAAGGATTGTTTTCCCTTATTGATTCGGCATTGGCTGATGCAGCATCGCTGGTTTCCTCTCTTATCCCCGTATGGTGATAATGGACAAAGGCCCTGAAATCATTTTCAGGGACATTTTTCTCCGTCAGGAATGCTTTGACCTTTGCCTCTCTGGGTCGCTTTAACAAAATGATATCGAGCAGCCACACGGCACCGGTGATGCCCGAAAAAATCAGAAGTATCAGAGAGAAATCAAAACTCATTGTATTCGTGCTTCCAGGGTTTCCAGTGAAACCGCTTACTTGTCAACCTTAAGAATGGCCAGGAATGCTTCCTGCGGCACTTCAACATTGCCTACCTGTTTCATTCGTTTCTTGCCGGCCTTTTGTTTCTCCAGCAGCTTCTTCTTTCGAGTGATATCGCCGCCATAACACTTGGCGGTGACATTCTTGCGCAAGGCCTTCACTGTTGTTCGGGCAATAATCTGACCACCGATAGCAGCTTGCACGGCCACGTCATAGAGCTGCCGGGGAATCAGTTCTTTCATTTTTTCTGTCAATACACGGCCTTTTGAATGGGCCTGATCCCTGTGCACAATCAGCGCAAGCGCATCTACTGTATCACCATTAATCAAAACATCCAGCCTCACAAGATTGGCTTGCTGAAAGCGGACAAACTGATAATCCAGGGAAGCATAACCACGGCTGACAGATTTCAAGCGATCAAAAAAGTCCAGCACCACTTCGTTCATGGGCAGCTCATATTTGATTGATACCTGCTGACCGACAAACTGCATGTCTTTCTGAACGCCTCGTTTTTCGACACAAAGTGACAGGACATTACCAACATGTTCCTGTGGAACGAGAATATTGGCCTCAACGATTGGCTCACGCATTTCCTCGATACTGTTTGCCGGAGGCAGGCGCGAAGGACTTTCTACTTTCAGTGTTTCACCACTACTGGTCAGGACTTCATAGACCACTGTTGGTGCGGAGGTAATGAGGTCAAGATCATATTCACGCTCCAGCCTCTCCTGCACGATTTCCATGTGCAGCATGCCAAGAAAGCCACAGCGAAAACCAACACCCAGTGCATCGGAGTTTTCAGGCTCGTAACTCAGGGCAGCATCATTTAATGTCAGTTTTTCCAGCGCATCTCTGAAATTGTCAAAATCATCACTGGAAACCGGAAACAGTCCCGCATAAACCTGGGCCTGCACTTTTTTGAAACCCGGCAGTGACTCAACATCCGGTGAAGAAGCGTGGGTAATGGTGTCCCCGACAGGCGCACCCCTGATTTCCTTAATACTTGCTTCAACGAAACCTACCTCACCTGCCTTAATCTCACCTTTAACCACGCGTTTTGGGGTGAAGATGCCAACATTATCCACCACATGGACCTTGCCGGTAGACTTGGTAATGATTTTGTCACCTTTCTTAAGCACGCCCTGTCTGACCCGGACCAGAGAAATTACACCGAGGTAATTATCAAACCAGGAATCAATGATGAGCGCCTGGAGATCTCCGTCGATATCTCCGGTAGGTGGCGGTACATCGCGAATAATTCTTTCAAGGATATCTTCGATACCCTTGCCGGATTTTGCACTGGCCAGAACGGCATCTTCAGCGTCAATACCGATAATTTCCTCGATTTCCAGCTTCACGCGTTCCGGTTCAGCCTGGGGCAAATCCATCTTGTTCAGGACCGGAATTACTTCAAGCCCCTGATCGATAGCGGTGTAACAATTGGCCACGGATTGGGCTTCCACGCCCTGTGCCGCATCAACAACCAGCAATGCGCCCTCACAGGCTGCCAGTGAACGGGAAACCTCATAGGTGAAGTCAACATGGCCTGGAGTATCAATGAAATTCAAATGATAGGTAATTCCATCCTTGGCCTTGTAGTCGAGCATGACGCTCTGGGCCTTGATGGTGATGCCCCTTTCACGCTCTATATCGAGGGAATCGAGGACCTGCTCCTGCATCTCCCTATCCGCCAGGCCTCCACATTGCTGGATAAACCGATCGGCAATAGTGGACTTGCCATGGTCAATATGGGCAATGATGGAAAAATTTCGGATGTGCTCTAGGTTGCTCACCGTCGGTGCAGGATCTGAAGTGTTTTACAGGGTGTTAAAAAAGGCGCAAGTCTACAGGAAGATCAATGCCTGCGCCATGTATACACCACAGTAGAATCAGTCAGGAATAGTCACTGTCAGGAAGAATTGACGGCCATCGCGTTCAACAAGGGCTGGTATGACCTGATCACGCGGCAGTTCACTGACAACAGCATTGAACTCATCCACTGAGCCAGTTTCGCTGCCATTGATACTCAGCAGGATATCCCCTGATACAAACCCCGCCTCACGACCTGTGTCTGCAATCACATTGGCAATCAATACCCCACTGCTGCCATCGGCGGTCTCACCATCTGTCACCATCAGTCCAAGCGCGTTGGAGCCACTTGTGTTATTACCGAGTTGAAGTGGATTCCCGGATGCCAGCTTACCCACTGTCATGATCACACTCATCGGATTCCCGTCACGGATGATCTGAACTTCTGCTTCGGCTTCAGGTGCCGTCAGACCGACATGAAAAGGTAAATCGCCACTGCTGATAATTTCATTACCATTAAAACTTATTATTATGTCCCCATTTTTGAATCCAGCAGCTTCTGCAGGGCTCCCCTCTATGACCTGGTTAACGATTGCTCCAGCCGGCGATGCCAGACCAGCTTCGTCTGCCAGTTCCTGGCTGACTTCACTTATCCCAACGCCCATCCATCCTCTTTCAACAACGCCCTTTTCCCTGAGCTGGCCCACAACGTTTTTTGCTACATCAACGGGAATGGCAAATGAAAGGCCCATTGAGCCGCCCGTGCTGGTGAATATCTGGGAGTTAATCCCGATCACTTCACCGGCAAGGTTAAACAAAGGGCCACCAGAATTACCTGGATTGATAGCAACATCTGTCTGAATAAAAGAAACATAGTTTCCAGCCGAGCCGTTCGGAATATTTCTTCCCATGTAACTGACAATCCCTGCAGCAACGGAGAATCGAAGCCCCATGGGAGATCCGATAGCGAGCACCCATTCACCAACCTTGAGGTCTCGGGAATTACCCAGCGTAACCGGCTTGAGATTGCTGGCAGTGATTTTAAGCAGAGCCAGGTCTGAACTTGAATCAGAGCCAATTATTTCTGCATCAAATTCACGCCTGTCATTGAGCGTAATAGTAATTTGCTCTGAATCCTCAACAACGTGATGATTGGTAATGATGTAACCATCTTCAGAAATTATAAAACCAGATCCCAGGGAGGGGCGTTGCTGGAATTCCCTGAGCTGTTCATCCGGAATCTCTGGCCTGTCTTCAAAACGATCGCCAAAGTAATAACGCAAAATTTCGTCCAGGCGCTCATTGTTACCAACGTCCAGAGTACTACGCCGAATTGAATTCACATTAACTATAGACTCGGCATTTTCATCCACAAGGCTGGTGAAATCAGGTAATACCTGGCCAGACACTGTCACTGGAAAGACTGCAACCACAAAAAGACATAGCATACTTTTCAACAACACTGATGCCGTTTTTTCACTTTTATGTATCAATTGCATAATCACTTTATTCATCGTTTTCAATTTCCTGCTATACACATACGATAACCATGGACAGGGCTACTAATTTTTTTCACTACTTTCTGAGACTGCCTCTATCTTGACAGGGAATAAGCCGGTTTTCTTACCGAAAAAATGCACAATATAAAACCCTGTGACCAGAGAAAAAAATGCCGCCGGGATGATCAACGATTCTGCCACACCTGCTATCTGAAGTGTGCCCAGCACTATCAGCATGAAAGAGAGCGGGACTAGATACAGGAATGCAGAAAGTCGCATCAAGGTGTCGTCTCCGATACCCACTTCAGCAAAACGCTTGTTATAAAAACCTTCTCCTGCCAACGGAACAGGAATTCCAGTCATATGCGATGCATTTTTTTCAGCTGCTCTGAATTGCTGAAGCAAACCATGACCACAAACTGAGTTTACCTGGCATTTCTTGCAAAAAGACTGGACAGGATTACCAAGGAAAACCTGATTCGTCTCTACGTGATGAATGGGTAATGTTTCTCTGGCCATGACGTTGTTGGCAGGCTGTCTGCTTATTGAATACCAACCATCATATCAGGCAGGCAAAAAGTGAAAAATGTCAGAATAAGGAGAAACAGGGAAAGTGGAAAAAGTCGGACATGAAAGTCATGAAGATAAAGACGGAACTTCAGAACTCGCCAGAAACTGGCAGGTTTTATTCTGAAAGAGAATCTTCGTCTTCAGGATTGAATGTCGCAGGAATAGTTCTGTCTTCAAGAGAGTCTTCCAGTTCTTCTGAAACTACCTTGCGAAGACGGTTCAACTCCTGTTCATCCATGGATGTCTGGACGGCAACACGTGTCCGTGTAGACGGATTAAGCTCGCCGGTCAGACCGGGTATCCCGTCACCTATAAATCCGTTATTTCCTGCCAGTTCAGCGGTACCGCCAGCACTGGCGCCACCATCAGCGACCATCACAGCATCTGCTGTAAACAAAACTGCAAGGGCCATGGACGCAGCTACGGCACCCTGCCCCAATGTCTTTAACACAGGTTGCAGAAAGCGAGAGTGAATAATCGGATTGGCTGAGGGTGCAGCCTCATTTTCAAGCGCCTCCTGAATACCGGGAAGGATATTGCAGGATGCAGAGGAATGAATTTCCTGTTTCAGGCTGGCACTCAGAACATGGTAACGCTGCCATTTGGCTTTCAGCTCGTCGGAATCCTGCTCCTGGTCATCCAGCGCCTTGAGCAGCCTGCGCAGCTCCAGATCATCGGATTCGTTATCCATCAAAGCAGAAAGCGATTCGTGTAATTTCTCTGTCATGTAGCCTGTAACCTTTTATATCACCGAAGATCTATTTTCGGGCTGCGATGTATTTGATTTTATTATAATTTTTGTCAGAAAGAACTAAATTATTTTCAATTTGCTCTTTTGGTATCTGTCAATTCCTGTCAATTCATGGGTACCCGGGAAAACCCGATGAAACCCCTTTCAAAAATGCGAATACTTACTAGACAACTCCTTTTCCTGAAAATTCCCGGATTTTATGTAATTTTGTAAAAAATGTTCATTTCGCAGGTATTTCAAGCTATTCCTGGTCCAGTAACGGCCTGATTTTCTTATCCAGCGCCTCCCTGGCCCTGAAAATCCTTGATCTGACGGTGCCCACAGGGCAGCCCATAATCTCGGTAATCTCTTCGTAGCTGAGCCCGCTGAATTCACGCAAAGTGAAGGCTGTACGCAAATCTTCCGGCAAATCCTCTATGGCTTCGTTTATAACGCGCTGCAGGTCATCTTTTTCCTGGTTGGCTTCGGGGCTGCCAATATCTGTCAATGGCGTATTGTTTTCCAGGAATTCTGCATCTTCCACATCCACGTCAGTGGCTGGTGGTCGGCGACCTCGTGCAACCATGTAGTTCTTCGCAGTATTAATGGCAATACGATATAGCCAGGTATAGAAGGCACTATCACCGCGAAACTTGGGAAGCGCCCTGTAAGCCTTGATAAATGCTTCCTGAGCGACATCCTCCACTTCTGCCGGATCTCGAATGAAACGGCCGATCAGGCCGAGAATACGATGCTGATAACGAAGGACAAGCAGGTCAAAAGCATGTTTGTCCCCCTTGAATACCCTGTCAACAAGTTGCTGATCTGTTTTTTTATCTTCTTCTGAGGCCAAAAGCCTGGCTCCAATACTTCAAATGGTTAAAACAGAAGCCTGGACTTAACTGCTTAGCTAGTAGACAGGCTTACCGGAAAATAGTTCGCATAATGCAGGAATAGAACCAATTGCCCATTCCCGGCACTTACTAATCTTTTTATTGTATCGCATAAGGGTAAAATAGGTTCACGAAGGAGTTTTTAAACAAACCTATGCCAGACAATTCGAATTCCCCTGCCAGTAATGATGCAGATGTACTGATTATTGGTGGTGGCGCAGCCGGGCTTAGCCTCGCCCTCAAAGTCGCTGACCAGGCCAGGGTGACCATCCTGTCCAAAAGCTCTCTTGAGCAGGGATCAACCTATTATGCCCAGGGAGGAATAGCTGCCGTGCTTGATGAGCATGACAGTCATGATTCCCACGTGAAAGATACCTTGGCCGCCGGTGACGGCCTGTGTGACGAGAACATTGTTGAATACACCGTTTCACGGGGACGTGAATGTATCGAATGGTTGGTTGAACAAGGCGTGAAATTCACCCGGGAACAGAATGAAAAGTCCGGCGATGATTTTCACCTGAGCAAGGAAGGTGGTCACAGCCACAGGCGTGTTGTTCATGCTGCCGATGCCACTGGCAAAGCGGTATTTAAAAGTCTTGCCGCACAGGTAATGGAACATCCGAATATTACCTTTCGCGTTAACACCGTGGCCGTAGATCTCATCACCACGGCAAAACTGGGAATGCCAGGGAACCGTTGTGTTGGTGCTTATGTCCTGAATGAAGTCAGTGGCCAGGTCAGTTTACACAGGGCCAGGTTTGTCATACTGGCTACCGGTGGAGCAAGCAAAACCTACTTGTATTCGTCCAATCCTGATGGTGCCAGTGGCGATGGCATTGCCATGGCATGGCGCGCTGGATGCCGCATTGCCAACATGGAGTTCAACCAGTTCCATCCCACCTGTCTCTATCACCCCGAAGCAAAATCCTTCCTGATTACTGAAGCCCTCCGGGGCGAAGGAGGCATTTTGCGTTTGCCTGATGGTTCGCGATTCATGAGCGACTATGACAAGCGCGCAGAACTTGCCCCGAGGGATATTGTTGCCAGGGCAATCGATTCAGAGATGAAGCGCCTGGGTTGTAATTTTGTCTACCTTGATATCACCCACAAACCCGACGCTTTCATTCTTGAACACTTCCCCATGATTCATAAACGGTGCCTCAAGTTTGGTATCGATATCACCCGGGAAAAAATACCGGTTGTACCCGCGGCACATTACAGCTGTGGCGGTGTGATGGTCGACAAGCATGGAAGAACAGACGTTGAGAATGTCTATGCCATAGGTGAAACCAGTTTTACCGGGCTCCATGGCGCAAATCGTATGGCAAGCAATTCATTACTTGAATGTTTTGTTTTTGGTTTTGCAGCAGCAGAAGACATTCTTTCAAAACTCGACAGCGTCAGTCTCCATGAAAACATCCCCGCCTGGGATGAAAGCAAGGTCACCGACTCTGATGAAGATGTTGTGATTGCCCATAACTGGGACGAAGTGCGTCGTTTTATGTGGGACTATGTTGGTATTGTTCGTACCAACAAACGTCTCCAGCGAGCACAGAACCGCATAGAACTCCTCAGGCAGGAAATCCAGTGGTACTACAGCAGTTATACGGTGAGTCGCAATTTACTGGAGCTGAGAAATCTGGCCCTTGTTGCCGAGCTTATTATTCAATCGGCAATTAACCGAAAGGAAAGCCGCGGGTTGCATTACACCCTGGATTATCCAGAAAAACTTGGGACAGCTGAAAACACTATTCTTGTGCCCGACAATTACCGCTCGGTGTAAGCTATGAGTTTTCCATAGAAGTCGCCAGAATAGTATCCACAATATCCTGCAATGTGGCATCTGGAACTGGTACCTTCTTGACCAGCCATTGAAACAGATCCTGGTCTTCTTCGGTTAGGAGACGTCGATAATCCTCAATCTGCTCATCGCTGAGCGTAGAGAGCGAATTTTCCGCAAATGGCACAAGCAACAGGTCGAGTTCAAGCATTCCTCTTCTGCTGTGCCAGTACATTTTTTTCAGATCTGTTGCTTTTGTCATGAGTTTTTTAGCACCGGTATTTATTGACGCCCTGTGTCACCTTATACTGAAACACAACCAAATGCCTTTCTGTCTTGAAAAAACAGAATCACACCTCAAGTTTATATCCCAATGGAAAATTACTTTACTACGCTGGATTACCAGGAACTGTTAAAGGTCAGTGGAGAGGATAGCGAAAAATTCCTCCAGGGTCAGCTGACCTGTGATCTTGAAAAACTCGAAAACGACCAATGGGTGCATGGCGCTGCCTGCAATACCAAGGGCAGGGTTTATTCCAGCTTTCGCATTCTGAAGACTGCCGATACTTTTTACCTGGCGATGCAGCCAGGTGTCCTAGAACAGACCCAGGTAACCCTGAAAAAGTTTATCCCGTTTTACAAAGCGGAAATGGCTGAAAGCACTAGTACTTTTAAACGTTACGGCATATGGGGCAACGATGTGCTTGGCATTCTGGAAACCCAATTTCCCAACCTTCCCTCCCCGGGACAGGCTGTATCAAATGACAATGCCATTTTATTGTGCCTTGATAAAGAAACTCCTCGCTACGAATTATGGCTCAAGCAGGATGGCGAACTTTCAATGGAATCATTTACGGGATTAACCGAAAAACGCCCGGAGTTCTGGCAAGAGTTAGACCTTGATGCCGGCATTTTTATTATTGGCAAAGATGACATCGAACAGTACACGCCTGAAGAGGCCAGCATGGACCTCGTCGACTTCGTCAGCTTTGAGAAAGGCTGCTACACAGGCCAGGAAATTGTTGCCCGCATGCATTACAAAGGCAAAGGGTTAAAACGACTGCATTTGGTCACTTTTACATCATCCAGCACAGTTACATCAGGACAACTGGTCAACAACGAAGGTAAGCAATTAGGCGTCCTTACCAACGTGGTTTCTCTTGAGGACAATCTTCAAAAAGGCTTTGCTGTTCTCAAAAGTGATATGGCCAGCGCCAATGACATTTTCCTGGATAACGCCGGCGAAAATATAACGGTAGCAATTCAGTCGTTCACAATTTAGTTGGGAAGGATTAAGTAACAGAAAGGAAAATTAGTCGTAGAGTTAGAGAGGCGGGATTTGACTCGCACCATCCCTGGCGCTCACCCTACGGGCGCAATCGTTTAGCTTATGCGTCCAAATTCGCTCCAGGCGAATTTGTAAACACACTAAGCGTGTTCCATTCCCCCAACCAATTTCCAAATAAAAACACCGGCTCCCCTTGCGGGTAAAGAGCCGGTGTTTTTATTTAGAAATTGGTCGGAGTGGCGGGATTTGAACCCACGACCACCACACCCCCAGTGTGGTGCGCTACCAGGCTGCGCTACACTCCGACTTGATCGGAAATTATATCTGATTTGTTCTTAAGAAACGTCGTTAAGAATGTCTTTAAGGATATCTTTAAGAAAGGTCTTTGAGGGCTTCTTCAACGTCGCTGATCAAATCCTTGACCAGTGATTTATTCACTGCCGGCTTCTCTTCCTTAACATCCTGGCCAGCCATACGCTGTCTGGCACCACCGATGGTGAAGCCCTGCTCGTAAAGAAGTTCTCTGATCTGCCTGATCAACATCACATCCTGACGCTGGTAATAACGACGATTTCCACGACGCTTAACAGGTTTCAACTGAGTGAATTCCTGTTCCCAGTATCTCAGGACATGCGGTTTGACATCACAAAGGTCGCTGACTTCACCTATGGTGAAGTAACGTTTGGCCGGAATTTCAGGCAGTTCCGCGTTATGACTCGGTTCCAGCATAATTCTCTACTCTCGATTTAAGTTTCTGACCGGGCCGGAAAGTAACGACACGACGTGCCTGGATAGGGATCTCTTCCCCTGTCTTGGGATTACGACCAGGACGCTGACGCTTGTCGCGTAAATCGAAATTACCGAAACCGGACAGTTTTACCTGTTCATTGCCTTCCAGGGACTGTCTGATTTCTTCAAAAAACTGTTCGACCAGTTCCTTGGCTTCACGCTTGTTAAGCCCCATCTCATCAAACAGGCGTTCTGCCATTTCTGCTTTAGTCAGTGCACCAGACATGTAAACCTACCCCACCTCTTCAATCTGCTATTTTCAGGACCTGTACCGGTAATTTAACCGTCATTCCGCACATTTCTTGCTGTTTCTACATCCTTAACTCAGCATTAAATTGTGCTTCTAGGGCCTTGATACAGTTATCAATTATTGCATTTATCTCGTCATCTGTAAGAGTGCGTGAAGAGTGCTGGAAGGTCAAGCCCAAAGCAAGACTTTTTTTAGTTTTTTCAATATTTTGGCCTTGATATACATCGAAAATCACTATATCTGACAGATTTTCCCCGGCCTTTTTCCTGATCAATGCCTCAACAGCACCTGTTTCCTGCGCGGCATCCAGTATCAATGCAAGGTCACGACGCACAGAAGGATAGCGCGACAATTCCTGGTATACAGGCAGATCTGCAGGTGCCAGCACTGTCATATCCAGCTCCATGAGGAATATTTTCCCAGGAATATCAATATGTTGCTGAGCTTCTGCAGCAAGCGCCCCTACCCAACCAACAACCTGGTCACCACGCTGGATACGGGCTGACTGCCCTGGTTGAAGAGCAGGATGCTCGGCAGCAATGAATTCAAAGGTCTTTCCTGAAAGCGTCAGGCCAAGAAGTGCCTCAACATCTCCCTTGATATCAAAGAAATCAATTTCCTTGCCTGGGGCGCCCCACTGCTCGGGAAATTGCTCTCCCCATATTGCAGATGATACTTTAAGTATCTGCTCTATCTTATTGTTATTATTATAAAATACCAACCCTGACTCAAATATCCTGCCACGCGACTGCTGGCGATGATAATTGTGCTGCAATGTCCCCAGCAGACCCGGCCAGAGGCTGGTCCGCATGACCGCCATGTCCTGCGAAATCGGGTTTGCCAGGGGTAATAAGCGGGATTCATCAGTACCCAGTTTCTGCTCAAGTCCCCTGTCCACAAAGCTGTAGGTAATGACTTCCTGGTAGCCCATTGCAGTAAGCTGCTCCTGAACTTGTGACAGTCCGACATTGGCTTCCTGGTGGGGCTTCAAACTGAATCGTCCAAGAGGTTCTGTGACCGGCAGCTTGTCATAGCCGTAAATCCTGGCCAGTTCCTCAATCAGGTCTTCTTCTATAGACACATCGAAACGCCAGGAAGGCACACCAAAGGTCCAGTTATCCTGTGCTTTATCGAGAAGACTGAAGCCAAGTCCTGTCAGATTTTGCTCAACTGTTTCCGGAGACAGTTGAATCCCCAGCACACGCTCGATGCGTTCAGCGCGCAGAACTACTGATTTGTCTGCAGGCAGGCTATCTGTTGCTTCTATTATTGGGCCAGGTTCGCCGCCGACAATGCCCAAAAGCAGATGAGTAGCTCTTTCCATGGCCTTGGCGGGAAGATTGAAGTCAACACCGCGCTCATAGCGATGCGCTGCATCCGTCTGCAGGCCATAAGACCGGGCCTTTCCGGCAATAGTCGTGGGTATAAAAAAAGCACTCTCCAAGAATATATGCCTGGTATATGCCTGGACAGAGCTATCCAGGCCTCCCATGACACCAGCGATAGCCAAAGCTTTACTTTCATCAGCTATGACGAGGGTTTCCGGGGTTAATTCAACTTCTTTTCCGTCAAGAAGCGTGAGCTTTTCGCCCTGTGAGGCGAGCCGGACACGTATGCCCTGCTCCAACTTGTCGAAATCAAAGGCGTGCATTGGCTGTCCGAGTTCCATCAGGACAAAATTGGTGACATCAACAACGGGATCAATACTTTTAATACCACTGCGACGCAGTTTTTCCTGCATCCAGGCTGGAGACTCAGCATCCTGGTTAATATTGCGGATGATCCTGCCAAGATAACGCGGACAACCCGCAGGCTCATCCAGGGTAATTGGGAAGGTTTCGTCAATCTGTGAAGGGATTTCAGGGATTTCGGGCCAATTTACTGGAGAATTATTTAGCACCCCTACTTCCCTGGCGACACCAGTCATACTCAGGCAATCGCCCCGATTTGGTGTCAGATCCACTTCAATCAGTGAATCATCAAGGTCCAGGTATTCACGGACATCCTCTCCTATACTGGCATCTTCCGGCAATACCATGATGCCATCTGATTGTTCCGCCAAACCCAGTTCTTCTTCTGAGCAAATCATGCCAAAGGATTCGACACCACGAAGCTTGGCTTTCTTTATCTTGAAATCCTGCCCAAGCAAAGCGCCAATCATTGCATAGGGAATCTTCTGTCCAGCAGCAACATTGGGTGCGCCACAGACAACCTGTAATGATTCATTGCCTGTATTGACCTGGCAGATGCGCAGTTTATCTGCATCAGGATGAGGTTGAACGTCAGTGACTTCAGCAACAACAACACCGCTGAAATCTCCTCCAGCGTTTGATACGCCATCCACTTCCAGACCAGCCATAGTCAACTGGGCAACCAGGGTATCAGTATCTATATCGGGACTCACCCACTCCCTTAACCATTTTTCACTAAACTGCATCAGGAAGCTCCCTGACTGAATTGACGCAGGAAGCGCAGATCATTTTCAAATAAGAGACGCAGATCATTGATCTGGTATCGCAGCATTGCCAGTCTGTCTACGCCCATGCCAAAGGCAAAACCGGTGTATTTCTCAGTATCAATATTTGAATACTTTAATACATTGGGATGAACCATGCCGCAGCCACCTACTTCCAGCCAGCCGGTATGACTGCATATACGGCAGCCTTCACCTTTGCAGGATACACACTGAACATCCATCTCTGCTGAGGGTTCTGTGAAAGGAAAGTAGGAAGGCCTGAAGCGGACGTCCAGGTCTGCTTCGAAAAAGACCTGCAAGAATTCAATCAGCAGTCCCTTGAGGTCTGCCATGGTGACCTTCTCATCAACGAGCATGCCTTCCACCTGGTGGAACATGGGAGTATGGGTAAGATCTGAATCACAGCGATACACACGACCCGGACAAATAAAACGGAAAGGTGGTTCACCTGTTTCCATTTCCCTGACCTGAACCGTTGAGGTATGTGTGCGAAGCAGCAGTCCACTGTCAAAATAGAAAGTGTCATGCATTGCCCTGGCCGGATGGTGGGCGGGAATATTCAGAGCTTCGAAGTTATGGTAATCATCTTCGATTTCCGGTCCCTGTGCGACATCAAAACCGGCACTTGAAAAGATATGTTCAATTCTTTGCAGCGTCTTTGTTACCGGGTGCAGTCCCCCGATGCTTTGCCGACGTCCGGGTAAAGTGACATCGACGGCTTCAGCCAGCTGTTTCTTGGCAGTTTCCTTCGCATTGAGGACTGATTTTTTTGCTTCCAGCGCTTCCTGTACCTGGACCTTGGCCGCATTGATTGCAGCGCCAGCCTTGGGTCGCTCTTCTGGATCGAGCTTCCCAAGCGACTTTAACTGTTCGGTCAGGCTGCCTTTTTTCCCCAGAAACTGGACACGCAACTGCTCAAGCGTCGAAATATCCGATGCTTGTTCAATTGCCTGGAGAGCTTCGCTGGTTAGCGAATCAAGATTTTCCATGGAGCTTGTCAGTCACGTACCTGGTTTTGCCAATCCATAAAGAATTGGCAACCGGGCATCAAGCTGCCAATGCAGTCCTGGCCTGCTCTACGATAGCAGCAAATGCTTCCTTGTCATGGACAGCCAGGTCAGCCAGGACCCTGCGGTCCATTTCAATGTTGGCTTTTTTCAGACCTGCAATCAGTCGACTATAGGACATGCCAAGGTTTCTAGCCTGTGCATTGATACGTGTAATCCATAGTGCACGGAATACGCGTTTCTTCACCCTGCGATCACGGTAAGCATATTGACCAGCCTTGGTTACAGCCTGCTTGGCGACGCGGAATACGCGACTCCTCGCACCATAGTAACCCTTGGCCTGTTTGAGAACTTTCTTGTGTTTACGGCGTGCAATAACGCCACGTTTTACTCTAGCCATTATTTATTCCTCTATTCTTTAAAGATTATCAATCAAGACGCAGCATGCGTTTTACGTTACCCATGTCTGCAGGATTTACCTGCTGGGTACCGCGCAACTGACGCTTACGCTTGGTAGTCATCTTGGTGAGGATATGGCTTTTGTAAGCGCTTTTGCGCTTGATTCCGGCACCGGTTTTCTTAAACCGTTTTGCCGCGCCGCTATGGACTTTTGCTTTAGGCATCTCTTTGATACTCCGCATTTATGGCTCTCTTTAATGAGGCCATACAATTAATAAAATGAAACAAGCTCTCCCTCCCGGTTATTACAGGAGTAAACCAGTAATAATAAGGGTGGAAACTATTGCTTCTTTTTCTTCACCGGTGCCAGGACCATGGTTATTTGCCGACCTTCCATCTTGGGTTCCTGGTCGACAGTGCCATACTCCTCAAGATCCTTCCTGATGCGATGCATCATCTCGGCACCGAGCTCCTGATGGGCCATTTCACGGCCGCGGAATCTTAAAGAAACCTTGGCCCTGTCCCCATCGTTCAGGAAACGTATCAGGTTGCGTAGTTTTACCTGATAATCTCCTTCTTCCGTCCCTGGTCTAAACTTCATCTCCTTAACATGAATCACACGCTGCTTTTTCTTGTTGGCAGCCTTCTGCTTTTTCAGCTCAAACACATGCTTGCCATAATCCATGATTTTGCAAACAGGTGGATCAGCGTCAGGAGAAATTAATACAATATCCAGCTTATCGGCTTCTGCTGTATCCCGTGCTTCTTGCAGGGGAACAACTCCTTGCTGTGTACCGTCGGCTAGAATAAGACGGACAGGATCACTGTCTATCTCATCGTTAACCAGTGCTTTTCTGGACTTGTCGCTATCGCGCTTGATAATAAAAATTCTCCGTTTTAACTGTTTACTGCTTCATCTGCAGACGACTCAACTGTGCGACCGAGCCTGTTTACATCCTGTTGCAATAAAACCGAGAATTCATCGATAGTCATTACTCCAAGGTCAGTGCCGGTCCTGTCACGTATAGCCAGTGATTCCGCTTCGACTTCTTTATCGCCCACAACCAACAGGTATGGAACCTTCTGAAGCGTGTGCTCGCGGATTTTAAAGCCGATTTTTTCATTTCTCAAGTCAGCTTCGACCCGGAAGCCCTTGTTTTGCAAAGAATTCACTACTTTTTCGCAATAATCGGCCTGTTTGTCCGTAATATTCAGAATAACGGCCTGAACCGGGGCCAGCCAGGTGGGAAATGCGCCTTCATAATGTTCGATGAGAATGCCGATAAATCGCTCAAAAGAACCAAAAATAGCCCTGTGCAACATGACAGGTACGTCCCTGTCATTATTCTCGGTGACAAATTCTGCCCCAAGTCTGCCGGGCATTGAGAAGTCCACCTGTATCGTGCCGCACTGCATATGTCTGCCCATGCAGTCTTTCAGCGTAAATTCAATCTTGGGTCCATAAAAGGCCCCTTCACCGGGTTGCAGATCCCATTGCTTGCCTGTGTTGTTCAATGCTGTTTCGAGTGCCTCTTCAGCTTCGTCCCACAGTTCATCAGCACCTACCCGCTTTTCTGGTCGTGTTGATAATTTGAGCAGGACTTCCTCGAATCCAAAATCGTTATAGACCTGGTTCACCAGTTCTATAAATGCTGCCACTTCTGACTGAATATCTTCGCGGGCACAAAAAATATGCCCGTCATCCTGGGTGAAGCTGCGAACGCGCATCAGCCCATGCATTGCTCCGGAAGGTTCGTAGCGATGACAGGAACCAAACTCAGCAAGACGAAGCGGCAAATCACGGTAACTCTTAAGCCCCTGGTTAAATACCTGGATATGGCAGGGGCAATTCATCGGCTTGATGGCATACATGCGGTTGTCCGATTCGACACTGAACATTTCTTCAGAAAACTTATCTGCATGACCGGATTTTTCCCACAAACTGTAATCAACCAGTTGAGGCGTATTGATTTCCTGGTAACCGTTGTTTTTCCATAACGCCTGCATGTAGCGAAGAATAATCTGGTAAATCTCCCATCCTTTGGGATGCCAGAAAACCATGCCAGGTGCCTCTTCCTGAAAATGGAACAACTCAAACCTTTTACCTAACTTGCGATGATCCCGGCGTTCCGCCTCTTCTATCATATGCAGGTATTGCTTGAGATCCTTCTTGTCATTCCAGGCAGTGCCATAAATGCGTTGCAGCATTTCGTTACTTGAATCACCACGCCAATACGCACCGGCAACCGACATCAATTTAAATGACTTGATGGCGCCTGTAGCCGGAACATGGGGACCGCGGCACAAATCAATAAACTCGCCCTGCTTGTAGAAAGACAGTGCTTCATCACCGGGAATACTTTCGATAATTTCAACCTTGTACTTTTCGCCCATCTCGTCGAACAGCGCTACAGCATCAGGCCTGCTCATGACTGAGCGTTCCACAGGAATGTTTTCCTTGGTTAGCCTCTGCATTTCCTTTTCTATCGCTTCAAGGTCTTCGGGAGTAAAGGGCCTTTCATAGGCAAAGTCATAAAAAAAACCGTTTTCGATGACAGGTCCTATGGTCACCTGAGCTTCAGGGAACAGGTTCTGTACAGCATTCGCCATGAGGTGAGCGCAGGAATGACGAATGATCTCGAGTCCTTCTTCGTCACGGCCGGTAATAATCGATAGCGCACTGTCTTTTTCAATCAGGTAGGACACATCCACCAGCGCATCCTCGATCTTGCCGGCAAGCGCAGCCTTGGCCAGACCTGGACCGATGGACTCTGCCACCTGCAGGACTGTGACTGCATCATCAAATGTTTTCTGACTGCCGTCAGGCAGTGTAATGGCTACCATAAGTACCCTGAAATTAACTAATTAAAAAACCACCAATATCCATGCCTCTCTTCGGATAATCGGAACCTGTCACTGAAAAGTATTTCCGAAAAAGAACTGGGGATTGGTAGGCACGACCAGATTCGAACTGGTGACCTCTACCATGTCAAGGTAGCGCTCTAACCAACTGAGCTACGCGCCTTTTATGCAAGCCTGGGGTTCAAACCTGGCGGACTTCTTTCCCTTTTGTATATCCAGCAATCCTGCTGGCTCAAAGAGGTGGCGATTATAGAGATTGAGTGAATAAACTACAAGAATTACAGCGATATACAGCGTTTTTTTAACTGTCTCAGGTGAGTACAAACTGCTCGCTGATAGTATTGATCTGGTCCCTGATTTTGGCTGCTTCTTCAAAATCCAGATTTTTGGCATGTTCGAACATCCGGGTCTGTAATTTGCTGATTTCCTTTTCCAGTTCTGCCGGGCTCATAACGGCCAGTCTGGTCTGGTAATCCCCGCCTTTTTCGGCCACTTTAGCCAGATCCTTATATGAACGCCTCGATGAACCTGGCGTATTGGCAGCCCCTTCCAGGATATCCGCAACCGCCTTACTGATCCCGGCCGGGGTGATATTGTGCTTTATATTGTATTCCTGCTGTATTTCGCGCCTTTCTGTCGTCGTATCTATGGCACGTTGCATGGAACCGGTAATTGAATCAGCGTAAAGAATTGCCTTGCCATGCAGGTTTCTGGCTGCCCTCCCAACGGTCTGGATGAGTGAACGCTCCGAGCGCAGGAACCCTTCCTTGTCTGCATCCAGAACGGCTACAAGTGATACTTCCGGTATATCCAGTCCCTCTCTGAGCAGGTTAATACCAACCAGTACATCAAATACGCCGAGGCGCAGATCCCGAATGATCTCCATACGCTCCACGGTATCGATATCCGAATGAAGATAGCGGACCCGGACACCATTCTCTGCCAGATAATCGGTAAGATCCTCTGCCATTCGCTTGGTCAGCACTGTAACAAGAACGCGCTCTTCCTTGTCGACACGCTGTTTCACTTCAGACAAGAGATCGTCCACCTGGTGAAGCGCCGGACGTACTTCAAGCTCCGGATCCACGAGGCCAGTCGGACGCACCACTTGTCTGACCAGTTGTCCCTGTTTTTCCTCTTCATAAGGGCCCGGTGTAGCAGAAACAAAAATCAATTGCGGTGTGATGGCTTCCCATTCTTCAAAGCGCAGCGGGCGATTGTCCAATGCTGACGGCAAGCGGAATCCATAATCCACCAGTGTTTCCTTCCTGGATCTGTCCCCTTTGTACATGGCGCCAATCTGGGGAATCCCTACATGCGATTCATCGACGACAACCATGGCATCATCGGGCATGTAATCAAACAAGGTTGGGGGCGGTTCACCTTCGCGCCTGCCAGACAGGTAACGGGAATAGTTTTCAATGCCTGAGCAATAGCCAATTTCACGGATCATTTCCAGGTCAAACTGGGTGCGCTGGGACAGTCGCTGGGCTTCCACCAGGCGGTTATTTTTCTCCAGAATGGCCAGCCTTTCCTGCAATTCGACTTTGATGTCTTCCACGGCATTCTGCATGATATCCCTGGATGTTACGTAATGAGACTTTGGGAAAACCGTAAGACGGGGCACTCTCTGGGTCACTTCACCTGTAAGGGGGTCAAACCAGGCCAGGCTTTCAATTTCATCATCAAACAACTCAATACGAATCGCATTGGTATCAGACTCGGCAGGATAAATATCAATGACATCACCGCGCACCCGGTAGGTAGAGCGATGCAGTTCCATATCATTCCTGCTGTACTGCAATTCCGCCAGGCGTCTCAGCAGGACACGCTGGTCCAGTTTGCCGCCGACATTCAGATGCAGCACCATATTCAGATACTGGGTGGGATCTCCCAGGCCATAAATAGACGACACTGTAGCTACAACGATGACATCCCTTCTCTCAAGGAGCGACTTGGTGGCCGAAAGGCGCATCTGCTCAATGTGATCATTGATGGAAGAATCCTTTTCTATATAGGTATCAGATGAAGGGACATAGGCTTCAGGCTGATAGTAGTCATAGTACGAAACAAAATATTCCACAGCATTGTCCGGAAAGAACTCCTTGTACTCCCCGTACAACTGGGCCGCAAGGGTCTTGTTCGGAGCCATGATCAGCGCCGGTCGCTGTGACTCGGCAATCACACTGGCAATGGTGAAAGTCTTGCCGGATCCAGTAACACCCAGCAGAGTCTGGGCAGCAAGCCCGTCTTCCAGTCCTTCCAGCAACCGGGCAATAGCTTCGGGCTGATCGCCGGCGGGCTCAAACCCTGCCTTGAGTGTAAATGCTTTATCCATGGATTCGCTGTTATTCAGAATTAACAGGCTATTGTATGAAGAATGCAGCCAGAATACATAATTAGACTGGTATTCAACCTGAAATTTAAGAAAGGTGTATTGAGCAGCCCCTTCTTTTAGCTGCCCGGAGACTTATTTTGGGTCTGAGTATTGACCCCTTAAGGATTAGTATTTAGTATTCGCGTTCTCAAAAAGTGAGCCCTGGTAATATCAGGTCTTTTGAGTTGCTGCCCAATAGCTCAATGGTAGAGTAGGTGACTGTTAATCACTTGGTTCCTGGTTCGAGTCCAGGTTGGGCAGCCATTTTTAGCCTTCTTTTTAGCCCTTTTACCCCGCTTCCCTGATTAATCCCGGCAAACACTGCTTTTTCACCTTGTCCCTGTCGATCAGTGACTCAAGGCCGTGATTTTGCCTGACTGAAACTCCTTGTCGAGTAAAGGTTGGATGGATTCCTCTTCTGTATCAGCGATCACAGACTGATCCTGAAGCACGACTCTGTCCCGGAAGCCTTCAATCGCTTCATCAAGGGTGTCCCTGATAATATCCTGACGCATGCTGGCACAGCCTGTTTCCAGTTGTTCCAGAAGGACTTCCAGTGCAGGCCAGTCAAGAAAATCCTCTACTGCACGCATAATCTTGGGATGGGCTGTTCCAGCCACTGTTTTTCCAATTAACAATTCTTCAAACAGCTTTTCCCCTTCACGCAGGCCTGTGTACTTGATGGGAATCCCGGTATCGCAGTGACATTTTCCTGTCGTACAGACATCACAAACGCTGAAGCCCATAAGGGCGATCATCTTTTTTGCCATATCGGCAATACGGATTGGTTCATGCATATCGAGTACAAAAACCTCCCCTCCCCTGGCTAATGCACCCGCCTGGATAACCAACTGCGCTGCTTCTTCAGTGGTCATAAAATAGCGGGTAACTTCCGGATGGGTAACAGTAACAGGGCCGCCATTAAGAATCTGTTTTCTGAATAGCGGCAATACGGATCCAGATGATCCCAGGACATTTCCAAAACGCACCATAGAAAAGCGTGTCCTGCTACCCCGCGCATTCAGCGACTGGAGAATTTGTTCAGCAAAGCGTTTGGTAGCACCCATGACATTAACAGGACGTACAGCTTTATCCGTCGAAATCAGGATAAAGTTTTGTACATTTAGTTTTTCTGCGGCTCTGGCCATCACCAGGGTACCGAAAATATTATTCTGAATACCGGCAATGACATTTCGCTCAAGCATGGGTACCTGTTTGTACGCAGCAGCATGGTAAATGGTATCCACATGAAAGCGTTTTATTATTTTTTCTACCAGCGACCTGTTTCTGATTGAACCCAGCACTGGCACTATATCAATGCAGTCTGCACCATCCTGGGCTTTAGCAAGTTCCCTGATTTCCGTTTCAATGGCATACAACGCGAATTCTGAACGCTCAAAGAGAATGATTGTTGCTGGATTATGTTTGATCAGTTGTCGGCATAGTTCAATACCAATGGAGCCTCCTGCACCGGTAACCAGGACTGACTTGTTTTGAGTATGAGCCCCCATTAATCGACTATCTGCAGGAACCACATCACGCCCCAGAAGACCTTTAATCACAGTCTGAAAATCATCCATAAAACTCAACCTAAATAATATAAACAGTGTCCTGGGACATGCCGGGAACGATTTACAGCATGTGCCTGTATAACGTTAGTCAGCACTTAACGTATACAGCAACATTCATGCCCAAAAGTGCAAATAGTAGAAGTCCGTTGTTAAAGCAAGATTAAGATAATGTTCAGCTGGATTCCTTTACCAGCATCACAGACTGGAAATACTCTTCAGGCAGGCAGACGAAAAAGTCGGGAGGATCCTATTAGCCAGGCAAACAGAAAAAGGGGCAGCCAGGCGAGTATTGTTAGAAGCAGCCCCAGGTGAGGGGCTTGATGAGCAAGCCACGCTATAGGTAGCAGCCAAAGAACATTAATCAACAGAACAGCAATTACTACCTTAGCATGACTGTCGAAATATTGTGCCGCTAACTGGTATGCGTGACGACGGTGAGCGTAATACCAGGTCTCACCATTAAGCATTCGCGAAATCAGGGTGTATGAGGCATCGCAAATAAAAATGCTGCACAGAATGCACCACACCCATATATTCGTAAATCCCATGGAAGAGCTGACGATAGCGGACAGACCTATGGCAAAGCCCAGAAAATTACTCCCAATATCTCCCATGAAAATTTTAGCCGGTGGAAAATTCAGTACCAGGAAGCCACTAACCGAGGCGGCGAGTAGCAAAAGGAAATAATCGAACTCTGCTGAACTCTGATCAAACATAATAAAGACAGCTGCAAGCACGATGAAAAGTGATTCGATCGCGGCAATCCCATCAATACCATCCATAAAGTTATAAAGGTTGATTAACCAGAGCATGCCCATCACAACCAGAATGCCACTGATCCAGCCAGGCTCTAGAATTATTCCTGCCAGGTTAATCGGGGGAACGCCAAAAAATGCCAGTGCTGCGATTACCACCAGGAACTGAGTACTCAGACGAGCCAGGATACCCAGTTTATAAATATCATCGAGCAGGCCCAGCAGCGCTATACAGGCACACATACCCAGGGCAGGAAACAGGCTGAATCCAGTATCTACTCCACGAAACGCAAGTAATGATGATGCAATAAACACCAACACAATCGATACGCCGCCACCAGTAGGCGTGGGAATTGAATGGGAGCTTCTTTCATTGGGCTGATCCAGCCAGTGCCGTTTGCTGGCTAGCTGGACAATACACCAGGTGCCAATGAAAGACAGAACAAAGGATGCCGGCAGTAAGAAGTTTTGTTCCATCCGGAAATTGGCCAGGTTAGGTTAGTAAATTGCCGGACAATTCTCCCAGAAAATACTGCCCCACACAAAAATGAACATGATACAGCACTAAAAAAGGCGCCCTGGGGCGCCTTTAATCAACCAGAGCCAGAAGTCAGTCAAATCTGATCCTGGTTTCGTTGTTTTTAAGTGTGACTTCCCCTACTCCCTTGACCAACTGCAGGTCTTCCAGAGTTGTAAAGTCACCATATTCCTCGCGAAAGTCTACGATGGCTGCTGCCCGGGTCATGCCGATGCCTTCCAGGCTACGGGCAATAGTTTCAGCGTCAGCTTCATTAATTCTGACCTGTTCGGTCTGGTAATCAGCACTTTCAGTTTCAACTGAAAAATCCTGGGCAACACTGCCCATGGACGCCATCAACATCAGGCTCATCAGGAAAGTTCTGGAAAAAACAGAAAGTGGGAACAAATGAATATTCAAATAAGACATAACATTGCCTCCTTGCAATGGTAATTCATGATTTTTTAACTGCTGGGTTATTTCTTAACTATCTATTTGATTTCAAGGCATCTTGCCTAGTGAAAATGCCTGGGCAGCATTGCTGCTGAATTCAATGTAGCAGGCTTTTAGTTTTTTGCAGAAATTTCTTGCATGATCGATTGAAGTTTCGCGGAGGGATCCTCGGCCTGCGTCACAGGCCGCCCAATAACAAGGTAATGGCTGCCACTTGCAATGGCTTCTGCTGGTGTCATTACTCGTTTCTGATCATTGGCGCTATCTCCAGCCGGACGTATTCCTGGCGTCACGAGCACAAAATCATCACCCAGAGCGGCATTTAATTCGGGTGTTTCCTTGGCAGAACAGACCACTCCATCCATACCGCTTTCCCTGGCTAGTCGTGCCAGGGTCAGTACCTGTTCCTGTGCCGTAACTGCAATATTTAAAGACTGCAGATCCTCGTTAGCCATGCTCGTGAGGACAGTCACAGCTATCAACAAGGTTTCACTATCACCAGGCAATGCATTACGGGCCGCTTCCATCATCGCCCCACCGCCGCTGGCATGTACATTGACCATCCAGACACCCAGGTCTGCCGCTGCAGACACAGCACCTGCTACCGTGTTGGGAATATCGTGATATTTCAGGTCCAGAAAAACATCAAAGCCCCGGTCATTAAGATTGCGCACCAGGTCGGGACCGGAACGTGTAAATAGCTCCTTTCCCACTTTCACCCTGCATAGTGCAGGATCCAGACGATCCGACAGAGTAAGGGCGCTGCTCGCATCTGGAAAATCCAACGCAACGATGACCGGTCTTTCTCTAAACATTTATCTATTAACTCCTGAATCCTGATATTTTACTAACCCAACATACCCCGGACATGCTTTATCAGTCCCCAGCGTGAACAGCTGGGGCAATGCCAGAGAAGGTTTTTTAACTCAAAACCACAATTGGAACATTGATATTGTGCCTTGTCTTCCAGGTTTTCCTTCAAAACCTGAAGAAACAGCTTATGCTCACCCTGGCTTTCCGCAACTGACGAATCCAGAGCAATAGACTGCATCATTAATCGTAATGATGGATTTTGTTCCAGTTTGCCCAGCAAGTATTGCCTGGCCTGCTCCTGTCCTCGTTCTTTCTCAAGATACCTCGCAAGTGCAATAAGCACCGAGGTGTCTTTTTCTTCGGTCATAGTGCTATCAATGAACTTGTTCAGGTCATTTTGCTTGCCGGTTTTTTCATAGCATTCAATCAGCGGTGCAAAAACATCGGCGAGAAAAGAAGGATCCTGTTTTTTAACCCGTAAATAATTTTTGATCGCTTCCTTGTAATTGCCACTAAGCGCTTCTAGATTCCCAAACAACATACTAACCCGCATGTTATGTTTATCCATGGCTGAAGCTTGCCTCAGGTAATCCCGGGCCCTTGATAAGTGCTCATTTCCAATTTCTTCTTCGGCAAGCTCACAATAGAAATGTGAAGCCAGGTTTTGATAGGAAGATCTTTCCGCTGGCGTACAAACCTTTAATAATTCAGATAAGGCGTTTACACCTTCAAGCCAGTCTTTCTCAAGCTGGTAGACATTGGCGGAAAGCTCCAGGGCTTTTAATTTAACCAACCCCTTTTGTAACCGTAGTTCAGCAAGCAGATGTTCAGCGCGATCCAGCAAGCCTGCCGCAATATAACTTTGTACCAGTTGCAGTTTTATATTGTTCAACTCTTCACTGGAGAAGTTACTTTGCCCGAGGAGATCCTGGTAAACAGCTATAGAGCGGTCAACCTTTCCCCTTCTGCGTAAGAGCATTCCCAACGCCATGTAGGTTTCCAGTGTCCCGGAATTGATTTCAAGAGAGTCTATGAATATATCGATGGCGTCATCGGGCTCATCGTTAAGCAAATAATTCAGTCCGAGGAAATAATCTTTTTCCGGCGTAAACCGTCCCCTCTTAAGAGCGCTGCGTATTGCACCAGCGTTTTTTCTTCGACCCAGCCACCACCCAAGCGCCAGTGATGCCAGTAGCAAGAGGTAGAGGAAAGTATTATTCAGGCCTGAATCATCCATGGGAATAATGTCCTACAACTTTTGCCCGGCGGAGTTCTTGTCATAGCTGCCAGCATTTTCAAGTCTCGCAACCTTTTTGCGTAGCTGTCTCAATTCGGCCATTGTCCTGAATTGCTTGAATAGTCCAATCCCGAGGAATAACCCGATTACCCCACCAAGAATAAAGGCGATTATGACCAGGACACCCACACTCAAGGCAGGGAGTTCCTTTCCAAGCCACAGAGACACTTCAGTGGTGTTATTTACAGCAAAGAGAAACGCCAGCAATACAATGCTGATAAAAACTAGAAAAGATATGAATCGTACGAAGCCTTTCACGATATATTCAAAGACCCGCGGCCTGTAAAAGCCAGTTAAAAGCTAGCGGAAAAAAAACGGCAGCTTTCGTTGACAAAAGCTGCCGTTATATTCCAATCATTGAATCATTCAGGAATTTGTTGCAGTTCAGCCTGCATGCTGCTGTTCACCCTGTCCCTGAGCTCTTTTCCAGGTTTGAAGTGAGGGACATACTTGCCACTCAGCTCAACTGGCTCACCAGTTTTTGGATTCCTGCCTACTCGGGGAGCCCTGTAATGCAGGGAAAAACTTCCGAATCCCCTGATTTCAATTCGACCTCCATCTGCCAGAACTTCAGACATATAGGAAATAATTGCCTTTACAGCAAGCTCAACATCCTTTGCGGATAATTGGCTTTGCTTCGAGACGATTTGGTCAATCAGTTCTGATTTGGTCATGGCTCATCCTTCACATGTTTATACAGACAAGTGTCAGCATGCTGCTTGCAAACTTATTCCTTATCGAGCTGAGACTTCAACAGGTCACCAACCGTTGTTGGTGAGGCTGATGTCGCAGTCTGTTTCTTATGCTCTTCAACGGAATCCTTCTCTTCTGCGATTTCGCGTGCCTTGATAGACAAGCTAATCACGCGGTTCTTGCGATCCACGCTGACAACCAGCATTTCGATTTCTTCACCAACGTTGATGGCATTACGTGCATCCTCCACCCTGTCACGACTGATTTCAGATGCTTTTAACACACCCTCAATGCCGTCTGCCAGAGTAATGATTGCTTCCTTGGCATCAACTTCTTTAACGGTGCCTTTCACGATAGAACCCTTTTCATTCGCACCTGCAAAATTGGCAAAAGGATCATCAGACATCTGCTTAATGCCCAGTGAGATTCTTTCGCGTTCAGGATCAACAGAAAGTATTACTGTATCGAGTTTGTCACCCTTGGTGTATTGACGAACAGCCTGTTCACCAGGCTCATCCCAACTGATATCAGAAAGGTGGACTAGACCATCAATTTCGCCTTCGAGACCGATGAAGATACCGAAGTCAGTAATGGACTTGATGTTGCCGGAAATCCTGTCGCCTTTTTTGTATTTTTCACCAAATACATCCCATGGATTTTGCTGACACTGTTTCAGGCCAAGTGAAATACGGCGACGCTCCTGGTCAATATCCAGGATCATCACTTCAACTTCATCACCCAGTTGTACGAGTTTGGAAGGATGGATGTTCTTGTTGGTCCAGTCCATTTCAGAGACATGCACAAGCCCTTCAACACCTTCTTCAAGTTCAGCAAAACAACCGTAATCAGTGAGGTTGGTAACAACCGCCTTGACCCTGGTGTTTTCTGGATAACGGTTCTTAATTTCTATCCATGGATCTTCACCCAGCTGTTTCAAGCCAAGTGAAACGCGATTTCTTTCACGATCGAACTTGAGAACCTTGACGTCAATTTCATCACCAACGTTAACAATTTCCGAGGGGTGCTTGATGCGCTTCCAGGACATATCTGTGATGTGCAACAGCCCATCGACACCACCCAGATCAACAAAGGCACCGTAGTCAGTGAGGTTCTTAACGACACCTTTCGCTGACTGTCCTTCCTGGAGGTTGGCAAGCAGTTCATCACGCTCAGCAGTGTTGACTGACTCAAGCACGGCGCGACGTGAAACAACAACGTTATTGCGTTTCTGGTCCAGTTTGATCAGTTTGAATTCAAGATCTTTGTTCATCAGGTGGTCCACTTCACGAACCGGACGAACGTCCACCAGTGAACCTGGCAGGAAGGCGCGTATGGTGTTTACATCAACTGTAAATCCGCCCTTCACTTTGCCATTAATGACTCCCATTACAGGCTCATCATTTTCAAAGGCCTGTTCGAGAACCATCCATGTTTCTGCACGCTTGGCTTTTTCGCGGGAAAGTTTGGTAGCACCAAATCCGTCCTCGACTGCATCAAGGGCTACCTTGACCTCATCACCAACCTGCAATGCGAATTCGCCAGTTTCATCGACAAATTCTCTGCGTTCTATTACGCCCTCTGACTTGAGTCCAGCGTTGACAGTAACCCACTCGGAATCAATGTCTATAATTGTGCCGGTTACAATTGAACCCGGCTTCATGTCTATATCTTTTAAACTTTGCTCAAAGAGCTCTGCGAAACTTTCGCTCATACTAACTTCCTGAATTTTAATCAGAAATCACTCGAATTGTTTAGTGTGTAATATCTTTGTGATTTCTGTTCAACCGTATTCCAGCCAACACGGGGCAGTTAAATTTTGCCAACCTCCCTGGCCTGGCTGGCGCTCAAGGGTGGTGACATTCCTGTTACTGATGAACCCTGTGACAGATAAAAATACCTGCCAACTGTGGTTCTATCCTGTCGTTCCCGGCATCTTTTCCTCGACTACTCCAAGCACTTGATCGAGCACCTGTTCAATAGTCAGGGTTGTAGTGTCGATGACGACAGCATCATCAGCTGGCCTGAGGGGAGAAACCTTTCGGTTGGCATCCCGTTCATCACGACCACTGATATCCTGCAAAAGGGCGCGCAGATTAACACTAACCCCCTTATTTATCAACTGCTTATATCGCCTTTGGGCCCTCTCTTCGGCGCTGGCTGTGAGGTAGATTTTGGCTTCCGCATCGGGAAAAACCACTGTCCCCATATCCCTGCCATCAGCAACCAGACCGGGATCCTGTCTGAAATCACGCTGCCTGGATAGGAGAACTTCTCGTAATTCAGGTATGGCAGCCACGACCGATGCTTTTTCCGCAGTCTCTTCCAGGCGCACCTGGTCAGAAATTTCTTCCCCATTAAGCACAATTGAGCCTTCAAAACGGGTCGAAAACATGACTTTCATATCCTGAGCAAAAGCACATAGCTCATTGATATTATTGATATTTATACTTTTTCCTTCACTACCGACTGCAACAATTCGGTACAAGGCCCCACTGTCCAGTAAATGCCAGCCAAGGGAATCTGCCAGCAATTGGGCTATAGTGCCCTTTCCAGTGCCACTGGGGCCATCAATAGTGATTACAGGTATATTCTGGTACATGGCAATACGTTAATTTTCGGAAACCTGGAGTGTGAGACCGGCATTGCCAGCTAATTCGCTGAATCCAGGAAATGAAGTCGCCACATTGTGGCAATCATGGATAACAATAGCTTCTTTGGCTTTCAACGCCGCTATCGCAAAGGCCATGGCAATCCGGTGATCCCCGTGGCTGTTGACTTCCCCACCTCCAAAACTGCCCCCTTCAATGACAATTCCGTCTTCTTTCACTTCATGACTCACGCCCAGCACTGCCAGACCATCTGCCATCACCTGGATTCGGTCACTTTCCTTGACCCTGAGCTCTTCAGCGCCACTCAAGACTGTAGTGCCTTCAGCACACGCTGCTGCAATGAACAGCACCGGAAATTCATCAATTGCCAGCGGAACCTGGTCTACAGGAATATTGATGCCCCTGAGTTTTGAATATTGCACACGGATGTCTGCGACAGGTTCACCTCCAACTTCCCGTGTATTTTCAAGTGTGATGCTGGCACCCATGGCTTTTAGAATATTGATTACCCCAATTCGTGTCGGGTTGATTCCAACATGCTGCAGCAGGATATCGGAACCCTCTGAGATAGCTGCACCTACCATGAAAAATGCTGCTGAACTGATATCTGAGGGGACATCGATATGGCAGCCAGTAAGACGACCACCGCCGGATACTCTCGCTACAGGCCCCTCAGTATTTACCATATAGCCGAAACCATTCAGCATTCTCTCGGTATGATCACGGCATGGAGCCGGCTCAGTCAGGACAGTTTCGCCCTTGTCAGGATCGGTATATAGAGAAGCCAGGAGCAGGCAGGATTTAATCTGCGCACTGGCGACAGGCAATGCATAGTTGATGGGATTCAATTGGGCAGGCGAGATCACTATCGGGGCAAATTCCCCTTCCCTGAGCGCAATATTGGCACCCATTTCCCGCAATGGGTTGGCAACTCTGCCCATTGGGCGTTGTGATAATGATTCATCACCCACCAGCGTGCTTGTAAACTGTTGCCCTGCCAATAATCCACACATAAGACGCATGGCAGTGCCTGAATTACCAAGATCCAGGTCATCGGCTGGCGCTTGCAGGCCATGCAGACCCACACCCCTGATTGTTGTAGCGCCCTGTGTGACATCGTCAATGGAAACACCCATTGCACGGAATGCTTTCAATGTCGCCAGGCTGTCCTCCCCTTCCAGGAATCCTTCTACTGTGGTCTCACCCTCGGCAATAGAGCCAAGAATGATAGAACGATGGGAAATGGACTTATCTCCAGGCACCCTGAATTCACCGTTGAGACGGCCACCGGGCTGGGCTGTAAAAACCAGGTCTGTCATAGTTGTCAGTTCAGATTATATTGGTGTGGAATGATTGCTGAAAAAAGTCCCGGATTAATCCGATAGCTTTTCGCTTGAATCGTTTTTCTCAAAAAACTCCAGGAAACGGGCGCGAGATTTTCTGGCCCTGGTAAAAGTGCTCATCAACTCCTCGGAATTTCCTGAGAGCAAAGCTTCTCTTAATCGTTTCAGATCCTGTATATAACTGTCGAGTATTTTGACAGTTGCCTCGCCGTTAGTCATGAATATGTCATGCCACATTTGTGGATCGCTTGAAGCTATGCGAGTGAAGTCCCTGAAACCTCCGGCAGCATAACGAAATATTTCTTCGCTTTCTCCTTGCTGTGAAAGCGTATCTACGAGAGAAAATGCCAGCAAGTGAGGAAGATGGCTTGTTGCTGCAAGCACTTCGTCATGTCTTTCTACTGTCATCTTCAGAACATCTGCACCCTGTGCTTCCCAAAGTGACGCGACAAGATCGATTGCCTCCGGGTCTGTATGTTCCAGTGGCGTAAGTATGACTTTTTTACCTTTAAAGAGATCAGTTGATGAGGCAGTAAAACCACTATGTTCTGAACCTGCAATGGGATGCCCCGGCACAAACCTGTTTGGCGTTTGTCCGAAGACCTCTTCGGCAGCCTCAACAATAGCGTGTTTGACAGAGGCGGCGTCAGTTAACACCATGTTTTCGGTGATTACAGGTTTTATCTGCTCAAGGACTGATTTAACAGTCAGTGACGGCACAGCAATGACAACCAAATCTGCGCCTGAACAGGCTTCTTTTAAATCAGTTGCCCAGGAAGTGATCGCGCCGGCATCCAGCGCTTCTTTCAGAACCGATTCATTTCGACCAACTCCAACAATTTCGGCAGCAAGGTTTGATTGCGAAAGCGATCGCGCAATGGACCCCCCAATCAAACCCAGGCCGACGATCACAATTTTTTTGTCTGCAATCATGTTTGTCATTGCTTAGTCGGTACTGGCCGCGGCATAGGAACCCAAAACTCTGAACTCCAGGGAATGCTTCGACAGTTCTTCCAGCGAACTACGGATATTTTGATTCTTGCAATGGCCTTCGATATCAACAAAAAAGGAATACGACCAGGCTTCTTTTCTTGAAGGCCTTGATTCCAGCTTGATCAAATTTACATCATGGTTCTTGAAAGGCTCCAGGGCATTGAACAAGGCTCCAGGCTCATTGCGCGTGGAAATAATCAGGGATGACTTGTCTCTTTGGCTGGATGTCTCTGTCGTGGCACCGGAAATAATGACAAACCGTGTAGTATTGTCGTGCACATCCTCAATATTCTCATGGAGAATTTCCAGTCCGTAAATTTCTGCGGCAGTTCTGCCTGCAATGGCCGCAGTCCCAACTTCAGTGGCGGCAACTTTCGCTGCCTCTGCATTACTGAGCATTGACACCTTAACCACCTGGGGGAAATTTTTCTCGAGCCAGTTTCGACATTGACCCAGTGATTGCTGATGAGAAGCGATTCGATTGATATCTGTCGCTGCAGTTCCATCCATTGCAAGCAGGCAATGCTGTATGCGAAGCATGACTTCACCGCAAATGTTCAGTGGCGAATTGCCAAAGCAGTCCAGGGTTTGGGTAATTGATCCTTCACTGGAGTTTTCTATTGGAACAAGACCAAACTTGCAGCGACCGGTTTCAACAGCACTGAAGACAGAAGGAATGTCATCCACCGGAATGGCTGCCTGATCATTACCGAAATATTTCAGCAATGCGGCATGAGAATATGTACCTTCAGGACCCAGGTAGGCAACAGGATCAGATGCCTGTATTTCAGTCATTATCGGGCCCGGCTTCTTCGTCAGCGTCTTCCAGATTTTCCAGTTCTTCAGGTTCCTCAACACGGGCAACACCCACGAGAGATTCGCCTTCCTTGAGTTTGATCAGACGAACACCCTGAGTTGCTCTGCCCTGAGTAGACACTTCATCAGTACGTGTGCGCACCATTGTGCCTTTATCACTGATGAGCATAATTTCATCACCCGCGAAGACCTGTACCGCACCTACAATCTGGCCGTTACGATCGCTCGCCTGAATACCAATCACCCCTTTGCCGCCGCGCCCCTTTGTCGGGAACTCAGTGACAACAGTGCGTTTTCCATATCCATTTTCACTGACAGCAAGTATCTGGCCTTCTACTTCAGGAATAATCATGTCCACCATACGGTGTTCTGCTTCTAGACGGATACCACGTACCCCCCTGGCAGTTCTACCCATTGGCCTGACATCACTTTCCTTGAAGCGAACAGCTTTACCGGAACTGGAATAAAGCATGACATCCTGCTCGCCATCAGTAATCGCCGTTTTAACAAGAACGTCACCCTCTTCAAGCTCGATGGCCTTGAGACCCGAGCTGCGCTGACGTGAAAAGTTTTCCAACGGTGTTTTCTTCACTGTGCCGCTGGCAGTTGCCATGAAAATAAATTTGCCTTCCTCGTACTCCCTGATGGGCAGCATACTGGTAATACTTTCGCCCTCTTCCAGCGGCAAAATATTCACTATGGGTTTGCCGCGGGATGTTCTGCTGGCAAGAGGCATCTGGAAAACCTTGATCCAGAAAACCTTACCTGAGGTTGTAAAACACAGCAGCGTGTCATGGCTGCTGGCAACCAGCAGATGCTCTACAAAATCTTCTTCTTTTACAGAAGCTGCCGCTTTACCCATACCACCACGACGTTGTGCTGCATAATCTGTCAATGGCTGACTCTTGGCATATCCTCCATTGGATATGGTCACGACACGGTCTTCTTCAGTGATCAGGTCTTCTACAGTGAGGTCATGGGTAGAACTGGTAATTTCTGTACGACGGTCATCGCCATATTCATTACTGATTTCTTCCAGCTCCTCGCGAATCACCTGCATCAGTCTTTCCGTGTTGGAAAGAATCTCAATGAATTCTGCAATCTGCTTGATCAGATCCTTGTAATCATTGATCAGCTTCTCATGTTCAAGGCCAGTCAATCGGTGCAGGCGCAACTCAAGAATAGCCTGTGCCTGTTCTGGTGAAAGACGGTACTGACCGTTCTGAAGTCCGAGTTCTTCTGGCAGGTCATCAGGACGACAGGCATCCGGGCCGGCTTCTGCCAGCATTTCTTCAACACTGGTCGATACCCAGCTTTTAGCGAGAAGTTTTTCCTTGGCTTCTGCCGAGGTCGGTGAACTCTTGATCAGCTCAATAATTTCATCAATATTTGCCAGGGCAACAGCCAGACCTTCAAGGATATGCCCACGCTCACGCGCTTTCCTTAACAGGAAAGTCGTCCGGCGTGTGACAACTTCCCGGCGATGCCTGATAAAGGCTTCCAGCATTTCCTTGAGATTGAGTGTTTTCGGCTCCCCATCAACAAGCGCCACCATGTTTATGCCGAACACCATCTGCATGGAGGTTTGGGCGAAAAGATTATTCAGCACAACATCAGCGACTTCACCTTTGCGCAACTCGATAACAATACGCATGCCATCCTTATCAGACTCATCACGTAATTCGGAAATACCTTCAAGTTTCTTTTCCTTGACCAGTTCAGCAATACGTTCGATAAGACGCGCCTTGTTTAACTGGTAAGGAAGCTCTGTTACGATAATGCTTTGTCTGCCGGCTCTTTCCTGATCCTCGATTTCTGCCCTGGCGCGGATATAAATCTTTCCCCGGCCAGTGCGATAGGCCTGAACGATACCTGCCCGTCCTGAAATCAAACCGGCAGTTGGGAAATCCGGCCCCTGGATGTATTCCATCAGGTCATCTACCGATAAATCGGAGTTTTCCATCAGGGCAAAGCAACCATTGATCACTTCTTTGAGATTGTGCGGTGGAATATTGGTCGCCATACCCACTGCAATACCTGAAGAACCATTAACCAGCAGATTAGGCACACGTGTTGGCAGCACATCAGGAATAAGTTCAGTGCCATCATAATTCTCGGAGAAATCGACAGTTTCTTTCTCAAGATCCGCCAGAAGCTCATGAGAGATCTTGTCCATACGGATTTCGGTGTAACGCATGGCTGCTGCTGAGTCGCCATCAACAGACCCGAAGTTACCCTGTCCATCAACAAGCATGTAACGCATGGAGAAATCCTGCGCCATCCTGACAATGGTTTCATAAACTGCTGAATCGCCGTGTGGATGATATTTACCAATGACATCACCCACGACACGTGCGGATTTCTTGTAAGGTTTGTTCCAGTCGTTGGACAATTCGTTCATAGCAAACAGAACACGTCGGTGAACCGGCTTCAGTCCATCGCGAACATCAGGTAAGGCCCTGCCCACGATTACACTCATGGCGTAATCCAGGTAGGACTGCTTCATTTCGCTTTCTATAGCAACTGACTGAATAGGATCTTCTTGATCTGTCATATAACTTCTGCCCTGCTTACTTCGTTTAGATACAACTGTTGATATAACTCTTGATACAACTCTAGTGTCGGCAGCTTATTCATACTGCAATAATCGACACTGATTTGATGGCTTGCTGCTGATTGGTATGAAGTCAGTAATGGATGATGCTGTACTCATAAGGAGCGCTTCGGTATCCCTTTCATCCCTATCTCTGAAAACCTGCTGCATTCTTTGCGTTACTTGGTTTCCAGTATAGTTTTCAGTGACTGTCTAATTCGGGAGTATCATTATCGGCATTTCCAAGCTGCTCTTTCACCCTGCTCTATAACCCTGTTTTATAACCAGGATTTTTGCCCTGAAATACTCCCTGAATACCCCCTGTTTTCAGTGCAATTTTTTGCCTTATTTTTGCCTTATTTTTGATGCTTTGAACCGGTTTTTTATGGCTCTGAAAAACGGTGAAATTTTAACAAAATTTACACTGTATTAACAGCAAAACTACCTGTTTCAGGGAATAATCTGTATACTCCATTTTCTTCTAATAATTGATTGAAAATCAGGTAATTATGTCTCCTCAAGGAAGCCATCAAGAGGCTCAGGAAGCCGACTTTCTCCTGCATCCAAAATGGCTCGTTCCTATGACTGAAAAAGGGCTGATTTTGACCGATCACAGCCTGGCTATCAGGGGTGAAAAAATCGTTGCAATCGGGCCTTCCGAAACACTCAGAAACAGCTTCCAGTCAGACAAGGAATTTCACCTCGAAAATCACGTGCTTATTCCAGGACTGATCAATGCCCATGGCCACAGTCCCATGACCCTGTTCAGGGGGTTTGCTGATGACATGCCGCTGCAGCCCTGGCTGGAAGAAAAAATCTGGCCTGCTGAAAGCCAGTGGGTCAGCGAGGAATTTGTCCGTGACGGTGCTGCTCTGGCTATCGCTGAAATGCTCCGCAGTGGAACAACAGCATTTACAGATATGTATTTCTTTCCTGATGAAGTCGCACGCCTGGCAATTGATGCCAATATCCGTACACAACTTGCCTCCCCCATTCTCGATTTTCCGACGGTGTTTGCCCAGGATGCCGATGACTATATTCGCAAGACAACTGAACTGAACGACCGCTATAAAAATAATAACCACGTACAGGTTGCCTTTGGTCCCCATGCACCCTATACCGTCTCTGATGACCCCTTACAGCACATCTCGACACTGGCCAATGAACTGGAGATTCCCATTCATATACACGTACATGAGAATGCACAGGAAGTAGAAAATTCTGTTGCAACCACTGGTGTGCGACCTCTCAGACGTCTCGAAGAGCTCGGTCTTGTTTCACAACTCCTGCAGTGTGTCCATGCAACACAGCTGGAAGACGAGGAAATTGAGTTACTGGCAAATTCCGGTGTAACAATTGTTCACTGTCCTTCGTCCAATGCTAATCTGTCCAGTGGCAGCTGCCGTACACAGGATATCCAGGATGCTGGCATCAATCTTTGTTTAGGCACTGACGGTGCCGCCTGTAATAACGAACTCAACATGATCAACGAAATGCGCCAGGCAGCCCTACAGGGAAAAATCAGTGCTCAACAGGCAACTGCGACCTCTGCATGGGATGTTCTGGGCATGGCCACCGTGAACGGTGCCAGGGCACTGGGAAAAGAGGATCAATTGGGAACACTGCAGGAAGGCAAGCTCGCTGACTGTATCGCCATCGATCTGGATTACCTGAACACTCAGCCCGTTTATGACCCAGTGTCCGCAATCGTTTACAGTGTACAGTCAAACCAGGTGAGTCATGTCTGGGTTGACGGAAAACTCAATGTCGAGAATGGTGAGCTGACTTCACTGGATACAGAGCAATTAATCGCCTCGGCACAAGCCTGGGCAGAAAAAATTAAGTAAGCCGGCCAGAAACGCTTTGGCTTTTTAAACATGTCAACAACATCAGAAGGCTCCGCTATCAATATAGATCACGCTGAAATAAGCAAGTTTGAAGCCCTGGCCAGTCGCTGGTGGGATCGCAATAGCGAATTCAAACCTCTCCATGATATCAATCCCCTGCGCATGCAGTTTATTGATGCCCAGGTTAACCTTGCAGAAGTAAAAGTACTCGACGTGGGCTGCGGTGGCGGCATTTTATCTGAAGCCATGGCGCATCGAGGTGCCCATGTCACAGGAATTGATATGGGTGAGGCACCACTGGCAGTAGCCAAACTGCACTTGCTGGAAAGCGAATTGACGATTGATTACCAGCAAGCGAATGCCGAAGATTTTGCTCAGACCCATGCCGCTGAATTCCAGGTAGTGACCTGCCTGGAAATGCTCGAGCATGTGCCAGACCCCGCCTCAGTACTCAAAGCTTGTTACGACATGCTGACACCTGGAGGCCATCTCTTTGCCTCCACGATAAACAGAAATCCGAAATCCTATCTGTTCGCCATTATCGGTGCAGAATACATACTGCGACTTTTGCCCAGGGGCACCCATGATTACAAAAAGTTCATAAAACCTTCAGAGCTCTCCGAGATGGCAAGGCGTGCGGGATTTGAACTGGATAAAATGACAGGGATGACCTACAACCCGTTAACACGCAAATACAAGCTCGAGAATGATGTGGATGTGAATTACCTGATGTATTTCAGGAAGCCGGGATAAAGCTCAGCAGTGGCCAATACAGTTCTTTTTGATCTTGACGGAACCCTTCTGGATACAGAGAGGGATTTCACTCAAATACTCAACAACCAGCTATCCAGTCACGGCGTTGAAGCAGTCAGCGCCCTTAATGTTCGGCGTAATGTCAGCAATGGTGCACGCGCTCTTGTCATGCTGGGTTTTGATATAGATGAAAAAGATGAAGCATTCGATTCACATCTCGCAGAGTTACTGGATCGTTACCTGGTAAGAATTCCGCAAACTGAAAGCGTACTCTTTCCCGGGATTGCCAACCTGCTAGGCGCACTTGATAGAAATAACTGCCCCTGGGGCATCGTCACAAACAAACCCAGCCGCTTCACTTTGCCCCTGGTGGAAAAGTTTCCGGCTCTGCAGACAAGCAAAGTAGTAATCTGCCCTGATCATCTCACCAACAGCAAACCTGATCCGGAAGGCATTTTACTCGCCTGCTCACGCATTCAATGCGACCCGGGCGATGTACTTTATGTTGGCGACCACCCCAAGGATGTCCAGGCCGCCAGTGCGGCAGGTGCCATTAGTATCGGTGTTCGCTGGGGTTATATCCCTGAAGAACATCCTATAGAAACATGGAATGCTGATATCGTTATCAATCATCCCGACGAGATTCTCGACCATCTGGACAACTGAATAGACACTTCGGAGTACCCCTCTTGTTTAATTACGAAGCACCCGACAACCTGCTAAAGGACAAGATAATCCTGGTCACAGGCGCAGGTTCAGGTATCGGCAGAGCCGCATCCCTGGCTTACGCCAGTGCTGGCGCCACTGTTATCCTGCTTGGCAAGACTGTGAGCAAACTTGAGGCGGTTTACGATGAAATAGAAGCAGCCGGGTATCCCCAGGCTGCCATTACACCTGTTGATCTGGAAAGTGTAGGTGACCAGGAATACGAAACACTGGTAAGCGGTATTGAAAATGAATTCGGGCGATTAGATGGTTTATTAAATAATGCTGGTTTCATGGGTCCACTGATGCCATTTCAGACCATGACACTGGAACACTGGCAGAAAATTCTGCAGATAAATCTCAATGCCGGTTTTGCGCTGACCCGATACTGCTTTCCACTACTCAACGCTTCAGACCATGCATCAATAGTCTTCACTTCCTCTACGGCTGGTAGAAAACCTTTTGCCTATTCAAGTGCCTATACGGTTGCCAAACACGGGATTGAAACACTTGCGCAAGTGTTGTTTCTGGAGCTGGAGAACACATCCAGTGTACGGGTAAATACGGTGAATCCAGGGCCATGCGCTACAGCGTTAAGACAAGCTGCCTACCCTGCTGAAGATCCTGCCAGCCTGCCGCAGCCTGAAGATCTGATGCCTGTCTTTCTCTACCTGATGGGCGATGACAGTCTGAATGATAACGGTAAACAGTTTTCAGCCCAGGAATGACGCAGACAAGACACAAACGTCTTTATCTTGTCCTGTGCCGACCTCCTGCACTTCTGCTGCGTTCCGGTTTTTTTCTTGGGGGATGATATTTAAGTCCTGCCAGTCGATAGATATCACGTGTTTCTTTAAGACCCAGTTCGGTAAATCGACCTGATGTGATCTGACTTGGGATGAATACATTCCCGAATCGTACCCGCTTCAATCGGCTTACCTTGACCCCCTGGGACTCCCACAGACGTCGTACTTCCCTGTTACGGCCTTCCATGAGTACGACGTGATACCAGTGATTAGCCCCTTCTCCGGCGAAATACTGGATGTCAGTGAATCGGGCAATACCATCTTCAAGCATCACACCATTGTGCATACTCTGAATCATCTCCGGGCTGACATCACCCAGGACACGAACAGCATATTCACGTTCGACCTGTGTGGATGGATGCATCAGCTTGTTGGCAAGCTCACCGTCCGTGGTAAACAGCAACAATCCGCTGGTATTGATATCCAGTCGGCCTATTGCCACCCAGCGGGAATGGCGCAATGGTGGAAGTTTATCGAAGACCGTTTTCCTGCCCTCCGGATCATCACGGGTACAGACTTCACCCAGCGGCTTGTTGTAGAGGAGTACTCGCTGGTCTATTTCACTGGCACGTTGCGCCGCCAGCTTTTTGCCATCAACATGAATGGTGTCATCTGCGCCTACCCTGTCGCCGAGATTGGCAACAGCGCCATTGACCTTGACCCGTCCCGCCTTGATCCAGGATTCCAGTTCACGCCGTGATCCAAATCCGGCCCTGGCCAGAACCTTCTGAAGTTTTTCATCCATGCTGATTTCTCACGAAATGTTGTGCAGGTTACGCTTAATGATGAGGTTCTGAATCCTCATCAGCAATTTGATCCAGAGATTCTGCGGAGTCTCCCTGGGCTGACTCCTGTTGTTCCTTCTCCACTGGCTCTTCGATCTTTTCATATTCTTGTTCTGAGCCTTCTGACGTTATCGATTCTTCTGGTGCTGTCTCCAACGCTTCTGACTCCTGCTCAGAAGCCACAACTGCCTCTTGACTACTCTCTGCAGGCTCATGTGCTTCAGCGACAGCCTCGATTTCAGCATCATCGTCGTCCCAGTCTTCTATTTCCGGCTCCTCTTCTTCAATTCCAAGGATTTCCTCGATGGGACGCGTACCAATGGCTGCTGCCAGCTCTTCTTCCTCGTCTGCCACCTCGTAATCATCTTCCTGGTCTTCTGCAGAAGGGAATTCAATAATCCGGCTTTCCGGCGCCTCGTCGTCCAGTGAAAGTCCGGGATCAAGCTCTTCCATATCCCTGATCTCTGCCAGTGGCGGTAGTTCATCCAGGCTTTTCAAATTGAAGTAATCCAGGAACTGCTTCGTGGTGGCAAACATGGCAGGCCTTCCTGGTACATCCCGGTGCCCCACAATTCTTACCCAGTCTCTTTCCATAAGCGTTCGAATGATATTGGTACTTACTGCAACGCCACGAATTTTCTCTATTTCTCCACGCGTTACAGGCTGACGGTAGGCGATGATTGAAATAGTTTCCAGGAGAGCCCGCGAATACCGCTGCGGCTTTTCTTCCCAGAGCTTCCCAACCCATTCGCTGAATTGCTGTTTGACCTGGAAGCGATAGCCAGACGCAACTTTTTTCAACTCGAAGCCCCTGGCTTCGCAGTCCTCTTCTATTTCCTTGAGCGCCGCTTTCAACTGATCCGGTTCGGGTCTTTCCTTTTCCGGAAAGACTTCGGCTATCTTATTCATGGGCAATGGTTTGCCTGCAGCCATCAACAAGCCTTCAATAATTTGCTTGGTTTCCATGTCCGTTTCTTTTGCCTGGGTTTCTTCACTCATGTTGTTCGTGCCTTGATATGAATGGGACCAAAGGGTTCGCTTTGTGCTATTTCCACCAGAGCTTCCTTGATAAGCTCCATGATTGCCAGGAACGTCACAACTACGCCCATCCGTCCCTCTTCCTTGCGCAACAGGGAAAGCATGGGCGTAAACTGCTTGTCGGAAACTGTCAGCAGGATCTGCGACATTTTTTCCCGGGTCGACAAACTGTCTCGCTGGATATGATGATGCTCAAACATGTCAGAACGTTTCAGCACGGTGGCAAATGCCTGAAGAATTTCTTTCAGGTCCACCTCCGGTTCAGGAATCTCGCGCTCCAATTTTGGAGCCTCGGCACTGGCCAGGTGTATATCCCTTTCCAACCGCGGATACTCATCCAATTGTTCTGCAGCTTCCCGAAAACGCTCGTATTCCTGGAGACGGCGAATCAGTTGCGCTCTTGGATCTTCCTCTTCTTCATCCTCTTCAGAAGTTCTTGGCAGGAGTATTCTTGATTTGATTTCCGCCAGCATTGCAGCCATAACCAGGTATTCAGCAGCCAGTTCAAATTGCGCGGCTTCCATTAATTCCACGTAGGCAATGTACTGATCTGTGATATCAGATATGTTGATTTCCAGGATATCGATATTCTGGCGCTTGATCAGATAGAGCAGTAAATCCAGCGGACCTTCAAATGCTTCGAGAAATACTTCGAGTGCATCGGGTGGGATATACAGGTCTTTTGGCAGGTCGGTAACAGCTTCACCGGCGACATAGGCAAAAGGCATCTCTTCCTGTTCCGCCTTGCCCTGCCGGGCCTCGACTAACAGGCTCACACGTGCCTTAACTTCTTCTGAAGCCTCTACCTGCTGTTCATTTGCAGGCTCTTCCTGTGTTTCCTGGACTGGTGGAGAAGCCCCGGACGATTCCTGATCAATTCCAGTAGTATCCTGCGCTTCATTCTCGCCTTGTTGGTCGTTTTCAGCTTCGGTCATCGATAATTCAGTCCCATGGCCTGTCGGACATCAGACATGGTTTCCCTGGCAACATCACGGGCTCTTTCGGAACCTTCTGCTATCACCGATTTCACCATCCCCATATTTTCTTCCAGCTGATTGGCCTTTTCACGAATGGGTTCAATTTCATGAATAATGGCATCTGCCACTGGTTTCTTACAATCGATACAACCTATACCGGCACTGCGACACCCTTCCTGCACCCAACTGCAGGTTTCCTTATCAGAATACACCTGGTGAAGGTCCCAGACAGGACATTTATCAGGGTCACCAGGGTCAGACAATCGAACACGTGAAGGATCGGTAGGCATGGTTTTAATCTTTTTGGCAATCTCGTCGTTTTCGTCACGCAGTGAAATAATATTGTCATAGGACTTGGACATTTTACGACCATCCAGCCCAGGCATTTTGGCTGCTTTGGTTAACAGTGATTGAGGTTCTGCCAGAATCATCTTGCCGCTGCCTTCCAGGTAGCCAAACAGGCGCTCCCTGTCCCCAATGGAAATATTCTGCTGCTCTTGCAGGAGGGCCTGGGCTCTTTCCAGCGCGTCATGATCCCCGGTTTCCAGGTAGGATTTGCGCAGGTTGTTGTAGAGACTGGCCGATTTCTTACCCATTTTCTTGATTGCTGCCTCGGCGTTTTCTTCAAAATCCGGCGCCCTGCCATAAAGATGATTGAAGCGTCTTGCGACCTCGCGTGTCAGCTCAACGTGGGCTACCTGGTCAGCACCAACCGGAACATGACCTGCACGATAAATCAGAATGTCAGCACTTTGCAGTAGTGGATATCCCAGGAACCCGTATGTACTTAGATCCTTGTCCTTAAGGTTCTCCTGCATATCCTTGTAGCTGGGCACACGCTCAAGCCAGCCCAGTGGTGTCATCATGGACAGGAGCAGATGTAGTTCGGCATGTTCCGGCACCCTGGATTGAACGAACAGCGTCGCTGTACTTGGGTTTACACCTGCGGCCAACCAATCAATGACCATGTCCCAGATATTTTCTTCAATTATCAGGGGATCATCGTAATGGGTCGTCAATGCGTGCCAGTCGGCGACAAAGAAAAAGCACTCATATTCGTGCTGTAGTTGGGTCCAGTTTTTGATAACACCGTGAAGATGTCCGAGGTGCAGGCGACCGGTTGGCCGCATGCCTGACAGCACTCTCTGCTGCGAATTAACAGAGCTCAATGATTACTCCATAGCTCAGATTAGTAAGGGCGAATTATACCTGTATTCGATGCAATGAGGTACAGAAATCCTGCTGGTTTGAGTTGAAAGCAGGGAGCAAGGAGCAAGGAGCAAGGAGCAAGGAGCAAGGACAGAATATCTTAGCTCGTTTTTCTATCAAGCCTAAATTGCCAGATCAATATGGAAATATTAACCTATAGGAGCCGTGTGAGTTGACCCCTTGTACCTTGTAATACCGACAGTGCCGGTATGTTCTTGTATCTTGTATTTTGTATCTCAACAATGCCGGGTTTATTCAAAAGGCGCTGGATCAGCCTTACCTACGCGTAGGACTTCAGGCACATCATCCACGAGACTGACGACGGTTGTGGCCTCGAATCCGCAAAATCCTGAATCAATTACCAGATCAACGTCGTTAAACAGGCTATCCCTGATATGTTCAATATCAGCAACCGGCTCTGTCTCTTCTGGCAGGATGAGGGTGCTGCTGAGCAAGGGTTCATTGAGTTCTTCCAGCAAAGATGTCACCACTGGATGAGCAGGCACCCGAATACCGATGGTTTTGCGTTTGGGGTGCAACATCAAGCGGGGGACTTCTGACGTCGCCCTGAGAATGAACGTGTAAGCTTCAGGTGTGAAGGCCTTGAGCAACCTGTAATCGGTATTGCTCACTCGAGCATACGTGGCGAGTTCAGAGAGGTCTCTGCAGACCAGGGTGAAATTATGATACTTGTTCAATTGACGGATGCGGATAATGCGCTGTAACGCTGCTTTATCCTGCAGATGGCAACCCAGTGCATAAGCTGAATCAGTCGGGTAAATAATTACACCACCCTGTTTCAATACATCAACCGCCTGCCTTATGAGACGCAGTTGTGGATTTTCGGGGTGAATTTCAAGTCTCTGGGTCAAGCTCTCAGGTTCCTGATCAAAAAAAACAGGCTAGCCTAACACAGCCTTTCTCAGAACAACGAAAACTTTCTATTCAGGTTATAATTGTCTTTTGTTCCCGCAATCGCATCACTCCGGCATACCCGAAACATGAAGCAACTGATTGACTATATTCCCCTGATCGCTTTTCTCACCGTTTACAAGATGGAGGAAAGAATCGTCAGTATTGCCGGATATGATTACACGCTGGGCGGCATCTTCAGTGCCACAGAAGTCCTGGTTGTCACATCCATCCTGGTCTACGGTTCAATTTTTATTGTGAACAGAAAATTGAGTCGAACCCACGTCTTTCTGCTTTCAGCTGTTGTGATATTTTGCTCCTTCACCCTGATTTTTCGAGAAGAAGCCATCCTGAAATGGAAAGCACCAGTGGTGAACTGGATTTTCGCCGCAGTGTTTATCGGGAGTCAGTATCTACACAAGGAAAACATGGCCCAGATAATGCTCGGACACGTAGTGGAACTACCCGAAAAGGAATGGAAAAAACTTAATTTTGCCTGGGCAGGCGCATTCTTTTTTCTTGGCTGCACAAACCTCTTTGTGGCCTTCACGTTTCACGATTACTGGGTGGACTTCAAGGTCTTCGGCAGCATGGCAATCCTGCTGCTCTTTTCCATTGCGCAGATGTTTTACCTGTGGCCCTACCTGGAAGAACAGGAAAAACGCAGCCAGGAAGAAACCAATGAAGCCCAGGACAGCAGTTCCTGACTTTTAAAAACTTTCTGATTATTCGGATAGATTAATCTATCAATGCCGGCTTCAGATTCGGAAACAGCAGATCCAGCGACTGGTTCCACTGATATACCCTGTCAGATTTTCTTTCCAGGAAGGATTTCGCATCACCTTCAATGGTAATGGAATTGATGGTGTCGCCAATCCTGATCTCCCTGATTAAATCCTTACCAGAGTGAACAAGACCAAAAACTGTATGGGCACCATTGAGATGGGGTGTGGCCTGGTGCGTAATAAAAAACTGGCTGCCATTGGTATCCGGTCCTGCATTGGCCATGGACAGGATGCCCATCTGGTTGTGCCGCAGTCGGATTTCATCCTCGAATGAATATCCAGGTCCACCGGCGCCGTTACCCATTGGGTCTCCACCCTGGGCCATAAAGTCTTCTATCACACGGTGAAAGGTTAATCCGTCATAAAACCCCCTGGTTGCCAGGTTAACGAAACTGGTTACCGTGACTGGTGCTACCTGACGGTACAACAGGAATTCCATTACTCCCCTGTCAGTAGTAATGATCGCGTAGAGCTGATTGGGATCCTTTTCGCTTTCACCTTGGGCAAAAGCGGAGGCAGCAGGCAAGAGGAAAACGGATAGAGCGAATAGCTGTATCCAGTTAGAAAAATTTCTCTTGAATATAATCATGGTATCCCTTCTGTAATTTCTAATCGTTACAAAGTTTTTTTCTAGCCTCTAGCCTCTAACCTCTAGCTTCTAGCTTCTAGCCCTGGATTATACTGAAAAGCAGATACCCCAGTGCAACCTGCCTGTTTATTCTTTGCGGTAATAGCGCATGATTTCAGTCACTAATGGCTTCATAAAAAACGTTCTGTCGGGCATGACTGCCACCTTGTAGCCCTCTGCTTCCAACTGATTTTTTACTACTGGGCCAACGGCTGCAATACAACAATTTCCTAACCCTGTTTTCAGTTGGTCTTCCAGGTCATGCTTCTTCGCCACCTGTATCAATCTTCGCAATTGCGGTTTTGATGTAAAGGCGATTACGTCCACCTCTTCATTCGAGAGCGACTTAATCAGGGATACGACGCGTGATGTTTCTGAATCATCGGCATAAACATAGGGTGCAACACTGTCTACTGGAACCTGTCTGCCAGCGAGGTATTCCATCAATTTCTGGTTGGGATCCTCCCCATATAACTGGACAGCCACTGCCTGCCCTGCAAGTTCCATGGTCTCCAGCGCGCCGATCACACCATCAGTCGTGGGTTCCAGGGCTTTGTCACTGGCTTTCAGCCCTATTTCACGCAATACCCTTTCAGGTTTGGGGCCGCGACACAGCAAACGTGACTTGCCCAATGCCACTTCGAAGGCTTCCCTGAGGTCATTTATTTCTGCCAAACCCAGCAACCGCCTCAATCCTTCGCCGGTGAGGATAATAAAAATCCCGGGAGGCTCTTCAATAAACCGCCGAATCCATGCAAGTACCAGCGCCGCATCAGGCGCATCATGAATCGCCACCAGAGGCGTCTTGATCACTGTTGCGCCGCGACGCTGAAGAAGCTGCGCCAGGGTATCCAACTGCCTGGATTCGGGGACAGCAACCCGGATGCCCTGCAGGCTTTCCGCCAAATCACTCATGAAACTCCCTCCCCAGGCAAGGAATGTAAATATTCACTAGAGGTGTGATCCAACAAATTTTTGTTACCGTATATGTTACCAATTGGTTATTACTTGTAAATCGTGGCCATAATGCCCATATACACTGGGCAATAAAGGCTTAATCAGGATGGGAAAGGCTAAATTAGGTAACATTTTTACCAAATATCAGGTTTTTTACACCAATTATGTTACCTATTTTGTAACATTGTGTTACCATAGCTTCGCGTTTCCACAAGAGACGCATTAACCATCTAAACTTTCTTAAAAGGAGACATCTGATGACAGTTAGATTCAAAAATGCTGATTCTGTAGAAGAAGTTGCAGTTGGCACACTGAGTACTCTTGCTGTATTGGCAATACCAGTGCTGATCATTCTCGCCTCTGTTTAATTCCATAACGGAATAAAACACCAGTAGAGAAAATTGGCCAGGTTCCCGCCTACCCCAGGCAAATCGAGCCAATCATTGCAAATCCCCAAGCAGTCGTGGCCTGAAGACAGGTACCCCCCTTGACCTAGTTATCAGGCTGCGGCTTTTTTATCCCATCCCTATTACCGGGCAGTAACCCTGTCAACAAAGTTACAAGGCTTGTGCCTGGAATCCAGCTGCTCCCTGATTATTCCTTGCCATGCTGTTTTACATGCGCCTGTAGAACCGGGCATACAAAAAACCACCGTATTATTACTCAAACCGGCGAAGGCGCGGGACTGAATAGTTGAAGAACCTATTTCTGCATAGGAAAGATGCCTGAACAGCTCGCCAAACCCATCAATTTGGCTTTCCAGCAAGGGTTGTAGTGCTACAACTGTATTATCTCGCTTGGTAAACCCGGTACCACCTGTTGTCAGCACAGCATGGACCGAATCATCTTCAATAAGCTCTTTAACCAACGCCCTTAAGGCGTCAACATCGTCCTTGCATATATATTTCTGGAAAAGCACATGCCCTTCAGCTTCCAGGGAATCCACCAGGAATTGACCCGAGGTATCATTTTCCTCAGTGCGCGTATCAGAAACAGTTACGATAGCGATATGCAGGGGGACGAAATCCTGTTGAGGTTTATTACCGGCCATAGATGAAAGTCTCAAGTTCCAAGTCGAAAGTCATAAGGTATGTCATGCCTAATTGCATAATTTTTGTGAGTACCAGAGAATATTGGAAAACTGATGGAAGCGATAAGAATACCTGAATAACCTGAAACTTGGGACTTACAGCTTGTGACTGAAGTATCTAACCACCGGTCATATTCATAAAACGAACAAGCTGGGGTTCGTCTTTATCGTAAAAATAATGTCGAAGAGGTTTGAGGTCCATGGCCTCGACGATATGCTCCTTGAGAATATTATCGTTTTCCGGATTCGCCCTCATCACACTGCGCAGATCCATCGAGTGCTCATTGCCAAGGCAAAGCAGTAAGCGGCCTTCAACCGTGAGTCTTACCCTGTTGCAGGTATCACAAAAATTGTGACTGACAGGCGAAATGAAGCCTACCCTCGTGTCATAACCGCTCAACTTGTAATAACGTGATGGCCCCGCTGTTGTCATCTCAATGGGTTCCAGCGAATATTTTTCACTGATGATATCCCTGACTTCGTCATTGGTGACCATTGTGTCCTGTCGCTCATGATCTGAAACATCGCCCAGGGGCATCTCTTCAATATAGGCAATATTGATCCCCAGGCTCATTGCATATTCCAGCAAATCCAGGATTTCATGATCATTCCTGCCACGCAAAATGACGGAATTCAATCGAATCGCGTTGAACCCGGCCTTTACTGCTTCTTCCAATCCACGTTTAACTTTGTCCAGTTTTCCGGTTCGGGTCATTTTCAAAAACATGTCAGCATCGAGACTATCAAGACTGACATTGATTCGGCTGACACCGGCATCCCTGAGGGGCACTGCCAGTTTTTCAAGTTGCGAGCCATTGGTAGTAAGGAGAAGTTCCTTGAGACCAGGAAGCTGACCGATTTTTTCTATCAGGCTCATGACATTCTTTCGAACCAACGGTTCGCCACCAGTCAGGCGTATTTTATTGACACCTAATTCAGTGAATGCCTTCGCCATACGATAAATTTCTTCCAGCGTTAATACCTGCTGCCTGGGCAGGAATGTCATTTCCTCAGACATGCAATAGACACAACGAAAATCACACCGATCTGTGACGGAAAGGCGCACATAATCAACATGGCGACCATGCTTGTCGACCAGTTTGACCTCGTTGGCTGATGTTTCTGCTTGCACTTAAAACCCGTTTTTTTGTAAGGAAATAAAGGACTTAAATAAATAACCTGGCTCGCTATGATACAGGAATAGCCTGTTGTTAAGAAACAAGAAACACGCTGTAACTCCTATTTGACGATATCCGGTCGTCCCGGTGAATCCGCCCCTGCCAGCCAGGCCTGGCCTTCTGCATAGAGCTTCTCCACTTCAGGGCCCTTCAGCCCCGGCAGACCGCTCTTTGCGACCGCATAACCAATCTGGGACTGAAGGTAGGCCAGGTGCTGATAACCCACTGGAAATCCGGCCAGAATTTCAGGATCCAGAACCAGTGATGCATTTGGGTCTACGACATCCAGGCGATCCTTTTCATAAATGGGCTGGCGTCGGACCATGCCCCATTTTCCGTCCCGCTTTTCAAAGAAATCGTAAAATCTGCCTGTACACACCACATCCACGACGACTTCGTGCACAGGTGCGCGCTGGTTGATGGTCATCTTGGTCTGGGCAACCGCTCTATCACCCTCAACATCACAGGTAAAACCCCCATGAAAATGGATAATACTGACACCTTTCTCAAAACCTTCCCGACGTGCCTTGATAAAATCAGCAGCCGGAGCCTGGAACCATGTCGCACACATGAATCCATCTTCATGCCAGCATTGGGCAAAGCGCTCCCAGTTCCCGGAGTCACTGAATATTGCCCAGTTATCCACTAATTCGCGGATTTCTCTTTTATCTCTTGTGACCTGATCACTCATTTCGCACCTCCGATCCTGTCTGTTAATACATCGTGCCGGTTTCTGCTTTCATACAGCGACACAGATTCAAAAATGGGTTTGGAAGGTGAGTGTAACGTGCAATTGCCCTGAAATGGAAAGGCTCTTAACCCTGATTTGAAGACTGCATGCCCCCGGTAAATTTGCTATCTTAGCCGCCATATTTTCAGTACCGGAGTTTTATAGAAGTATGATTATCGATTGCCATGGTCACTACACAACCGCCCCAGATGAACTGGGTGAATACCGAGATGCCCAGAAAGAGGCTTTGAAAGCGGATACAGCTCACAAAGGCGAAAAAGGAACGATTAACATCACTGATGATCAGATCAGGGAAAGCCTTGAAAACAGCCAATTAAAACTGCAGCGGGAAAGAGGCACGGACAGAACGATATTCTCACCCCGTGCATCATGGATGGGCCCCCATATCGGCAATGAGTGGACCAGCAAGTACTGGACTGAACACACTAATGAGCTGATATACCGCGTAACCCAGCTATACCCTGATAATTTCATCGGGGCCTGCGCCCTTCCCCAGAGCCCGGGCACTGACCTGTCCAATTCTGTTGCAGAGCTGGAACGCTGTGTGAATGAATTTGATTTTGTTGGCTGCAACCTGAACCCGGACCCCTCGGGGGGCAAATTCGACTCACCCTCCCTGGGCGACAGGTACTGGTACCCGATCTACGAGAAAATGGTCGAACTGGACGTGCCGGCCATGATTCATGTCAGTGGCTCCTGCAACCCGGCATTTCACTCTACCGGCTCCTACTATCTCAGTGCCGATACCACAGCATTTATGCAGCTTATGCAAAGCACGGTGTGCCAGGATTTCCCCTCGATCAAATTCATCATTCCCCATGGTGGTGGTGCAGTTCCGTATCACTGGGGTCGATTCCGCGGGCTGGCCGACATGCTCAAACTCCCTCCGCTGGATGAGCTATTGATGAACAATGTCTTTTTCGATACATGCGTATACCATCAAAAAGGCATCGACATGCTGCTGAATGTTATTGATAACAAGAATATCCTGTTCGCATCCGAAATGGTTGGCGCTGTTCGGGGTATTGACCCTGAGAGCGGGCATTACTTCGATGACACGAAACGCTATATCGACAATGCGGCTATCTCGGATGAAGATAAGACCAATATTTTTGAACACAATATCAGGAAAGTTTTTCCAAGACTGAAAGTCTGATTCAAAAAAGAGGCTTCTGCCTCTTTTTTTACAAGTGCAAGCCATGAATGAAACTTCTGACTTAATGAATAAGAAACCGCTTTTTTCAGGCATCGCTTCTGCCTGCCTGCTACTTGCTATGATCATTTTCTATTTTGCTTCAGGCCGGTTAAGTCAGAATGAGGTCATTCCAGGATATGGTGACCTTGGTATTTCAGCTTCCTTTGCTGTTGCTCTTTTATTAAGCGGCGTCATTCTTGGTCAGATCGCTTTATTCAGGGGTGAGAAACCGGTCATTTTTCCTGCATTGGTATTGTTAATGAACATTATCGGTATCGTTTTGTTCCTCGTGAGTCTGGGGGCAACATCTTGAGCAACCCTTCTAGTAATGAAACTTTCATCACCCTGATCAGTGCTGCAAAAGAAGATCCTGAATTTGCTCGCAAGTTGCTGATGATTACACGTTTATCAGACATTGAAAGAAAAGCTCATATCCAGCAATTGGTCGAAGACTGCCGGAAACAAAACGCCCCTACCGATTTTATTGAAGCACTATTGCTGCTCGGTGATAAAAATATCGCCAGACAAGTTTCTGCAAACCTGCAGCTATCAAGCTCTGCATCCAGTTAGCCTATGGCATAATCTGGCACTATGAGCATATTTTTCACAGTGGGGATACCGCGTATTAGTGCAGTCTTTGTGCTTCTGGCTGGCTGCCTGTTATCCCCTTTATTAAAAGCCGAACAGGTATCTATTGCCGTCACAGGTAATTTTGATTTCACTGCGGAAGAACTCAAAAAAGAGTTTGAATTGCTGACAGATCACGAGGTGATTCTGACACCTGGCACCAGCAGCCAGTTATTTGGTCGCATACTCCAGGGGGAATCCTTTGATATTTTTCTCTCAGATGAGGCACAACGGACCGCCATTCTTGAAGAAGATGGCAAAGTTATTTCCGGTTCACGTTTTACTTATGCTTTGGGAAGGCTGGTGCTATGGAGTGTAAACACAAGATCCCTCGGTCCGAATGTACTCATGGAAAAAGATTTTGAATTACTGGCACTGTCCAATCCCAGGCTTTCACCCTACGGCAGGGCTGCCGAAGAGTTCCTGACGAAGTTGAATCTTTGGGACGAGCTTCAGGATAGAATCGTTATGGGCCCCAACATCGGGCAGACCTACCATTTCGCCATCAGTGGTGATGTTGATATGGCGCTGATTCCCTTTTCACAAATCATTTACGGCAACTATATGCAGGCGGGCAGTTATTGGCCGGTACCTGAACAATACTATTCACCTATCGAGCAGCAAGCTGTTTTACTTTCAGAGAATTCAGCTGCCAGGGAGTTTATTGCATTCATGCAAAGCAATGCCGGCAGCCAGATCATTACCGGCAACGGGTTTAATATACCTCGATGATGTCAGCCGCCGACCTCTCCGCTTTTTTTCTGACCATCAGGCTGGCGCTTGTTTCAACCTTCCTGCTTTTGCTGATTGGTACTCCCGTGGCCTGGTGGCTGGCCAGAACGCAGTGGCGCAAAAAATATCTTCTAGAGGCTATAATTGCCCTGCCCCTGGTATTGCCCCCAACCGTTCTTGGTTTCTATCTGCTCTTGCTACTGGGTGCCAACGGTCCCATTTCAGCACTGACCGGCGAGTCATTGGCCTTCAGCTTTACCGGACTTGTCATAGGCTCTGTCATTTATTCCATGCCCTTTGTCATCCAGCCTTTACAGGATGCATTCAAGGCAGTGGGTGCTCGCCCCCATGAAGTGGCAGCCACTCTCGGTGCGACTCCCCTGGACAGGTTTATTTCAGTGACATTGCCCCTCGCACGACCGGGCTTTTTAACAGCCAGCGTCCTGGGTTTTGCCCATACACTGGGAGAATTTGGTGTGGTGCTGATGATCGGCGGGAATATACCGGGTCAGACACGGGTGTTATCGATTGCCATTTACGATCACGTGGAAAGCCTGGATTATGTCAGTGCTCACTGGATGGCAGGCACCCTGCTTCTTCTCTCGTTCATCATGCTGGCCAGTGTCTATGCCATAAACCGGCAATTCAGGGTGCTGAAATTATGACCCTGGGAATAACATTTAATTATCAACGGGAAGAATTCTCCCTTGATGTCGCCCTGACGCTGCCAAACGAAGGCGTTACCGCTATTTTTGGCCCGTCCGGCAGTGGCAAAACTACCTTGCTGCGTGTAATCGCCGGTCTCGAAAATATTGACGGAGCCAGCATACGATTCAATGATCAAACCTGGCAGGATCACTCCAGGTTCGTCCCTGTCCATGAACGCAATATTGGTTTTGTCTTCCAGGAAGCCAGTCTGTTTCCCCATCTCAATGTTCAGGAAAACCTGGAATATGGTTTCAACAGGCAGTCACCCGGCAAACGCCAGGTATCCATTGAAGAAGCTGCTCACATGCTTGAGATTGAAAACCTGTTGCACAGAAAGCCTGACGCATTATCAGGCGGTGAACAACAACGCGTTGCCATCGCAAGAACATTATCCGCAAGTCCAGGTTTGTTGTTAATGGATGAGCCACTGTCATCGCTTGATCACAAGTTGAAACAGACAATTTTGCCTTACCTTGAAAACATTTATAAAGAACTGGCAATACCAGTAATCTATGTCAGTCATGCCACGGATGAAGTGGCGAGACTGGCAGACCAACTGGTTATTCTGAAGAAAGGGGAAGTGCTCGGAAATGGGCCGATCCAGGAAATGCTGACCCGCCTGGATCTTCCTCTTTCACATCGCAGTGATGCCGAATCCCTGGTTAACGCAACTGTCAGCAGCAAGGATGAAGCCCATGCGCTAACCCATCTGAATAGCAGTGGGCATACATTCATAGTCACGGGGACCGACTTGGAAATTGGTGACACTGTACGTCTGCGTATAGCAGCACACGATGTCAGCCTGACACTTGATCATCAATCCGGCACTTCAATACAAAATATTTTTCCGGTGACCGTGACAGAAATTCAGGATGAGAATCCTTCACAGGTACTTGTAAAACTCGCCCTGGACACCAGCCCCATCCTTGCACGCATCACTCGCAAAGCCGTCCAGGAACTCGACATCGCTCCTGGCAAGAACCTCTTTGCCCAGATCAAGTCTGTCGCAGTACTCTCCTGATTACAAATGGGGCTAACGACAACCCATACACAGACAACTTGGCGAGCGAAGTTTACATAATAAAGCTTAAATATTGGTAGCGTCGCGAGCGAAACTGAGACAAGGCAAAAGCAAAACAGGAAGCCAAGCACAGTACAGAAGTACGGGCGCAGTGCTCCTGTTTTGCTTTTAACGCAGTATCAGTGAGCGCAGTAGCTACTGATGAAGCAGCAACCCGAAAGGCAAGCGAAAAAAAAGGGAGGCATGAAGCCTCCCTTTCTTTTTATAGAGCACCTTTCTCTTAGAAACGGGTTGAGAAAGTGATTCCATACTCACGTGGACGGTCAACAGTAGCAAAGTCAAACTGCCATACACCGTGCATGAAGCCGGAATTGAAGTTGTACTCGTCTGTCAGGTTGTTACCCCAGATGGTGATCTGGTAGCTGTCGTCAGCTGGAGACCAAACCGCACGTGCGTTAGTCATCCACAGATCACCGGCTGGTGAGTCAGACACAAGACCCTGGAAGTTTTGACGCAGTTCCAGCGTGGATGCACGCCAGTAGCTGTCCCAGTAGTTGGTCTGGACACGAGCCATCAGGTTGCCACCAAACACGTTATCCCACTCATACTCAGCACTGAGCATGTAAGTGGTTTCTGGTGCCCTTGCAAACTCGGAATCCTGAGGCAGTGGTGCACCAGGATTAATGCTTGTGTAAGCAGTATCCAGGAAACCAAGGTTAGCCTGCAGGGTCAGCCTGTCAGTGGGTAGATAGGTCAGCTCAATTTCAACACCTTCGGCTTCACCGTTGGCTGTGTTTTGCAGAACCAGTTCTGTAGCTTCAGTGCCTGAAACCCGGTCAATAACGGTACCCAGGTACTGAATACCTAGCCAATCCGTTTTGAAGTAGGTGACGTTGGCACGCAGAGAACCGTCAAGCAGGTCCGCACGCAGACCCAGCTCCCAGTTTTCGATGACTTCTGGATCGTAGAAAATCTCAACAGGGCCAAGGCTATCCTCATATTGTGAAACACCGCCGGAGTTAAAGCCTTCACTGTAGCCTGCGTAGATCATGATATCTTCAGAGATGTCATAAGTGGTCGCAAAGCGCCATGTATCAGCTTCAAAACTGGTTGGATTGAATACATCAAACGAACCGGCGACTGCTCTGCCACGATCAGCAAAAGCCGTGTTGAGTTCAAATGGACGCTGCTCAATCACTCCACTGGCAATCTGGGCAGCAAAATGGGCATCTGACATCACAGTGCCTACATTATCCTGCTCGTGACGACGGAAACCGACAGTCACGTCCCAGGCTTCATCGATGTAGTATGTAAACTCACCGAAGATGGCATCTCCGTCCTGGGTCTGGCCATTCAGGCGATCTGATCTGTTGGAACCACCACCAGAGAATGCATGGGGCCAACCCCAACCTGAAGCGAATGGCGCGCCAATGATATTACCAAGCCAGCCACAAGGCTGTGGCCATGCGTCATTCGGGAAGGTCAGACCACGATCAGATGGGCTATCATTACACTCTGGATGTGCTAGGACTTCGTCCCAGTTCAGGGTCTGAACTGTTCCGTTATCGTCATTGGCAAAAGTCCAGTCTGCTGAACCCCACTCTGGGCCACGGTTACGACTCTCCTGTTCCCAGGAGTAGTATCCCAGTGTGTAATCAACATTGTCATTAAACAGAGTACCTGTTAGCTGAATTTCATGGCTTTCCAGATCCAGCTTGGTAACGTTGTAGTTCACGAAAAAGTTGTACTCGGAGCCACCCCAGTCATTATATACACCGGCATCATTAACAGTCTTGCCATACATGTACTTAAGGTGGTGGTTTTCATTGATATCCCAGTCCGCATGGAAAGTGGTCTGTTCCAGGAACTGCTCATTAGGAACTGTAGACTTAAGACGACTTTCATAACGACCGAGCTGGCCACCGGGATAACCTGCCTGCGCATACGCAGGATTGAATTTACCGCCACTGGCAATATCCACAGCACGGGCAATACCCATCTGGAAGCCCTGGACATTAGCAACGTTATAGTCAATGCGTGACTGGACACGTGCTTGCTGGCCAATCTGATCATCTTCCTGGTGAATCAGGCGGAAGCTCAGATTGTCTGTCGGTGTCCAGAGGATATCACCGCGGAATACTTCGCTATCCTGCCAGCCGGCGTTGATACCTGTTGACAAAGATTTGACCCAGCCATCCTGCTCATAGCTGCCCAGGGTCCACTTGGTACGAATATTGTCACCAAGGGGAATATCAGCGGAAACCATGACATCGCGACGGTCCATGTTTCCTGCACCAATATTCAAGTTGATACCGAATTCATCAGCCGGAAGTTTTGAATGCATGTGGATAGAACCACCGGTGGAGTCACGACCGTACAGCGTACCCTGTGGGCCACGCAGTACTTCCACACGATCCAGCTCTACGAAGTCGCGAGTCAGCAGGCCGTTGTTGGATACCTGCCAGATACCATCAATGTAGACACCTACATTGGGGATACCACGCATGTAGAACAGACCTGAAGTAGTACCGCCGTTGCCACCGGCAATCAGTACGTTTGGTATAACACCTGTCAGGTCTTCCAGGTTTTCAATGTTCTGATCCTGCAGGCTGTCACCTGTCAGGGCGGTTACTGCCAGAGGCACGTCCTGAACATCAGTTTCACGACGTGTGGCAGTAATAATAATTTCTTCAAGTGCTGTATCGTTCTGAGCTACAGCTGTATCGGCCATAAAGCCGGCCTGGGCAGCCAGTGCAGAAAACACTGCTACTTTCATTTTGGTAAGTTTCATGAACTCCCCCTTTGTGGTTGATCTTAGGTCCTTCTGGCTCTTTGCACGGCGAA
>Ga0181560_10000116_pt1 | contig 64038 bp, 60 predicted proteins | sample 011ome_20_FD_133751 | JGI IMG/M metagenome (GOLD analysis project Ga0181560, IMG submission 133751) | Coastal salt marsh microbial communities from the Groves Creek Marsh, Skidaway Island, Georgia - 011509CT metaG (megahit assembly) | ecosystem: Environmental > Aquatic > Marine > Intertidal... | reverse complement strand
TTCTTCAGCAGCGAGTTGTACTGCAATTTCGACATCCTGCTCAGAAGCTGGAATAACGATACCTAATGGCATCAACTGGTAAATGGATGCATCAGTACTGTAACGCCCTCTGGAAAAGCTGTCGTCCAGTACGTCGCCCTGTATATTCTGGCGCAGGCGTTTAAAAAGCGTGCTATCGTTTTCTTTTGATTTCATGTTCGAGAATCAGCAGTATTAACCAAAGATCATTATAGCCCAGCATTGTCTCTAATTCAGTCTGCACGTAAACTGGCTTAAATATTTTTTGGTGCTGATAAAACCAATAAATCAAGAGTGTTCTAAAATGCGAATTTTAAACTCGTCTGTTTCAAGTTTTTCCGTTTATTGCCTTTAAATTTCATAAACGGCTTGTGCCGGTGGCCTTCACGCCAATGGCATGGAAGGGTGAATTGATGATATTAATACTGGCTGGAAGGCTAGAAGTAATTGGGCTGCCAGCGGCGATCAAATCCACTGGCGGAATGCAATAAAACTTAGTTAGGGGGAAGGCGCTTTAGTTTGGCGCCTTTACAATTAAAAAGAAAAGCCACCTAAAGTGGCGGATGAAACTGAGAGGTATATTGTGGCAATTCGGCCTGAGTTTATTGACGAACTGAAATTGTTAAGTCTGTTCAACCTGGATAGCATCCAGGAAGGTATTAAAATTCACAGTGATGCGAGTATTGAAAAAATTCAGGCAGCTGAGCGTTTGTTTGAAAAAGGGATTATTACCCAGGTTGATGGAGGCTATCTGACCAACCTGGGTATAGAGGCTGCCGAGCATGCACATGCTTTAATTAATATACTGATGCTGGTTGAGCATTAGTAGTAATTAATCAGTGGGTATCATTCCCGCACAGAAATATGCATGACGAATTCCTTCTCATTAGGAATACCGCCTTTTATGAGTTTTCTTAAAGAATTATCGTAATGCTCTTCAACTTCTTCTTCAGGCTCTCGTCCTTGACGCAGCAGCAAAGTCACCTCAACAGTTTCACCTGATGTAATTGCAGGGTCCAGGTCATGTAACTGCATATGTAATCCACCGGGTTCCATGACGACACGCTCTCTTGGAAGAACCTCAATATATTCAAGTTCCTCATTATTGGCACCATTAAGCGTGGTGTTTGCAAAAATGTCGCTACTGGCGCTCAGTAAAAGCACAGGGCCATAGTGTAAATTTGTGAAAGTGAAGTAGGCATTAGCTGTATCTTCACCCGTTTTTTCGATATAGGAGCTTTCTATACCCAAAAAACCTGGAATCATCAGCGGCTCAGCCTGTATGGATGTCTGCGTGGCTAAGGCAAGAACAGGAAGGATTAAAGCATTTTTTAAAAACCGACAGGTCTTATTTATAGTTAAGTTCATTTTTTACCCCTAAGTTGAGAATTTAAATGACTTCTTAGTATTTTTGTAGCAGTGAATTTATCACTTGTTGTGATATTTACAAGTATTTTAATTAAATCACTGCATACCCAGATAATGAACAAAGGGGTTCTCTGTAGCCAACCGTATAAATACAGAGGCTTATCAAGCATAATAAGCGGAGAATAGAAGAGTTGTATTTGCTTTTGATAGTACAGTAATTATTTATGAAAAAGACGATGACTGGTGGCGACGCCATGGCTCTGGCTGCCAAAGCCAATGGTATTAAGCAGATTTTTGGAATTCCGGGTGCTCAGGTTTATCCCTTATTTGACGCCTTTGCCCGGGAAGGTTTTGATGTGATTGTGCCAAGGCATGAACAAACGGCAGGCTATATGGCTATGGGGGCAGCAAAATCAACAGGCCAACCCGCAGCTTTAGCGGTTGTACCTGGCCCTGGCGTGCTTAATGCTTCAGCAGCACTTTGTACGGCAATGGGTAATTGTTCCAAAGTGCTTTGTCTGCTTGGGCAGGTGCCTTCTACTTATCTTGGTATTGGCAGAGGACATCTGCATGAACTGGCTGATCAGGCTGGTACCTTGAAAAGTATCATCAAGGATGCTGTTCGCATTGATAAGCCCGAATATGCCACAGCCATCATGAATTCAGCGTTTGAAACCATGGTTAGTGGTAGGCCTGGTCCGGTTTCAGTTGAGATGTGCTGGGATACCATGGCGCAGAATTGGGACGTTGAAATAGGGGCAGGGACTAAGCACATTACCAGGCCTGAACTGGATATCGATCAGATAAAAGCTGCAGCAAAAGCTATCACTAAAGCTAAAAAGCCGATGATTATGTGTGGTTCCGGAGCGCAGGATGCCAGCCAGGAAGTACTTGCTCTTGCCGAGCTTTTAAACTGTCCGGTGACAGCCTTCAGAAGTGGCCGGGGTGTTGTGCCAGAAGATCATCCTTTAAGTGTGCCGCCGGTGGCTGCGCGGGTACTCTGGGATGATTGTGATCTGCTTATCGGCATTGGCTCTAGAGTAGAAATGCCTTACATGCGCTGGGTGGCAGGATCAGACTATCAACGCATGCCAAATGATGACCGAACCTTGATTCGTATAGAGATTGATCCGAAAGAAGTTGAACGTTTCGTGCCTGATATAGCCGTGATTGCGGATTCCGCAGATGGCTGTAAAGCCTTGCTATCTGAACTCGAGACACAGGTTAATCCGGATTCTTCCCGTAGCGATGAAATAGCTGAAATTAAGGCAAAAGCCTGGAAGCTCATTCAGAAAGTACAGCCGCAGATGGCTTATTTGAATGTGATTAGAGAAGTATTACCCCGTAATGGTTGCTATGTCCCTGAGCTTTCACAGATGGGTTTTGCCACCTGGGCGGGAGGCATGCCTGTTTATGAGCCAAGAACCTATATCTCTGAGGGGTTTCAGGGAACGCTGGGTTTTGGCTTTCCGACAGCACTTGGCGTTAAAGCGGCGAATCCTGAGCGCGCGGTTGTGTCAGTCAATGGCGATGGTGGTTTCATGTTTGCATTACAGGAACTGGCAACAGCCGCACAATATGGCATTGGTCTGGTGACCTTGGTATTCAATAATCATTCTTTTGGTAACGTGCGCCGTGATCAGCAAATGGGCTTTGGTGGCAGACTGGTGGGTGCCGATTTAATAAATCCCGACTTCATGAAACTGGCGGAAAGTTTTGGTGTTGCCGGGTACAGGGTAACGACACCTGAAGAGTTAAAACCGGTATTGGCGAAAGCAATTGATGATGACGCTCCAGTTCTGATTGAAGTGAGCGTGGAAAGAGGCTCGGAAACAGCAGCCTGGGAATTCATCAATATGTATGACACGCCAAAGATCTAAGAATGAAAAAAACGCTCTATAAAATTCTGGATATTGTGCTTCTGCCTTTTATCTATGTTTCAGCCTGGTTGTTAAAAGTTGTACGAAAAAAAGGCGTACATCGATTGCCTTATATCAAGAATGCTTTACTACAGGTCGGGGTTTTTCCAATACGTAATCATTACTATGAACCGCAATTCGATTTTCGTGAGCCGCATAAAGACTTTGCCTTGGACCGAAAGCTTCCTGGAATTAAATTAAATGAAAGTAAGCAGCTTGTTTATTTAGAAAAATATACTTACAGCAAAGAACTGGAAAATATCCGTTTAGATAAAGGCAGTGAGCTGGAGTTTTATCTGAATAATGGCTCTTTTGGTCCGGGTGATGCGGAGTACTGGTACCAGATTATCCGCAGTGTCAAACCACAAAAGATCATAGAAATTGGCAGCGGTAATTCAACCTTGATGGCCATTAGAGCGCTCAATAAAAACAAGGAAGAAAATCCGGACTATGGTTGTGAACATATCTGCATTGAGCCTTATGAAATGCCCTGGTTGGAAAAAACAGATGTATCGGTATTGAGGAAAAAAGTTGAAGAAGTCGAGCTTGATTTTTTTTCCCAGCTTGATGAGAACGATATTTTATTTATCGATTCTTCTCATGTGATCAGGCCACAGGGGGATGTGCTGTTTGAATATCTGGAACTGCTCCCGACGCTTAACAAGGGCGTTATTGTTCATGTGCATGATATCTTTTTACCTAAAAATTACTCAGTGGTCTGGCTAAAAGAACAGGTAAGTTTTTGGAATGAGCAATATCTGTTGGAAGCTTTCCTCAGCCATAATGGCAGCTGGGAAATAATCGGCGCGTTGAATTATCTGAGCCATCATCATTTTGACGAACTAAAACGTGTGACACCTTTTCTTACGCCAGCCAATGAGCCGGGCTCTTTTTACATGAAAAAGATCGTCTAGGCTCATCTATAGAGTTGAGGTTTTCTATAGCTGGCTGGCAGCGAACTGCTGTCTTGTCAGTATGTAGTGTCGAATAGCTTCAGCATCGGCAGCATCAAGTTCTTCAGCAAAACTCACCATGCCCAGCTCAGCAAACAACCCACCCAGCACCACGGAGGCCCATGCTTCAGGAGTGGCAGTAAAAGTGCTGTAACGCAGGTCATTGATGACACCGCTGCCAACTGCACCAGCACCATGGCAGGCACCGCAATAGCGGTCATAGACTGCAAAACCCTGTTCGGCCATTTCCGTATCAATATTGACGCCAGTGAGATCAGGCAGGTCGGGAACAGACAGTTCAAAATCAGGCAAAGCAGCTTCACCGTTGAGTTTAAATGTCAGTATACGGCTGTTATCTAAAGTAAGACCTGAACTCAATGAAAGCGGACCGGTAATCATCGGAAAGATACCTCCCCAGCCTGCCATAACCGTCAGGTACTGTTCTCCATCTATTTCATAAGTGACTGGTGGGGCGACAATGGCAGATTGTGTCGGGTATTCCCAAAGTGTGGAACCATTGTTGGCATCATAGGCTTTTAAAAAACCTCCGGCAGTGCCCTGAAACACCAGACCACCAGCTGTAGAAAGAACGCCGCCATTCCAGGGCCCCGGATATTGAACTCGCCAACGCTCTTCTTGCGTGACTGGATCCCAGGCAGCCAGATGGCCAAGTGTTGCCGCTTTTACAGCTTCTATGACTTCAGGATCATCTGGCAGACGGGCAGCTGAGGTATCGATACCGAGATTGGCAGCCAGTGTTTTTGGTTCAAAATTATTATCTGCCATGTAGGGAAAGCTGATTTCCTGGGCAGGTAAATACACCAGCCCGGTTTCCGGGTTAAAGGACATGGGATGCCAGTTATGACCACCAAAGAAGCTTGGGGATTGCACGGACACTTCTCCTGTTTCCCAGTACTTGGCTGAATCCAGGATATTTGGTCTTCCTGTTATAGGATCAATGCCATCAGCCCAGGTTACCGGCACGAAATTTTCAGCAGAAATGAATTCACCGGTTACCCGGTCAATCACATAGAAAAAACCGTTTTTGGGTGCCTGCATAATAACCTGTCGCAATCGGCCATCAATTTCCAGATCAGCCAGAATCATGTGCTGGGTAGCAGTGTAATCCCAGGCATCGCCTGGGGTGGTCTGATAGTGCCAGACATAGTCGCCGGTATCAGCATCAAGAGCGACAATAGAAGAAACAAACAGATTATCGCCGACGCCTTCAGTTCTGATTTGTGGATTCCAGGGGGAAGAGTTGCCGGTGCCGATATACAACAGACCGAGATCAGGATCATAGGCCATGGAATCCCAGGCAGTGCCTCCACCACCTAGTAACCACCATTCTCCCTGCCAGGTTTCAGCAGCCATGGCCATGGTGTCTGATTCAAAGCCGTCAGCGGGGTTGCCAGGCACCGTATAAAAACGCCACCGCTGCTCACCAGTTTCAATATCATAGGCAGTCACATAACCTCTGACACCGAATTCGGCACCACCATTGCCAATAAACACCAGACCCTCAGCAACGCGGGGTGCTCCGGTAATGGTGTAAGGTTGGGATAAATCAACTGTCAGTACAGACCAAAGTTCTTCTCCTGTTTCGGCATCAAGTGCAATTAATCTGCCGTCCAATGTGCCGACAATGACTCTGTCTTCCCACCAGGCTACGCCTCGATTAACGGCATCACAGCAGCCATGTACGGCATGAGAACGGTCAACTTCAGGATCAAAACGCCAAAGCTCCTCGCCAGTATCGGCATCCAGTGCATAGACTATGCTCCAGGCAGCAGTGGTATACATGATGCCGTTGACGATGATTGGCGAGGCTTCCTGTCCCCGGCTCTCCGGCAGGTCAACATACCAGGCCAGAGATAAGTCATTAACGGATTCCGTATTAATAGACGCCAGTGGACTGAAACGCTGTTCAGACCAGGTACGACCATGAGCCAACCAGTCGCCCGGCCGACTGTCTGCCAGAGCAATCGTTGGAACACTTAAGGTTGCAGTAACTGATGAGTTTGAACCGGAAATTGATTCCTCACTAAGCTCATCATTTTCAGTTTCTGAGCTGCAAGCTTGCAGACCTAGCAGGATGATAAAACCCATAAAGAGCGTTAACTTTTTAAGTCGATGTATTACTTGAGTCATTTTTTCTCCGCTGCACTCTTTTTTAGGAAATATTTTATCAGGCTGCGAGGATATTAATCCATTTTCTATGAGGATTATTTTAAGGAGGCTTGTTCTGCTCTGGTAAGAGCTTTCAGCTTTCCTATATACTCCTAGCACTTTAATAAAACCAAGAGTGTTATTTACAGAGAGGGCAACATGCGACGAACGACAAATTTAACAATTAAAACAATGATACTGGGCGGTCTGATGTGTCTGCCTGCTTTGAATGCAACGGCGCAGGATTTAACAATCACTAATGCACGTATCATCATGACTCCCGGCAACATTATAGAAAATGGCTCGATTATCGTTGAAGATGGTCGTATATCATCTGTAAGTTCTGGTAATCCACGCCGAACAGTAGGACAGGTTATTGATGCGGAAGGCTTGACTGCCATGGCAGGTTTTATCGATGACCATAAACACATAAGAGAAAATCCTGATTTTGAAGCGCAGATGTTGTCATTGCTTGAAGCCGGATACACAACAGTCCTCAATGGTAGCGGTACGGCTGAAGTCAACAATAGACTGAGTAATCTTATAGCCAGTGGCGAAGTGTTGGGGCCTAATTTAATTCCATCTGTCAGTATCAGTCTGCGACAGACCCCGGAAGAAGCGCGAGCTGCTATTCGTGCCATGGCGGCTGCTGGCATTTATCACACAGGTGAGATTGCATTAACACCGGAACCAGGTCCTTCCCAGGCTGAACTGACTGTCTTAAGTGCCATACTGGATGAGGCTGAAGAAGTCGGTGTACAGGTTAATGTCCATGCAGTCAGCACGCCAGCGACAGTAGCAGCGGCAGAAATTGGGGTTACCCGGTTTGTACATTTACCCAATAAAGACTGGACTGGTTATGATGCGGCAGAAGTATTGGCTGAAAAAGGCGCTATCGTTTCTGGACTTATCGCCTTCGGTGCGCCAACCCTTGAGCGGGAGTCTGCATACCCGGCAGAGTACCAATATCCCAGAGATAACATGCCGCGTTTTCGTAATGGTGAGGCATGGCCTGAGGCGATAGCAGGTGCCAATCGCGACACTCAGGGCCGGGCTACAGGGACTGAAGGAGGCTATACCATAATCAATGCACGCCGAATATGGGACGCTGATCCTTCACATCGAACCATTTCCTATTCAACTGATCAGAACTTTGCGGATCTTTCAGTACTTGAACACGAGCTTAAATCGTTCAGCATTGTGTTCTCGATGACGGATATTCATCAAATCATGGGACCGAACTCAGCACGTTACATAAATATGGAAGATGAAATCGGTACGCTTGAGCCTGGTAAGAGAGCAGATATCATTTTGCAGGCAGGTGATCCCACGGAAAACATCTATGGCATGCTGACCAATATGGTCACTATTTTAGGCGGCGAAGTTGTTGTTGATAAACGTTAAGCCAAGCTGAAATATTTAAAATCTAAAAGTACGGGGCCTAGGCTCCGTATTTTTTTGCGCAAAACATAGGTTTGATCTGCGCGTGCTTATGCCTATACTTAGTGCTTTCGTGCATCGTTATAAAAATAAGAAGGGGTTAGGTCATGCTGATAAGGTTTTTGGTTATAGTGTCATTGGCTTGTGTATTGCTTTCCAAGGCAAGTGCACAGGGCTTAAGTGCCGAGCGTGGTGCTACAGTTTTTCAGGCACAATGTGTGCGCTGTCATATTCCCATTGAAATCAATGGCCGATTACAGAATGACTGGCCTGGGCGTAGTGCTCAGGAGTTGTTTCAACGCATCAGCCTGACCATGCCGGCTGAAAACCCAGGCTCCTTGAACAATCAGCAATATCTTGATTTGACTGCATTTTTGCTGGAAATGGCAAGAATTGACCTACCTGATAATGCGACAGATGCCATGCTCGCATCAATTCAGATCGATCCACCCACAATGGAAAGGGTAAGAGGCGAAACAGTTAACTGGACACACCTGGGTGGTGATGAAGCCTCGACCCGATACTCACCACTGGATCAAATCAATGCAGATAATGTTGAGTCCCTTGAAGTAGCCTGGACCTTTGATATAGGCCCCTTTGGCCCAATTCCAGAAACCAACAGTGTCACCACTCCCTTGATGGTGGATGGGACTTTATATGCGACGGCAGGCACTACCAGAAATATAGTCGCTATTGACCCATCAACCGGGCAGTTATTATGGATGTGGCGTCCCCAGGAGGGTGAACGATTTACGGTGGCTCCTCGTAAAGGCTCGGGTAAAGGCTTGTCCTATTACCGTAATGGGGCACAGGAAACTATTTTCACGGTGACACCGGGGTATTTCCTGGTAGCACTGAATGCCAGAACGGGGTTGCCACGGGAAAATTTCGGTGCCGGCGGTTTTATCGATTTAAAAAATGGCCTGCGTCTCGCTGTAGATAGAGATGTTATTGATATTGGTATTTCTTTCCCGCCGCTGGTAGTCGAGGATGTCGTGATAGTGGGGGCAGCGCATACGGTTGGATCGAGACCTGAGACAGCCAGTAATGTTAAAGGTGATATCCGTGGCTTTGATGCCAACACCGGCGAATTGCTCTGGACATTTAAATCTATTCCGGAACCTGGTGAACCCGGTTTTGAAAGCTGGATAACTGGCGCAGATATCACCGGTAATGCCGGAGCCTGGGCACCATTGTCAGCAGATCCGGAGCTGGACCTGGTTTATATCCCGGTGGAAGCACCTACAGGTGATTATTATGGTGGCGACAGACATGGTGATAATCTGTTTTCCAGCTCCACGGTTGCCGTCAATTACCGCACGGGCGAAATGCAATGGTATTTTCAAACTACCCGTCATGATATCTGGGATTTTGACACACCAGCTGCGCCGATTGTGGCTGATTTGCCTGATGGCACGCCTATCGTGATACAGATGCTCAAGCAGGCTCATCTCTTTGCCTTTGATAGAAGAACAGGAGAGCCCATTTTTCCGGTTGAAGATAGAAGGGTGCCCTTGACTGATGTGCCTGGTGAATGGACATCAGCAACACAGCCGTTTCCGCTATTGCCTGCCCCTTATGACAGGCAGGGTTTTCAGGAAGATGATATGGTTGATTTCACGCCTGAAATAGAAGCAATGGCCAGAGAAATTGTTTCAAATTATCGCCTGAGTACGCTGTTTACACCGCCGAGCCTTTATCAGGACCCTAACGACGGCACGATCGGTACCCTGCATTTGCCACATTCTACAGGTGGTTCAAACTGGGAAGGCGCAGCTTACGATCCTGAAACCGGCATGGTTTATATTCCAACGATTACCCGTGTCCATGTGAAGGCATTACAAAACCTGCCGGAAATTTCCACTATTGATTATGTGATGTTTGAGGGGGTTGGAACACCAACGGTTGATGGCATCCCTTTGGTCAAACCACCTTACGGACGTATTACGGCTATTGATATGACCAATGGCGAACATGTCTGGATGCAGCCCAATGGTGATACGCCTGACGAGATAAAAAACCACCCCTTGTTGGCCGGTGTTGATTTGCCACCTACTGGCAAGGATACGCATTCAACTTTGCTCTTAACAAAAACCTTGCTGTTTCAGGGCGAAGGTGAAGGCGGCGCTGCAGGCATGTGGGTAAGAGACAAGACAACGGGTGAAGTAATAACCCATATAGATTTACCTGGAACGGTTTCAGGCATGCCAATGACTTTTATGCTGGATGGTGTGCAATATATTGTGGCCGGACTGAGTGATGCCAGTTCCACGGCCAAACTGGTTGCCTTGCGTTTGCCGAATTAAGTTATGTTTGTGCAACAATAAAATCAAAAAGCAAAAAGAGGAGCATTAAAATGAATAGAAGGATTTTTACTGAATTATTTGCTGTATTGTCAGTTTTATTAATGACTTCCTGTTCCAGTATGGGGGGCGGGCAAAGTGATGCTCTTAATCCAATGGATACAGATGTTGTCTGGATTGATGTTAGAACGCTGGAAGAATATCAAGGTGATCATATTGATGGCGATCTCAATATGCCTATACAGGCTTTTAGTGCTGCTGCAGTTAGTTCTCAACTGGGATTGGACAAGGACGCTAAAATTGGTCTTTACTGCGCCTCCGGGGGGCGCGCTGGTCGGGCGCTGATTATGCTGGAAGAAGCCGGCTTCACCAATGCTTTTAATGCGGGTGGCATCAGCGATGCACGTGAGCAACGCGGGTTATAAAATCAAAACCAATACCTCATTGTGGCCTAAATTTTTAATACAAGGGATCAACCTTTCCCTTTTGTTTTTTCTTGTCTGTTTTGCATTTGCCCAGGATCTTGAGGTTGGCCTTTTTTCACAAGGTGATCTCTCGGGCTGGCATGAAGAATCCTTTGTGGGTAATACCCAATATCAACTGGTTGATGATGAGCAGGGACTGGTGCTGGAAGCATTTTCCCAGGCTTCGGCATCAGGTTTATTCCGGCAAGTTGATATCGATTTAAGCAAGACGCCTTTTCTGAACTGGTCCTGGAAAGTTGAAAATGTCTATGCAGGCAATGATGAACACAGCAGAAGTGGCGACGATTATCCGGTACGTATTTTTGTCGTCGTTTCAGGGGGGCTTTTTTTCTGGAAGACCCGTGCACTTAACTATGTCTGGTCCAGTAATCAACGGGTCGGGTCGCGTTGGGAAAGTGCTGTGACCAGAAACGCCATGATGCTGGCGGTCAATTCAGGTGAAGCTGAACTCGGCCAATGGCTTTATGAAAAACGTAATATTCGTGAAGACTTCAAAAACTTTTTCGATATAGATATCACTGAAATTAATGCCGTTGCCATTATGAGCGACAGCGATAATACCGGGCAAAGTGCCAGGGCCTATTACGGCGATATATTTTTTTCAGCGCAGTGAATAAGCAAGTCCGGTTTAAGGAGAGCTATTCAGATTCCAGTTATAGGGTATGTTTGTACGTATAGTGTCAAATTGAAGTTCCGGTCGGTAAAGTTTTACAAAATTTTCCAGATCTCCGAAGGCTTCAAAATCTTCTGCGTACCAATCGAATATTTTAGACAGTCTTAAGCGGCTACTTTCCAATAAAAGTCCTTTTTCATGGGTCAGAAAAAGTTCGGTCTGATCTTCTAATTGTTCATCCAGTCTGTCAGCTCGATAGGCTTCATGACGTAAATCCGGACAGCTTAATGAAGCACAGTTCACGGCAAAATGGATGCGAGGCTCATTCAACTGACGGATAATATTATGTTCAATATCATCCAGTGTCAGTTGGCCGTCGAAATTTTCCAAAACAACTATGTCCCACGGCCCACGAAAAAACGAGCCAATATCCCTGATAGAGTCAAGCGGCCAGTTATCCAGAATCAGTTTGATCGTCAGAATATTGTAAGCGTTAATATAAAAAGCCAGCTTATCTTCAGTTGAAACGAGCTGCTGGACATCAAACTTACTGATCTGGTTTACCAAAGCATAGAAATCAGGATCAGCAGCTATACCCTCGTAGTCAACAAGGTTCAATTGCCAGCCGGCTTTCTCACCCGGGATCAGATATTTATTCAGAATCTCATCATAGTCAGTCCAGTCAGGTTCTGCCGCACTCGCTGCAGTCGAGAACCAGAAGAGAATGGAAAAGAGACAGAAAAATACACGGCTCATTGTTTTCACCTTACTGTGTGACTTGGAAGCTTTGATCAGTAAAGATTTACTTTGTTACAAAATGCTTAGCACTAATGTCGTCACGGCTATTGTCAATACTATGCAGCAAGACAAGCATGATTTAAAGCAGGTTCTGTCTGACAGTCTGAAACCTGACTTAATTGATGGCATAAAAAAAGCCCCTTTTACAATACCTGCAAAAGGGGCTTTCTAATGTTTTTGATTACTTAAAATGCAAAATCAAAAGCATCGTCGAAAACAGGACTCTTTTCCTGACCTACCAGGCCTTGTGGTAAATCCGGATTTCTTGTCAAAGGGGTGCCACGTGGATCAACATAACCCGGTTCACCAGGTAAGCGATATTGCGTGTTCGGGCGACCTTCTTCATCGAAAGTAAGATAAGTATTGTTGTTCTGTGCGCATTCCCAGTAACGGATTCTTAAACCGGCATCCATCATGTCCTGACGATATTGGTAGGTGTATACAATATTCAGCGGCTTTTGCAGCATCAGGTCATCATAGAAATAAACATTGACGGCGACTTTCATCTGGTCGTTTTCTGCATCCCACCATTCGTACCAGATTTCTACGGTTTCAGCCTGGTTGCTGGTAGGGGGAGTGCCACGGAAAAAATCAGCCGGATAAATGTCTTCAGTGTGAACAACTAATACGTCTCCCAGTTCATCATCTACAGCCCAGAAACCAATGCTGTCTCCAGCAGCAAAGTGGGTACCATCAATATTGATGTGTTCCTGATTAATATATATCCGACGGGTATCGTTACCCAGATCGTTATGCCAAAGTGAATAGGTCGGTGTATTGATAAACTCTCTGACATAAGGTTCCATAAACCAGCGAGGAAGACCGGCAGGTTCACAGGTTGTCAGACGGTCATAGTCTACGCCTGCATTGTAGGCCTGTTCTCCCAATCCAAGACGATACTCCCAGGCTGCTTTATATTCAGGGGTAAGCACATCATCATAAATTTCGCCATCTTCATTGCGAAATAAAGCATTGGAACGAATGCCGGAATCGCCACCAGCAGACCAAAGACCTTCCCATTTGGGAACGCTCATATAGGTATGAGTAACGCCACCCTGGTAGTAATCCAGCAAATAATCATAATGTTCTCTGGATGTTTCAAAATCCATTGGGAATGGAATCAGTTCCGGGATATTGCCACCACGTTGTGGAAAGGCGAGCGTAGAAGCCAGTATGCCGCTCGCGATGAAAATAAATTTTAAAGTAGTAAGTCTCATGCGGTCCCCTTCTTATTATTTAGGTTTTTCTGACTATTAAAGGTAAAAAGTCAATTGCGTTAAATTTACATGAATTTAAACAGCCTTGGTAGGTAAATCGGAGTCATCTGTGTTCAATGAAAAGCAGGTATTACGGTTTAGTCATATCGGCATTGAGCACAGTTTTTATTTTGGCTGTAAAAATTGCTATTTGCCTTTACCGTCCTGTTCCAGATCTTTCGTGAATATCTGATCATTTTCACCCTTAAAAAAATCTTTTCCGTAAATCAGTAAAGTCAGCAGAATGCCAATGGCAAAAGCCCAGCTTGCACCTTTCACAGCAAGTACTGCGCCAATGATTCCGGCAATACCCAGATCGCGATTACTGCGTGATTCCAGAATACCGATACGGACACTGACATATCCCTGGATAAGTAATGTTAAAGCGAGTGCTACCCCGAGAATCGGTTCAACCAGACTGACAATCGGCAGCAATAACAATCCGGTATTGGTGCCCCAACGACTAGCTTAAGAACATTAGTCGGGAAATCTTTGCTTAGGTCGTGTTCTGGCCGGTTCCAGGTGCCATCCGCACAAATGACAATTCTTTTCATGGTGCATCCCTTCTTTAAATGATTTAAAACTGATATATATGTTACTCACTGGCGCATTTTAGAATCCAGATAGTAAAACAGTTATTTCGGGAATTAAACAATGAAAGACTTCATTCAAAAGTTCACGAATATACACCGAGATGAAGTGCCGGTTGTTATCGCATCCGGGTTCTTTTTCTTTTGTCTGCTGACCGCATTAATGGTGTTGCGGCCGGCGCGTGAAGCTCTGGGCATGGAAAGCGGCCTTGATACCGTGCGCTGGTTATTCCTGGGAACTGCAGTGTTTACCTTACTGGTTAATCCGGTTTTTGGCTATTTAGTCAGCCACTTTAAACGCTTCACTTTTGTTGCTACTACTTATTTCTTTTTTGCGGCCAGTCTTTTGGTGTTTTATTTGTTTTTGACATTGGCGCCAGAGTCGATGGGACAGATAAGTGGCAGAATTTTTTATGTCTGGTATAGCGTTTTTAATTTATTTAATACCATGGTGTTCTGGGCAACCATGGCTGATACCTATAAGCTTGAGCAAAGTAAGCGCTTATACGGCACTATCGCAGTTGGGGGAACTCTTGGAGCCATTTTCGGCCCCTGGCTGACGTCAGTTTTAGCCATTCCTATTGGTACAGCAAATCTGCTGCTGGTTTCCGTGTGCTTTCTTTTTCTTGGTGTGTTTTGTGCCTGGCTGGTATTTCACTTCAGCACGGCAGCAGGCTTTACCAGTTTGTCTGCGGATAATTCAGATAATGAACTTGATAAAAACGAGATTATTGGCGGCAGTGCCTGGCAGGGATTACGTTCCGCTTTAAGTTCTCCCTACTTACTGGGGATATCCGGTTATGTGCTGATTATCGCTATTGTCGGAACCTTTTTATATTTTACCCGGCTCGCCATGGTGGCTGCTGTGGGTGACGATACTGATTTACGCACCACCATGTTCGCCCAGATTGATTTAATTACCCAGATGACAACGCTGGTTTTACAGTTAATTGTGACCGGGCATATTATGCGACGTTTAGGTGTTTCTATAGCACTAGCGATACTGCCGATTGTGGTGATATTTGGCATGATTGGGCTGACAGTTGTCGGCACGCTGGCAGCTCTGGTCATTTTTGAGGCGATATATCGTGCCATTCAACGTGCAGTAATGCGCCCGGCCAGAGAAACCCTGTATACCGTTGTTAGCAAAGAAGAGAAGTATAAAGCTAAAGCTTTTATTGACACTTTTGTCTTCAGGGGAGGCGATGTTGTCGGTGCATGGACGGAAGGTCTGATCACCCGGCTTGGCATGGGCTTATTTGCTTTGGCTGCTATTACCATACCCATGGCAATAGTCTGGGCTGCTTTAGGTGTCTGGCTTGGGTTGCAACAAAGCGACAAAGCAGGAAGACAAGGCAGTACGCAGTCTAATCAGACTGGAAAATTGAATGAAAATGGAGAAGTATTAGCAACAAGCCCCTGATAAATAGAATGAGGGAATTTATGAGCCAGAAAAATATTATTGATAAAGCAGTTACAGAGCAGTCCATGAAAGCGGGGATATCCCGACGTCACTTTATGCAAAAAGGTGCTTATGCTGGTACAGCACTGGCTCTGATGCCGCTGCTACAAAGTCAGGCGGCTCAAAGTGAATTAATTATGGGAACAATTCCTTCGACAGGTGAGCAGATTCCGGCGATAGGACTGGGCAGTTCGGCTAACTTCTCCAGAGTGGCCAGAAGTGAAGATGTCACGGCATTAAGAGGCGTGTTATCCACATTATTTGAGATGGGTGGCAGGGTTTTCGATACAGCGCCCAGTTATGGCGCGTCAGAAGAAGTATCAGGCCAGATAGCCCAGGAGCTCGGAATTGCTGAAGGTCTGTTCTGGGCAACAAAACTGAATGTTGCTGGTCGTGGGGGTGGGGGCGCAAACCCTGAGCGTGCGCGACAGCAGGTTGAAGCGTCATTTCAACGCATTGGCAGATCGACCATAGACCTGGTTCAGGTACACAATATGGGGGCTCCTGATGTGCAATTGCCGATACTCCGTGAATATAAAGAGGCAGGCAGAATTCGCTATATCGGCATCACCACAACTTTTCCTGAACAATATCCTGCCTTAATCGATGTCATGCGCAATGAAGAAATTGATTTTATTGGGGTCGATTATGCAGTCGATAACCGCAATGTTGAGGATGTCATTTTGCCTCTGGCAATGGATCGCGGCATTGGAGTCCTGTGTTATCTGCCATTCGGACGCAGCAGGTTATGGTCAAGAGTGAGTGGCCAGACTTTGCCGGATTATGCACAGGAATTTGATGCCAGCACCTGGGCACAGTTTTTCCTGAAATTTAATATCAGCCATCCGGCTATCACGGCGGCAACACCTTCAACCAGCCGCCCAAGCAATATGGCAGATAATATCGGCGGGATGATAGGGCGTCTGCCGGATGAGGCGATGCGGCGCAGGATGATTGCTACGGTAGATGCTTTGCCGATGGCTTAAGGTCGGGCTCTAACTGTTCAGCACGGCATTCAGGGCACTCAGGCAATAGAGTACATTGCCACTATTTGCAGAGTAGCCCATCAAACCAATACGCCAGAGCACGCCGGCTGCTTCGCCCAGGCCGGCACCGATTTCAAGGTTATATTCCTGTAATAGCTGACCTCTTACCTGAGCATCATTAACCCCTTCAGGAATGATAACGGCATTAAGCTGAGGCAGCCTTTCAGCTTCGGGGACACTCAGCTGTAAACCCAGTTTTTCCAGTCCGGCTTTAAGTGCATTGTGTTGGAAACGGTGGCGTTCCCAGGAATTCTCCAGGCCTTCTTCGCTTAATATACAGAGTGCTTCATGTAAGCCATATAAAGGATTAATCGGTGCAGTGTGGTGATAGGCACGCTTGCCTGCGCCTTCCCAGTAACCCAGCATGAGACTTAAATCCAGGAACCAGGACTGGCATTTGCTCTGCCGGTTTTTGACTTTTTCCATGGCGCGCTGGTTAAAAGTGACGGGAGAAAGTCCGGGAATACAGGACAGACATTTCTGAGTACCGGAATAAACTGCATCCAGTTCCCATTCATCGACTTTGAGTGGAACTCCGGCAAGCGAGGTCACTGCATCTACAATCGTGAGACAATCATATTGATGAGCAAGACTGGCCAGTGTCTTTGCATCAGAAAGTGCGCCAGTTGAGGTTTCTGCATGCACAAAAGCCAGAATAGAGGCATCAGGGTTTTCCTTCAGAGCAGTTTCTACTTTTGCAGGGTCTACGGCCCGCCCCCAGGGATCTTCGACAATGATTGCCTCACCACCGCAACGGACAACGTTTTCTTTCATGCGTCCGCCGAAGGCACCATTGATGCAAACGATAACCTTGTCGCCAGGTTCAACAAGATTAACAAAGCAGCATTCCATGCCTGCTGAGCCGGGAGCAGATATCGGCAGGGTAACTTCATTAGTTGTCTGAAAGGCATAACGAAGCAGGCTTTTCAGTTCATCCATCATGCCGATAAAAAGAGGATCAAGGTGCCCAAGCGTTGGTCGTGACAAAGCTTCAAGAACCCGGGGATTTACATCTGAGGGGCCCGGTCCCATCAGTTTTCGTTGCGGTGGATTGAATGATTTGAACTGACTCTGCTGCATTGTGAACTCTTAATCTTTTTTAGTAATGTTGTACAAGTTTCGCACTATAAACGTCATTATACTATTCTTGCAATCAACAAACGCGTAATTGATAATGATCTGCAGTAATTTAAACAATAATAAAAATAAACTTTGATCATTACGCGAACTGTTATATTCCTATCCTGTCTGGACGATTCCGTATTGCAGTTACTCAATGGATATAATCCGGTAAGTTAAAGGATATTCGTATTGAACATATTAATCCTCTCGCTCTTATCTTTTCTCCCCATTCTTGTTGTTGCTGTTTTTCTGGTTATTCTAAGGTGGCCAGCCAGCCGGGCAATGCCACTGGCCTATATTACAGCAGCAGGACTTGCGCTTTGGGTCTGGCAGTTACCTCTTAATCAGGTAGCTGCGGCAACAGTAAACGGACTCATTGTTGCGCTTACTCTGCTCTATATAATATTCGGTGCAATTCTGGTGCTGAATACTTTGCAGCAGAGTGGAGCGATAAAAGTCATCCGCCAGAGTTTCATTAATATCTCACCCGACAGACGTATCCAGGTCATAATTATTGCCTGGCTATTTGGCTCTTTTATAGAGGGTTCTTCGGGCTTCGGTACACCAGCAGCAGTGGCAGTGCCTTTACTGGTCGGTTTGGGTTTTCCGGCAATGGCCGCAGTGGTTTCGGGCATGATAATCCAGAGTACGCCGGTGTCCTTTGGTGCCCTCGGCACGCCCATACTGGTCGGTGTAGGAACTGGCCTTTCAGGAGATGAAAGTGTCTATCAGTTTATCCAGCAGGCAGGTATTGCCGGTGCTTCAGCTGAGCTTGTTGGCAGACCTATGCTGGAACTTATCGCTCAAAAAGTAGCCATCCTGCACGCCATAACGGGGACTTTTATTCCCTTGTTCGTGGTTGCCTTGATGACCCGATTTTTTGGCGAGAACAGGTCATTTGCAGAAGGTCTAAGAGTCTGGAAATTTGCCCTGTTTGCCGCATTTTCCATGACGATTCCCTATGTTATAGCTGCCTATATTTTCGGACCTGAATTTCCTACTATCTTCGGTGGCATGATAGGCCTACTGATTGTGATTCCGGCGGCAAAAGCAGGCTGGTTTATGCCTGACAAAGATAAAGTCTGGGATTTTCCGGATAAATCGAAATGGGATCCGGAATGGAGTGGGCTGCAGCAGACACAAACCGAGCAGACTGTTGTAGATGGAAAGCCTGACATGTCTATTATTGTTGCCTGGAGTCCTTATCTCTTACTGGCCTTGCTCTTAATAATCACCCGGGTCCCGGCACTGGGAGTAAACACTTTTCTGCAGTCTTTTGCCTTCGAGTGGTCAAATATTTTCAATTCAACAGTGGGTACCGGGAATATCCAGTTACTGTATTCCCCGGCAGCTATATTTATCGTGGTATCACTAGCCACCTTCTTTATTCATAAAATGAATATAAACACCTATGGCCTTGCCCTTAAAGATTCCTGCCAGAATATGCTCAAAGTATCTTTGCCTTTATTAACGACTGTTCCCATGGTACAGGTTTTTCTCAATTCTCAGGATGGCCTGGCAGGTTATGCCAAAATGCCGAATGCTTTGGCGGAAGGAGTGGCGGTGCTCGCAGGCTCCGCCTGGCCGATTTTTTCAACCTTTATTGGTGGTTTTGGTGCCTTTGTTGCCGGCAGTAATACGGTGAGCAATATGACCTTTTCATTGTTTCAGTTCGGCGTTGGAGAACGAATTGGTGTTGACCCAACCTGGGTTGTTGCTTTGCAGGCAGTAGGTGGTGCTGCCGGTAATGTTATCTGTGTGCATAATGTGGTTGCGGCTTCTGCGGTAGTGGGTCTGTTGGGTAAGGAAGGCCTGGTGATCCGTAAAACATTGGCTGTTTTTGTGTATTACGCCCTACTCGCGGGTTCAATGGGCTATGCGATTGTCTGGTCAGGAAGCAAGGGTTGGTTCAATATTGGTAGTTTACTTAGTGTTTTAATAGTTGTGGGACTGGTTGGATTTGCCCGCATGCAGCTTAAAAAGGGAGTCGCAGTATAGATGTTCAAGCGCTTGAAAGATGTTCATAAAATTTCTGATTTTCGCACTTTAGCCAAACAACGTTTACCCGGACCAATCTTCCATTATATTGATGGCGCCGCCGATGATGAGATCACGCGCTACCGCAATACCTCGGCTTTCGATGAGGTGGATCTGGTACCTAATGTTCTTGCCGGGGTCGAAGATATTGACCTGACAACGACCGTGATGGGCCAGAAAATCGACATGCCATTGTTTTTGTCACCCACAGCCCTGCAACGTCTGTTTCATCATGATGGTGAACTGGCGGTAGGCAGAGCAGCAGAGAAATACAACACGATCTTTGGCGTCTCTTCGCTGGGAACGGTGAGTGTTGAGAAGATTGGTGAGACGATTAAAACCCCTAAGCTCTTTCAGCTGTATTTCCATAAGGATAAAGAACTGACACGCAGCATGATTGATCGTTGTAAGGAAGCTAATTTCGACGCCCTGGCATTAACGGTTGATACGATTGTAGGGGGGAATCGTGAACGTGATTTATATACGGGTTTTACGACGCCGCCAAGGTTGACTTTAAAAAGCCTACTGAGTTTCGCGACTCATCCGGCATGGGCCTTTAATTATTTTACACATGAGGCCTATGAATTATCCCAGTTAAAAGATTACGTTAAAGAAGGTTCCAATATCTCCATCACAATTGGTGATTACTTCAGCCAAATGATGGATCAGTCCATGAACTGGAAAGATGCGGAAGAAGTTAGCAAGTATTGGGGTAAACACTTTGTACTAAAAGGTGTGATGTCAGTTGAAGATGCCAGGCGGGCAGTGGATATCGGTGCCAGTGCCATCATGGTTTCCAACCACGGAGGCAGACAGCTGGATGGTTCGCGTGCTCCCTTTGATCAACTGGCGGAAATTGTTGACGCTGTGGGCGATAAAATAGATGTGATCTGTGATGGGGGAATTACCCGTGGCACCCATATTCTCAAGGCCTTGTCTGTGGGCGCCAAAGCCTGTTCCGGCGGGCGTCTTTATCTTTATGCCTTGGCGGCAGCAGGTCAACCGGGTGTTGAAAGGGCGCTGTCACTGTTGCATGCAGAACTGGTGCGGGATATGAAATTGATGGGCTGTAAGTCGATCAGTGACCTGCACCGAGGGAATCTGAGGTACAGATAGCGCTATACGGGCAGTCCATATCACTACCAGGGATGGATGTCTCCGTTCCATTTAAAAAATTTGCCGCTATCCTTAAATGTCATTTTTTCAATAATCCGGCGGATTCCTTTGGCACTTTCCTGAGGCGTGATATCGGCTTCGGAGCCGCCCATATCGGTTTTCACCCATCCCGGATGCATCAAACCAACACATATGCCGGTTGTTTGCCATTCGCTGGCCAGCGTCTGCATCACCTTGTTGACGGCAGCTTTTGAGCTGGCATAAGCATAAATGCCCGGCATGGTGAAAGTTGAAGCCCCTACCTGGCTGGAGATGGTTATCAACTTGGGGGCTTCAGCTGCTTCGAGGTGAGGTTTGAAGCTTTCTGCAACTCTGAACGGACCTATGGTATTGACCTGAATGGTGTGCAGCCAATCATCCAGACTGGCATTGCCAAAAGATTGATGCTCGCCACCCATGATGCCGGCATTATTAATCAGTACATCTATTGCTGTGCCAGATAGTGCTTTTGCACAGGCCTTTATGGACTGTTCATCAGAGACATCCATCTGGTGTATGGATAAATTACCCGTGCTCTTGCTGGCCAGGGATGCCAAGTCGCTAGCGCTATCAGGTTGTCGGCAACAGGCATAGACTCTGTTTCCTGCTTCCAGATATTGCCGAACCAATTCCAGTCCGATACCACGATTTGCGCCGGTAATTAATAATGTGCTCATGTTTTATCCTGTGAGTATTGTTGAATATTGATTAAGTTAAGATGAATATAGCAAATTAATATATCTCATTTTTTCGTGCCGCTTATATCGACTGGATTTAACGCGTCGGTCTTTCTAGCGGTCTTTCTAGACAGTCTAAATCGCCTTGCATACAATCAGTTACAGATATTTTTTTACGATTATGAGGTTGTTATGAAATTTCACGCCATATTTGCCGGTTTGCTAGCCTGTATAGCTCTGCCACTTTCTGCACAAAACGTTTCCGATGCCTTTGATCCCGGTTACAGTCTGCAATCCTGGCAGGACCCCCAGTTAGCTAAAGTAAGGGCAAACTGTCGAAATCCGGCACCGGCCTTTGCTATACCGGCAAGAGAGCCGCAAAGTGGACTTGTTATGCCGGAACCAAGGCAAATTGTGTCTGCCTCTTCAGCGATTCCCGGTGTCATAGCAGCCGGTCAGAGTTGGGAAACAGTCTGGTCCTGGCCCGGCAATAATGCAGATGGTCTGATTGCAACAGAAAATGGCGGGATCATGTTTGCCAATAATGATGCCAGCAATGTGATACAGCTTAATCTGGATGGTTCAGCAGAAATCATCTACGACAACACCAACACCGGTGGAGCAGTATCCCGCAGTAAAAATGGCGATTTATTTTTACTGGATCGCGGGCTTAACTCGGCAATTGTTAAACTGGAACCGGAACGTTTTATCTTTGCTGACAAGTTCCAGGGAGATCCCATTGACTGTCTGAGTGGCATCATGAATGATCTGGCAGCAGATAGTCTTGGCGGTGTTTATTTCACTATTACGGCGGCCGGTCTTTTTTATGCTGATAGCAATGGCATGGTTTCCAGATATGGAGATGTGGTTGGAACTAATGGTGTTATTCTCAGTCCAGACGAAACAACACTGTATGTCACCAACGGTCCTGTTATTGTTGCTTATGATGTCGAAAATAACGGGGCACTGACTAATCAGCGTGACTTTGTCAGGCTCAGTGAAGGGGCTGGTGATGGCATGGCCGTGGATTCAGAGGGACGTCTCTATGTCAGTACCGGAACATCGGTCGATATTATTGCTGCTGATGGCAGTTTTCTCGGGAATATTCCCGGCCCCCGGGGGCTTCATGGTGTAGCCTTCAGTGGAGAGGATAAAAAATGGCTTTATGCAATCGTATTGAATGGTGCCTTTGGCCCAAATGCAGCGAACCGGATTATTCGAATCCCTATGATTGCACAAGGTTATCTGGACAGGGCGAAATAACGTTTTCATGCCCATCTTTTACAAAGCTACCTATAGATAGCAGTATATTGTAAATGACCTTACTTATCGTCTATGTTGCCATAGCACTCGTTTTTTCATTTCTTTGCTCGATTGCTGAAGCTGTATTCTTGAGCGTATCCAAAGCTCATATTACCTTGATGGAACAGCAGGATCGTTCCGGGGGGGCAATGATGCGTGAGCTTAAAGAGGATATTAACAAGCCGCTGGCGGCAATTCTCACCTTGAATACCATTGCTCACACTATTGGAGCGGCCGGGGCGGGAGCACAAGCGGCTGTTGTATTTGGCAGTGCCTGGGTTGGGGTGGCTTCCGCGGTTTTAACGCTATTGATTCTGGTCTTTTCTGAAATTATTCCCAAGACTCTTGGCGCTGTTTACTGGCGCCAACTGTCAGGTGTTACAGCGCATGTACTGGTGATGCTGGTATGGATACTTTATCCCTTTGTCTGGATATCTGAAAAAATTACCAAGGGTTTTTCCTACAATGAAGAACCCGAAGGTTTTTCGCGGGAAGAGTTTGCTGCAATGGCAGAGTTAGGTGAGCAGGAAGGACAATTACAAGAGCAGGAGTCACGCATACTCAAGAATATGTTCCTGTTGAATGAAACGCCGGTAACAGCAGTCATGACTCCCAGACCTGTGGTTTTTTCCTTGCATGAGTCAATGAAAGTCTCGGAATTTTTCAGTGCTTATGACGATACACGTTTTTCACGCATACCGATTTATGATCACAATCGTGAGCACCTTAATGGCTTTGTCCTTAAGAGCGATTTGCTACTGGCTCAAATCCGGGGCAATTCTGATAATGAGCTTAAGCATTATCAGCGTGAACTTAAGGCGGTGGTTGAGACCAAGTCGGTTTATGAGGCATTTGAATTATTCATAAAGCATCGTTTACACATTATGATGATTGTCGATGAGTATGGTGGCATGGAAGGTATCATTACTTTAGAGGATATTCTGGAAACCTTGCTGGGTCTGGAAATCATGGATGAAAAAGACAAGCAGATGGATATGCAGGAGCATGCTCGACGTCTTTGGCGCAGGCGCGCCTCTAAAATGGGGCTGGAAATGCCCGGCGATGATGAAGATCAAAGTCAGGTTTGAAGTTTAAGTTTCTTCTGCCTGGCTGACCCGCTTTAGTATTACAATTCTATTCAAAATTTCGTGATCACAATTTATTGTGGCAAGTATTCTTATGATGACAATGATCAGACAACTGTCCTTAATTTTTATTTTTCTTACATCGCTTTATCCACTTGTTTCGTTTTGGCAGGAACAATTGGGTCCTCTGGACGTCGAACAACCTGAAGGCTGGGATGAAGAGCTGCCAAAAATAAGAGGAGTTTCAGTATGAGTTTATCGCAGCCTGCACCACCACCCTGGATCAGACCAGAAATACAGGCGAAGATAGCATGGAGGGATCAGGATATTGTGGTTTCAGTGCCGCCCAAAAGTGGGACCACCTGGATGATGAACATCGTTTATCAATTGCTAAACGGGGGTAATCCTGATTTTGAAAGTGTTTATTCTGAAGTCCCCTGGATTGAATTTCTTGGCCATCCTGATGAATCAGAACAGGAGGTATTGGATCGGGTAGAAGCAATGCCTACAAACCAAGCCCGAGCGTTCAAAACACATTCCGCTCCTCCTGAAGTCCCTTTTATTAAAACAAGCGATAATAAAAATGTTCGTTATATTGTCGTTTGCCGTAATCCGGAAGAGGCGATTGTTTCATTTAAACCATTCCTGGAAAAGCATACAGATGCCTGGTTTGATTTATGGGGCATTCCCAAAGAAGCAATGACTAAGAATAGTTTTTCAGATTTCTATTATGAAGTGATCAATGAGATGGGCATGCATGCCATGTTTTTCGGATTCATGGCAGCGTGGTGGCCTTTAAGAAACGAACCAAACGTACTATTTCTGCATTATGCCGATATGAAACGTGATCATGCTGGTTCGCTGGAAAAAATAGCAGACTTTCTGAATTTGCAGCCTAGCAATGCTGAATGTGAGAAAATCAGGGAATATACCGGCTTTAACTGGATGAAAGCGCACGCTGGGAAATTTGGACCGCTTAGTAAAAATTCAACGCCAGTGATAGAAGCAGGGGCAATGATCCGGTCAGGCAAAGTCGGTGCAGCTAAAGAGGATGGTATGAACGAACAGATTTCTGCTGACATCTATGCAATAGGGCAGGAGATATGTTCAGATCAAGATGCACTTGATTGGCTTTATCATGGTGGAAAGATAAAAGAATAGAATCATTACTTTTTTATAAAAAATCAGGCTGACAGTTTTTTGCCTGCTTAGAGCTCAAAAAAAAGAGATCGCATTGCGATCTCTTTTTTTATCAACTATCAGTAGACAGTTTCTGGTTTACTGATCACTCCATGATACGAAACCCGCTGGAGGTTCAACACTTGGAGGGACATTGTTGTCGCGTGTTGCGCTATCCCAATGTTCCTGGATCAGGCCGTTTTCCACACGGAACATATCGAACCAGTTCCATTTGTAAACTTCATTGTCTCTGGCAGGATCTTCTGAATAACGCGTCATGATGTACAAGGCGATATCACCATGTGTCAGAATCAGTTCAGGCTCACTGATCCACTCATCCTGAATAGGTTGTGGGTTAGCAAAGCGGCTGAAAAACTCAATAAATCCATCACGGCCATCAGGCACGTTAGGATTATGCTGAATATAGTCAGGAGCCATCACGTCCATAGCCAGATCGACATTCTGATATTGCAGGATGTCTTTCATTTCAATATTAACCAGGTCTTCTACAGCCTGTTCAGCCGCTGTATTTGATGGCGCAACAGGGCGAGGGCCTATGCCGGGGTTAACGGGCATGACAGGTGCTCCTGGAGGTGAACTGCGGAATACGCTGTCCCAATGTTCATCGACTCGGCCATCCTGTACACGCACGACATCGAAAAAGTTGTAGTTATAAGGTTCTCCGGTTTGAGGGTCTTCAGCTTCTCTTTCCCAGACAAAAACGACATAGTCACCTTTGGCAAATTTAACTGCTGTTGGTGGAAATTCTTCTGGAATAGGACCTGGTTGAGCAAATGCACTGAAGAATTCAACAAAAGCATCTCGGCCAGTACTGATATTAGGGTTATGCTGGATATATCGTTCAGTCATGTATTGCTCAACTTGATCCAGACGACCGCCCATCAGGACAGTACGCCACCACTCTTCAACAAGGCGCAGATTTTCCTGCTCTGCAGCAGTCATTACACCGTGTTCTTCATCATCCATCTCTGCAGCGGCTGTTGCCATGGGCATATCTGCAGCCATATCAGCCATATCGTTGCTTGCCTGCTCGGGCATTGATGCTTCTTCCTGAGAGCAGCTAACTGCTATTAGGCCAGCAAGCAGGAAGAACATGGCCTGCAGAGGCTTTTTATAAATTGTCATGAAAGTTCTCCTTATAAGGAATGGTTAATTGATGTATCGCGAAATGCGCTAGTATACGCCAGTTCCTTAATTGTGCAAGAATTTGAATTGTAAGGAAAATAATCTTATTGAACTTTTGATCCTTACTTCTGGCTTTTGATATGGGTTATCATTATCGGTCAGTTGGAACGAGCAATGTTTTATTGCAAAAAGTCTTAATTACCCTTTATCAGGAGCTAGGAGAAAAAATGAAAACAAAATTAGCAGCAGCGGTATTTTCTGTCCTTTCAATATCGGCATTATCAGCAACATCAGCTACAGCTCAGGAGTTTCAGGCTGGAGAACCTTTAAGTTCAGTCAATGAAGCTGGTATCAAAATGCAGATGTCCCAGAATGTAAAAGTATTTGGCAGTTTCCATTTTACTGAAAGCTGTACTTTTGACCCGCATAAAAACCTGATTTTATCGATGAATGCCGGGGATCGTTCAGAGGGGGCCGAAGATGATGGTTTTGTCTCCTTGATTAATCCGGATGGCAGTGTGCATACCTCAAAATGGATCGGTGCCAGCAGGGATGGTCTGGATTTGAGAGATCCTATCGGCAGTGCTGTACAAAACGGTGTGCTTTATACCGTTGACTCAGGTTATTTACGTTCATTTGATATGGCAAGCGGTCAGCCACTGGATTCAGTCTTTGTGGCTGATAATGGTTTTTTAAACGGCGTTGCTGTGGCTGAAGATGGCACGGCTTATATTTCCGATACGCCTAATGGCCTGGTTTATAAGGTGACACCAAATGGCAGGTCTTCCGTTTTCGCAGAAGGTGAGCCACTGGCAACACCAAACGGTGTAGCGATGGATAATGATGGCAATATTGTTGTTGTTAATATCGCGTCCAATGCTGTTATAACCTATGACCCGGATGGTGACATTGTGCGTACAGAATACGCCGCTGAAGCGGGTAATGATGGGGTAGTTGTAACGGCTGATGGCACCAAATATGTCAGCAGCGTGCGTTTTGGCAGTGTGTCCAGAATTGAACCCGGTAAAGAAGCGGTGGTCATTGCAGTCGGTATCCCCAGTGCTGCGTCCATGTGTTATGACTCTGTTCAACATCAATTGGTCATACCTATGAACCCTAATAATGCGCTGGCTTTTATCAAGCTGTAAGTTATTTGGTCAGGTATCAAGATAAAGGGCAGGATCAGCAGATAATCTGCTGATCCTGTTTTTTTATGTGAAGCTTTATAATTATAAAAATCCTTATGAGTTTCCTAAGTCAGACTAAATTATTTTTAAAACAGTTTTGCTGTTTCGCTTCTTTTGCAGGTTTGTTTTTTTGTTTTGAAGTTCGTGCTCAGGGAAGTGATTCAGTGGAGCTGGTTTTTTCTGATGCTTTTGACAGGCGCAGTGGTGGGTCTCAGTCACTGATCACCTATGTTCATAGCCGTACCTGGAGTATTGGAGATAATTTTTATTTTCTGGATTTATCAAATCTGGGCAATTTTGAAAATGCCGGCAATACTTATTTTGAATGGGGGCCCAGACTTAGCCCAGGAAAAATGTTTAGGGATGACGCGCTAAGTTTTGGCGCCATACGTGATGTTTATCTGATTGGAGAGCTGGATTATTCACATAATAAATTTGTAGAGAAAGCGGTTTACCTGGCAGGAGTCAGCTTTGATATAGCGATACCCGGCGTTCGTTTTTTTAAACTGCATTTATTTAACAGAAACGATCCGACTATAGCGGGTCATACACAGCAAATGACCATTGCATGGAACTATCCATTTACTTTACTGGGTAAAAATTTTTCTTTTGGTGGTTTTTTCGATGTGGCTGGCAGGGAAGGCAGCAGAAGCAGCAATTATCAAACCCAACCACAGTTGTTGTGGGAATTAAATGATCGGGTGTATTTAGGTATTGAATATTTATACTGGCACAATAAAACCGGCATAGTCGGTTTTAATGAGTCTGCCATGCAGGGAGTATTTCGGGTTAATTTTTAACAGCGTTTTAACGCTGTATCAGTTCAATGATAAAACCATCCGGGTCACGAATAAAAACATTGGCGCCTTCCCCCAGTGCAACGGGTTGACCTCCAACACTAACTATTTCTGCGCCTGTCTCGGCAACGGCCTGCATAGCAGCATTCATATCATTAACGATTAACGACAGCGCAGGGGCGCCAGGATCAGGGATGTCACGATTAAAAACATTACGGTTTATGTTTTGAAATTCAAATAAGCTCCAGCTGAAATCTGAATCTGGAATAAGCACATTTGCTCCGTAGAGGGATGCGCCCTCAGTTGCAGCCAGGGCATTTGAAGTAGCGTCACTGCGCCCGTCTAAAGTAGAGATGAAATCAATACCAAAATGACGCCAGAACTCTTTGGCCTGTTCCAGATTTGAAACCGTGATAGAAAATGCTCCACCGATAACAGCAGGGGCAGGCATAGACGTGGACATGCCTGAAGGATAACGTTGTACCAGTTCTACCAGAAAACCATCAGGGTCCCGTAGAAAAATTGCACGGTTATAAGAGCCGTCAGCAGAATCCCGACGTAAAATTTCTCCACCACTGGTGACAATCTCTGCGCCCGCTTCCAGGGCTTGTTCCAGCATGGCATCAATATTATTAACAACCAGCAGTAATCTCGCAGCGCCAGCATCATGCATATTAAAGCGGCCAGGATTACGGTTAAGCCCGGTAAATTCAGTAAATTCAAGCATGAACTCAGTGCCAGGAATTTCAGCAGTTCCAATTCGAATAAGACCATTGCCGGTATTGGTTAAGTTCTGGATTGCCGGTATGCCAGAAGGTTCGGCGAACATTGCTTGTGTCGTTAAACCAAAGGCTTCTTTATAAAAAGTCATGCTGCGATCAAGATCGCTAACAGTATTAATATAGTTATTGCCACCGATGATGATCTGGGCCTGGGCTGACAGCATGCTTAGGCTAAACAATAAAGTGCTACAGAAGCAGATAATGAAAGACTTAAAAAAAGACAGTTTTTGCATGTTATTTCCTTGCGGGGATTCTCAGAGTTTGATGCTATGACTTATTGAGTCAGACAGTCTGACGGTGCCCAACTGGAATCATCGGATTCTTTGCGAAAGTTGCTGCTGGTGAGGGCAGGGCCGGCCAGAAAAACTGGATCTTCAACCAGAGAAAGAACAATTAGATATTCTTCTCCGTTATCACCAGTGACGATATCAAAAAATTCCTGCATGGTTGCCTGATCACTATAAGGCACGCCATTACGGCGCAGATAACCAGGGCGCATATCATGAGTTTCCACCTCGATAGTGCCGCTGATAGCGGGTTCATCCCGGCCTGGACGTCGTAGTTTCCAGCTGGCATTGGAAACGCCCTGCCAGGTACCGGCACCAGCGCCATCCTGCGCTTCTCCAAATTTTAATAGACGTGTTTGTCTGCCTGCATCCGTGTCAATTCTCAGCACATTATCACTTTGCCAACTAATCTGAAGCCGGGTTGGCTGGCGCATGATGCCGGCTGCCCCGTAGGCTTTGCAGGCTTCACCATTGGCCTCGTCTGCAGCGGGATCCCAGGAGTCAGCTACACCTTGTCCCAGTTCCGTCAGGAAATATCCTTCAGTATCGCCTTTTTCAGCAGTCAGCATCCGGTAACGCCAGTCTTCACTGACGATTGATACCCAGGTTCCGGTAATATCAAAAGGTGCAGCTTCGCGCGCATTATCAATGATGTCGACTGCAGGAGCGCCAAACTGAGCAGTTGCAGAATCAATACACAGACAAAGCGCTAGAGTAACAGTGGAAATTTGTATTGTTCTTTTAATCATATCTGCTTCTCTTTTTTAAAACTTTCTTCAATACAAGCAAGTTATTCAGTACAGGCTATTACAGGGTTTGGTAAAGAGCCGTGATAAAGCGCTCACTGTCACCATAACGGGGGTCATAATCCCGGCTCGGCCTGGCTTCGAGCACTTCATCCAGACTCATACCGCTATCTTTCATCTCTTTAACCCGGTCACGGATGATGGTCAGCATTTCACGCCAGTTGAGCACATCACCCAGATCACTGAGACGGCCATGACCCGGAATAACCAGGGTGCCTCCATCCTGGCCATAAACAGGAATGATTTGGTCTATGATACTTTGGGCAGCATCCAGAAAACCCTGAATCGTGCCGCCTCTCGACGCATCTATAAAGGGGTAAGCATCTGTACGATAGACATCGCCTGTTGCAATAACATCAGACTTACGGAAATAAACGATGCTGTCACCATCAGTGTGTGCGCGAGGCTGGTGCATGATGCGAACGCCTTCATCATTAAAATAAATATCTTTCTTCCCTTCGAAATAGGAACTGCTGGGCCAGCCATCAGCATCGATCCTCTCTTCAGTTGGAGAAGTGGTCAGTCGTAAAAGAACACTTTCATGCGCAATAATCGCAGCAGTTTCCCCAGTGACATCCCTGCGCATGTTGCCGCCACTTATGGTGGCACCGGATCTTGCCAGATTGACGTTGCCGCCGACATGATCCCCATGGACATGTGTGTTGATGATATACCGCAAGGTGCTATCAGATATTTCCCGCAGGGCATTTAAGATTTTCTCTGACATTTCTTCATACTGGGTATCGACAATAAGAATGCCGTCATCACCGGTTTGCACGGTGACATTGCCGCCAGCACCAACCAGCATATAGATGTTGTCTCTGACCTGCAGGGTCTTTATTTCAATATTGTCAAAATCAGGTTGAGCAAAGCCGGAGACAGGGAGCAATATGCTTACAGTGGATAGTATAATCGACGTTAATAAGCGCATTGTTTACTCCTGTCCTTCCATTTCACTGGGTAAAGGAAGTACTCGGATGACATTCCTGTATTCAGGATACATGGTTTGTGCTCCTCCCATTGTGGCCTGGTAAGGGATGTTATAGGTATCAGCAAATTCTAATAAATCCGGATTACGACCAGGAAGGTAATGCGGGATGTATCCTGGTTCATGGACAATCTCGATAACGCTTTCACAAGGATAAGTCACGATCTGGGTATCCGTTGAATATTTGTAATTACGATTACGGATAAAAGGTTCTTCCAGGTAAATTGGGTCATTTACTATCACAGTCCAGACCAGTAAGTCTTCATGACGTATGAAGTATTCAGTGACCGTGGCTTGATCACTGCGGGCTACACCATTTCTGCGTAACCAGCCTTCTTTGAGATGTGTTGTTGTAACTTTGAGGGTATGCCCGACCCATTCGCCGGTAGAAAAACCCATTGCTGTATGGGCTGCATATACTGGTGGGTGTTCACGTCCATCCATCCAGATAACCCGGTGGGTTTGCCAGACATAATGTTGAAGATGGATAGCAATTAGCTCAAATGTCCTGGGATCGCGTTCTTCCCAAATTCTGATGTTGTTAAAGCTTTGGGCATAATCCGAGGGATGGACACGACATTGATATTCAGGCAATCCCAGTAATGAAGCGCTCCAGCTTTGGGCTCTGAGCCGATCAGCATCATTCAACGGCAAACCACCATAATCTCCAAGTGCAGGACCGGGGATGCGGTCAGCGCGGTCTTCAGTATAATCAGCTAACCAATTCCCGCCCAGATTGGTTTGCGCTGAAGTTGTCGCAGTAGCAAAGACTAAACAGAAAAACAGGCCTTGTAGATAGCGTTGATACTTATGCATGAGTTAGCCTCAAATCAACTTAATTTTTATTTTTGAGCAAAGCTAGGTTAAGGAATAAGCAATGTCAATGTTGCTGATCAATACTTTGGATTCTGGTGTCCTATAGATGATAAACCTAGCTTTCTTTTTGAATTGGATTGATCAAGGTTCCGATCTCTCCAATTGAAACCTCAACCGTGTCTCCAGGTTTCATCCATAAAGGTGGTTTACGCGCACCACCAACACCACCAGGTGTGCCGGTAACAATCAGATCGCCGGGCTGTAAAAATGTAAAGGTGGAAATGTAATTAACCAGGAAAGGAATAGGAAAGATCAAATCGGAAATGGGTTGATCCTGCACAATTTCGTCGTTGAGTCGCGTTTGAACATGTTGTTTTTCGATGTCAGGTATTTCATCCGGTGTCACCATGTAGGGTCCGAAACCACCTGTAGCCGGGAAATTTTTACCAGGGGTGTACTGAGTCGCATGTCTCTGCCAGTCACGCACGGATCCATCATTAAAACAACTATAACCGGCAATATAGTTAAAGGCATCCTGTTCAGGAATTGCGCGTCCTGCTTTACTAATAATTAATGCGAGTTCACCTTCATAATCAAACTTCTCTGATATCGCCGGTCGCAGCATAGGCTCACCATGGGCAACCAGGGTGTCGGCGAAACGGGTAAAAACAACAGGGTATTTGGCATCTTTGCCAAGGCCGGTTTCATTTACGTGTGTTACATAATTAAGACCGATACAAAAAATTTTTCCAGGATTAGGAATAGGAGGAAGTAAGGTAATTTCATCCAGACTGTATATCCGGCCTTCGTCTAGCTGATCCAGTTTGTTTTCAGTCAAAGTCTTTTTTAAGTTAGTAAAAGATTTATGCTCAGCCAGCAGTTCTATCACTTTGTTATTGCCGGATTCTTCTGCCAATTTTCCAATTGTGGCCTGGCCGTCGGGCCTGATAAAACTTAAATATTTCAAAATTAGACTTCCTTTATGATTAATATCTAACGTGTGTATATAGTCACAGAAATGCTATTCTGCATATGCCTTGGGTGTCAATAAGGGGTTCTGACACCTATTTGAAAACTTTATGATTTGAATCATGCTTGAGTTATGTTGTTGTGATTATCATTTAAACGAAACAAAACATAAACTAATCATTAAACAGGGGAATAGCTGAAAATAAAGCGGAGAAAGCATATAGATTTACAAACAGTTAAAAAAATTTACTGGATAAACAGGTAGAGATAACTTCCCGGGTAGATAGAACTCACAAGCATATTTCAGTGAACAGGTCACTGAAATGGAAAATGAAGAAATCATTCACGCACTAGATGAAAAGGGCCGTGCAGAATTGCAGAAAATTCGACATGCCTTAACTTTAAACATATTCATACTCTCCGAATTCTCTAAGAGTATTCTGATCAAAAGTTTTTGTTATTGAAACAGTGCTGCTTGATGTTTGTCAAAGGGCAGGCTTAGAAAACACGGAATTAGTGCTCTCACCATGTTTGTTTAGTGTGAGTGATCGTGGCTGAGCTCTTTCTTAAGGAAGTCGCTTTCCGCAACTTTTATGTCCTTGTGCACCTTGCTTCTATCTGCACGTTCTTGAGTTTCTGAGCGACGCTGGCTTTTTGTCGTGCGTATGCCGGGGGCATTAAATAGCTTTTCCAGATCGGAACTTTGACAGGCCACACAATCCGGGTTCTCGTTTATCTTAACGATTTTCTCAAATTGGTGGCCACAGCTGCGGCATTTGTATTCGTAAATTGGCATGGCTAAATAATACTATAAAAAATCAAATTTGGCCCAGTACAAATTTGGGCCAGTAATTGTGGCAGAATTAATCGGCCTGTTGGTATTTTTTAATTTGCAGGCCTGCAGCTTTGAGATTGAGAAGTGCGAGCTGCTTGTCTTCTTTGTTTAGAAAAGCCCCAAGTTCTATGCTTTGTTTACCATCACTGACATTGATTTTGACAGGCGAGAATTTCTGCTTGGGCTCTGTCAATGCAAGATAAACATTGTTAAGGGGGAGACGCCAGCTGCGTTTAGGAAAATGCCTGCCAAACTGGATTAAAACACTGTCATTGGAAAAAGTAATAACCTGCTTATGATAAGTGGCCAGGCACACACGGTAAAACAGAAAGGCTACCAGTCCTGCTTCGATACCGGAAAAAGGCAAGATCATCCAGGCACCGGCAAAGGCCCAAAAAGTGCCAATTGCAAGCATTACCCCACAGATAATAAAAATAAAGAGACGTGTCTCCCCCCAGCTTGCGCTGCGGTTAGGCAGGAGGGTAATCACTGTTGTTTGTGCTAATTGATCGCAATGAACCATAGTCTGCTAATAGTACCAAATTTGCGACATAAAAAATGGCTGACAAATACAATCTGTCAGCCATTTTGTGGGTTCATTTAGCGCTATAAACTAATCTATAGCAAAACAATAAAACAGACCTGCACCACCACTTGGAATAAGCTCTTCCTGGCTGCAGCCACGTGTGTTATGCGTGGAATTCCAGGAATTGTCCATAAAGCCATGACGATCATGGTGACCAACTCTGGCGCTACCGCCACTATTGTTGGTCCAGTTTGAACAGGTCTGGTCGTCACCGGCCGGGTATGCGCGTCCATCAGGGGTTGAGCCAGTTAGAATATCATGCTCACTGGGGCCCAGGCCGAATTCTCTGGCCATGATGCCATTAACAAAGTCACCCTTTTCAGTGCGTGCATGAAAAGGATGCAGACCATTGCCAAGGCGTGCCTGTTCCAGCGTGTCACCATGCAGATGATCCTGATCACGTGCAATCAAGTTACCAGCGGCGCCATACCAGGGGCCGTCACCAATTCGGTCACGGGCATTGACAGCATTTGGACCCTGGGTGCTCAAATAGGCTCGCCAGGTGGAATCACCTCGACCCACATCAGCTGCCAGAGCCTGGCAATGGGCATCGGCACCGGCAAGCCCGCCAAGGTTGCCGCCATCACCTGAGCCAACACTGGTAATAAAAAAAGACATTTCTGGTTGTTCATTATCTTGTGAAAAGCTGGCAGTTGAAGCCAGTAAGCAGGTGAGTGCTGTTAGCATAATTCGGGGTTTATTCATTGTTATTCTCCGGGCTTTGTCGATAAGGGTTAATGTAGCTGACGAATCCTAGCATGATGCTTAAAATCTTCAACTGCTGTCTCACAGAGCCTTGAGATTAAGCAATTAACGGTCACTGTTTGTGGTAATATCCGGCTTTCATCATAAATTCTGGAGTGAAAATAATGCGAAAGATTCAGGAAAGTATTCAGAAAAGTATCATGGTGCTGTTGTTGATTTTTGTTGCAGTCAATGTAAATGCTGCTGATAGCAACTCAGAACAGGATTGCAGTAGTACAGGCGGCATCAATTTTATCTGTGATATTGGTATACCCGAGGATATGGTTATTATTCCCGGCACTGACTGGGTAGTTACCGGTTCTTTTTCTACAGAAAATCCAGTTGGCCTGTATCTTGTTAATGCGGTAAGCAAGGACGTGACAGAGCTGTACTCTCCACGAGTTGGTAGAAACATTTTAAACCGTACTTTATACGGAGCCTGTCCGGGCGCACCGGATTTGACTAACTTTGAGACTCACGGCCTGGGGATACAGACCTATCCCAGCAGTAATGGTATTTATAGCTTATATGCGACAGGCCATGGCGAGCGTGAGGCAGTAGAAGTTTTCGAAATCGATGCCAATTATCAAGTGCCACGCATAACCTGGGTGGGTTGTGTATTAATGCCTGATGGCCTCGATGCCAATGACGTCAGTGCCATGAGTGATGGGACGATCCTGGCTACCGTTTTAATGCATCCCGGTTTCAGTTTTGAGGAATTGCTATCAGGTGTCCCCACGGGGGCGGTCTATAAATGGACCCCTGGTTCTGCCGGTTTCGTCAAATTGGAAGGATCAGAATTACCTGGTAACAATGGCATCCAGGTTTCAGAGGATGGGAGTGAAATTTTTGTTGCTGCATCAGGCTTAAGTGCCATCATTACATTAGCCAACAGCAATCCGACACGGGTATTAAGGCGCACCAGAACTTTGGGCTTTGCTCCGGATAATGTTGTTTACGACAGCAATGGCTATTTGTTGACCGCAGGCATGCGTGATGATGAACCAGTGTGTGCCGGAACCGGGCTTCCACCGGTCAGCAATTGCCCGCGCGGTACTGTGGCTGTCGCTATTCATCCTGAAACCATGCAAGATCATATTATTATGGATACAGTTGCCACACCTGCATTCAGTGGGGCTACCATGGCGATTATCCCTGGTGGTAAAGAAGTATGGGTGGGTTCATTCAAGTCTTCACGCATTGCTTATCAATTGCTGAACAGAATGGAATAAATAAAAAACCGGCTGATGATGAAGTCGGTATTAAATACTACTGAAAAACGATATAAATTTTTTTAACAAAAGGAAATAACATGGCTGAAATAACATTAAGAGGTAACCCAATTCAAACTAACGGTGAACTGCCAGAGGCAGGATCGAAAGCGCCGGAATTTACTTTGCTGAAAACTGATTTGTCCGAATTAAGCAGCAATGATTTAAAAGGTAAGCGCGTCATATTGAATATTTTTCCAAGTATTGATACGCCAGTGTGTCAGAGTTCGGCGCGTGAATTTAATGCCAAAGCCAGTAGCCTGGATAACACGGCTGTGGTTTGTGCATCAATGGATCTGCCTTTTGCGATGGGGCGGTTTTGTGGTGCAGAAGGTTTGGAAAATGTTGTACCGGCTTCTGCATTCCGTTCAGATTTTGCTGCTGACTACGGAGTCAAACAAACGGATGGACCATTGCAGGGTTTAACGGCACGTGCTGTTGTCGTTATTGATGAAGAAGGCACTGTACTTTACTCTCAACTTGTCGGCGAAATTGCAGATGAGCCGGATTATGACGCAGCAATTGCCAGCTTAAACTAAAAAAAAGGCAGAGTATTATGTTGCAAGAGAGCTATCCTTTTTATTTGGCAAACAAGCCGGAACAACCTAATACCGATTTAAACGTTTATGACAAATACACAGGTGAAGTCGCTACCAAGGTGGCCATGGCATCCCCTGAGCATATCGACCAGGCAATTGCTGCTGCTGTTAAATCCCAACCCGCACTGAATGCCATGCCGGCTTATGAACGTCAGGCTATCCTGCATCATTGCGTTCAACGTTTTACCAAACGTAGTGAAGAGCTGGCAGAGGCCTTATGCATTGAAGCCGGTAAGCCGATTAAGGATTCACGCGGTGAAGTGACGCGCTTGATTGATACCTTTCGTTTAGCTTCAGAGAGGTCTGTACGATTTAACGGGGAAGTGCAAAATCTGGAAATCTCTGCACGTGCCAAGGGTTATCGAGGCATGTTTCAGCGTGTACCTATTGGGCCTTGTTCCTTTATTTCGCCATTTAATTTTCCATTGAATCTGGCTGCCCATAAAGTTGCGCCAGCTTTGGCTGTGGGTTGTTCATTTGTGCTGAAACCAGCAAGTTTAACGCCCATTGGTGCCTTGATTATTGGTGAAGTGCTGGCTGAAACAGATTTACCGGAAGGTGCTTTTTCCATTTTGCCTTGCCGTCGTGATGGCGCCGAGCTGTTTACCACGGATGAGCGACTGAAATTGTTAAGCTTCACCGGTTCGCCAGCTGTTGGCTGGGATTTGAAGAAGAAATCCGGCAAGAAAAAAGTCGTACTGGAACTGGGCGGTAATGCGGCCTGTGTCGTCAATAATGACTGGGATCTTGATGATGCCGTTGAACGTATCGTGTTCGGCGCTTTTTACCAAAGTGGTCAAAGTTGTATTGGTGTACAGCGCATTATTGTACACACTGATGTTTATGATGAATTCAAAGCCAAACTGGTCACCAGAACCAAAGCACTCATCATGGGTGATCCCAAAAATGAGGATACCTTTATTGGGCCCATGATTTCGGAAGGTGAAGCAGAGCGTCTGCAGAACTGGATAGACGAAGCGGCAGCAGCCGGTGCCGACATTCTTTGTGGCGGGCAGCGTGAAGGCACTATGTTGCCGGCAACCCTGCTGGAAAACGTACCAAAGGATTTATCGATCTGCACCGAAGAAGCTTTTGGTCCGGTTGCTGTGATAACCAAATTCAGTGATTTTGATGATGCGCTGAAGATGGTGGATGACAGTCAGTTCGGTTTACAAGCCGGAATTTTCACCAGGGATATTTATAAGGCACACAAAGCCTGGGACACCCTTGAAGTGGGTGGGGTAGTAATTGGTGATGTGCCTTCCTACCGCGTTGACAATATGCCCTATGGTGGCGTGAAAGAAAGCGGTCTGGGGCGTGAAGGTATCCGCTTTGCCATGGAAGATATGTCTGAGATTCGTAATATGGTCATTAGAACACCAGCCACTTAGATCAGATTAAAGACCAGACTGAATGGTGTTGTCTGAATCCCAGGTGAACGAACTCATGTAGTGATGACTGATTCTGGCCAGGTGCCAGCTCATTCAGCCTCTCCAGTTCTGCAATTTAATCTGCGACTTACATTCTGTGCGCTGTGTGATTATGGCTCGAGATCCTAGCATGGCAATTTCCACAAGCCTACATGTGCGGAGTAAATTCCAAATTTTCTTGAATACACTAGTGAGAACTATTAGTATCTCCCTTTCAAAATTATGGGTGACTCTGATCAAAATCCCGCATATTTATAATAATCCTGGAACCGACATCGCAGACTAAAGCTTTTGGTATCCTGGAGTTGAGCGCCGAAAACAGGCGAAATTGAAATCGAGGTAGTTATTTATTATGGAAACACTTGTTTGGAACACTGAAATGCTGGTTTCCGGGATTATTCTGGCTGTAACGTTTATAGCAATTTTTACAGAAGGCGTACATGGCATTCACAGGGTAAAAGTAGCCATGGCAGGTGCTGCTGTGATGATGATTGCAGGCCAGATCTTCGGTTTTTATGGGCCTGAGGAAGCCGTAGAAGCGATTGACTGGAATGTGGTGTTTCTTTTAGGGGGGATGATGACCATCGTCGCCATCATGATCCCGACAGGTGGCTTCCAGCAATTGGCCTATGCCATTGCCGACTTCAGTAAAGGGCGATTGTTTTTATTGCTGGCCATGATGGGAACACTGGTTACTGTACTTTCCTTATTGTTGGACAATGTCACGACCGTGGTTATTTTCGGACCACTGATTATTTTAATCTGCCAGTCTTTGCGCGTCAGTGCCATTCCATTCCTGCTGGCAGCGGCGCTGTTATCTGATACTGGTGGTGTGGCTACCCTGGTGGGTGATCCACCCAATCTGATGATCGGTTCTGCAGCGGATATTGATTTTGTCACCTTTGCTGAGCACATGTTCCCAATGGTATTCCTGGCCTGGATAGCCATTCTTTTTTTCCTGCGCTTGCTGTTTAAAAAGGAGCTGTCAGTAAAACCCGCAGAGCTTGATCTAACTGACAGGGAGCCATTGTCCGACCCCAAGACCTGGTATGGCGCTTTAGCCGTTTTGGGCGTTATGGTCATTGGCTTTATTTTGCATAATTCCCTGCATTGGGAGCCCTGGTTTGTTACAGCCTTGGGTTTAACCTTGTTGGTATTCATCAGTAAGGATATTGATCTGGAAGAAAGCTTTGCCGAGATTGAGCTGGCCTTGCTGATGTTCTTTATTTCCCTGTTCATTATTGTGGGCGGCGTGGAGCATAGTGAATTCCTGATGTTTATCGGCCAGTTTGTGATTCCTTTTGTGGAGAATTACGGGCTGCTGACAACCTGCATTATTTTGCTGTGGGTGTCTGCTGCATTCTCGGCAGCGATTGATAACATTCCTTTCACAGCGGCCATGATCCCTATTATTCTGGGCATGGAAGCGCAGGGCATTAATGTTTCACCTCTGTGGTGGGCATTGGCAGCCGGTGTGGGTATGGGTGGTAACGGTACTCATCTGGGTTCAACCGCTAACGTATTCATCGTCACCATATCCGAGAAAATGGCGAAAGATCAGGGTGATCCCAGTCTGGCTATTACTCCGGGACTCTGGTTCAGGAAAGGTCTGCCGGTTATGTTAATCACTCTGGTGATCTGTACATTTATCATGACTGCGTTCTTCAGTTTCTTTGAGAACTCAGGGGTATAGCACTATTTAAGTTGATAGATTTTTAAATTATCTAAAATATAATGTTCACTAACTGGGCAGCAATTTAATTATTGCTGCCCAGTTTCATTTTAGGCAGGCTATTTTTTAAAATGGGCTTCTTCTCAGAAGCAGTGAACAGGAAAAATAATCCCCTAGCTATTCGGATCAGCCTTTATTCAGGTTAAACTTGAAGTTAAAAATCAGCCAGCTGAATTTGTTCTATGCTGAAAATTAATTCTTTAACAGACTCCGGTCTGGTACGCTCAAAAAATGAAGATTTCTGTCTCTTTAGTCGTGAGTACCACCTCATCATTGTTGCAGATGGCGTTGGTGGCTATGACTATGGCGAAGTGGCCAGTCGTCTGGCAGCAGAAAGTGCTTATGCCTTACTGGAAAACGAATTCGATGAAAACAACCAGCTGGATGTTGAAGATCCCGTCAAACTGTTAAATAAAGCAGTTGTTTTTGCCAATCAAAAAGTCATCGAAATGAAAGTGCAAAAGCCTTCCCATCAACAGATGGGGACTACCCTGACCTGTGTCTATGTGGATGATGATTTCGTTTATTTTTCTTATGTGGGTGATTCGCGTCTTTATCATGTTTCCATAGCGGATAAAAAAATTACCCAGCTGACAACTGACCATACACTTTCGCAAAATAAGTTGAATCAGGATCTGGTCCCTAATTTACATGCACGGTCGAATCACGTATTGACGCGTATGGTAGGAGCGGGCAACAGTCTTAACCCGGGCTTTGGTAAATCCCCATTACAACCGGGAGATATTGTACTTACCTGCACAGATGGTTTGTCTGATCTGGTCTCAGATGAAAATATTTTGCAGGCCATATTGAATAATGCAAATGATATGAATGCTTGTCTGCAGTATTTACTAGAACAGGTTAACAATGAAGGTGCCAGAGATAACATCACGATGGTAATGGCAGGGCTAAATTAGTTTACGACCAGTCTTCCTGCAATAGCCGTATTAGTTCATTCGCAGTTTGTATACGGTCTTCCGGCTTTTTCTTTAAGCATGCCATGGTCGCTTTTTCCAGTAAGGGAGGAATGTAAAGCGAGGTGGTCTCAGAAGGCAGGGGCGGTTCCTGATTTTTGATACTGTCAATTATCTGATCCATGGTGTCTCCATCTGAAGGTGTTTTGCCTGTCAGAATTTCGTAAAGAATTGTACCGAGACTATATATATCAGTGCGGCCATCTATGTCAGGCGCTTTGTCAATTTGCTCTGGCGACATATGGATAATTGTTCCCTGTAACTTGCCTCTTCTGGTGATACTCAGGTCATCTGAATAGGTATCGTCTTTGTCAGCAGGAAGCACAGCATCGGAACCATCAGTTTTCCAGACTTTTGCCAAGCCCCAGTCCATTAAGACAACCTCGCCAAATGGCCCTACGAGAATATTTTCCGGTTTGATATCCCTGTGCACGACACCGTGGGCATGAGCGTATTCGAGCGCATGTGCAACCTGGATAATAACATCCACTAGCTGGCTTAAATCATAACGTTCGCGGTAATCAAGAATCTCCCGGAGGGTATAACCATGCACCAGCTTCATGGTGAAGTAGTAGTGTCCTTTATTGTCGCGACCCAGCTCATAAGTCGGGACAGTATTAGGATGTTGCAGCATTGCGCTGACCCGGGCTTCTCTTAAAAAGCGCTGTTGTTCAATCGGGTCATCGGCAAATTCAGGCAGCAGGGATTTGTAACAAATTACGCGGGACAGATGTAAATCCTTGCACGCTTGTATCAGGCACTTACCCCCCTTAGCTATGGTTTTAAAGTAAGCGTAGCGCGTATTGATATTGATTTTTTCAGGCAAAGCTTTATCCGTATCTTCCAGATAAACCGATGCATATTCTTGTTTTTGTTCAGGGAATTTCATGCGGATAGTTTGACAGATTTAAGTTAGTGACCCAAGCGATTCCAGACATAAACAGGCATAAAAAAGGGCCTGCATGCAGACCCTTTTTGCTTAGCAGCTGATTTGATAAATCAGTGTCTAGCCAGCTTCTTTTGTGGTTTTCACAATAGCTGCAGCCACTTTATAGGGGTCTGCATTGGAAGCTGGTCGACGATCTTCCAGACGGCCAATCCAACCATCTTCCATTGTGCTCACTGGAATACGGATAGAGGCGCCTCGGTCAGAAACCCCGTAGCTGAATTGCTCAATGGATTGAGTTTCATGCTTACCAGTCAGGCGGTGATGGTTATCGGCACCGTAAACGGATATATGACGCTCAATGTTTTTACCAAATTCTTCACAGATTTTAGTAAAGGTCTCTTCTTTGCCTGATGTTCTCATTTCTTCATTGGAGAAGTTGGCATGCATGCCGGAGCCGTTCCAGTCAGTGTCACCCAGTGGTTTAGGATGCCAGTTGATAGACAAGCCATATTTCTCACCAGTTCTTTCCAGCAGATAACGTGACAACCAGATTTCATCTCCAGCGCGCTTGGCGCCTTTAGCAAAGATCTGATATTCCCACTGACCTGCTGCTACTTCAGCGTTAATACCTTCAACGTTAAGACCGGCTTCCAGACAGATATCCAGATGTTCATCGACCATGTTGCGGCAATAGGCATTTTTAGCACCGACGGAACAATAATAAGGGCCTTGTGGAGGAGGGTAACCGCCTGGAGGGAATCCAGGTGGCAGGTTTGTTTCAGGATCCCACAAGAAGTATTCCTGCTCGAAACCAAACCAGAAATCGGTGTCATCATCACCTTCATCAATGGTGGCGCGGCCATTGGACTCATGTGGCGTGCCATCAGCATTTAATACTTCACACATAACCAGATAGCCATTCGCTTTATCCGGATCAGGGATGATCATGACAGGCTTCAAAATACAATCTGAAGCACCACCCGGGGCCTGTTCAGTTGAGCTGCCATCAAATACCCAGTTTGGGCATTCTTCAAGAGTGCCGCCAAAATCTGATCTGACCATTGTTTTACTACGCAGGCTTTGCGTAGGCTTGTAGCCATCCAGCCAGATATATTCCAACTTGCTTTTCATGATGAGATGTACTCCTTAGTTTTCTAGTTTGGTTTGCTAATAAGTTTGCAGATTGTTTACTGCAAAAAGCGTTCCCGTTTTGTCGAAGCTGTCTATTTATTTTTCTCAGCGTCTGGCGGGGCGTTAGAAGGGCAGAGTATATAGCATAAATCTGCATATGCCAGTATGCGATAGTCCCGTGACAGAGATTTAGATAGAGATCAGGGATAAATAGCGCACTACAAAAGTGCATTATGCATTATTGTGGTGCGCACTATTTAAGCTTTATTTCATTCTTAGTACCAGAATATCGTCATTCTGAGTTGGGTCAGTAGCAGCGCGTATTTCAGCTACCTGCTCTGCATCAACGGCAGATGCCGAATTGCCCCAGGAAGACCGGATATAAGTCAGGACATCGGCTATCTGCTGATCATTTAATAATTGCCTGAAGTAAGGCATGTCTGTTGTAACAGGGCCTTCGGAAGAAACCAGTCGCAATGAGCCATTTAGCGTCATGTTGATTAAGGAACTGGGGTCGGGATCAAGCACGCCGGGATTACCCGCCAGTGGCGGCTGGTAAGGGTAGTAACCATTACCACTGGTGACATGACAGTTGGAGCAATATTCGTAATAAGTCTGGGCGCCCCGAGTGGAAAAATCCAGGCTTAACAAACGCTGTGTTTCACTATTATCGTAGATATATTCCCCTTCCTCTTCAGTGGTGGGCAAATCGCTTAGGTACACAGACATGGCATTGATATCGGCAGCACTCATATAGCGCGTGCTGTTATTAACGACTTCAACCATGGTGCCGATAGCGGTACCAAAACGGTTGCGTCCGGTCAGTAAAAACTCTTCATAATCTTCAACTTCCCAGCGCCCGCGGCCAGTGAGATTGTTGCCATGCAAAGATGACGCTGACCAGAAATCAAGTGGTGCACCTGCCAGAAAATCATCATCACTACTATCCAGACCTTTTTCCTGCAGCATCAGGCCGCGAGGAGTATGGCAGGCTCCGCAATGACCCAGACCTTCGACCAGGTATGCGCCCCGATTCCAGGCATCAGTCTGATTATTAGCAGTCTGGTATGGTTCGTCATCATGAGCCAGCAGGTTCCAAATCCCCATGGCCCAACGAACGTTTTTCCAGCCCGGGATTTCTGCGGGAATATTTTCCTGGGTTACCGGTTCAACTTCATTCATTAGGAAATCATATAAGGCGCGCATATCCTGTTCAGACATTTTTGCGTAAGAGGTGTAGGGCATAGCCGGATACATACGGTGTCCGTCTCTGGTTTTGCCCAGGCGCATAGCCCGGTCAAAGTCTGCGAAGCTGTAATTGCCGATACCTGTGGCAGGGTCAGGTGTAATATTAGTTGTATAGATATTACCAAGCAGTGGCACATTCATTTCCAGCCCTCCTGCCAACGGAGCGCCATCTTCCACTGTATGGCAGGCGACACAATTGCCGAGGCGTGCAACATATTCACCATGAGACAAGCCGGCGGCTCGCGCCTGTGTTGCACTATCTGTTGCATAAGTGGATTCTGTTTTCACTGTATCAAAACCGCAGGCAGTCAGTAGTCCCACTACATTAAATATGAAAAGCAATTTGATATATCGCATGTTCCCCCACATAACTTATTTTTATTGGTGTTCTTAATAACCCTTGTGTTTTAAAAAATTCATGGGAAAGGTACCATTTCCAGCAATAAAATCACATAACCCTGATCTTTTTTGTAGCAGGAAAAATGTCCGAATAAATTACTTCAAAGCGATCATCGAAGCGTTCGCTGGTGTAGAGGCGACAATTTTTCCTTGTCTTGGCGTCTTGCGTTCGGTTTTACTGATTTGATCCCTCCGGCATAGTCTGTTGTTTTGGTTCAGCTTTATTGATTTAGCGAGGCAGGCTGTATGTCCTTCGATCTGCTTGGAATTATATGCAAGAGTGTTGTGTGTTAATGAAAATACTGATTTTCAAAAATCTGTTCCCTGTTAGTTTTTTTAGCTTGGTTTTAATGCTGCCAGTTACTGTATTGGCAGGGAAGGTTAGTCATTGCCGATTATTTTGAGACGCCTCAAGCCTTTTTTGCCAGTGCATCAATAGGCATCAATAATACTGGTGGCATTCAGACAAGCCCGATGCGACCGCAAGGCTATTTAAGGATTCCCGAGGATGAACAGTTTGTATTTTGGGTAGAGTTGGAAAGTGGTGGTTTCCTTGTGCGTCAGATAATTCCTGTTTCTATCGGTTCAAATAGCTATGACAAACAGATGGAAGGAGATAAATGTACACCGATAGGGATTTATCACTTCACGAGTTTTTTGAATGATAACCAGTTAATGGATTATTATGGCTTGGGAGCTATTCGATAATTATCCCAACGCGATTGATTTGCTGAATGGTAGAACAGGCTCGGGGATCTGGCTACATGGCCTGCCGAAAAATGTTGCAGAACGCCCTCTGCTGGATAGTGATGGTTGTGTCGTGATTGATAACGACAGCCTGTTACAGATGGCGCGTTATATCCAAACCGGCAGAACGCCAATCATTCTTTCCCAGTCTGATTTGCAATGGGTGCCTTTGAATCAGGAAGATACTCGCACCGAATCTTTATCACATGCGCTGGAGTCCTGGCGCCGGGCCTGGGAATCCAGAGACCACAGACGCTATGTTTCCTGGTATGCAGATGATTTTAATGATCTTGTGCGTGATCGGTCACAATGGTCAGACTACAAACGCCGGGTTAACGGTTCCAAATCGTTTATTAATCTTGAATTTTCTGACATTAGTTTTATCAGTGATCCATGCGACCCTGAAATTGTCATAGTGAGGTATTACCAAAATTATCAGAGCAGTAATTACAATTGGCGTGGCTGGAAGCATCAACTCTGGCGTCACTGTAAATTATCTATCTTAAAAAAAAGACCCATAAAAAAAGCAGCCCTTGGGCTGCTCTTTTTATGAAGATGAGTTAAACAAGCTTAGCCTTGTGTGCGTTCAAATTCCTGCATGAACTCTGCCAGCTTTTCACAACCAGCCAGGGGCATAGCATTGTAAATTGAGGCTCTGACACCGCCGACATTGCGATGTCCTTTAAGTGCATATAAGCCTATCTCATTCGCCTGTTTCAAAAATGCAGCTGTGGAGTCTTCGTCAGGCAAAGTAAAGGTCACATTCATAATGGAGCGGTGATCAGAATGCGCAGTCCCAGTGAAATAATCACTGCTATCAATCACGTCATATAGTAAGGCTGCTTTTTGCTCGTTAATATTTTCAAGAGCCGTGATGCCACCTTGATCTTTGAGCCACTCTAAGACCAGCCCCATGGTGTAGATCGCAAAGGTGTTATTAGTATTAGCCAAAGAATGAAATTTTTCATAAGTTGAATAGTTCATTAATGATGGAGTTATTTCCATAGCATGTCCGATCAGATCTTCTCTCACAATTACCAAAGCCATTCCTGAGGGTCCAAGATTTTTTTGCAATCCAGCAAAAATAATTCCAACCTCAGAGAAATCAATAACTCGAGAAAAAATCTCTGACGTCATATCTATTACTAATGGCACATCTCCAGTATCTGGCAAGTTTTGATAGCGTGTACCATAAATAGTATTGTTGCTAGTTATATAAGCATAAGAAGCATCTTGAGGTATCAAGTCTGCTGACAATGCAGGTACTCGATCAAAATTAGTATCTGAGCTGTCTCCAATGATAATTGTCTCGCCGTAACGTTGGGCTTCCTTCTCTGCAAGCTTTGTCCAATGACCACCAACTGAATAAACAGCTTTATTTGCAGGTTTAAGGTTTAAGAGATTTAATGGTACAGCGGAAAACTGCATCTGAGCACCACCATGGGTATAAAGAATTTTATAATTTTCCGGAAGGTTAGCTAATTCCCTGATCAACTGATCGCATTTGTTGATAACAGTTTCAAACTCTTTCGAGCGATGGCTGATTTCTATCAGCGATACGCCCATGCCCTGAAAATCAAGAAACTCTTCCTGGATTTGTTGCATAACCGGCACTGGTAACATTGCGGGTCCGGCACCAAAATTATATACCTGCTTAGTCATTTATTTTTCCAATTTGATTAAAGGTTAATTTTTCGTTAGACAATCCAAGCTTTCGTCACGTGCTCTATTTTCTGAATATCAGCAATAGTTGCATCGTCCGGTCGGCTTTCTATATCGATCAGGTTGTAAGCTATGTCGCCATGACTTTTATTCAGCAATTCGACGACATTAATATTTTTATCAGCAAGCACTGAGGTGATTTTGCCCAGCATGCCCGGAACATTTTCATTGACGATGGCCAGGCGAACGCTGCCGTTTCTTTCCATGGCGATCTGGGGAAAGTTAACAGAGTTTTTAATGTTGCCATTTTCCAGAAAATCACGGATCTGATCGACAGCCATAACAGCACAGTTATCTTCAGCTTCTTCTGTGCTGGCACCAATATGCGGCATCAGAATTGCTTTTTCATGGTTTAGTAATTCAGCTGTGGGGAAATCGCAAACATATTTACCGAGTTGACCATTATCCAGCCCTTGCATAAGCGCTTTAGTGTTGACGATGGCATCACGGGAAAAATTGAGTAAGACACAGCCAGGTTTAAAATAATTGATGGCTTTTTCATCGATCAGATTGCGGGTGCTGTCCAGCATAGGCAAATGCAAGCTCACAAAATCTGATTTGGCCAGCAGGGCTGTCATGTTTTCCTGCTTTTCAACCTGATTGGCTAGACGCCAGGCTGCGTCGACGGAAATAGCCGGATCATAACCCAGGACTTTCATCCCCAGATCAATTGCCGCATTAGCCACCATGGCCCCGATTGCGCCAAGGCCTACGACGCCTAAGGTTTTTCCGGCGAGTTCAGAGCCTTTGAAATTTTTCTTCCCGGCTTCGACTTGTGGTCCCAGTTCACTTAAATCTTCCTGCTCAGATAAAGAGCTGACCCAGTTGATCCCCTGGACAATACCACGTGAGGCAAGCAACATGCCGCAAATGACCAGTTCCTTTACGGCATTGGCATTGGCACCGGGAGTATTGAAAACCACGATACCCTGTTTGGTGTAATCATCAACAGGGACGTTATTAACACCCGCGCCAGCGCGGCCAACAGCCTTCAGGTTAGGCGTGACATTATCCATGGACAGCTTGAAGCTGCGCAGGACAATCGCATCAGGATTCTCAGTTTCAGAAGAAACTTCGTAATCAGAACTTGGAAAACGTGATAAACCCTTATCAGAAATTTGATTAAATGTCTGAATCTTATACATCTTTTGGATATTCCTATTGCTGCTAAATCTGGTCGAAAGCTGGTCCAGAATCTGGATTGATTTTTGAGGTGCTGTTCCCTCAAAAAAGAGCCGCATTTATACAGGGAAATCGGTAAAATTTCCAGTCAATGCCTGCGTTTTTTCAATAAGTTTAACAAATATCAAGAGCATTAATGCTGATGGCACATAAACAAGTCTGGAGTGTTTATTTAATAAAAACAGCCTGTGGGAAAATCTATACCGGCATCAGTACGGATATTGAGCGGCGTTTTCAGGAACATCAGAGTGGCGGTCGACTTGCCGCGAAATTCTTAAGAGGGAAAGGGCCGCTTAGTCTTGTCTATTCTGCCAAAATTGGAGATCGTTCCCAGGCTTCCCGGCTTGAATACCGGATTAAGCAATTACCGGCAGTCGAAAAAGCAAAAATTATCAGTGGAGAATTGTTAATTGCTGAGCTGTGAGCTGGCCAGATTGTTAGGTAGATAGTTCCTCAGTTTGCTGCATTTATCAGGTATAATCCCGCCCTTTATGGTTATGGAAATAAAAAAATGTCTGAAATTAAAAGCCTGATGCAGAAGCTTGGCGAGAATGCCCGGGTTGCCTCAAGGACAATGGCCGCTGCGTCAACTGAAGCAAAGAATCAGGCTTTACTGTATACGGCAGAAGCTATTGAGGCAAAGCGTGAAAGCCTTGTCAGTGCTAATGCAAAGGATTTGGCTGCAGGCAAAGCCAAAGGTTTATCAGTTGCCATGCTGGACCGATTGGAGTTTACCCCTGCGCGTATCGATAACATGATTGAAGGTTTACAGCAGGTAGCAGCGCTGGTCGATCCGGTAGGCGAAATAAGCGAGCTGCGTTATATGCCCAGTGGTATTCAGGTTGGCCGTATGCGTGTGCCAATCGGGGTGATTGGCATCATTTATGAGTCTCGGCCTAATGTCACAGCCGAGGCTGCCAGTTTATGCCTGAAATCCGGCAATGCCACGATTTTGCGTGGCGGTTCGGAGGCGATCCATTCCAATCAGGCGATAGCTGAATGCATCAGCCATGGACTGGAAAAAGCTGACTTGCCTGCGACAGCGGTTCAGGTTGTTGCAACAACTGACCGTGAAGCCGTGGGTCATATGATTACCATGCCGGAGTATATTGACGTCATTGTCCCGCGTGGGGGTAAAGGCTTGATAGAACGGGTGAGCCAGGATGCCAGAGTGCCTGTCATCAAACATCTTGATGGTATTTGTCATGTCTATATTGATGATGGTGCTGATATGACCAAGGCAGTCAATATTGCCCTGAACGCTAAAACCAATCGTTACGGTGTCTGTAATGCGATGGAGACTTTGCTGGTTGCTGAATCAGTCGCCAAAGAGTTTCTGCCACAGATCATGCAGGTTTACGACGAAAAAGAGGTTGAACTGCGAGGATGTGAAGAGACTCTGGAAATTCTGCCGGGTATTGCAGCGGCCACAGCTGAAGATTGGGTCACCGAATATCTGGCACCGATACTGGCTATCAAAGTTGTCTCGGGTCTGGATGAAGCAATCACTCACATCAATACCTACGGGTCACAGCATACTGACACCATTGTGACTGAAGATTATGCCCGAGGTATGCGTTTTCTACGGGAAGTGGATTCCAGTTCGGTCATGATCAATGCATCGACGCGTTTTGCCGATGGGTTTGAATACGGACTGGGTGCCGAAATTGGCATCTCAACAGACAAGATTCATGCAAGAGGACCTGTAGGACTGGAGGGGCTGACATCCCAGAAATATATAGTCCTGGGTGATGGACATATCCGCAATTAAAAATATAGGTGTTTTAGGCGGGACTTTTGATCCGGTTCATTTCGGTCACTTGCGAACCGCGCTGGCAGCACAACAGGATTTTTCGCTGGATGAAGTTCGCCTGATTCCCTGTCATCATCCCGTACATAAAGAAGAACCTGAAGTTGCTGCCCAGCACCGCATTAGCATGTTGCACAGGGCTACCAAAGCGGAAAAAAGTCTGGTGGTTGATGTGCGTGAATGTATGCGGCCAGGCCCTTCTTACATGATTGAGACACTGGAGTCTTTGCGTACGGAATATCCTGATGACAGATTATTTTTGCTATTGGGTGCCGATGCCTTTAATAAACTTGAATGCTGGAAAGACTGGCAAAAGCTGTTTGAACTTGCGCATATCATTGTGATTACCCGGCCAGGTTGGGAAATAAATCCATCAGCGTCGGTCAGAGAGTTTTGTGAACATCGGACAGCTGCCAGTTTTTCCGAGATGTGCAAGAATCAGGCTGGCAATGTGCTGCCTTACAGTTTTATTCCGTTAATGATTGCATCAAGTGAAATCAGAAAATTACTGAAGGAAAATAAATCTGTACGCTATTTAATTCCCAATGCGGTCATTAAATATATCAAAAAACATAAACTTTATAGTTGAGGTCAACATTGAAGGTAGAAGAACTGAAAACTTTGGCAATTAACAGCCTGGATGATTTAAAGGGGCAGGATATTGTTTGCCTGGATGTCAGAGAGTTGACCTCGGTTTGTGACTATATGATTGTTGTTACAGGCACCTCGAATCGTCACATAAAAGCACTGACAGATGAATTGATCAAAAAAGTAAAACAAAGTGGCGGTGTTGTTTATGGTACTGAAGGACAAAATCAGGCAGAGTGGGTGTTAGTTGATCTGGGTGATGTTGTGGTGCATGCCATGCTGGCAGCTACCCGTGAGCTTTATGATCTTGAAGCGCTTTGGAGTATTACGGCGGAACGTGCAGAAAATGAACAGTAATGAAAATCCGTTTAATTGCAGTTGGTACTAAAATGCCAGCCTGGGTCGAGTCAGGCATTCTGGAATATCAAAAACGTCTACCTGCCGATTTCAGTCTATCCGTCATCGAAATTCCTCTCGCTAAACGCTCTAAAAATTCATCCACTGCTTCTGCAATGGAAAAAGAAACCAGGGCGCTCGTTGCAGCCTGTGACAAGTATGACTTTGTGGTGGCACTGGATGTTAAGGGACAGACTCTAAGTACGGAAAAGCTGGCTGAAAAAATTAATAAAATAAAAGATAGTGGGCGTGATATCGCTTTACTTATTGGCGGGCCAGATGGTTTTGCCAATGAGCATCTTGAAGCTGTGGATGCCCGCTGGTCTTTGTCCGCACTAACGCTGCCACACCCACTGGTACGTGTTGTATTGGTTGAACAGATTTACCGAGTCTGGTCTGTTTTAAACAATCATCCCTACCATCGATCTTAACTTACAAAAGGCTGAAAAATTCCTGTAAGCGAAGTCCATTGGCGCCGAGGTCACCCCGACCAACCCTGGAAAGCGATCGCGCATCAACGCGGGTTTGATTACCTTCAGCCTGTATGCGGATAACCACGTCATCCTTAAAGCGAAACCAGAAGGTTGATGCTACCGCTTCTATGCGACCTTCTTCCGGTACGGCAGCTGTAATTTCAAGCCCCATATTTTCAAGTGCAGCGAGGGCACGGTCGAAAACTTCCTGTGGACTGGCGTTAATGATTTGGGGGACCAGATCGGGGAAGGCTTCACGTTGCTGCTGTTTATGTTCCTCCACAGTAAACCCTTCCACAATGCCATATTCCATGGGGTTAGGGGCATTCGCTCGGAGGGGCGCATTCGCCACATACATCGGCGGGTTATCCAAATCAGTGGAAATATCGTGGATGACCGGATAAACCAGACGCGCCTGAACCGTGGCGGGAATATACCAGGCAAGGAAAGCGGAGATGGTGCCGATAGCAGCAAAAGTACAGAGTCTGCTTGTGTTTTTTGCTTTTGAACGTATTGCCAAGATGGCTACTGCAACTAGGCCAAGGCCACACAAAAGGGCTATCCAGTGGGTAAAAGGGTCAAGTCCGATTAATATTTGAAAGCCAGTACCAAACTCCCAGATATTCAGCCATGTTCCCGCCGGTGCCGCCAGAATTACCAGACCAACAAGCAGGCCAAGAACCAAAATGGCAATGGCTATCCAGTCCAGGTAAGTTTTTGAAGATGTACTGTCATTCATCGCTGCTACCCCTTTCGGTTTTAGTAAGTAGATTTGAGCCTATAGTAGTGTAAAGCAGGTCTGGTAACCAGTAAACCAGCTTTTGGTCTGCTTTGTTGGCTAGTGGTGAGAAGCTAGTGGAAGGGCAGGATATAATCACCCTGAAACCATATCAGTCTATCTGGCTAAGTAATAATGCTTTTTAGCTGAGCCTCAAAAAAAGTTGGCAAAACTTTATAAAAATACTGAAAATAGTGTCGGCAAGCGAGAGTTGATGTCTATCAAGCTCTATCCTGAAATTGCTTTTATCCATACGGTAAAGCAATTACATTGCAAGCATGGTTGGAATCTCCAGGAAGATAAAATGAAACATTCATATCTGGTTCTAAAAAATATTCTTGTCAACACAGTCTTGGTGTTTATCTGTGCGGGTTCTTTATCCGCTTGGGCACAGAATGACCTGGAGGGTCTTTTGTTAAATGCCTCGCCGGAAACCATTCAGGCTAATCCGGATCTTTTGTCATATATGCTTGGGCTGGCCGAGCCTGCTATTGCTGAAAATTGCGCCAGTTGTCACGGTGCTGATCTTGCTGGCGGCCCTGGTGTGCCCAATCTGGTCGATTATGAATGGCTCTGGGGTATTAATGGGCTGGAAATGACAGGAGTCGAATCAGTCATGGAGATTATGCAGACTATTCTTTACGGTGTGCGAAATACGGATTGTGCTGAGGAAATCAAACTGTTTGGCGGTTGTCCTGATACCCGTTATTCGGAAATGCCGGCCTATGGACAGTTGGGCTTTGATGAGGCCAGTCTCAATAACATGGTGGACTACGTGCTCGCACTTAGTGGCGAAGATGTAAATCCTTTTGCCGTTGAGGCAGCTTCAGCCCAGTGGCCGCTTTGTGTCGAATGTCATGGTGTTGATGGTACAGGTTACAAGCCTTTTGGTGGCCCTGATTTAACCGATGATATCTGGCTTTATGGTTCCACGGGTCAGGAAATTTTTGATGTATTAAATAATGGCCGCATGGGTGTTTGTCCCGCCTGGTCTGAAACGCTGGATGCGGCAACGATTAAAGCTGTAGCTACCTATATTTACTATAAAGCCAATGGTTTTATGTAACTTGCAAAAGCATTGATTAATGCCCCTTAAAATCTCGCACTTATAAGTCTTTCTTGCTATGATGCGCCGCTTTTCTTGCATAAGTGGCTATTCAGACAGGCATGAAAGCATTCTATGAAAACTTCAAACTGGGAATACTCGGCGGCGGGCAATTAGGCCGCATGTTAATTCAGTGCTGCCCGAATTTTGATATTCATACCAGTGTACTTGACCCTTCTTCCGAGGCTCCCTGCCATGGCATTGCCCATACGTTTCAGCAGGGTTCGTTTAATGACTACGAGACGGTTTATAACTTTGGCAAGCAAGTCGATTTATTAACCATTGAAATTGAAAATATCAATGTTGATGCCTTATATCAGCTTGAAAAAGAAGGCCTGCCAGTCTATCCGCAACCTCGTGTGATTGAAATAATTCAGGATAAACGTAAACAGAAACAGTTTTATCTGGAGCAGGGCATCCCCACTGCAGATTTTGTCTTGGTGGATGGTCTGGATGATATCCGCCAGCATGAAAACTTTTTGCCTGCATTCAACAAACTGGGGCAGGGTGGTTATGATGGCGGCGGCGTTGCCAGACTCACCAGCCTGGATGATCTGGAGAAGGCCTTTGATGCCCCGGGATTGTTGGAAAAAGCTGTTGATCTTGATCGTGAAATTTCGATTATTGCTGCCCGCAACAAACATGGGGATATTGCAGTCTATCCAATCGTTGAGTGTGTATTTCACCCGGAGCATCATCTGGTTGATTATTTGATAGCGCCGACTACGCTGGCTAATTCCTTACAGGACAGGGCTATTGAAATCGCCAGCGAGCTGGTAAAAAAACTGGAGATTGTCGGTATTCTGGCGGTAGAGATGTTTATCAGCAAAGACGGTGAAGTGCTGGTGAATGAAGTGGCTCCCCGTCCGCATAACAGTGGTCACCAGACCATTAATGCCAATGTGACCTCACAGTACGAACAATTATTACGAGCCATCCTGGATTTGCCTTTGGGTTCCACTGCGATCAATAAACCGTCCGCCATGGTGAATTTGTTGGGCGAGGAAGGCTATACTGGTCCGGTACATTATCAGGGCTTAAATAAGGTGCTGGTGATTCCTGGTGTGCATTTGTTTTTATATGGCAAAGCTGAAACACGCCCGCACCGAAAAATGGGGCACATCACAATAGTTGATGAAGATAGAGAAAGCTTGATTTCAAAAATCCATCAGGTCAAGCAGAGTATAAAAATTATCAGTCAGGAATAGAGGGTTCACTAAATGAGTAAACCAAAAGTCGGCATTATTATGGGAAGCAGTTCTGATTTGCAGGTGATGCAGCAGGCAGCAGATATATTGCAGGACTTTTCTGTTGCTTGTGAAGTTTCGGTTGTTTCCGCACACAGGACACCTGAAGCAATGATGGAGTATGCAGCCAGTGCCAGAGATAGGGGGCTGTCGGTCATTATTGCCGGTGCCGGTGGTGCTGCACATCTGCCGGGTATGGTGGCTTCGGTGACTACCTTGCCGGTAATCGGAGTGCCGATAAAATCTTCCAATTCCATTGATGGTTGGGATTCCGTGCTATCCATTCTGCAAATGCCTGCGGGTATTCCCGTAGCAACGGTTGCACTCGATGGTGCCAAAAATGCGGGCATTCTGGCAGCTGAGATTATTGGCGCTTTTTATGCTGACGTCGCTGACAAGCTGGCAGCTTATAAACAGACCCTAAAAGCAAAAGTACAGAAAATGAACGATGAGTTATAAATAACTGACTCGTTGTTGTTAGCTTTAAGTAAGAATCAACTTTTACTCTGTCGCCTTTAACATTATAATTTCCAACCGTTCCTGCCCAGCAGAATTCTTTTAATTAATTAACGGATATCAAGATGTTTCAGTCTATCGAACGGCGCCCCCCTGACCCAATTCTGGGCCTTTCAACTGCCTATAAAAAAGACAGCAACCCAAACAAAATTGACCTGGGTGTTGGCGTCTATAAAGACGAAAAGGGTAACACACCTGTAGTTTCTGCCATTAAAAAAGCTGAGCAAAAACTGTGGGAAACGGAAGATTCCAAATCCTACATCGCCCAGGCCGGACCGGAAGGCTTTAACCGTCATATGCTGGAGATGGTGTTAGGCAGTGGTAGTTCAGCATTAAGTGAACAGCGAGCCTGCAGTATCCTGGCGCCGGGAGGCTCTGGTGCCTTGCGACTGGCAGCTGAATTTATTGCAGCCAATTTCAAAGATACCCGGACCTGGGTTAGCACACCAACCTGGGCAAACCACGTGCCTTTGTTAAGTTCAGCAGGTTTGAATCTGGCTGAGTATCCTTATTACAACTATGACAGGCATGAAATTGATATTGACCGCATGATGGATACGCTGAAACAGGCAACTGTCGGTGATCTTGTTTTGGTTCACGGTTGTTGCCATAACCCATGCGGTGGAGATCTTAGCCATGAGCAATGGCAGGCTTTTGCTGAAGCAGCTGAAAAACAGGGCTTCACACCCTTTGTTGATTTAGCTTATCAGGGGTTGGGTAATGGGCTGGAAGAAGATGCTTCCGGCCTTCGTCTGCTGGTTGAAAAGCTGCCAGAGGTCATCATTGCTTCCTCCTGTTCCAAAAACTTTGGTTTATATCGAGAAAGAACCGGCGCTGTTATTTTGGTTGGTGAAACTTCCGAGCAGGTCAGTGCTTCGGCTTCGCAGGTCGTGTCTACAGCAAGGCAGATTTATTCCATGCCACCTTCACACGGCGCGGCAATGGTTGAGATCGTATTGTCTGACCCGGAGTTAAAAGCTGAATGGCTGGCAGAATTGACAGAGATGCGTGAGCGCATCAATGGCCTGCGTGGTCAGTTAGTGGCAAAACTAAAAGCTGCGGGTGTTGATCAGGATTTCTCTTTTATTGAAAGAGAGAAAGGCATGTTCTCGTTCCTGGGCTTAAGTCCTGAGCAGGTACAGACGCTGATCGATGATTACAGTATCTACATGGTTAAATCCAGCCGTATCAATGTTGCAGGTATCAGTAACAGCAATATTGATTATCTGGCGCAGTCCATTGCCAGCGTGCTCTAAAATTTGAAACCGGGTGTCAGAGTAAATCAAAAAATTACTCTGACACCCGGACTCAACTCTTTAGAACCAAGTATCAGAAAGAATAACTCGCATTCATCCCGAAAGTTCTGGGGGCACCTGACTGCCTGTAGATTTCATTCTGCCAGCCGTTGCGGGCGTCGGCGGCAAAATACAAGCCATGCACGGCGTACTTTTCATCAGTCAGGTTTCTTGCCCATAAAGTGAGGTCAACTTTGCCAAGCTGATAATTCAGGCTTGTGTGCATCTGGGTATAACCATCCAGTTGACCGTTGTGATAATACCCATAATAGCTTTTATCTCTGCCTTCGATTTCTATTTTTAATTTAAGTGCGGGTGTCAGTAAATACACGCCGCTCAAACTATATTGCCAATTCGGTGCTTTGGCCTGATCACGCCCACTGCGAGCAATAAAACTATTGCTGTCGAGGTCGAAGACTCCAAGCTGGTCGACTTCTGTTTCCAGTAAGCCCAGGCTTAGCGAAAGCTCAAGATTATGATTAGCCTGATAATTACTCTCCAGTTCTAAGCCATAATTACTGGCGTCACTGGTGCTATCCAGATAGCCAATCCACAAGCCAGCGCTGGCATCCCACATCCAGCTTTCCAGTTGTGCCTGGTTACGGTTGGTATGAAAAAGTGTGGTCCGCAGACTTAAGGAGTCATCGAGAAAGTAACGTTTTAGTCCAAGCTCCTTGTTCAGCAGGGTTTCAGTGTCAAAACGTAATTTATCAGCGGTGAATGTTTGAAAGGGTGCAGACATCCAAATGGCGTTGGCACTGGCGGAGGTGTTTACGCCGCCGGGTTTTTCTGACTGGGTGAGGCTGGCATAAATCAAAGTATCATTAATCAGGTATTCGAGGCTGAGTTCTGCGCCCAGAAGATTTTCAGTATTTTCTGAAATAAACAGATTGGTATCAGAATAATCATCTGTATAGCGTTCATAGCGTAACCCACCGACCAGCGTCAGGCTTTGACCGAGTGAGAACTGATACTGACCGTATAAAGCATAGCGTTGTGCCGAATAGTCAGAGTCCGAAGTAAAGTCACCAAAAAACAGGCTTTGGTACTGATAAGCCAGATGCTCATCAGAAGCTTTCGCATAGATGCCGGCAACCAGTGTTTCATCAAGCGAAGTGAACCTGAGATCAAGCACTTTTTGCCTGGAATCACGAATAAAACCTTCGGTGGCCTGATCAAAGTCAAAGGCAGTACAGGCAGGTTCTGTATTACAGAATGTCGAATTCACCCAATCGGCATCATAACTGTAATCATTTTTATTATCGGTGATGCTGAGAATCAGCGTTATTTCGTGGGCTTTATTTATCGACCAGTTTGCATTCAGGGATGAAGCAAAAAGTTCATTGCCGTCCTGTCCTGGCTGATCAGACCAGGTATCTCTAATGCCATCAAGAGACCAGCCGTCGTAGCCATTCTCGCTATTAAAGTGGAGCAGATTAAAGCTAATGTTGAAATTATTATCAGCCTGCCAGTCCAGCATGGTGCGCAGGTTTCTTTCCTGATAAGCATTGCTGTCGTCCACATTCAGAAAGTGGTTTTTAATGAAGCCATCTGCCTGGTTCTGCTGCAGACTGATTCGACCCAGAAGGTTGTCGGCTAACGGTCCGCTGGCCGAAACCCCCAGGTTTTGCTGGTTATAGTTGCCTAGTCCTGTTGTCAGTGATGCCGTGAATTCTTCACTGGGGCGAAAGCTTTTTAAATTAATCAAACCGGCATGACCAGAGCTGCCAAAGCGGGTGCCTTGTGGGCCTCTTAAAACTTCGATTTGCTCAATACCGAAAAGGGACGCTGCCGCTGCGTTTGATCCCAGTTCAATGTTATCCAGATTGATGCCTACCGAAGGGTAGTATTTAGGATCCTGAAACTGTTCAAGATCGCCAATACCTCTAAGTTGTATAAAGCGGCTGCGAGATCCGGCCGATGACCAGCTCAGATTTGGAATTGATGAAAAGGCTTCTTCAAGATGCTGGGCACCACGCATTTGTATTGCATCGACAGAAATTGCACTGACGCTGTTAGCGCTCTGCATGAGTGGTGTATTAAAGAAGTCAGCACTGATGATAACTTCTTCTATAACAGAGTCAGACTCTTGTGCAACGCTGGTAATACTGCTGAGAAAAAAAGAAAAACCTAGCAGGCTGTTTAAAAAGTATTTCACGTGTTCTCCGTAAAAATACCAACGGAGAAAGAAGGAAAAGTTGCAGAGATTAGATATCGATGTGTAGAGAGGCAACTTTTTTACCCTATTCCTACGCCAGTATTAACTGGTTCAGGTTCAAAGGGTTCATTTCTTCTTTTAACACAAAAGCAGAAACATCTCAGGCTATAGCCACCCCTCAGGATGCTTTGTACTTTAGTGCAGCGCCTGGTTTTTTACAAGAGTTATAACTTTAAAAAAATTTTGTAAACAATAAGACATTGTTTAATAGAGCAAGTATGGCTTCGACCTTGATATCAATATGACTGCATTTTAATTAAAAAATGTTTCCTATAAAGTTGCGAGATCAAATGATCAATAAAGATAATTATCTGGAAACATTATGCCAACCAACACTCAAGCATTTGTAGATTTTCTAATAACAGAGCTAAATCTGGATGAAGCACAGCAGCCTGAATTAGGCAATTGGGGGCGTATGGGGTCTACACTGGGTGCCTTGAGCCTGAAGCTTAATCTCATGGATATGGAGAAAATAAACAGCCTGCTTGAGGTGCAGGAGCAAACCGGCGGATTATTCGGAGATGTTGCTATTGAACTTGATTATCTTAATGGTGAGCAGGTTGAAAAATTATTAAGTATTCAAAAATGGAGCCGTCGGGCCGAAGTCCTGCATCGTTTATTGCTGGCTGGCACAATTGATGAAGAAAAATACCGGGAATTAGCGGCGAAAGTGTATATGGTCTGAGGCTCTCAGCTTATATGGTTGCTGCCTGTACCTGTTTGAACCTTTGCATATTACTCCCGCTTACTGCTGTATAAGCTATGTTGTGTTCTTTCAGTTTGGCCTGATATAAACGAAACAGCTCTTCTCTGTTTTTTGGGCTCTCTCTTAGGGGATCAGGTTCCCAGGGAATCTGCCAGTCACAAAGAATATAATGACGCGAACTTTCTTGCAGTGCCTGTTTGAACTGTTCCAGTATCCAGGTGTCACAATTACCGAATTTCACTTGACTCCAGACAATAAGAACCAGCAGGTCAGTATCGCAAATGAGTTGTTCCGGTTGTTGCAGGAGGGCTTCTTTTTCCTTGCTCACGTGTTGCTTTGCAATAGCAAGGATATCAGATTGTTGATAAACAAAATCCGGATTACTGGTCTTGTCATCTAGATAAATTCGTGCCTGCTCAGATAGCAGGGGTACTGACCAGTAATTGGCCAGTGTGGACGCCAGAGTCGTCTTGCCTGACGACTCCGGTCCGGTGAGCACATGAATTCGGGTCATAACAGATTAAAGTGGCTGACCTTCAGTGTCCAACTCGACAATGTTATATCCGAGGTCTACCAGCGAGTCCTCAATCAGCATTTTGTCACCAACAACGACGAGTACCATTTCTTCAACCGGCAGATGTTCTTGAGCCAAAGCGTTAACTCTTTCAACAGTCAGGTTGTTAATAATCTGTTGTTGTCTGCTGACGAAATCCCTGTCCAGATCATATTCAATAATCTGTCTCAGTAAACGGGATTTTTGTCCGGGTGTTTCATAATCAAGGGCTTCACTCTGGCCAATCGCATTTTTGGTAAAAGCGAGTTCTTCCGGAGTAATGCCCTGATCCCTGAACTGCGTAATTTCAGTCATGAACTGCACAATGGAATCTGCAGTTGAATCGGCTCGGACACTGGCAGAGGCTGTGAATGGTCCAGGATATTGGGTTGCCGCAAAGCTACTACGGGCTCCATAGGTATAACCCTTGTCTTCGCGTAAATTCAGATTGATACGGCTACTGAATGCCCCACCTAGTGGATAATTCATCAAATAGCGTTCGAAATATTCACCGGTAGCGTCATAGGTCAGGTCACTCATGTAGCCGATTCTGATTTCAGATTGGGGTGCCTGCGGCTTATCAATAAGATACAAGGTGTTTTCAGTGATGACAGGGCTGGCAGGAAGTGCAGGTAATTCAACATTCTGATTCGCTACCTTGGTCAGGAAATCCAGTTTGGGCATGATTTCATCCTGTGTAATGTCACCGATAACAACGACATCAATCACCTGTGAAACCAGACTTTGACGACTGAAAATCTGCATATCTTCAAGCGTGATATTTTCCAGCGTTTCTATTTCGCCCACAGCAGGTATGGCAAAAGGATGGTCTTCTCCATAAATCAACTGCCGATACACATTCGAAGCTATGGAGCTCGGCTGTTCCTTGTCAGCTTCGATACTTTCAATGGATTGCTGGCGTAAGCGGGTCAGGTCATCTTCGGTAAAAACTGACCTGAATAAGCGTTCTTCAAGCAAGGCCAGTGTGGCATCCAGATTGCGAGTCAGGCTGCGCATATTGATAATTGTTGACTCCGCGCCAGCGCTAACAGTGATATTGCTGCCCAGTTTATCCAGTTCGATTTCAAATGCTTCGGCACTGTAATTTTCAGTGCCTTCATTCATCATGTCAGCCGTAAGACTTGCCAGGCCGTATTTTTCAGCAGGCTCCAGTAAATGCCCGCCATCAAAACTCATGCGTATGTTAACGGTTGGAATTTCAGTATTCAGAGCGCCAATAATATCGATACCATTATCCAGCGTGGTCTCCCAGTATTCCGGCATGATGACCAGAGGGCTGGGTCCAGCTTCAGGTTTTATTGAACGATCAAAGGAAGAAACGACCACGCGTTCTTCCAGATTATCGTTGGCACTTTCCAGGCGACTCAGGCGTTCAGGAATCATGAAGTTATCAGCTTGTGCCTGTCCTTCAGGATCATCACCGGGAACAATACTTTGAATAACGGCGGCTTTATCTTTTATGTAAGTGTTGTAGACACGCAGAATATCTTCTTTGGTTAAGTTCTGAATCGCTTCCAGCTCTTCAGGGATGATGTTGGGGTTATCATAAAAGGTCTGATAGTAGGCCAGTTGTGAAACTTTACCGCTGACGCTGGCCAGGCTATTGATGAGACCAGCTTCCTGTTGGGCTTTGTAAATCTGTAAATCTTCATCAGAAATGGAATCTTCATTAAAATTTTCCAGTACGGCGCGCATTTCATCTTCAAACTGGCTCAAGGGTGTGCCGGGAAACGGCATCACATAAAAAGTCAATGAACCTGCCAGCTCCATGGTGTTGTTGAAACCGGTTGCCGCAATGGCTTTATTGGTGAGCACAAATTCTTTGTAGAAAACTGATTTGCGCCCACCGGTAATCACTTCATTTAAGGCTTCCAATGCGACTTTATCCGGATGGCTCAGTGGAACAGTAGGGTAGGTGAAAAGCAAAGCCGGAAAGCGTATGTTTTCATCAACATAGGAAACATAGCGATCTTCATTCAGGCTGATTAATTCCCGGGAGTCAGCTTGCACTTCAGGGCCTGATGGAATTTCACCAAAATATTTGTTGACCAGATTCAAGGCTGCGATTTCATCAATATTACCGCCAATGGTCAGTGTGGCGTTGTTGGGGCCGTACCAGCGTAAGAAGAAATTCTTCAGATCGTCCAAAGTAGCGGCATCCAGATCTTCCGGGTAGCCGATAGTAGGCCAGGAATAGGGGTGTTCCGGGGGGTATAGTGCTGCTGAATTGATTTCGTTAAAGCGGCCGTAGGGGCTGTTATCGACATTTTGACCGCGTTCGTTTTTTACCGTGTCACGTTGGTTTTCAAATTTTTCTTCGGTGACGGCATCCAGCAGAAAGCCCATGCGATCAGACTCAAGCCATAACGTGGTTTCCAGTTGATTGCTTGGCACAGTTTCGAAGTAATTGGTTCTATCAAGGTTGGTTGTGCCATTCATGGTGCCGCCGGACTCAGTCACAATGCGGAAGTGCTCATCATCCCCCACATGCTCGGAACCCTGAAACATCATGTGTTCAAAGAAATGCGCAAAACCGGAGCGACGAGGCTCTTCACGGGCGGAACCAACATGGTAAGTCACATCAACTCTGACAATAGGGTCTGAGTGGTCTTCGTGGATGACAACAGTCAGGCCATTTTCCAGCTGGAATTTACTGTAAGGTATCAGCAGTTCATCATTGTCGGCTGTCACACGCTCCAGCAGCGTGATGCCTGCAGGCAGGGAATTGCCGCCACTATTGGCATCTACGACAATAGGTGCGTCATTTTCAGGAGAACCAGATTCGCCACAAGCGAACAACAAACAGCAAATGCTTATTAGAGTTAATGCCTTTGCTGGAAATTTATGGATAGTAAACATGCTGTACCTTTTTACTTTTAAAGAAGGGTATCCGCGAAATTAAAGCACAAGATGTCGAGAGTCGCTAGCCATGAGGGCTGGAATCCGCTAGCTTTAGTATCTGCAAGCTGGGAGATAAATATGTTCAATGAGTTAATGCAGAAGCTATCAGAAGTCCTGGCAGTTAATCCTTTTACTGAGCTTTTAAGCCGGTCTTTTTATAGTTTCCCCACTGTTGAGGTCATACATGTTGTGACCTACGGGACTTTTTTTGGCGGCATGATGATGCTGGATTTTCGCCTGTTGGGTATTGGGCGTTTTATTTCCAGTCAGCAAACCATGAGGCACATACTGAATATAGCCTTGATTGCTTTTGCTCTGGCGGTTACCAGCGGTATTGTTTTTTTCTTTGTAACGCCCTGGGAATATCCGGTAAATCCAATTTTTCAATACAAAATGCTGCTCATAATACTGGCTGGCCTGAACGCACTCTGGATGCATAAATACCTGCTGGCTGATATTCAGCAATGGGATATGGATGTATTGCCGCCACTTAAAGTCAGAATTTCAGCTTTCATTTCGATCTGTCTCTGGGTTGGTGTGGTTGCCTGCGGTCGCCTGATCGCCTACAGCTCAAGCTATGGCCTGAATTACCCTGCGCTGAATTTTTAATATTAGCGGTAAGACTGGTATTTCTTGACCGAAAACGTTAATAAATTGGCGATCAGCGCAAAAATAAAGACAATCGTATCGATAAAAATTTTGAGGCATAGCCATACTACAAATTGTATTTTTCCTGGCCAGCCCAAATTTAAAAAACCCTCGCCGCTGTCCAGATAGCCTCTGAGAAGCCGGTTTCTCCTGAGCCAGCGGTCAAGGGAGGGTGAATGCCTGGCTGCAATCATGGCGGCAATGGCGAGAAATAATAGCCCAGGGATGATAGGCAATATCAGGCCAACAACGCCGACAGCAAGGCAAATCAAAACAAATATAATGGCCAAGAGCTTGGCCAATAAACTATTTAGCCTGGATGACTTATATTGATTTTCAGGAATATGGTATTGCATGCTAAGTCCTAGTACTGGTATTTGTGGCAAGGACTGTAATCATCACGATAACTATAGCGATGGGCTTCGTGATTTATTTCCTTACAGTTGAACGTCGTTTATTACTTGAAAGCAAAACTGCGCAGGAAGAAAAATTAATGCAGGCGCGATTGAAACATATAGAACGTGACGATGATGGTTTTA
>Ga0181560_10000112_pt1 | contig 64515 bp, 34 predicted proteins | sample 011ome_20_FD_133751 | JGI IMG/M metagenome (GOLD analysis project Ga0181560, IMG submission 133751) | Coastal salt marsh microbial communities from the Groves Creek Marsh, Skidaway Island, Georgia - 011509CT metaG (megahit assembly) | ecosystem: Environmental > Aquatic > Marine > Intertidal... | reverse complement strand
TGAGGGCGTGATGTTCCTCTTCACGGACAGCCAAATCACGGATGAAAAGTTTCTCGTCTTCATCAACGATTTGCTCTCCTCCGGTGAAATCCCCGACCTATTCCCTGTCGAAGACGTTGACGAGATCGTTAACTCCATGCGCGGAGAGGTCAAAGCTGCGGGCCTTCCGGACAGCCGCGAGTCGTGCTGGGATTTCTTCATCAACAAGGTGAGGGAGAACCTTCACATGGTGTTCACGTGCTCCCCCGTCGGCGAGCAATTCCGCGTCCGCGCACAACGGTTCTTGGCGATGATCAACTCCACGGTCATCGACTGGTTCCAGCCGTGGCCGGAACAAGCGCTTCTCGGCGTGTCCAATCGCTTCCTCGGCGACGTCCAGCTCGGCGACGCGGCCGCTACCAAGGGCATCATCGAGTTCATGCCGTATTCCTTCGGCCTCGTCGCGAAGGTGTCGGAAACTTTCCTCGACCAAGAGCGCAGGCACGTGTACACCACGCCGAAGACGTTCCTCGAGCTCATCAAGCTCTACAAGACTCTTCTCGCGTCGAAGCGCGGAGAAACCGAGACGAACATCGACCGCCTCTCGAACGGTCTTACCAAGCTCATGAGGACGCAGAAGGACGTCGACATACTCGTCGAGCAAGCGAAGGTGAAAGCTGTCGAAGTCGAAGAAAAAGTTGCTTCTGCGGAGGTCTTCGCCGCCCAAGTCGCGGTCGAGAAAGAAAAGGCCGGCATCGAAAACGACGCGGCGCAGATCGAAGCGGAGAAGTGTAGCGTCATCGCCACGGAAGTTTCCGCGAAGCAGGTGTCCGTGCAGGCTGATCTCGACGCTGCGGAGCCGCTCGTCGACGCGGCGCTCGCGGCGCTCGACACGCTCAACAAGAAGGATCTCGGCGAGGCGAAATCGCTGAAGAAACCTCCCGCTGGCGTCGATGACATCACCGCGGTCATCATCATCCTCCTGCAGAACAACCCCAAGGATAAGTCGTGGGGCGCGGCGACGAAGATGATGTCCAACGTTGATAGATTTATGGAGACCCTGAAGGGATTCAAACAGGAAATCGACGACGGCAACGTTCCTAAAAAGAACGTCGACGCGTGCCGCCCGTACCTCGAGCTCGAGCACTTCAACAGAGACACGATCTACAACAAGTCTCGAGCCGCCGCGGGTCTTTGCGAGTTCGCCATCAACATCATCAAGTACTTTGACGTCATCACGATGATCGAGCCCAAGCGCAACGAGCTCGCGGAGGCGAACGCGCAGCTCGAGGAAGCGAACACCAAACTCGCCGCTGTCCAGGCCAAGGTCGCGGAGCTAAACGCGCTCGTGGCCGATCTCGAGCGTCAGTTCGACGAAGCCGAGGCTGAAAAGAACGGCGCCATCGACGAGAAGGAGAGGCTCGACATCAAGCTCGGTCTCGCGAACCGCCTCGTCAACGCCCTTGCTGCGAGCGGAGAGCAGTGGAAAAATACCGTCGCTCAACTCAAGATCGACAACGAGCTTCTGGCGGGAGACTGCCTTTACGCTGCCGCGTTCGTCACGTACGCGGGTCCTTTCACGGCGAAGTTCCGTACCAAGCTTGTCGATTCGTTTTCGAAGAAAATCGTGGACAGCAATATTCCCATGACCGAGGGTATCGACGTGCTTCGCGTGCTCGTGGACGCCGCGACGACAGCTGGCTGGGTCGGTGAAGGTCTTCCCTCGGACCGCACGTCGACCGAGAACGGCACGATCACTTGCAACACGGAACGTTGGCCACTCATGTGCGACCCTCAGCTGCAAGGTATCGGCTGGATCAAAGAGCGTGAGTCCAAGAACTCCCTGGTCGTCGTTCGCATGGGCGCTCCCAAAACGGCGACGCAGATGGAACGCGCGATCGAGGCGGGCCACTCCGTGCTCATCGAAAACATGGGCGAGACCATCGACGCCGTGCTCATGCCCACTGTGACCCGCGCGACGTACAAGAAGGGTCGATCCCTTTACGTTAAAATGGGCGATAAAGACGTCGAATATCACCCCGAGTTCAAGCTGTTCCTGCACACGAAGATGTCCAACCCGCACTATCCTCCCGAGATTCAAGCGGAGACGACGCTCATCAACTTCACCGTGACTCAGGACGGCCTCGAAGACCAGCTGCTCGCGCTCGTCGTCAACAAAGAACGACCCGATCTCGAAGAGACGAAGACTGCGCTCATCATGCAGAACAACGACTTCACGATCAAGCTCAAGGAACTCGAAGATACGTTGCTCTTCAAGCTCGCGAACGCGGAGGGCGACCTCACGGAGGACGTCGAGCTCATCGAGTCGCTCGAAGAGTCGAAACGAGTCGCGGATGAAATCGTGCTCAAAGTTGAAGAATCCCAAGAGACAGAAGAGCGGATCAACATCTCGCGAGAGAAGTACCGCGTGTGCGCCGCGCGCGGAGCCCTGCTCTTCTTCATGCTCAACTCTTTGAACAAGGTGCACGCATTCTACGCCTTTTCACTCAATGCGTTTGTCACGGTGTTCAGCCGCGGAATTGACATCGCGCCTGGTGGACGGAAAAGGAAGGTCAAGATCAGTTTTAGGACAGTCGCTAAACGCGTGATGGGTAAGTTCGATTGGAACATGGATCTACTCGCGACGCTGATTCCTTCGAAGAAGAAGTCGGCAGCAGACGGCAGAGGCGCAGCGGATGCGACCCCCGAACCCACGGAGGAAGAGATGGAAAAACGCCTGAAGGCATTGCTGGAGACGACGACGTACACGGTGTTTAACTTCACCCGTCGCGGTCTGTTCGACAAAGACAAGTTGATCGTGTCTACTCTGCTCACGTTCTCCATCCTGCTCCAAGCCGGCGAGCTCGACTCTTTCGAGTACAACGCCCTGCTCAAGGGCGTGAACGGTCCGAAGCCTCCGCCGCTACCGGATGATTTAGCGCTCTGGATGAACGAAGCGCAGTGGGTCGCGCTCCAAGGCCTCGAGACGATGTCCACATTCAAGGGGATATCCCGTGACATGGAAAAGAGAGGCGAGGACTGGATGTACTGGGGCTTGCACGAGATGGCCGAGTCCCAGAAACTCCCGGGCGAGTGGGAAAAGAAGCTCACGGATTTCCAAAAGCTGTTGCTCATTCGGGCGCTGAGATCTGATCGCATCACGGGCGCGCTCACGAACTTCGTAGAGAATCAGATGGGGAGCGAGTACGTTAACCAAGATGCTTTCGACGCCGCGAAGATGTACGAAGAGACCGGGCCTTCCACGCCCATCTTTTTCATCCTCTTCCCTGGCTACTCCCCCTCCAAGGAGATCGAAGTAATGGCAAATGATATGGGCAAAACTTCTGAGAACGGCCAGCTCACCATTATCTCGATGGGACAAGGTCAGGAACCCATTGCCGAGGGCGTGTTGGATAAGTACACCAAGAGCGGTGGCTGGGTATTCCTGGACAACGTGCATCTCATGCAAGGCTGGATCCCTTCGCTCGAGCGAAAGCTCGAGATCGCGGCGGAGTCAGCGCACAAGGATTTCCGGTGCTTCTTCAGCGCGGAGCCCATCAACGGAGCTCCGTTCGCGAAAATCGTCCCCGAGAGTATCCTTCAGACATGCATCAAAATCTCCAACGAGCCTCCTTCGGACTTGAAGTCGAACATGCGACGCGCGCTCGCACCGTTCAGCCAAGACGTCCTCGATCGCTCCACGACGTTACAGAAGAAGACGGTGCACACCGCGGTTCTCTTCGCGCTTTGCTTTTACCACTCCCTCCTTCTCGGTCGTAAGAAGTTTGGCGTCGGCATCGGCATCGGGCTCGGATCCGGTCTTGGTTACTGCCGCGGCTACTCCTTCAACATGGGCGATCTCGTCAACTGCACGGAGGTGTTGTACAACTACCTCGAAGGCAACGAGAACACTCCGTGGGAGGATCTCCGGTACATGTTCGGCGAAGTTTTTTATGGCGGCCACATCACGGACGCCATGGACCGCAGGCTGTGTATTTCATACCTCGATGTCCTAATCACGCCCGATCTCCTTCCCGCGGAGGACGGCACGCCGCCGGAGAAGCAGCTCGCGCCCGGTCTCATGGCTCCCGATCCGACGCTGGGATCATATGCCGATTTGAAGACCTACGTCGAAAACAACTTGCCGGCTGAGACGCCGTCCATTTACGGACTCCACTTCAACGCTCAGCTCTCGTTGCTCACCACCGAGGGCGAGATTCTGTTCAACACCATCCAAGACGTCAGCGGCGGCGGCGGCAGCGGTGGTGGCGGTGGCGACGACTTTGAGAGCATTGTGCGCAAGGGTGTCGAGTCGATGTACGACACATGCCCCGAGCCGTTCATCGTCATCGACATCGAAAGCCGCGTCACGGATAAGAACCCGTACGTCGTATGCGCGATCCAGGAGGCGACGCGCATGACCGACCTTCTCATTTTCATCAAGCGCTCGCTCGAGGAGCTCACCCTCGGTTTGGACGGCGCCTTAAACATGTCTGATGCAATGGAGATGGTGCAAAACGGCATCTACAGAAACACCGTCCCACCGAGCTGGATGAAGCAGATGTCCTCACGCGTCCAGGAGGTGTACTCTCTCACGCGCTGGTACAGAGACGTAAAAGAACGTCACGCGCAGCTCGACAAGTGGACGGCGAAGACGATCGAGCGCCCGAAGTCCGTGTGGCTCCCCGGTCTCTTCAACGCGAAGGCTTTAATCACCGCGGTGCAGCAAGTGTACGCTCGCGAGAACCAGCTCCCGCTCGACGTGATGGAATTTATCACCGAGGTGACCACCTTGAACCCTGGAGATGTCACGGAATACTCCGAGGAAGGCACGTACATCCACGGTCTCACCATGGAGGGCGCGAGGTGGGATAGCAAGGGTGGCACACTCAAGGACTCCAATCCGAAGGAGCTTCGCTGCTTGCTCCCCGTGATCAAGGTGATCCCGGTGACCACGGACAAATACGACACGAAAGGGTACTACATGTGCCCCGTGTACATGAACATGCAGCGCGCGAACGTATATTCCGCGCAGGTGTCCACGTTCACGATGAAACACCCCGAGAAGGAGCCCCCTGTCAAGTGGACGCTCGCCTCGGTCGCGCTGCTCATGCAAGACGAGCTCGCTGCGTAGGCGAAAACACGCGCGAGCGATGCACTCATCGTGATTCATGAACGACGCTTCTTCTTTCGTGCTTCTGGTGAATAACCCGACTAACCGACACGAAGGGAGCGTACGCTCGAAACGAGCGCGTCTGCGACGCGACCGTTTAGATAGATAATATAGCTTTTGTTTATTCAGAGTAGTTTTTTCACTTTTCGCGGTGGCGAGTTCTCGTCCTGAAGACGTACGTGTACTGTACGTACTTCCGTACCTTCGAAGGTACGTTGTGGATTGAAAAAATAGGTGTGTGTTTACAACCATTGAAATCCGTGGTATTTCTAAACTTCTCTATACACCACTTCCAAGCCGCCGCTCCGATTTGTCTCTATCGGCGCTGCGAACCACCCCCTCGCGAGATCGTGTCTTGCCCTCAGCTCGCACACCAAAACTCGCGACACCAACCGCCGAATCCTTCGGCCCAACCCACCATAGCACGCGTGTAATAACGATGCGAACTTAGGCGGCAGCGACAACCTCCTTCTCGGAGATGCGCTCGTAGAGCTCGCGCACCTTGAGGCCGCAGAGGGTCTGGAAGAGTCCAGTACCGTTGTTGGAGCCCGGGCCGTTCTGGTACTTGAGCATCTGCTGGGTGATCTCGCCGTAGAACTTCGTGGAGGTGTTGGAGAGGTGCGACTCGACGTAGATGAGCTCCTCGAGCTTGTCGAACTGGCCGTCCATCTCGAGGACGGAGACTTCTTCGCCGAAGAAGGTGTCCGGGCCGTAGAAGAACTTGATGCCCGGGTAAGAGCACGTCAGCTTGCGGCCGCACGGGATCCAGGAGATCGTGGAGCCCTCGTCGAAGAGATACGGCGCGTCGAAGTTCTCAACACCCTCCTTCATGATCATGCGCACGCGCAGGATCTTGCCCTCGTTGTCGTCCGGGATGAGCTGCGTGGGGAGCACCTGAATGATCACGTCGGAGTACTGCTTCTGCGGGTCGACGAACTCGTCGAAGTCCGGCTTGCGCGCCTCGATGGAAGCCTTGATGGACTCGAGGGAGTGGCCACGCTCGGCCATGTCACGCTGGATCTTCCACGCGAACTTGACGTCGTCGGAGATGTCGAGGTAGATCTTGAAGTCGAACATGTCGCGAACGCGCTCGTCCGCGAAGGGGTGGAGGCCCTCGAGGATGAGGATGTCCGGGGACTCGATCTTCTCCGCGGGGTCGAACACGCCGGTGACGTGGTTGTAGATCGGCTTCTCGACGGCCTTGCCCTCCTTGAGCGCCTTGACCTGGTCGTACATGAGGTCTGAGGACGGCGACGCACGGGGTGCAGACGCGAGGTCAGCGAACTGGACGGAAAACGTTTTGTGGCAACGTGAAAAAACGGGGGAGCAGGACCGCCCACGATCGGTCGCGCGAGCGGGGTCCGCGGCGCCGTTGCACGCCCAGTGAGGACGCGCGCGAGCTCGGAACACCCGAACGAGTCTCCTCGGACGATTTCCAGGGCGTGTCGACGCGATTGGACCGCGCGCGGACGCGCGATCTCAGACGCGTGCGATGGATAAGCCCTAAGAATATCCGTTCGAGTAAAAACTTGACGCGCTTCGTGAGCGACCGGAAAGCCGCCGGAAGAGCGTCGTCGAGGCCCTCGCGGACGCGCGAGAGCGGGCGGGGGGATGCGTGGCACGCAGACGCACCGAAGTTCTGCTCCTTGAGGTTGAGCGCGGTCAGGCCGGACTCCTTGCGGCCGTTGCGGTCGTTGAGGTGGTAGTCATCGAGGCAAAGCACGGTGGTGGTGTCGGAAATGAGCGTGTTCGAGTCCGGGTTGCCGCCCTCCGGGGGGGTCGCCTTGCCGCCGAAGAGGGACGTCATGCGGCGCATGAACGTAGACTTGCCGCAGCCAGAGTCCGCGGCGAGGCCGATGATGACCGGGCCGTCACGCGCGGCGCGGGTGACGACGTTGCGCTTCGCAGCGCGAACTTTCGGGGTCGCCGCGAGCTTCGCGGTGGAGCCGAAGGTCTTGCGAGCCGCGAGGGGCTGCGCGCACGTGGCGGACATGGTCATGGTGGCCATCTTGCTTGGGTTACTTTTGAGAGGTAGACGACGCGACGGAGTCGGCGTGTGTCTTGCACAGTGCCGGGAAGCCGGCGACGCGCGATCGCTTCACGGGAAATCTTACCCACAAGCGGTCGCAGTGCCAGCTGGACGGTCCACGGGCCAGCAAAATTTGCAGCAAGCAGCTCGCGAAAGCCGGTCGAGCGAAATTAAACCGTCGATTTTGAGTTAAAAATGTTCCGGATGGTTTACTGTTCACGTACTGTACCTCGTTGTAGTCCGGGGCCTGATTGGTCGAAATTCGAGCGCGCGATGAATATTTTTTTTCCCGGGACGAACTGCAGCTGTTCAGTCAATTTATTTTGAAGCCGCGGGACGCGACGCTCACGCCCAATCCTCCGCGTGCACGACCGCGGCGCGCGCGACGCCACCCCCACCCGGTTTCCCGCCCCCACCGGATCCGCCCACGACCCCGCCCTGGCCTAAGAGCGAGTTCACGAGCCCGCTGTCGTTCCGTCCGCCGCCGCCGCCGCCGCCGCCTCCCCTGCGCGCGACGCGCGAAGGCGGCCCGTCCTCGGCGTACCCGACCATCTGATGCTGCGACTCGATCTCGGCCTGGGACATCGGGACGCGATCACCCCTCCCGCCACCGCCAGTCCCGTCGCCGCCGCCTGTCCTGTCGCCGGTCGCGCCGCTCGTGGACTGCTCCTCGCGCGCTCTCTTGCGCCCCGCGGAGCCGTTCGCCGTCTCCCCGCGCGCGTCCCCGCAACGCGTCGTCTTCGGGGTCGAACACCCGTCCTGCGCGACCGGTTCGGGGACGCGGAACCCGTCGAACCCGTCGTTGGCGACGGCGTCGTACTGCGTCTCGCCCCCCGCGCCACCGAACCCTAAACCTCCCGCGATGTCGTCGATGAGGTTCGCGACGAACTGGCTCCCATCCGGTGGCAGCGTCGCGGGTCTCTCGTGAGACGCCCTCGCGCGTTCGATCGCAACCTCCGGAGGCGGGATGCCGTCGGGATCGCTCGGAGACTCCGCGCCCGGGCCACCTTGCGTCGTCGCGTCCGAGCCGAGGTCGTGTCGCGGCGCCGGCGCGTCCCGAGGAGCGCGCGCCGCCGTCTGTGACACTGGACGCTTTCGCGAAACCGTCTGCGACGACGGTCGGCTCGTCTGTCGCGGCGCCGCGACGGCCGAGGACGACGGCCGCGGCGCCGGCTGCGACGCGCGCAGCACGTTCGACAAGTCGCGCGTCCCTCCTTGGCTGTTCGACGGCGGCGGCGCGGGTTTCGAAGCGGACTTTGGCGCGGGCGGCGGCGGCGGCTCCGCGCCGGCGTCGTCGGCGTCGTCGTCGGGCGCGCGCGGGGGGGGGAAGTCCACCTCGGACACCCTCCTTCCCGCTTTCACGCACGCGTGCAGCCACTCCACGGTCACGACGTGAAGACCCCATTTCTTCGCCGCCTCGTACTTGGTCCCCTCCGCGGTCGGCACCACGAGATGTGTGTTTTTATTCCTGCGCAAGTTGTCCGTGTACTTCGCCCCTAACAGGCGACAAAGCATGTGCACAGACTCCTTGACGCTCTCGTCGTAAAGCGACGTGCTGACGCGTAAGCGCTGCATGGATTCCAACGGCGCGTCGCACGGTAACGGTCGATACGCCGGGTTCAGCCCCGCGTCCCCCGAGAGTGGGATCGCGAGCCCGGCCTCGACGCACCTCTCGAGCCAGTGACACGTGACGTGTTTGCGCGCGCTCTCGGGGGCGGCGTTTAAAACCTTTCGCTCCTCCGCGGTCGGCGCCGCGGGGCAGACGACGTACGACGTCGACGACGCGGAACTCGCCCACCGCCCGTCGCTCTCCGTTGGCATCGTCACCGCGATCCCGCCGCCGTGCGCGATGAAATCGCGCGCGGCGTCGTCTTCCTCCTTGGACAACAGACGGCTGAGCCCGATGCTCATGCCTTCGAACGGGCCGCCGCTCCCGCCCTCTCCCTCTCCCTCGCCGTCGTCTTTTGCCGCCGGGCGCGTCTCTGGAATCGCGATCGCGGTCGCCGGAAGCTCCGTTCCCGTGGCCGGGTCGTACGAGCACCCGACGTCGTTCGCGTTGACCTTCGCGCGCGTCGACTCTATCGGCGGGACGTTTTGATCGCCAACTTCCGTCGCCTTCGCCGCGGCGGCTTCGGACAGCGCCTGCGCCTCCGCGGCCGCGGTCGCCGCGAGCGCCTGGCGCGTGAGCGGGTTCGGCGACGCGGGACCTTCCCTCCGGCGCGGTTCCTCCTGTTCCGCGGCCGGTCTCGCGCGGGGTTTCGATTTCCCTTTCGACATTCCCTGCGACGCCGCCTCTTGACTGAGGTTGAATCTCTCCCCGACCGCGGCGGCGGCGATCGGCCGCGCCGCCGCGTTCCCACCCCCGCTGAACATCTCCGCGTGAACCAAGTGCTCGTCCATGTCCACGACGTCCATCTCGACGTCGCACGCTTCCAACCACGACGTGTACACGACCTTATCCCGGTGTTCCTTGATCGCTTTCAGGGACCCCACCGCGGCGGACTTGGAGACGACGACGTGCGTCGCCTTCGCCGGGTTCGTCGTCACCGCGCCCGCGCCTCGTCGGAGCAGCCGCGCGGCCCTCTTCGCGGGTTCGGACGTCTTCGGCGCGCCGAGGTCGTACAGACACACCCTGCATCCGAGGAGGTAGCACGCGTCCCACGGCGTCGCGGCGTCCTCCTCGCGTTCGCGTTTGAGCGCCGCGAGCGCGGCTTCCGCCTCCGTCTCTTTCCTGACGACGAACAAGCTCTCGTCCGCTCTGCGTCCGTCGCGTATGGACGCGTCCACCCACTCTCTCTTCACGACGCACACTCCGGGCCACTTGCTCGCGTGCTTGAACTTCGCGCTCGTCGTCGACGACGCGACCAGGTGCGTGCACGCGTCCCTCACGAGATCCGGGCAGTACGCGCCGCCGTTCGCGACGACTTTCGCCTCCAAGTCCGCGCGCTGGTCTTGCGTGTACCCCGTGACGCACACGTTCAAGCCGAGGAACGCGGCGGGTCGGTACGCTCTCGACGTCGCCGGGTCGTCCGTCGGGAGCAGCGCGCCGCTGGACGCGCTGTCGCGGAGCCAGGCCATCGTCACGATCGGTTTGCCCAGCGTCCTCGCGAGCTCGTACTTTCGCGACGCCGTCGTCTTCGCGACGCAGTAATCGAACGGCCGCTCCGCGGTGAACTCGTTGTCCACGACCGCGTCGACGCTCTCCGCCAAGGTCGAGATCTCGCGCTGCGATGGTCGGGGGAATCGGGGTTCGCGGTGAGGGGGAGGGGAGGCGGGAGAGAGAGAGAGGAGAGAGATCTGGGCGGGAGTTGTCGGCACCGGTGCCACGATTTCGCGCCTCGTCGGCTCCAGGCCGCCGCGCACCTGTTCGCTCGCGTCGAACCCGGTCACGATGAATATCGTCTTCGCATCGTCCATGGCGTCCGCCGCCGCGCTCCGTCGAGCGCGGTGGGACCTGCGTCGTCGCCCAGCGCTCTCGCTTGTGGACGCGGATTTGAAATTTGTCGTCCGAAAACTCGTTGAGTCGCGACGAGCGCGGTCGGCGAAATCCTCGTGATCGGCACAACGATCGCGCGGCGGCACGCCCGCGGAGGCGGCGAACGGCGACGATGTTCGACTGCCGCGCGCCGTACAACCCGGGCGCGTACGCGTCGCTCGTGAAAGAAGAACGATCCGCGAGCTCGCGGACGGTGTACGCGACCGTGTTCTTCGCCGGCGCGGGCGCGTCCGCGGGGTACCTCGCCTGCGGCAGCAGCAGCGGCGCGCTGAGCGTGTGGAACCTCGACGACGCGCTCGGACGCGCGCGCGCGGCGGACGCGAGCGGGGACGACGACGCCGCCGTGCTCCCGCGCGTGATCGTCGATGCGCACGACGGCGCGGTGTACAGCGTCGTGTCGTACGAGCCCGACGCGGGGGACGCGGACTCGCTATTGCTGTGCACCGCGGGCGAGGACGGCGTGACGAACCTGTACCGCGTCGCCGACCTCGTGAGCGCCGCGTGCGACGCGAGCGGCTCGACCGGCGGCGTCGAAGGCGACCGCGGCCGCCGCGCGGACGTGCGCCCGGTCGCGTCGTTCACGAACCCGCAGGAGAGCCGAGGCCGGGGCGCGCTCGGGCCGGTGCCGGAGACGACGGCGCTCGCGGCGGACGCGACGCGCGGGATCCTCTTCGCCGCGGGAGGGGACGGCGTGACGTACGGCTGGGACGTGACCGAGGGGAAGAAATCGCCCGCGTTCGCGCTCAAGGGGCACGCGGACGCGCTGCACTGCGTCGCGAGCCGCGGGTCGTGCAACCAAGCCGTCACGGGATCCGAGGACGGCACCGCGCGGATCTTTGACGTGAAGTCGGGGAAGTGCACGCAGGTGATCGACGTGTGGCGCGCGAAAGGATTAGGGGTCGGGGAGAGCGGCGTCGGCGTCGGCGGCGGCGCGTGGGTAGGGTGTGTGGGGTTAGATAAAGCCGAGAATTGGGCCGCGTTAGGGTGCGGAGGACGATGCGTGACGATGTGGAGTTTCGCCGCGGGCGCGTGCGCGTCTCGGAGCAAAACCGAGATGGCGCCGCAGACGATAAAGTTAACGGGCGAGCACGTCACCGCCGCGGGGGCGGAGCCGGCGGTGTATCGATGGAAACTCTCCGGGCAACTCGTATCGAGACAGCCGTGCACGCCGTCCTCGGTGTTCTCGCTCGATATGCAAAATCGAGGGTTGACCGCGGTCGGCGGCACGGGCGCGACGGTCGACTTGTTCTCCGAGCTCGGCACGCGCGTGTGCACGCTGACGTGTCCGTAGACGGGATATTAGACGAGTTCTCATAACCTTAAGCATCACGATACATCACCGCCGCCGCGCTCACGACGGCACGGACGCGTCGCACAGCGGCTCCGCGTCGTACGACCCGTAGATGCTCGGCTCCGTCTGCGTCGAGTCGTACAGCGCCGTGCACGAGTACCCTTTCAAATTCAGCACGTACCCAATCAGCCTCAGCGCGTGCACCGCGTCGAACTGCACGTCGATCACCTCCGCGGTCGTCCCCGTGTTCCCGGACGCGTCCGTGTATCGTCCGTAATCGTCGCACCCGCTCGCGCAGTTTGGCCACAACCCGCGTTTCCGCGAAGGGTCGTTCGACGCGCGTTCGTCGTACATCATGCTCGCTCGGTACGTCACGTTCGCGGCGATGACGTCCTGCCTGTCCGCGAGCGGCCCCGCGGCGTCGATGAACGCGTCCAGGTGCGCGTTCGCGACCGCGTGCGCGCCCGCGGAGGCGCCGCCGCCGACGCCCGTGGTCGCCGCCGACGCGGGACCGTTCGCGAGCGCGGTTTTTATCGCCGTGAACGACGTGCACAGCTCCGCCGCGAGCGTCGCGACGGAGGTTGCCGTCCCCAACGGGCTCCAGTTGTTCCCGCACGCGTTCGGACCCGCCACGAGCGTCGTCTTCGTCGAAGGACACGTGCACGTCGCGGGGGGCCCCGCGCCGAGCGTGCCGCCGACGCCCGTGCACGCGACGCACGCGCCCGTGGTGACGAACGTGCTCCCGAACGCGTGCGTCGAAGCGGAGTACGGCGCCGCCGTGCAGTCCGCTATCGGCGTCCCCGCGCCGCTGGGTGTCGGTTCTACCGTCCCCAACGCCGTCGCCACCGTGTACCGCGTCGTGCACACGCTCCCGTGCTTGTGCCCGTGGACGGTGTACGTGATTCTCGACGTCGCGATCGAGCCGCCGGCGCCGTCAGCCTCCGTGGTCGCCTCTTTGGCGTACGATATCGGCGCCATCCACCACCCTAAATTCGTCGCCCCGCTCGCCTGCGTCGGGTTCGGGACCGTGAACACCAGCTCGTACCGCGTGTTCGCCGTCCACGACCCGGTCAGGAGCGCACAGTTACCGTTCGCGCGGTTCAACTCCGCGAGCGTCTGCATCTGGGCAACCTTCGCGCTCGAGGTGGACGCTGCGTCGATGTTCGTGATCACCGCGCTCGACGCGGTCAGACGCGCGTCCTCCGTCGTCGTCCACACCGGGTCTTGGAACAGCCCGGTCGTGGACGTCCCGACCGCGTCGAGGGTGATGTCGTCGTACCTCGCGCGGCTGTACGACGACGCGTAGTACGAGTCCGTGCCGAGGACGTCCGCGGCGACGCCGACTTCGACGGCTCGGTGGTTCCACACCGCCGCGTTCGCGTCTGAGTTGGACGTCGACGTCGTCGCCGCGGTCGCGAGCTGGTCGCCGCCGGATTTCAGCGACGTCACGCCGAAGTCAGTCGTCCCCCCGGCTGCGCGCGTCCACGAATGCCCGGTCGCGGTGGAGCAAAGAAGCATGCCGTTCGTGGCGTGGTTTATCGGCGTCATGAACTCCATCGTGACCGTGTTAGACGCCGCGGCGGTGTCGTACCATTTCATCGTGCTGTAGCTCGCCACATTGCACAAGAACCCGTTGTTTTGCGCCATGGCGGACGGCGCGAAGGATCGCGCGTGCGAGAGCCCCTCGTTGTGTCGCGCCCCGCGGCGCAGATTTCGTCGTCCAAAGTTTTATTTTGAAGTCGACGACGCCAACCGGCCAACGGTCGATATCATATGTCGTCGTCAGGGTAAAAAGTCATACTGTAGAGTCTCAGTACAGTACGGAAGTTCCGTACTGGCATTTAGTCATACGGAAGTACTTCACGTACACGAGCCGAAGTCGAAGCGGGCCGACTGGTCGACACGCGCCGAGCCGCCGCGCCGCTCCGCTATCTTTTCGTGTCGGCGGCCGCTCTCCGCGCGGACAGACTCCTCCGCGCTCGGCGCACGCCCTATCCCCCAAAACGATGGCCGCGTGCCTCGCCGCCTCAGCCGTCTCCCGCGGGATGCTCGTCGTCCGCGCCGCGCGCGCCGCGCCCGCCGAGAATTCGCGCGGACCGATCGCGGTGTCGGCCGATCGCAAGCTCGGCCGCACGGGACCGCTCGTTCGCGCGTCTCGCGGACCGAACGTCATGGCCGCGGACGCCGACCCGGAGCAGATCGAGAAGTTTCTCGACGGGCTGAAGTGTGACGACAAGGGTCTCGTCGTCGCGATCGCGCAGGACGTGGACACGGGCGCGATTCTCATGCAAGGCTTCGCGGATCGCACCGCGGTGCGAAGCACTATTACGCAGAAAAAAGCGACGTTCTTCTCTCGCTCGCGTCAGGCGCAGTGGACGAAAGGCGAGACGTCCGGGAACTTCATCAGCGTGAAGTCCATCCACATCGACTGCGATAAGGATTCGCTGATTTACCTCGGCGTCCCGGACGGACCGACGTGCCACACGGGCGCGCACACGTGTTATTATTCCCGCGTGGACGGCGAGGACGGCGCCGCCTTCGTCGACGGCGGCGGCGCGCACGGCCACGAGGAGGCGATGACGACGCTGTACGAGCTCGAGGCGACGATCAAAGCGCGGCGCGCGGATGTCGTCAAGGAAGGGGACAAGCCGTCGTGGACGCGGCGGCTGCTGGACGACCCGGAGCTGCTCTGTAAGAAGGTCCGCGAGGAAGCCGGGGAGCTGTGCGAGACGCTTGAAAACGACGAAGGTAAGGAGCGCGCGGCGAGCGAGATGGCGGACGTTCTGTATCACTCCATGGTGCTTCTGAACCTGCAGGGCGTGGAGATGGAAGACGTCTTCGCGGTCCTCAGGGGGAGGTTCGGGACGTCCGGCGTGGAAGAGAAAGCGTCGAGGCCGCCGAAGAAGAAGTGACGGAAAGGCGAATTCAACGCGGCTACATTTATTTATTCATCATTTCACGCGTCCCGAGCGCGTCGCGCTCTCCCACGTCGTCCACCTGCGCGCACGCGCGCCGCCTGCTCAGTCGTACTCCGGGATCTCCGGGTTTTTCTCCGCGAGAAACTTCGACTCGTAGCTCGCGTACAGATGATACTGGTACACGAGCGTCGGTATCGACGGCATGAACACTTGCGGGGTCACGCCCAGGAGCTCCTTCATGAACGGCGCGTTCTCCTGTATCGTGCTCGCCAGCACCTTCCCCCCCGGTTTCAGAAGCGCATTCGCAGTCGTCGTGTACTTCTCCCACACCTCCCTGGTGATGAACGGCGGGTCGATGATCACCATGTCGAACGTCCCTTTCAGGTCGTCGAACCCGTCGAAACCGATCGGGTCGTTGAAGTCGTACTTCACGAACCCGGGCTCGCGTGCCCACTGCGTGTCCAGGTCGAAGCACCACGACCGCGCGCGCGTGTCTTTGTTCAGGGAGAAGTACACGCTCGGGGTGGACAGGAAGCACGCCTTCGAGTCCGGGGACGAGCACTGGTCCTCGACGTCGCTCGCCATCGCGGCGATCGTTCGGTTCGAGTACCAGTACTGGTTCAAATCTTCGACCTCCTTCGTCGTGGAGAGGAACCGGTTCTTCTTCAGCTTCTCGCCGTCGCCGTCCGCGCCGAACGCGGAGGGTTCCGCGAAGACCATTTCGCGAGACGTTCACGCGACCGCGCGTGCGAAGCGCGAGAGCGTGTGACGCCGACGGACGGGGAAGCGCGAAGAGTCAACGCGAGTAATCTATTCTTCTGGCGTTATTCAGCACGAAAACAAAATCTAGAAACTGCTCCCTCACGACTTCGGAGGCGTCTCGCGCTCCAACGCGAACTTGTCCATCGGCGTCGGCCGCCAGCTCATCTGGGACACTAACGACCGCGCGCTGTGGAGCTTCGGCGGCAACAACCCGACCGGATCCTCGTCCGCTTCTAAAGTTTCGAGCACCTCGCAGTGATCCCGCAGCGCGCCGGCGACGTGCGTCATCGCGTCTTTAAACGCCGCCTTCCGGCCTTGCGCGTCCTCGCCGACGCTCTTGCGCTCGAATTCAGTCTTCAGAACGTCCGCCTGCTGCGAGAGGTTGAAGAGCGCCTCCTCGCCGCACACCGCGTTCGGGTTCGACCGCGGGAACGAGGCGAGGAACGCGGCGCACCTCGCCGCGGTCGCGTACAACGCGGCGGCGATGGCTTCCGAGTGCGCGTTGCCGCCCGCCTCGTCCGACGACGCGGCGATGGCGGCCGCGATGGCCGCCGCCGGCGTCGGCGCGACCGCGGGGACGGCGCCGATCGCGCACGAGTGAAACCACCCGGTGACCGCTCCGACGAGCGGAGCGCGGTGCACCGCCGCGATCTCGCGTCGCGAGCGAGGCTGGCACCCGATCCCGCGGCGCGGCGGCGGCGGCGCGGCGATGAATCGAAGGAAATCAACCGCCGCCGCGCGCATCGCGACCTGGTGCGTCGGCGCCGCGAGCTGCCACGGCCCGCTCGCGGCGAGCGCGAGCGAGTGAAGGAAACCCGCGGTCGACTCCGCCTCCGCGAGCGTCTCCGTGTTCAACGTCGAAGGCGCGAGCGCTTCTTCGAATCGATCCGCGAGCGCGACGGCGACGGAGACGAACGCGTCGTGGACGTCTCGCCGCGCGCCGAGGACGTCCGCGTGCGTCGCCGCCGCGCGGAGGGCGAGGCAGTACAGCTCGCTCGGCGTCGCCGCCGCAGACGTCGCGTCGCGCGTCTCGTGAGCGTGCCCGTGCCCCCCGGCGAAGGACGCGCGGACGCGCGACCGCGCCGCGAGTCTGCTCGCCTCCGTGGATCGCTCCGCGCCGTTCACGTTGACGACGTACGCGTGCGGGTTCACGGAGAGGTCCGCGTGCACGACGGTCGCTTTCGCGTGCGCGTCCGGCGCCGCTTTGTCGCGGTAGAAGACCTCGTCGCCCTTCTTGAACGGACCGCCGACGCCCCAGCGCGGGGTCCACCGCGGGAGCGGGTGCGACGCGGAAGACGACGCGCGCGGCGGCGGTCGCGTCGACCCGAGCGCGACGAGGAGCGAGGACAGCTCGGACGCGTAGTTCACGCTCTGGAGCACCTCCGCGCCCGCGGGGGAGCGTCCGAGCGCGAGGCACGTCCGCAGCGCGGCGGCGACTTCCGCGCCGCCGTGAGCGTCGGATCGAGAGGAGACGCCCGACTCGGAGACTTTCGAGCCGCCGTCGACGTAGTTCTCCGGGACGTTTTCCTTCCCGTCGCCGAACCCGCCGCTCGCGGCGTTCACGTCCAAGAATGGTCGCAACGCCATCGCGGACGCGTCGCCGAGACGCTCGAACGGAAGCGCGACGAGAGACGACATCGCGAGCGGGTCGCGCGAGCCGTCGACCCCGGGCGCGGCGCACGCCTCGAACGGCGGCGGCGTCAGCGGCGGCAGAAGCGCGCGTCCGCGGAGGGCGTCCGCGAGCGAAGACGCCGGGACGAGGCCGTCCGCCATCTCGCGCAAGACGGCCAGCGCGAGGACCGCGTCCGCGCCGCCGTCGGGACTCGAGGACAGCGCGCACAGCACCGGCGTCAACGGCAGCAGACGGTTCCCGAGCTCGTGCCCTTCGCGCAGACCGGACCCCGCGCGGCGCGTCGACGACGTCGTCGCCGCCGTCGTCCTCCACGCGCGGACGCTCACGAGCACCGCGGTGAGAAGCGGCCGCACGACGCAGCTCGCGGCGCCGTCGCACGCCACGACGTCCTCCGGCCGTCGCGACAGCGCGTCGGACGCCATCGCGGACACCTCCGCCGCGGTCGCGAACGCGTCGAGATTTTCGGTCTCGCCGTCGTCCGGCGCCTTTTTCGCGCCGATGGCGTTCACCGCGCGCGCCCAGAGGCGGACGAGCAGCGCAAGGAGGTGCGCGAGCTCCGCCGCGAACGCGGTGGCGTGATCCGCGGCGTCGCCCTTCGACGCGTTCAGCGCCGCGTGCAGGTTCTCCAGGACGGTCTGCACCGCTGAAGCCCGAGACGCGACGGGCCAGGACGACAGCAGACCGCTCTCGCGTTGGTCCGCCTCGAAAGCGTGTTCGTCGTCGTCGCTCGCGACGTCGCGCATCGGCCCCGCGGCGGCGGTCATCATGTCGTAAAACGCGGACAACGCGGCGAGCTGCGCGGACTTCCTCGCCGCCGCCCTCCCGGCGATCCGCAGCGCCTTCGCGGCGTCGTAGCCGCACGACGAAAGTGGGCCTTGCATCGCGCCGAAGGCGTCGTCGTCGCCGAGTTCGTCCATGCCCGCCGCCTCCGGGGGACTCGCGCCGCCCGTCGCGGCCTCGACCCACGTCGCGTTGAAGAGGAAATCGCCGCCGTACTCCGCTCGCTCGCCCGGGAGCGGGCCGGGAGGAGGGGGCGCTAACGCCGCGCGCTCTAACTGTATTTCTCGAGCGGCTTCTAACAGCCGGCCGAGCGGATCGTGCGCGGGTCTCGGTCTCGTCTCGAGCACAGCCGCCGCGGTCGCTTCGAGAATCGTCGCTCTCGTCGCGCCCGTACGAACCGCGTCCGCCGCGGAGGCGTGCGACAGCAGCGCGTCCGCCGCGGCGACCGCGCCGTGCTCGAGGGACGCGTCGCAGAGTGGCGACGATCCCGCGACAGCTCGAGGGAGTCGACCCTGTCTCGCCGCCTCGGCGACCGCCGCCGCTTTCGCGCGTTCCGCGCTCGCCGCCGCTTTCAAGACGACCGCTTGCGCGTGCGCTCGCGCCGCGGCGAAAACCCCGGGCCTGTCCACCATCACGCACCACCGCTTGATCCAGAGACAAAACGCGTTTTCGTCGTCCCCGTCCTTTCCGCACCACTTCTCGAACGCTTCTTCGATCCCCTCGCCCGGCGATCCGTGCAGCACGTCCGCGGCCTCCGACGCTAACAGCGTGAGCGCCGCCGCCTCGGCGGATAACTGGAACGCTTCACGCTCGTCGTCGTACGAACCATCGTCGTCCGCGTCGGTATCAGCGCCGTCGAAGTCCAGGACTTTCGAGGCCGAGACGCTCGGCAGACACTCCCCGAGGCGAGACGCGAACGACGACTGCGTGCGCAGCGTCCCCGCCGCCCCCGCGAGCAGTCGCCCTCCTCGCCACACGGACACGATCGCGTTCACGGACGCGGCTAAGAGCCGCGGATCTTCCTCGCGCAGCTCTTTGGCGTTCCCGAGAACCGTCCACAGCGAGTCGAGCGCGCTCTCGACGTCGCACCCGTCCTCGCCCTCGCCGGTCGGGGAGAGCTTTGCAGGAAGCAGCATGCTCTCCGCGAGCATCGGCTGAGACGACGCGGCGGCGGTGATGAACGCGGCGGCGGCGAGAGCCTCTCCCGGTGCGTACCTCGCCGCGTCCGGGGTCAGCGCGCGGACGATCGCCGCGCGAGGATCCATTTCCGCGCCGGCGTCCTTCTTTCGCGGCTCGCCGTGCATCGTGAGCGCAAACGCGGACGCGGACAAGGATGACGGCGCGAGCGAAGGCAGCGCGCACGCGAGCGGCGGCTCGTTCGGCGCCGCGGCGCAAATCGCCGCGAGCGCGGGAAACGCGAGCGCGCAGCACGCGGCGGCGTACGGATACGCGACGTAGGACGCGACCGCGGCCGCGAGCGGCGGGCCGCCGCCGGGCGCGTCCACGAGAAGCGCGTGCGCGAGAGGCCCGGAACCGAGCGCCGCGGGCGCGCGCGTCATCTCCGCCGCCGCCGCCGCGTTCGCGACGGAGTCCGCGAGGACGGACAACAGCTGCGGCAGCGCGCGTAACGTCGCCGCGACCGCTTCCTCCGCGGCGATGACCTCCGCGGCGGTCGCGGCGCCGGGACCTCCGTCGTGCATGTGCCCGAGCACCGCGGCGTCGAGCGCCAACGGCGCGAGCAGCGCCGCCGCCGCGCCCGCGTCGGAGGACACGTACCCCGCGACCGCGGCGCGCCTCGCCGCGTTCTCCGGACCGGGCCTCGGCGCCAACGCCGCGGTCACGACGCGAGCGACCGCGGCGTGGAGCGACCAGCGATCGGCCCTTCGCCGGTATCGCCACGTGCCGTGCTGCACGAGAACCTCCTGCACGACGTGCTGCAGCAACGGCGTCATCGCGTGCGACGCCCCCGCGCCCGCCCACAGGAAACTCTCGGCTACCCTCAGAAGCGCCGTCGTCAGCGGGTACACCCCGGCGGCGCGCTCGGACGGGATGACGGAGTGCTCGAACATCGCGAGCCCGACCGCGGGCCCGCGCGCGTTGATCGACGCGAGCGCGCCGCTGTCCCTGCCGTCGTACCCGTCCGCGCGCAGTAACGGCGCGGACGTGAGCTCCTCGAGCGCGAACGTCGGCGCCGCCGCGGCGAGCGGCGCGGCGACGGACAGCGCCAGCGCCGCTCGCATCAGACCGGGGTGCGCGACTTCGGTGTCGCTATCGCGGCTCGAGCACGGAAGCGTCGCCCACGGGTCGCCCGGGGTCGTGGACGCGGTCAGAATGGCCGCGAGCGCGGCGACGAGCGACGTGGGCGCGCCGGAGGGGACGACCGCGGAGACGTCCAGCGACACGAGATTCGTCGCGAACCTCGGCGCGGAGCGAAGCACTCTGCCGAGGAACGCGAGCGACGCGTCGAGCTCGTGCGCTTCTTTCGCGCCGACGGACGCGCCGCCCATCGTGGAGAGCACGCACACGCGCGCGATGAGGACGCGGACGCCGTCCGCGCGCGTGTGCCAGCGGATGATGTCGACGCCGGGGCCGTTCAGACTCGGCGCCGTCGTCGTCATCGCCTCGTCGCCGTCTCTGTCGTCGCCTCCGTACCCTACCGCGGTCGCGGACGTCGACGATCCGTCGCGCGCCATCGCGACGCCCGGCGTGCCCTGAGGTATGCACGCGCCGGGGAGGTACGTGCTCGCGAGCGCGGCGGCGGCGTACACCGGTCCAGGCGGAAGCGACGGCGGTTGCGCGTCGTTCCGCCGCCACTCTTCGCTCTGTCCGCGCTCGTCTTCCCACCGCGTCGTCGCGTCCATCCACTCGACGGCGGGGTTGCCATCCTCCCCGAGCGGCACGATCGCGCGCGCGAGTTCGGTGCCCGGCGGAGGCGCGGGCAGCGCGACCGTCGGGAGGTTGGTCAAGAAACGCAGCGCCTTTTCCGCGGACTCGGGACCTTCGGCCAACGCGAACAGCACCCTCAGAAGAGGCGCCGCGTCCACGGGATGCCGCTCTCGGCAGCCGACGAGCAGCGACATCAGCGGCGCCTCGAGTCCGTCCGCGGTCGCGCCGCCCCAGAACTGCGCGCACAGACCGGGCTGCTCGCTCGTGAGTTCCGTCAAAACGTCGATCAACGTCGTCAGCTCCTTCTCCGCGAGCTTGTGCACCGGAAGCGAGTCGAACGCGGCGAGCGAGCACGTGAACATGTTCTTCAGGACGGACTTCTGCAGCTCCACGATCACCTCCTCGGACCGTCGGAACTGCTCCAACCGCAGGAGCGACAGGAGCGCGCCGTACCCAGCCTCGCCCGCGACCCTCGACGCGGCGCGCGACGGGTCCGCCTCGTCCGGGAGCGTCGACTCCTCCCCGCGCGCGCTCGGCGCCAAGGCGAGCAGCGTTGCCCACGCGAGAAGCACCGGTCCGTGCGACGCGTCGCTCGGCCAGTCCTTCAGCGCGGTCGAGACGTCTCGCAGCGCGCCCTCGCTGAGCAGCGGATGCGTCGCGCCGAGGTCCGCGGACGACCCGCCCCCGCCGCCGCCGCGCACGAGCTCGACGACCGACTCCAAGTCCAACGCGGCGACGAGGACGACCGCGCACAGCGCGCGCAGCGTGTCCGTGAACGCCCTCGCGTGCGCATCCGTCATGTCGTCGTCCTTCGCGTCTTGGCGAGAGTCGCTGGACCCGGGCGCGGCTGATCGAACGAGCTCCGCGCCCGCGGAGGGCGCTCGCGCGAGGGCGCCGCGTCGAAACGCCGTCGCCATCTCCGCGAATCGCTTCGCGTCGCAAGACGCGTTACCGTCGAAGTACACCAAGAACGCGCACTCGAGCATGACGATCGTCTCCTCGAGCGCCTGCTTAGACCACGCCTTGTTCGTGGACGCGGACGTCGCCGACGGGCGGATCGGCGTCTCCCCGCGCATGTGCGCGCACAGCGTCGTCACGAGGTTCGCCTCGAGGTCGCTTTTCATCATGCGCTCCAAGCACCGAAGCTTCGGGGCGGCGTACGGGTCCTCCGTCTCCGCGGCGTCTTCTTCGTGCGAATGCAGCAGCAGCGCGTGGATGCACTTGAACATCCCGAGCCTCTCGCGGAAGTAATAGTCCGTCAGACGCTCGACGAGATCGTCGTCGCACTCGGTCGGCAGCTCGGTCGTCGACTTGTCCTCGTCGACGCACCGCCGCATGAGCGCGTACGTCTGTATCTCGTCCAGGTTCAAACGCGCGCTCGCTGCTATCGTCACCTTCTTCATCGCCGCGTTCAGCTTGAGCGTCTTCCCGTCGTAGTCGCTGATGCTGCCGCTCTCGACCTCGGCCTTCGACGCGGAGGACGGCGGCTTGTAGCTCGCGAGGCACCCCGCGAGGAATTCGGACGCCTCCTCGAGCTTCGCGTCGAGGTCCGCGGGGGACAGGTCGTGCGCGGCCGCGGCATTGATCTCGTGGTAGAGATGCAACACGTGCGGCGGGCGCTTGTTCGGCGTCGCCATCGCGCTCGCGCCGCGGCTCCTTCCCGCCAACGCCTCGCCACTTTGAAATAATGACCGAGCGCGCGGCGTTTTTCTGCAGCGCGACTGACTGACGCTGACGATGCCTCGCGAGATCTTTGATGACGCCACGTCGGCCTCGCCAGACCTCACTTCGAGCCGCACGTCGTCGTGATCAGCGTCGTCGTGGTCGTCTTCTCGTCGCCGTTCGCAGCTTGCGAAGATGGCGTCCGCCATCGCGCCGCTCTCGTCGCGCCTGAGCCTCCCCCGGGGGCTCGGTCGAAGCAAGGCGACGAGAGCGCGGATAGGGTATAGGTTTACGATCGCGTCCGCGCGAGGTTCCGGGGCGTCCGCGGCGCGAGGATCCGAGGTCAGGACGCGCGCGGTCGCCAACATCGGCGCGGCGACGATGCCCGGGATGGGCACCGACGGCGTCTGGGACCCGCTCGGTCTCGGAACGAGAGCGGGCTGGGACGTCGGCGATAACGAGTGGAACACGGACGCGCGCAAGCTCGAAGGTTCCGGCTCCGTGATGGCGTTGACGCGAGGGAAACCGAGGGCGAACGCGATGAACGTCCCCGGTGGCGGCGGCGGCGACTTCTTCGGCGAGTTCATGGGCGGCAAACTCCCGGAGAAGATCGCGACCGTCCTCGCCCTCCTCGTCGTGTCGCGAATCGGGACCTACATTCCGATATCCGGCGTCGACAGAGCCGCGTTCGCTGAGTCGCTCGCGGGAGGCGGCGGGATGCTCGGTTACGTCGACACGCTCACGGGCGGGAGCATCTCGAAGCTCGGGATCTTCTCCCTCGGGATCGTTCCTTTCATCAACTCGTCGATCATCTTCCAGGTGCGTCGCGTCTCTCGAGTCCGCTCCCGTCCTCTCCTCCGCCGACGGGACGGCGGCTTTTCTCTTCGCCGTCCGTCGTCGGCTCGTTTTTTTCTCCCGCGAGAAAACGAAACGCGCGTCGGTCGCGTCTCGTCTCCGTGGTGGTGATGCGACCTTTTAGGTCTCGTTCGATTGAGGTTCGGCGGCACGCCCGTCAGCGCCGTGAAACGAACAACGGAAACTGAGCCACGAAGAGACGCGACCGACCGACGCGCGACCCTTTCTCCTCTTGCCCTCCTCCCTCCCGCGCGCCCCCCGAGCTCGCGACGCCGACTGACCCCCGCGCCGCTCGCGTTCGTCGATCCCGCAGCTCCTCACTTCGGTGTTCCCGAGCCTGAGCAAGCTCCAGAAAGAAGAGGGCGAGGCTGGCAGGAGGAAGTTCATGCAGTACCAGCGCTACGGCGCGCTCGCGTTCGCGGTCGTGCAAGCCGTCGGTCAGTGCCTGTACGTCCGGCCGTACGTCGAGGACTTCAGCTTAGGGTGGTTAGTCGAGTCCAGCGCGGTTCTCACCGCGGGGGCGATGATCCTGCTGTACATCGGCGAGGTATTGAACGAGCTCAAGCTCGGGAACGGGACGTCGCTGCTGATCTTCACGAACATCGTGTCCTCGCTCCCGTCGTCCTTCGGGCAGACGTTGTCCGAGGCGGGCGAGAAGGGCGACAACGCGGTTCTCCCCGTGTTCTTTGGCGCGTTCTTCCTGAGCACGCTCGGGATCGTGTACGTGCAAGAGGCGGAGAGGAAGATTCCGATGAACTACTCCACGCGGTTCCAAGCCGGTGGCCTCGCGAAGAGCTCGTACTTGCCGTTCAAGGTGAACTCCGCGGGGGTGATGCCGATCATCTTCGCGTCTTCGCTCCTCGCGCTCCCGGCGACGATCGCTCGGTTCGCGCCGAACCCGGTCATCATCGGCGCCGCGAAGGCGGTGTACCCCGGCGGCGCGGCGTACGTCCCGGTGAACATCGCGCTCATCTGCTTCTTCAACTACTTCTACACGTTCCTTCAGTTGGAGCCGAAGGATGTCGCGGAGCAGTTGAAACGACAGGGCGCGTCGATCCCGGGCGTGCGACCGGGGGCGACGACTCGAGACTACATCACGCGCGTGCTCTCGAATTTGTCTCTCCTCGGAAGCGTGTTCTTAGGCGTCTTAGCGCTGACGCCGACCGCGGTGGAGGGGATCACCGGGCTGACGACGTTCCGGGGTTTCGCGGGGACGTCGTTGCTCATCCTCGTCGGCGTCGCGACGGACACGACGAGGAAAGTGCGCTCGGAGCTCGTGATGCAAAAGTACGACACGAGTTTGGACGACTTTTACGGGGATTCGGGCAAGGGGAAGAAGAAGATGCGGTGAATCACGATGCTGATTGCATCGCGTGTGATATTAAACAACTAACCTTACCGTACAGACACGTACAGTACAATACGCGCGTGCTCGAGATGACTAGAAAAAATGCGCGCTGAAATTCAATTTCGGGTCCGTCAACCGCGGCCCCGTCCTCCTCCTCGGCCGCCGCCTCCGAATCGCCCACCCCCGCCGCGACCGCGACCGCCCGGGCTGAATCCGCCTCGACCGCCCCGGCCACCCGGGCTGAACCCGCCTCGACCGCCTCTCCCGCCGTTGAACCCGCCTCTACCGCCTCTCCCGCCGCCGAAGCCTCCTCCTCGGCCGCCACCGCCCGTGCCGCCGCCCCCCGGGCGCACGACGAGCTCCGGGAGTTCCTCGCAGACGGTGATCGCGATCGGCGTCGGACCGCTCTCTTGGTTCTCGCTCAGCGCGGTGAACTTGTCCGCGAGCTCGCTCGGGACGTCGAACACCGCGCCTTTGCTGTCCGCGCACAACGTCAGCCTTCGAATCTGAAGGTCGCTCTCGTCCAGGCGTTGGCGTAAAAAATTCCAGACGTACGTCGGCGTTCGAATCTCCGTCGTCCCGCCCGCGGCGAACAGCAGCGTCGTCTGCCCGGTGTGCGACGTCAGGAGCGAGCGCGTTCGGAGCTCGCCGTGACCGGCGAGTTTCGCCAGCGCCGCGGCGAGCATCTCCGTCGGATCCGCGCCCTCGTCGTGCTCGCCCGCGCCGCCCTCGAGGAGCTCCTTCGCGGCGTCCATGAACATCTTCGCCGCGCCCTTGGCCACCGCGCGCACCTGCGCGATGACAATCTTCGCGGCCGCGGCGGCCATCTCCGCGGGTTGCGGAGGCGCGATTCTCTGAAACTTAAACCCGCCCTTGCGCTCGATGTTCGGGATCGCCCACTCGTTCCTGGGCGTGCAGAGCGTCACGCATTCGCCCGTCGCGCCGCCGCGCCCGGTGCGTCCGCTCCTGTGAATGTACGTCTCCGGTTCCTTCGGAGGTTCGCACTGCACGACGAGCTCGACGCCGCTGATGTCGAGCCCGCGCGCGGCGACGTCCGTTGCGACCAACGTCTGGAACTTGTTCGCCCTGAACCCGGCGAGGACGACCTCGCGCTGGGCTTGGTTCACGTCGCCGTGGAGCGCCTTCGCGCCCTTCTCGAGCTCCTTCTGCAGCGCCTCCTGGAGCTCGCCGCAGTCGCGCTTGGTGTCGCAGAACACGATGACGCGGCCGTCCCCGGGTACCTTCGCGCGGATCAAGTCGCACACGAGCTCGGTGCGCTCGCTCCACTGGCAGTTCAGAAGCATGTGGGTCACGGCTGCGGACGCCTTCTGTTTCTCGTCCCCGACGAGGTCCACGGTGACGTGGTCGGGCTGAAGGAACCTTCGCGAGATGTCCGCGACCCACTTCGGCAACGTCGCGCTGAACAGCAGCGTCTGAAGTTTCTCGTTATCCTTCGCGTGGTTCAGGATCATCTCTATGTCCTCCACGAACCCCATGTTCAGCATCTCGTCCGCCTCGTCCAAAACGCGGAAGCGGAGCTTATCGAAGCTCAGCGTCTTGCGTTCCAGATGATCCTTCATCCGCCCCGGGGTGCCGATGACGATGTCGCATCCCGCGCGCAACAGCCGCTGCTGGTCCCCGTACGGCGCGCCGCCGTACACGCATATCGCCGTGAGCTTGAACGCGTGCCCGATGTGTTGAAAGTCCGCGTGGACCTGCTTCGCGAGCTCGCGCGTCGGCGCGAGCAGCGCGACGACGGGGGCTCGGCCTTGCGCGCGGCGACCGTTCGCTGGCACCGGGTGTTCGCGGTTGATCGCCTCGACGATCGGGAGGACGAACGCGAGCGTCTTCCCGCACCCCGTCTTCGCTCTCGCGACGATGTCTTTCCCGTCGAGGACGTGCTGGAACGTCTGCGCTTGGATGCCGTACAGAGACGTGATCCCTTTCGTCTCCAGGCGCGCGCACACCTCTCGAGAGATATTAAAGTTGGAGACGCGCAGAGGATCGTCCTCGGGGGACGCGTCCTCGTTCGCCTCGTCGGATTTCGACGCGGACGGCGTCGCCGGCGCGGGGGCGTCCTCCGCGTCGGAGTCCGAGGAGGACGAGTCCGAGTCCGAGGACGACGAGTCCGAGGACGACGAGTCGCTGTCGCTGTCGCTCTCGCTGTCGGACGATTCCGCCGCCTTTTTCTTCTTCTTCGCCGCGAGCGCGGCGGCGGCGGCGAGGTCCTCCTCGAGCTTCTTCTTCGACTGCTTCGCGGGTTTCTCCACCTTCGCCGCTTTCTTCGCGGACTCGACCTCCTGCGGACGCGGCGAACGTTCGGGGGTGGGGGGTCAGACTCGCGACGCGCGGGAGGAGGGGCGGCGGAGGCGGTCGCGCGCTTTCGGAGCGATTCGCGGCTCCCGTGGCGGCGTGCCGAGATTCGCGGTGTTTCGTGGCCGCGAGCGCGCGACGCGTCGGGACGTCGTCGGGGGCGCGAATCGCGCTCGCACCTTGCGCTTGCGCTTGCCGGGCTCCTGCATGGGCTCGGCCTCGGCGTGCTTCGACTTTTTGACCTTCGTGGACCCCATCGTGTGGGTACGCGGTGGACTGCGGCGGCGGCGCGAGACGCTCGCGTTGAAAATACAGCCGACCGACGCTGGCCGGGCTAGCCGAGGGAGAATCTTCCACGAGAGGCAGGCGCCGAGCGCGATCTCGCCCACTTTCGACACGCGCGACGCCGGCTGCCCCCGCACGCGGGCCGCCCGCGCGTCATGAGCGGCGACGACGCGTCGAACCCGCTCGCGCCGGAGATCGCGAACCCGCTCCCGCCCGCGAACAAGCCGTCGCGGCCGAACCTCTCGAACGACGATTTCAGAAAGTTGTTGGCGACCCCCCGGGCCGGGGGCGGCGTTCACGCGACGCCGAGCCGCGGCGGCGGCGGCGGCGGCGGCGGCAAGGGCGGCGGCGGCGGCGGCGAATTCAAGAAGCCGAAGCCGAAGCCGCGTCCGAAGCCGACGACGGACGAGCCCGAGGGCCCGACGTACCGCGATCGCGCGAAGGAACGAAGGAACGAGACGAACGCGGACTACGAAGGCGACCGCGGAGGCGCCGCGCTCGAGGGCGTTCGCGGCGGCGTCCCGGGGATCTCGCAGCAAGAAGAGCTCCGCCAGCTCTCGATCGAGGAGAGCAAGTTCTTGGGAGGCGACGTCGAGCACACGCACCTCGTGAAGGGCCTCGACTTTGCGCTGCTGAAAAAAGTGCGCGCGGAGATTCGCGAGAGCGAGAAGGACGACAAGTTCGAACAGCAGCAGACGAAGGAAAAGGCGAGAGTCGTCACGCGCGTCGCCGAGCCCTCGAGCGCGGCCGCGGCGTGCCCGTTCGCGGCCCCGGACGAGGACTTTCTCACGGAAGAAGGGAAGCCCGCGGTGTTTCATTCCGACATGGCGAGGAACGTCTTCGCGTTTCTGAAGAAGGAGAGACGACGCGAAAACGGGGAGGTGTTCGTGAACGAAAAGTTCGCGTCCGGGCGCATGTCGTACACGTTCGACCTCAGCGGGGATCAGCCGCAGATGCCGACGACGACGATGCGCTCGAAGGACGACCCGCGGGTCCTCGCGAAGCAGCGACCGGAGAAGATGTACAACTGCTGGGAAGACGCGGACATCTTAACGAAAGCGGCGGCGTGCATAAAGAAGAACCGGGAAGAGCGCGAGAAGCTCGGCGCGGACGGCGGGAAGAAGATGCGAAAGAAAGAGGCGAGACTCGCGGCGGAGGCGGAGCTCGAGAGGCTCCGCGCCGCGTCCGAGAAACCTTCGAAACCGGCGGCGGCGGATTCCGACGACGAGGACATCTTCGGCGACGCCGGGCGGGATTACGAACCCACCGTCTCGAAGAAGACGACCGCGGACGGCGACGGCGGAAAGGCGGCCTCGTACTTCGGCGGCGGCGACGCGAAAGGAGAGGCGTCCATCGCTCCGCGGACGGCGAAATCGGCGGCGACCGACGCCGAGAAACGACCGACCGAGGACGGCGAGGTCGACGCCGGCGGCGTCGCCGTGGACGCGGATGGGTTCGTCGGTCCGATGCCGGCGCCGCCGGCTCCGGACTTTAAATCCATCGACGCGTTTAAGAAGTGCTACGACGAATACGTCGCCGCGGGGACAGTGTGCGACGAGGACGGCGCTCGGACGAGGTGGGACCCGAACGCGGCGGGGACGTACCTGCAGACGTGCCCGGACTTCGCGCTCGCGATCGCCGCCAACTCGGTGAACATCCAACGCGACAGAGAGCAGGCGGCGGCGGACGAGGAAGCGAAACGCGGCGGCGCGAAGAAGGAGAAGCTCACTCTGAAACACGCGCCGCCGAAGGATGCGGCGACGCTGAAGCTCGAGCTCGAGCGCCGCGCTGAAGCGAGCCTCGCGCACGATGACGGGTACAACGAGTGCTACGTCGGCGGGTCTTCGTACGCGGATGCGGTTTACGAGTCCGAGTCGGACGAAGACGGGAAGAAGAAGAAGACGGACGATGACGCGAACGCGGGGGACGCGCGGAAAGGAGGCAAGGGCGGGCTAGGCTCGACCGGGAAGGGCGGGAAGATGAGCATCAAAGCGATGGAAGCGCAGCGCGACCAGAAGATCAACTCCGAGCTCGGAAAGGTGAAAAAAGCGATGAAGGAAAAATACGGCGAAGCCGCGAACAAGCTCGACGTCGCGTTCGAAGAAGAGGGCAGCGCGAAGGCGAAGAAGCGCGACGGCGACGAAGAGGGGGAGGTAGACGGCGGGAGACGCGGGAAGCGGCTCAAGATTTGATAGGTTGAATAGCGACATTAGGACGTCACGAAGCTCGAACGAGAACCGCTCCGTCTCCGCGTTGTCCGTGAAGCCGCCGGGCTGCTGACCGCTGATCTGGACAACTTATTACCCGGGAGAAGATCGCGTCCCCGTATTCTCGTCCAGCTTTTCCCGGCGGGCGGCAGAGGAGGTGCCAGATTACGACGCGCTCAGCTCGCTCGTAGACGCGACGCGCGAAGTGAGACGCGATGAAGACGCGCGAGTCAAGAATATAGCCGCGCGCGCGGACGCCATGGACGAGCTCGAGACGCTACAGCGGGTTTTCGACGCGTGCAACGCTCGAGATAGACTGCGCGCGAGCGTCGCGTCGGCGTCGGAGGTGGAGGAGGGCGAGATTGTACTGAGCCAGCCGTCGCCGAGCTCGAGGACTCGGAGCCGCGTGAACGCGACGAACGGCTCTGGTGGGGTGACGCCGCTGCCCCCGCCGAGCGCGGCGTTGACGGTTCCGCGCCCTCCGAAGGCGCTCCCGCCGCCGACGTCGGGCAAGTTCCAGCCGCTGCCGGCGCCGGGAGCGGGCGCGAATGGCGCGAATGGCGCGAATGGCGCGAACGCGACGAAAAAGCCGGCGCCGCCCAAGGCCCTTCCTCCGCCCACCACGAGAAAGTTCCAGCCCTTGCCACCGCCGCCGCACCAGGGTTTAGGTCGAACGCTCCCAAAGAAATCGGCTCTCGCGCCGCTGCCGCCTCCGAACGCCGAGGTCGTCGTCGACCTCGCCTCCGAGGAGACGTCGGGCGCGAACGGCGCGTACGTGAAGCAGAAGACGAAGAACGCGGCGCGGCGACGCAAGAGGAAGAGGAAGAGGATTGAGAAATCCGCCCGGAACACGAACAGAGTCGCGCAGCGAGGTTCGGGCGAGCTCATCGTGTTGGACGAAGACGAGGACGAGGACGACGCCACTCCGGGGAGCGCGGAAGATTCCGATACAGAGGACGGCGGCGGTCGCGGCGGCGCGAAAGAAGCGCCGCGGCCGGTGGAGGTCATCGACGTCGACGCGTCGATGCCGAACGACCCGCGCGCGCGAACGCGCGCGTCGGCCGCGGTGGCGCCGCGGGAACCGCCGGCGCGAAGACAAAAGCCGCCGAGCGCGAGGAAGCCGTCCGCGGCGGCGACGAAAGCCCTCCACGCGCTTCTCGACCGCAGGCGGCTGACGCTCGTGTTGGACCTGGACCACACGCTCCTGAACTCGGAGTCGTTCGAGTCGAAGGACGGCGCGCGCCTACAGCGGGGTCTGCTCGAGATCGAGCGGTTGGAGTCGACGAAAGACTCGAACGACCGCACGCTTCATCGCCTGAACCACATCGGGTTGTGGACGAAGCTCCGTCCGGGGGTGCAGACGTTTCTTCACAAAGCGTCCGCGATGTTCGAGATACACATCAGCACGATGGGAAGTCAGCCGTACGCGGACAGCATACGCCGACTGCTAGACCCGTGTAGGAACGTGATAAAAGGCTCGGTGATCGGTCTCGGCGGGTTCGACGAGTTCGGCGCGTTCAAATCGCCGCCGCAGAAAAAACTCGAAGGCGTCCTCGCGGGCACGGAGCCCGCGGCGGTCATCTTAGACGACACCGCGGAGGTGTGGACGGGATACTCCGAAAATTTGATCGTGTGCGAGCGGTACATGTACTTCCCGTCCGCGTGCAAGAACTTCGGCGTCGTCGGTCCGTCGCTCCTCGAGAGAGGCGTGGACGAGAGCGAGAAGTCTGGGACGCTGGCGACGGTGTTGGAGGTGCTCACGCGCGTGCACTCGGAGTTTTTCGCTCGCCGCGCCGCGCGCCAGGTTTTAGCCGAGAAACAGGCGCGCGCCGCCGCCGCCGCCGCCGCGAAGGCCGCCGCGAAGGCCGCCGCGGACGACGCGTCGAGCAGCGACGACGACGCGGCGCGCGGGAAACGGTCGACGGAGGGCGAGACCGCGACGACGTCCGCGGCGGCGGCGGCGGCCGCCGCCGCCTCGAGCGTGGACCCGCGCATCCCCGTCACCGTCCCGAAGCTCCTCGCGGACGAGCGGAAGAACGTTCTGCGCGGCGTGGAGATCGTCTTCTCCGGCGTGTTCGACCACAACGACAAGACGCTGACGCCCAGGGAGCACCCGCTGTGGCGGCTCGCGGAGCGTCTCGGCGCGAGAGTCGTCTCCGAGCCGGGGACGTCGACGACGCACGTCGTCGCGAAGTGCGTGGGGACGGACCTGACGCACAAGGCGATGTGGGGGCTGCAGTACCTCAAGCACGTCGTCAGCCCGGCTTGGGTTGAAGCGTCCGCGATGATGTGGACGCGGCAGGACGAGGGGAGGTTCCCGGTGAAGCGACCGAAGTAGCACGACGATGAATTAACGTTTTAGGATTTTCATCAGCGCGCCAGCGCGCAAGCTGGCCAGCGCGAACGCGACGATTTTCTCGAGTAGCCGATCGATCCCCTCGCCGAGGCACAACCCCCCACGCGGCGGGCGACCGCACGCACGCGAAAACAGCGCGCGCGAGCGTGGTCGATCGAGGACTGAACCGGGCGCGGAGGGCAGCCCCCGGCCGAGGGACGCGATGGAGGCTCTCGTCGCGGCTCTGCAAGACCCGGAGACGCGGGAGAATGCCCTCCTCGATCTGAGCAAGAAGAGAGACATGTTCACGGACCTCGCGCCGATCCTGTGGCACTCGTTCGGCGTCATCCCCGCGCTGCTTCAGGAGATCGTGTCGATATACCCGCTCCTGTCGCCGCCGTCGTTGACGAACCACGCGTCGAACCGCGTGTGCAACGCGCTCGCGCTCTTGCAGTGCGTCGCGTCGCATCCGGACACGCGCGCGCTCTTCTTGAACGCGCACATCCCGCTGTTCTTGTACCCGTTCCTGAACACGGTGAGCAAGACGCGGCCGTTCGAGTACCTGCGGCTGACGTCCTTGGGCGTGATCGGCGCGCTCGTGAAGGTGGACGACACGGACGTGATCAACTTCCTCCTCTCCACGGAGATCATCCCTCTGTGCTTGAGGACGATGGAATTAGGGTCGGAGCTCTCGAAGACGGTCGCGACGTTCATCGTTCAGAAGATTTTGTCCGACGAGGTGGGGTTGAGCTACATATGCGCGACCGCGGAACGGTGCTACGCGGTGGGAACGGTGTTGGGGGGGATGGTGACGATGCTCACGGAGCAGCCGTCGGTGCGGTTGCTTAAACACATCATCAGGTGTTACCTGCGGCTGTCGGATAACCCGCGCGCGCGCGAGTGCCTGCGTCAGTGCTTCCCGGACCAGCTCCGCGACCCGAACTTCACCGCGTGTCTGAAGGACGACATCGCGACGCAGAAGTGGTTGGTGCAGCTTCTCATGCAGCTCGGGTACACGAACGGGTGAGCGGTCGGTGCTGTAACTGGTTTATGAACTTCGTTTTACAAACGTACGCGCTCTTGAAGACTTCAAACGTCCGTCGTCGTCGTCGTCGTCGTGCATCGCTGCTGCTGTTATACACTCTAGTCGCGCGAACTCGCGCATCCCCCCCCACTACGCACGGCACGTCTCACTTGTACCGAAGCGCCTGCCTCACACTGTTTAGTCGGTCGCGGGAAACCTTCACGCCGTTGATCAACACGCCGACGCCGAGGCCGACGCCGAGGCACACGCCGAGGCCGACGCCGACGCCGATGCGTATGCCCGCGCTGAACCACATGAGCTCGCCCTTGAACAAGTCCTCGGACGCGAGCTCTTTGTCCCCCCCGCCGCTGCTGTGGTACTCGTGCATCAGATCCTCGTATCGCTTCCGAACGTTTCGAAGGAGCTCCGCGCGGTCGAACACGCTGAGCTCCCCCTTCCACGGCACGAGGCTCCACTGCCGCGCGGACACGGCCTCGTCGCCGCTGCCGTGCCCGTCGCCGTCGCTGGTCTCGTCCACGACCGCGTCGTCGAGCTCGAGCTCGTCTGCGGAGGAGGACGACGGCGGCGGCGCCGCGCCGCCGTCGTCCTCCGGCCTCGCGCCGTCGTCCGAGTCGCTCCACTCGACGCACATCTCGCTGATCGCCCCGAGGCTCGGGCGCTGCACGAAGCTCCGCGCGGACTTCACTTTCCACGCCTGCAGCGGCGCGACGCGCGTCATGCACACGTGATCGCCGTCGCACGCGCCGACGAGGCACACCTCGAGCGAGAGGCGGCACACGGAGTCGACCGAAAACGCGCGCTCGACGCTCGCACTCGCGGGAGACGTCGCGAGCGGCGCGTCGCCGGTGAGGACGGGAACGCACGGGGACAGCTCGAGCGTCCATTTCGGAGAGGTCGTCGCGCCCTCCGCGGCGCGGCGCGTCAAGACGCCCGTCGCCCAGCGTTCTTTTTCGCAGTAAATCTCAAACGGCGCGGAGTGAAAGACGAAGATCTCGTCCGTGCTCACGAAGCACCCGGCGCGGTCGCGGCGCATGCGTATTTCCACGTCGTCCGTCGCCTGCGCTCGCGTGGAGAAGAGAAGGCGCGACGCGTTCAGAGAGAGAAGCGATATGCCTCGAGGGGGAGGACGTGTACACGACGCGTCGCCTCGAAAGTGAAATCTCGCGGACCGAGCGGAAGAAGAACCCTCGCACCTGGATGCTGACTCCGTTGAATATGACCGGCGGCTCGTCGCGCACGCGCGGGGGGAACCGGAATCGAAGCTCCGGGTGATGCGAGAGCTGGCTCGGGGCCTCGCCGTCGACGCACTTCACCTTCACGAACATCGCGCGTCCTTGATACGCCTCGTCGAGACGAAGCAAGTTCGTTGCTTCAACCTTCTCGGGCGAGGGTAAGTTTGTTACGCCCTCGACCGTCGTCGTCATTTCGCTCGCGCGAGCGGGTGACTCGACGTCGCGCGCCGCGGGTTCACGCCGGACGGGTAACGCTCGTAAGCGATATCAGGAAGCTCGCCGCTCGATGCCTCCCCGCGGGGTGGCGCGATACGCGTCGCGCGGCGGCGCTCTGGACGTACCGCGCGAGCGATATCTTTCCTGTATCTTTCTCAGGATTTTTTTTCGATTTTTTTCCTTTTTTCTGGTCGCGCGCTTTTTATCAAAAGTGTGTCACCACTCCTTCGTGCGGTGCGGTTGGCGTGTTTGACGGTTTATCGACGAGTTAAACGCTCGAAGCGACTCCGCCGCGCGAGGCGTCGCAAAAGAATAATGTTGATAAGGCGCCTGTGACGTCGCGATGTCCGACATAAGTTATCCTCAAGCGACGGCGGTGGCCGCGGCGGGATGGCGACGACGCGGACGCCGCGCGTATCGGAAGGGAGCATCCCGTCGTGCCGCTTCTGCTTCGATGGGGGCTCGGACGACGAGCCTCTCGTGACGCCGTGTCGATGCACGGGAACGAGCGCGCACGTGCACGCGCGATGTTTGCTGAAGTGGCAAACGTGGCGGATCCTGACGACCGCGTCGAGCGGGGGAGGGACGGAAGAGCGCGCGAAATCGCTCTCGTGCTCGGTGTGCAAGGCGACGTACGCGACGGCCCCGCCGTCGATGTCCGAGCTCTTAACGCACGTGCGCGGCGAAGGCGGCGCGTCGCTCGCGGCGCTGCTCGTCCCCGGCACGCTCCTCGTTCGAAACGTTTCGCAGTTTGACGAATCATCGCTCGCGAACGCGCCCCAGTGGCTGCGGTGGGTGTTCAACCGAAAGCGCGCGCACTGGAACAAGGCGGTGTATCTGATCACGAAGGTTGTCCCGGGACGAGGCGTGGGCGGGACCGACGTCCTCGTCGGCGTGAACCTCACCGCGCGTCTCGAGAAGGCGACCAGGAATTCGCGCGGAGACGACGACGACGACGAGGAGAAGCCCCTCGAGGCGGAAGGGCTGAGCACGTCGGACGATGATGATGAGGAGGAGGACGACGACGATGGGGAGATCGAGGTAAACGAGGAGGAGAAGGAGGAGGAGGAGGAGGAGGAGGAAAACGACGACGACGAAGCGCGAGGTCGACCGCGGCGGCGGCTCGCGGACGCCGCCGCCGCCGCCGACGACGAAGACGCGACGACGTCCTCCGCGAGCGATGGCCGAGACGGCGAGATCGCGGACCCCGCGCTCGCCGCCGCGCTGAGCGAGACCGAAGAAGTCCACGCGTCCATGAGCAACGACGCCGCCGCGCTGCTCGAGCTCGAGGACGACGACGAGACGTTCGGGGACTTGTCGCTGGAGATGATGCCGCACGTCCGGAGGTACGTCGGCGGCCCCGTGCGAAGGGATAAGCGCGTCGTGCTGCTCGTGTCCTCCGCCGCGGAGAGCACGCTGTCCGCGCCGACGATCGCGCTGCCGTTAGACGCGGACGTCGAGGGCGCGGGCGCGAGCGCGGAGCGCGCGTACGTGTACCACCAGCGCGGCTCGGACGCCGCGGAGTACGTCGAGGAGGTTCTCGCGGAGGCGGTCGGGGACGCGCTCAACGCCGCGGGGGACGACGACGACGACGACGCCGCGGGCGACGGCGGCGGCGGCGGCGACGACGACGACGACGAGATCGTCGTGCCGAAAGTGCACGTGTTCAACGGCCACGCGCGATGGAGCCGTTCGCAGCTCATGAACGAGGTCGCGCGCGGGGACTGGGGTCTGTGCCCGGCGACGAGACGCGACCTCGGCGCCGGGTGGCGGGTCGCAGGGAACGCTTTTTGGTCGACGTTGTTCGACTCGGGGCGACCGATTTTCGCGAAAGTCGGCGAGTGACGCGCCTCCGACGGACGCGCGTCGTACGTAGATATGATAGCTTTAGGTACCGCATTACACGCACGGTACACGCGCACGCGCACTGTGCTGCGATCGACGACTGGACGCGTCGTCAGTTCTCGTCGGCGTAAAAGGTCTCGAGGTACTTCATCGCCGCCGCGTTGTCGTCGCACACGACCCAGTGCGGCTCGAGCTCTTTGTCTCTCAGGCTGCCGTACCGAACCATGTCGTCTTCGAGGAACTTTATCAACCCGTCGAAGCACCCGTCGTAGTTCATGACGACGAACGGCACCTTGTGCGCGCTCCCGATGCGTCTCAGTTGAAGGAGCGCGAGAACCTCGAAAATTTCATCGAGCGTCCCGACGCCGCCTGGCAGCGCGAAGAACGCGGTCCGGTCCGTCTTATTCGCCCTGATTCCCGCGTCCACGAGGCCGTGTTTCCTCGCGGAGAAGAAACTCGCGGTGTGGTACACCTCCGGGGGAAGGTACGGATGCGTCCTCGACGCTTGCCTTTGCCCCCCGGCTTCTAATAAGATCATGAACCCCGCGACGGGCTTCCCCGCCTCCATCCCGCCTCTCGTCACCGCTTCCATCATCCCCGCGCCGAGCCCGCTCCAGGTCGTGCAGTCGTACGCCGTCGCGACGTCCCTCGCGAGGTCTCTCGCCATCGCGAAGTGCGGGTGGTCCTCGGGCACGCGCGCGGAGCCCAGGTACACCGCGCCTCTTCCCATGCGCTCGACGACGTCGAAGCACGCGTCCATCTCCTTCTTGACCTTCCCCGGGCTCTCTCGCTCGTTCGCGGCCGCGTCCGCGGCGGCGAGGGACGCAGCCGTGCGGTGCGTCCCGCGCGCGGCGACGGCGCGCGGCTCGGGACCGCGACGCCGAGGGACGTGGTGCCAGCGCCATCGCGCGCGGGACTCGATCGCGTTCGTCGTCGCGGTCGCGATAAACCGAAGCGACGACGGCGTCGTCAGCGACCGCATGCGCGTCGTCGCGACGCGCGGGCGCGAGGGAGGGGAACGCCGCAACGGAGCGACCGCGCGTCGTGGTCGTCGACGTCGACGCCGCGCGCCGCGGAGTGACACGTCGTGGGGAAGCGGTGGGCACTTCTTCATCAGTACTCGGGTTTCGTCATTCAGTTCCTCGGCGCGCCAGTGCTGTTTTCGTTAGCTTGTTCTCAGTTCACGGCTCCGCTACTCGCTCTCCCGGTCGTCGGCATGTCGCTCGCTGCGCCTCACTTCTTCCCGTTCGAGCCCGCCGCCGCGTCCGGACTCGCTAACTTCGCGATCGCCGCGCTGTTCCCCGCGGTCTCCTTCGCGACGCGATCCACCGCCGTCATCACTATCCCGATATCTTTCCGCTGCTGCTTCACCTGCACCTCGAGGTTCGCGAGCGCCTTCCCCATGGACACGACGAGCTTCTCCAGGTCCAGCAACCCTTTCTCCACGATCGTCGCCTTCGCGGTCGTGTCGAACAGCTCCTTGGAGAGGTTCCCAACCTTCCCCAAGTTGGGCCCAACGTCCGCGAGCGCGACGGCCATCTCCGCCACCTTCGCCTCCGTCTTCTCTGCGGCGTCCGACATCCGCCCCACCCTCTTCGCGAGATCCGCGACGTGGTCGTGCGCGTGTTCCTTCATGTGCGCCCGCAACGTCCCCGCGTACACGTGCGAGGCGCATCCGAACGGCGCGAACGGGCACGTCACCGGCCGCCGCGGGCACTCGAGATCCACGTGCATCTTCAGCGCGCGACGCGTCACGTTCGTCGAGTCGCACGCGTTCGGACACTTCACGATCTTGTGCGGGCACTGCGCGTCGTGCGCAGCCGCGACGTTCGCGCCGTGGACCTCCATGCATCCCTCGTTCGGGCACTGCGTCGGACGAAACGCGCACTTCTTCTTGTGCTCGAAGAGCTCGTCTTCGGTGGCGAACGCCTCTTCGCAGTGCGCGACTTTCCCGCGGTCGTATCGAAGGAGGAGCTCGCGCGACACGCGCTCGCGGTCCGCCGCGGGCCAGCACTCGCCTCTGGCGACGTCCTGTCGGACGCGCTCGACCGCCTCGGTTTGCTTCTCCTTGGACCACATCGCGCCGAACTCGCCGAAGAAGCTGCGCTTTCCCGTCACCCACTCATTGATCCACGCGGCCAGATCCGCGAGGTTCGGCGCGAGGCCGCTCTTCCCGTTCTCCGCGTCGTCCGCGAACTTCATGAGCTTCGCGACGAGATCGGTCGCGAGCTTCGCGACGAGATCGTTCGCGTCCCCGAACGGTTTCCCCGCGGTCTGGAACACCGCGGCCTTCGCGATCGCGTCCACGAGCGCTCGGCTCACGTTCGCGTGCGACGCGAGGCACAGGTGCGCGCATCGACACGACGTCGCGGCGTCGCGAGCGCCCGCCCACGCGCGTTTGAACGACGCGCTGTCCTCCTTCTCGCGCGGGGGGGAGTCCGCCGCCGCGGGGGGGGATTCCTCGCCCATCGTCGCGGCGCGCTCGACGAGGCCGCGCGCGCGTGTTTGTGATGAGATCTTCACCCGCTCCCACAGGATTTTGTCCACTTGTCACGTTTATCGTTTCCGACGCGAGCGCGTCGCGGAATGAACGAACGATTCGATTCGATTCTAACCCGCGCTTTCGTTCGTACAACCCACCCCGCTAACGATCTCCTAACGACCGCGTCACACCCTCAAGATCTGCAGGCTCTTGCTAAACGCGACCGCTATCCAGTCCGGCTGCGTCGAACTCCACCGCAGCTGGGATATCTCCGCGCCCGCGCCGTACGCGAGAATCGGATCCAACCCGCCGTCGTTCGGCGTCGCCATCGTGCTCAGGTCCCATATCAGCGCCTGCGCGTCGTCCCCCGCGGAGCATATGTGCGACGACGAGTGCGGCGCCCACGTGATGACGTTCACCGCCGCCTTGTGCCTGGACAGCTCCGCGACGGGCACCGTGGGGTACCGAACGTCCAGGATGACCACCTTGCTGTTGTCCATCTTCATCGTCGCCATGTACCGCGGGTTCTGCTTGTTCCACGCGAGTCTGAGCAGCGGCGTGTCCGGCTCCGGGGTCTGGTATATGATCGTGCTGTGGTCTTTATCCCTCAAGTCGAACACTCGAACGCTGCCGTCCGCGGAGACGCTCGCGAACACCTCCGGTCCCCCCCACGCGATGTCGTACACCTCCTTGTCGTGCGCGATGAGCTGCGAGTCCACAGCCTCTCGCTCGAGATCCCATATCGTGCACGTCGTGTCCAGCGAAGACGTCCCGATCCTCTGGAGCTTTTGCTCGTTCCAGTCGAACGACGTCAGCGGCGCGCAAAACTCGGACTTTTTGCTGTTGTTCAGGAGGCATCGCATCGCGACGCCGTCGTCCGTGATGTTCCACACCCGGAGGTAGTCACCGCTCGTCGCGACGAGATCCTCTTTGCCGCATTCTACGTCGGGGATGAACGCGAGCTTCGTGCACGGGTACGGGTGCGCGAACGAGTGCGTCGGCGTGGACGGGAACGCGCCTCTCTCTTCGTCTAAGGTGATGATCTCGACGCGATTCCCGTACTCCTCCACGAACGACCCGACCGCGAGCCTGAAGCGCTTGTCTCGCCTCACGCTCCAGTTCGCGGCGTATATCAGCCACGGCGCTTCGTACGTGTATATCTCCGCCTGCTTCTCCCCGATCGCGGTCATCGTGAGACGCGCTCGCTCGCGCCCTTTCGGGAACGAGAGGGCGCGAAATCGAAGTGTTCGCGCACGCGACGAGCGGCTCGATGAAAACGACCACGACGAGCTCTCGGGTTTTTGGATAGGAGGGCATTGGCGGCGGCGCGCGCGCACGGAACGCGCGCGTTCGAAGCGAAACACGCCACCGGCGCGATGGGCGTCCACGCGACGATGGCGACGACGAGGATGTGCGCCCCGCGCGCGTCCGCGTCGAAGCCGCGCGGCGTTCGAAGGCGGAAGGCGTCGGAGAGATCGATGTCGGCACGACCGTCGACGCGCATGACGTCGACGCGAGCGTCGCCGTCGTCGACCACGGACGCGGACGCGGACGCGCGCGTCGCGACGAAGAAGAAAGAGAAGCCGCCGAGAAAGCCGACGTCGGAGCTCATCGCGAACTTGTGGGGGGAGCTGAAGTACGTCTCCCCGAGGGACGACCCCCTCCCCGAGGCTGTCGATCTCGTGGCGACGATCGAGGCTTCGAAAGCGCGACCGGGCCCCGGGGAGCGGTGGACGGACGCGCAGTGGGAGAGACAAGAGGCCGCGGCCGCGGAGGTCGCGGGTAAGATTGGGAAATACTGGAACGCGAAGTGGGACAATCTCGCGAACAGCGACGCGGTCAAGGAGGCCGCGCCGCTGCTGTCCTCCGCGGTGAACGTCGCCATCGCCGGCGTGTTGATTCGCCTGGCGCTGCCGCGCGTCGCGGCGTTGCAAGCCGTCGGCGGATTCGACGATCTCACGGAGTTTTTCGGGCTCCCGCCGAGGGACGAGCTGAAGGGGTACTTAGACCAATTCCAAGGACTGAACACCGCGGTCGTGTTCGCGGTGTACGTCGGCCTGTTCGCCGCGGAGAAGCTCACGATGACGGACGAGTTTCTGCCCATCGGGTTCATCTTGCCCGTCGTGTCCCCGGTTGTGTTCGGCGGCGTGTTCGGAGGGACGATGATGACGTCGCTCGCGAGCACGATGGCCGCGAGCTTGAACTTCTGGCTCGGACGGACGGTCTTCAAAGAGAAAGCGCTCGCGCTGAAGTGGAAAGACAACCCCGCGGTGGGGGAGAGCAAGTGGTTCAACGCGCTGTCGCGGAGGTTCGACTCTCGCGAGTTCCCCGAGAGCGAGTTTCCCTTCACGGAAGGGTTTAAGTCCGCGCTTCTGCTGCGTCTGTGCCCTATACTCCCGATCCCACTGAGCGGGAACTGGTACGTGTGCGGGATGACGCCGCTGCGGTTCCCGGAGTTTTTCGCCGCGCACTTCATCGGGAGCTCGAAGACGGCTTTCATCGACGCGTACCTCGGGTCGTTGCTCTTTCAAGCCGCGTTCGAGGCGGACTCGCTGAAGGACCAGGCGCAGACCGCGCTCGTGTTCGAGACGGGGGCGCTGGTGCTGATATCTATCGGCGTGACGACGTACGCGACGGATCTGTTCACGCAGATTTTAGAAGAGGAAGGCATCGACGCGTCGAACATGATGTCCGAGGACGACGACGACGACGAGAGGGAACCGCCGGAGGAGAAGATGGGCGAGGGCGAATTCACAAAGGTGCTGAACAGCATTCGCGAGCAGCAGGGCGTCGACGTCGGGGAAGACGTCGTCATGGACAGAGCCGTGGAGACGTACAACGCGGCGAAGTTGTCCGAGCTGAGTGAAGCCGGGCCCGACGAGGTCGCGTCGTGGGTCGCGGACTCCTTGGACGGGGAGGACGCGTCGAAAAAGTGAGCGAACCCAATCGTCTCGTAGCCGACGCATCACTAGCTCACTGTCAAAGCGATCCGCGTCGTATTTCATCGGTGCCAAAGGCGCGCGCGCGCGAAATGTGTCTTCGTCATCTCTCTCGTTCGTTCCGTTCGTTCGCCCGTCGCGTCCGCTTCACTCGTCCTCCGCGGGCGCGAACATCGCGAAGAACCGCACGAGGTCCGAGTGCGTCACGACCCTCTTCGCGACGCCGGTGTCCTCGTCGCACAGGTACACGCGATGCACGCGGTTCCTCGCCATCGCGCGCATGACGTCGAGCAGGCTCGCGTCGTGTCTCGCGGTGACGCACAACTTGCCGTCCGAGAGTTCCCCGCGCGTGAGCATCCCGGAGAAGAGCGGGTGCGCGCGCGCGCTCGCGAGAGGCTCGTCGCGCAGCTCGCGCTCGCCCCCCGCGGCGAGTTTCGCATTGAGTTTCTCAATGAACGCGCCCACGGGCATCGCGAGCACTTCCAGGTGCTCCGGGGTTATCCGCCTCAGGTCGCTCTCGGAGATGTTGCCGATGATCTTACACCCGACCGGCAGCATCGTGGGCTTCGGCGGCCAGGAGTCTCGCGCTCTCGCGCCGGACGCGTCTCTCGCTTCCGTCACGCCGAGACCGCTGACGCCGAATCGCGACATCAGAGCGAAGCATCGCAGCAGACTGCTGTCGGAGGACACGACGTCCACGCGCACCGCGCCCAAGCCGAGATCCGCGGCGCTACACGGCGTGATACAGTGCTCGATGTGGTCCCATCGCATCAAGAAACGCGTGATGTCGGACAAAGAGATGATGTCCGTGACTTCCACCTTCCCGCCGCTCTCGGGGCCGTCGTCGACGTATCGATACACCGCCACTCGGTGATGCAGCGGCGACACCGAAGGCGATCTCGGAATGAACTGGTGCTGGATCACGTGTAGCATGCTCGGATCGTCGCCGTCGTCCGTGCGCAGCCCTCGCGACGAGCCGGACGCGAGAATCCACGCGCCGTCGCCGCCTTCCGGTCCGCGGCGGATCGACCCGAGCTCGCGCGCGCAAAACCCGGGGGCCTTATCGTGGATCATCTTCAGCGTGCGCCGCGCCGCGTCTTGCGTGTCGTCGATGAGGAACCACTCCGGGGCTTCCACGCTAGCGCAGTACCCCATCGGCCCGGGGGGGAAGATGTGCGCCACGAGCGCGTGGACGATGTCGTGCACGCTCACGAACCCGAGGTAGTCTTTCCCGTCGTCGCGAAGGAGCGGCGCGGAGACGACGGAGCGCTCCGCGAGCTCGCGAAGCGCGACGTCCACGGTGACCGAAGGCGTGAGCGTCAGGACGTCGCGCGCGGGAGGCGCGCACTCCGGCCTGCCGACGTGCATCTGCGCGAGGAACTCGCTGAGGTGCGTCTTCGCGAGGAGGTCTCGGATCGCGCCGAGGTCGCTCTGCAGCGGCGTGTTCGGCGACGTCGCCTCGGCGGGCTCGGGCTTCTTCGCGCGTCGCGAGGGAGCGACCCCGGGGGTCGCGCCGGCGGCGGGGCGGTCGCGCTCGGGCGAATCGACCATGGCGGGCGGTCCCACGGGAGCGGGGACGACTTCCTGCTTCGCGTCGTCGCGCGGCTCCACGGGAGCGGCGGCGGCGTCTTTCTCTTTCTCTTCCGCGTCGGCCTCCCGCGCGCGGTCTTCCTCGCGCTTCTTCTCGGCGGGGGCGGCGGGCTCGCGCGCGAACGGGAAGAAGGACGCGAACGCGGACGGGTTGCACAGGTACGCGGCGGCGCCCGCGGCGATGGCTCCGGCGGCGGCTCCGATGGCGACGGTCGCGCGGTCCGACTTGGGCATCGCGCGTCCGCGAGTGAGAGCGCGGCGCGAAGAAGCCACGACGGACGCGACAGCTGAAGCGCGCTTCGTCGGAAGAGACGACGGGACACGTACAGGACCGAGAGACACGACGGGAACAGAAAACGAGAAGCGAGAAGAGCTCGCGCGAGTGGAACCGTCGACGCGTTCATCACCGCCGCACCCCGCCCGCCGCGCGATGCATCTCATACAGCGCGCTATCATATCGATGTTAACTACGCGTCACCGCTACGCGGACGTGCGCCCTACGTGAACGCCGCGGTCGCCTCCGCTCTCGACGACGCGGCGAGCTCGACGCCCGGGCGCGACGTTCGCAACGCCGCCGCCGCCGCCTCCGCGCCGCTAAACTCGACGTACGCCCGCCCGAACCCGACGCCGTTCGCGTCGAGCGGCACGAGCACGTTGTCCGGATCGATCGTCCCCACGCCGGGGACGCCCTCGAAGAGCTCCAGGAACGCGTTCGCGGCCGACCCCGCGGGGAGTCCCGACACTCTCACCACCGCCGCGCCCGCGCCCCCCGGCGGCGGCGGCGGCACCTCCCTCGTCTCCGCCCCCGCGGCCGCCGCCGCGGCGTTCGCGGCCGCCTGCTTCTTCTCGAACTCGACCGCGAACGCGATGTTCTGGTTGATCGACGCGATGATCTCCTCCGGGGAGAGCTGCCCCGCCGGGAAGCTGATCTGGGGCGCGTACATTCCCCTGCCGCCCACGCCCTGCTGTTGAGCCACGCCCTTCGAAAACGACATCGTCGCCGACGGCGCATGGACTGTGGACTTCACCGCGCCGCCGACGGCTGCCGCCGCCGCGGCGATGGTCTGCGCGGCGCGGCCCTTCGCGTACCCGTTCGAGCGTATCGGCGTCTTGCTCTGCGAAATTCGGAGGTGGTGCCCGCCGCTCTCCGTGTTGTCTTTTCTCAGCGCGGACATCGCCCCCGCGACGTCCGCGAACTCGATCCAGCAGTTCTGGCCGTTGATCCTGACGCCGAACACCTCGCCGTCGTTCCCGAAGAACGCCGCGAGGTCTTCCTCGCTTATCTCCTCCCCGGGCGCGATCCCGGGCTGCCCTTTCAGTCCGCGGATCCCCGAGACGTGAATGGTTCGCGTGATTCGCTCGAGATCGTCCCCGGTCATCGCCGAGGGCTGCCTCATCGCCGCGGCGGCGGCGTACGCGCCGGGGGCGTACCCCGCGGGCTGCGCGTACCCCGCGGGCTGCTGGGGGTACCCGTACCCGCCGTACATCGTGCTCTCGGACGTGCGACGGGCGGTCGTGATGCGCCGCGGACTGTGACGAATCTAGGGTTCCCCTGACAGGACTCGACCAGACTCGTCGCTCGCGTGATCGTGAGCTTTCGGGAAAACGTTCGGCGCTCCTCGCGACGACACTCTCCATCCTCGCGCCGCGGGATGGAGACGGCGACGGCGCCGCCGCCGAAGAAGCGCAGCGAGGCGGAGATCCTCCGGAGCTTGCTCGAGAACGGCGTCGCGAAGCGCTTCGACCTTGTCGCGTGGGCGAACGCGGGGTGTCGTCAGCCCACGCCGATCGAGCGTCTGCTTCACCTCTTCGAGCAGTGCCGCCCCGACGTCGCGAAGCTCATCGTCCTCGAGGAGCTCGAGGGGACGCCGGAGGAGGACGCCGACGTCCTCGTGTACGGCGAGATCGACACCGTGGAGTTCACGGAGCTGCTGAACAAGTACGGCGGCGTGAACGCGCTCGGCGGCGGCGGCGGCGACGACGGCGGGCGCGTCTTCTACGACCTCGGAAGCGGCACCGGAAAAGCCGTCTGCGCCGCGGGCTTGTGCGCGCACTTCCGTCACGTCCGAGGCGTCGAGATCTTGCCGTGCACCGCGGCGATCGCGTCCGTCCTCGTGGAGGACTTCGTCAGGGACGTCCTCCCGGGCTCGAGGCCGGCGGGGAACGCGCTGGTCAGCGTCGACGTCGAGCGCGGGGACCTTTTCGCGCGCGAGCATCTCGAGCGGTGGCGCCGCGCGGACCTCGTCTTCTGTAATTGCGTGACGTGGGACGACGACACGATGACGACGCTGTCGCGCCACGCGGAGGGTTTACGACCGGGGGCGGTGTTCATCACCGTGTTGTGTCCGCTCGCGAGCGACGCGTTCGAGCTCGTGGAGGAGGTGGAGTTGAAATTCAGCTGGGGCAGCGTCGAGGCGCTCGTGCATCGACGGCTGACGGACGAGCAGGCGGCGGCGGCGGCGGCGTTGGGCGCGGCCATGGAGGCGATGGAGGGATGAGAGGGTTGGGCGCGGCGTCCCGCGTAGAAAACCTAGGTAGGAATACATCTTACTAAACACCGGGTAGCAATAAAGATGACTGCCTCGTAGGCGCCTTGAACGAGTTCGACAGCATCGTGTCCTTCAGGAGCTGCGAGCGGTACCGTTCCTTCGTCGTGAGCTTGCTTCGATCGGGCTTGTACCACCGCGCGGCTTCGTCCGCGGCGGCTTGCGTCGATTTCCCCTCGTAATACGCCACCTCCTCCGCGGTCGCCTTGCGCGTGTCGCCGTTGACGATCGACCGCTGCGCGTCCGCGAGCTCCGCGGCGGTCATCCTCGCCGTGACGATCGCCTCGTCCATGACCTGCCGGTCCGGTCCCGTCGGGACCAACCCCTCGTTTTCGAAGATCTCCTTCGTCCGCTCCCACACCTCGCCCTCCTTGAAGTCCACGTACCGCTCCACGGTGAACAGCGTGAGCTCGTCGACTCTGCCGCAGTACTCCCTCAAGTTACCGAAACCGAGCAGCGAGCACACGGCGAACACCCTCGACATGAGACCGTCCGCGCCGTCGCGCTTCGCCGCCGCCGCCGCCTTGACCTCGTTCTCCAGACGCCCGCGCGTGAGCACCGTGTACGTCGCGCCGCTGATCGCTTCCGCCTCGTCGAACGGCCTCGACTTGCTCGAATCCCCCGCGAGCGGGTTCGCGCGGTTCGCGATGACGCCGTCGCCGTTCGTCACGCCCAACGCCGCCTCCGCGGAGCGCCACACGTTCAACACGAGCGTCGTCGCGGACGCGCCCGCGGGGACTAAACTCCGCGACCCGCCCGTCGAGCGCCACTCGTGGAAGAAGAGGTGCGTCTTCGGGTTCTCGAGGACGTCCGCGAGCAGCGACAGCGTGACCGGCCGTAAGTTCGCGTTGCACCTCGACAGAAGGTTCAACAGAGACTCCATCCCGCCGCCCGCGATGAAGTGCGCGCAGTTTTTCGCATCCGGGACGACGCACTTCCACACCGCCGTGAGCGCTGCGGCGCCAAAGTTGATCGGCACCGCCTTGTCCGTGTTCGCCATCGCGTCCACGGCAGCCTTGAGGATGTTGATCCCGTCCGCCTTGCGCAGATACCGCGCGTTGACGGCGTGCTCGTGGCACAGCACGGAAAGGAGCCCCGCGGCGCCGAGTTTCACCGGGTCCTCGCTCACGGACGGACGCAGCGGCGCGGTTTCGGCGCCGCCGTACAACGTCCCGGCGCCCCCCGCGGTTTCCTCTGCGCCGTAGTACCTCGACTCCCCGCGCGAGCCGCCGTCGTACGACGACGCGTACGCGTTCGAACTCGCGCGTCCTAAACGGTCGACGCCCTCGAACGCGCTCAGCGCGGCTTCGACCGCGCCGAACTCGCCGAGGACGTCCTTGAATCCGTCCAACGTCGCGAGCTTCGCGCCGAGATCGAGCGCTGCGGCGCGAAGGAAATCATCCGCCGGCGAGTCCACGCGCGCGATCTGCACGACCGCGTCGCACGCGCCGCCGGCGATCATCTCGTTCGGGCACAGAGGCGCCAATCGCGCGAGCAGCCTGAGCGCGAGCTCCTGTAAGTCGCGGAGACGCTCCGGACCCCACCGATTCACCCCCGTGTCCGAGTTTGAAGACGGCAGCGTCAGCGGCGGCGGGACGTACTCCCCCGTGAGCGGACGCAGAAACGTGAGTAAACACTCGATGAACCCGCTCTTCGCGACCGCGATCCCTTGCGTGTCCTCCGCGAGCGTCGTCGTGAGCGTCCACGCGAACCGCTTCATCTGGAAGTCCTCCGCGCTCGTGGTCTGCGCGAAAACGGGAAGCACGAGCTCGTTCGCGCGCTGGCCGTTCTCGGGGTGAACCGCCATCTCCAACGCCACCGCGGCGAGCCCGCACGCGCGCAGCCCCGCTCGCGTGTCAGGCTCCTCCGCCATCACCCGCGCGATGATCAGCAGTTCGTTCCGTATCTCCTTGTGCGCGCACCCGTGCGACTGTCTCACCGCGAGCGCGATGAAGTCGGACAGGTGGACGCAAAACGGCCGCCACCCTCCGTACGGGAGCACCTTCGCGCCCGGGGACGCCTCCAACGCGTTCCACATCAACTCGGACACGACCGGCGCGAACGGCGACTTCATGTCGGTTATGTTCTTCACGAGCGGCACGATGTTCGCGAACAGACCGTGCGCCGCCATCGACTGCGCGTTCTTGTCGTAGTGCGACGCCTCGAGCAGCGCCTTGGCGATCGCGAGCTGAAGCTCCGCGTCGGGCGCGCGTTCGCTCGTCGCTCGGCCCAAACCGGAGACGAGCTGGGGCACGCACGCCTCGGAGCCGCGCACGAGCCGCTGGTTCGTGAAGAACTGGTGATGCGGAGACACCTTGGGCGCGCTGCCGAGCCCGCCCAGGGACGCGCCCAGGGACGCGGCGGCGTTCGCGCGGCCCTTCGCGTCGAACATCTCCGCGTCCACGTCGATCTTGTCCGGCCGCGTCCCGTGCGCGCTCGCGAACGCTCTGAGCGCCTCCGCGGCGAGTATCCGCGCGGACACCGGCGCGTTCTCGAGGTTGAGCAACCGCGCGATCATCTCCAGCGTCGCCTCGATCGTGCGGTACGACCTGACCTCGTCCGTGCACGTGTGCTTGACGAAGGGTTTCGCCATCGTTCGCATCGCGTCGCAGAGGCACGACTCGAAGACGTCGGGGTACCCCTCGCGCGTCTTCGCGTACGCGTACTCCACGAGCTTCATCACGTCTTGGAGGTCGCGAAGCGGGAAACCGTTCCCGTGCACGCGGCACACGCGCGCGATCGCCGCGGCGTGCCGGTCCAGGAGCGTCGCGCTGTACTCGCCGTGGAGCAGCTCGAGCAGCCTGGCGTAGTCCACGGTCGGGATCTTCGCGGACTCCACCGCGGTCACCGGCGGCGGCGCGACCCCGGTCAGGGTCGTGGACATCATCGCGGACTTCCCGCGCGGGGCGCGACGGGTCGCGCGTCCCGTTCCGACCCGCGGTCCCTTCTCAAGGCGACCGTCGTTGTGCGCGTCGCGGCGGCAATCGATCCAATTTGGTCGAGCGCTCGGCTAGCGGCTACTCGATTCCCGGTTTGGTACGCTGGTGTCGAAGCCGAAAAATCCCCGCCAGACTGCCCTCTTCCCGCTCCCTAATTGCCAGCCGAAACGACGGACGCGCGCGCACACACGCGACGCGCGACCGCGGACGGTTCGAGGCACGCGCGCGCGACCGCACCGCGCGCGTTCGAACCGCGCGTTCGGCCAGACCAACCCGCGACGCGCGAGCACATCTCCCCTCGGGAAAAAAGCGCGAATTGCTAACATCACGCGCTTTCGCGGGCGATTCTCCGGCACGAGATGAACGCGACGTGCTTCGACGCGCTCGTCGCCGCCGCGGGGTTCGCCGCGGCGACGGCGTCGACGAAGTCTTGCGCGAAACGCGGCGCGAGGGTCGCCCCGAAGGCGGCGGTCTCGTCCCTCGCGGGGGGATGGATCCCGCCGCGCGCGATCGCGTCCCCGGAGTCGACGACGGTTCGACGTCGCGCCGTGCGCGTCGCGTCGTCCGCGTCCGCGTCCGCGTCTTCTTCGACGCCGCTCCCTAACTTGACTCTGAACGAAGTCCTCGCGCAGCTCGCGGCGAAGTCGTCCGCGCGCGGCGTCTCCGCGCCGACGCCGCGAGGGACGGCGACGTCGTCGTCGTCGTCATCCGCGGGCGACCGCGCGCTCCCGCCGTTTCAATCCGACGTCGAGGAGGAGCTGGCGAGGACCCGCGAGCGCGCGGCGGAAGACGCGGTGACCTCCGCGAACGCGCCGTCGACGACGTCGTTCATCGATGTGAAAGGCATCCCGCCGCTGCCGAGGCCGCCGCCGCGGCCGAACACGATCGCGGTCGTCGCGGCGTCGCCGTCGGCGTCGGCGCAGATGCAGATGCCGAGGGGGGCGCACGCCGCGGCGGCGGCCACCGCGCTCGACGGCGGCGTGTTCGTCGCCCCCGCGGCGCTCACCTTCGCCGCGGGCGTCGTCGCGTGCGTGCTCGGCAGCGCGCTCTCCGCGTTCCTGCTCGCGTTCATACCGACGCTGCGTGCGCTGAAGGGCGCGGCGAACGAGATCGCGGACCTCGCGGCGACGATTCGCGAAGAAGTCCCGGACACGCTCGCGGCGGTTCGACTCAGCGGTCTCGAGCTCACGGACTGCCTCGAGGAAGTCGGGGAGCTCACGTCCGAGGTGAACTCCGGGGTGAAGGGCACCGGGCGCGTGCTCACGATGGGCGTGGACACCGCGGGGACGCTCGGGAAGTACGCCGCGGAGACGGTGCGGGTCGTCGTCCCCGAGGTTCGAAAACGCGCGACGCCGCTCGTGCAAAAGGCGAGGCGAGCCGCGGAGGTGAACGTGGAGCGGTCGTTAGAGGAGAACGCGCAGACGGAGGAGTACAGCGGACCCGTCGTCGTCGCCGCCGCGCGCGCGACGAAGTCCGGGGTGCAGTACGCGCGAGGGGCGTTACGAGCCGCGGGCGTCGCGCGGCAAGTCGGTCGTCTGTACAAAACCGCGAGGGATTGGAATCAAGCCGGCGTCGTCGAGACCCAAAACGACGGGAAGTGAAGTGAGCGCGCGCGGGTGTCTCGCGGCCGGCGCGACGACGTCTTTGTCTTCGTTTGTCTTCGCGCGATCGATCGCGCGTCTTTGAATTACATCACGATATCGTTTAAGGCTACGCGCGCGAAAAAGTGCTTTCTTTCGCGGGGATGCACGTGGAACCCTAAACCTAGACTGAACCCTAGGCCGACGTGGCGCGATCGCGATCCAGCGAGTGTTCGGGACAACCACAGCCGCGCGCCGCACACTCAATCTCGCGCGACATGTTCCGCGGCGCGAGCGGCAAGGAACCGCCGTCCACGGTGACCGTCGCGCTGAGGACGAACGAGAACGCGAACGCGAAGAAGATGGCGTCGCACGGGGACGTCCGCGCGATCGTCCCCGAGGACGGCGTCGCGCTTCAGTGGCGCGACGTGTCGTACTCGGTGACCAAAAAGGCCAAGTCGAAGGACGCCCCGGTCGAGGCGAAGGTCATCCTCGACGGCCTCAGCGGCGACATCTTCGGCGGCTCGCTGCTCGCGCTCATGGGCCCTTCCGGAAGCGGGAAGACGTCGCTGCTGAACGCGCTCGCGTTCCGCGTCCCGAAGGGCCCGGGCGCGAGCGTGAGCGGGACGATCTACGCGAACGGCGAGGAGGTGGCGACGCCGACGAAGATGTCGCGCATCTCCGCGTACGTCGAGCAAGAAGACGCGCTGTTCGCGCTGTCCACCGTCCGCGAGACGCTCACGTTCGCCGCGAAGCTCCGGCTGCCATCGGACGCGACCGCGGAGGAGGTCGAGGACGCGGTGTCGACCGTCATCGCGGACCTCGGCCTCGTCGCCGCGGCGGACACGGTGGTCGGGAACGAGATGATCCGAGGGATATCCGGCGGCGAACGCAAGCGCGTCGCGATAGGGATGGACCTCCTGCACGACCCTAAGCTCATCTTCATGGACGAGCCCACGAGCGGTCTCGACGCGTTCCAGGCTCTGAACGTGATGACGACACTGAAAGACCTCGCGGTGAGGAAGGGACGCACCGTCGTCGCGAGCGTGCACCAGCCGCGGTCGTCGATCTTCGCGCTCGTGGATCATCTCGTCTTACTCAGCGGAGGAAGGGCGATGTACCAGGGCGACGGGCACAAGGCGTGCAGCGCGCACTTCGCCGCGCTCGGGGAGCCGGTCCCGAAGGACTTCAACCCCGCGGATCACTTCCTGGACGTCATCTCGATCGATTATCGCTCCCCGGAGCAAACCGTCGCGACGAAAGCGCGCATCGAACGCATCGCGAAAGCGTGCGACGTGAAGCTGCACCCGCTCGTGGCGCCCGCCGCGCTCGCGCCCGCGGGCGCGGACGACGACGACGCGGGGACGACGCGCAAAGAAGGCGAAGACGCCGCGAAGGTTGGCTTCGTCGCCGCGTTTTGGGTCCCGTTCACGCTCCTCCTCGCGCGGACGTGGAGAGAGCAAGTCCGCGACGTCGCGAGCCTGAGCATCAAGTACATCATGAACACGTTCTTCTGCCTCCTGTTCGGTATCGTTTACCTGAGAATGAAGACGGACCAGACGTCGATCCAGGACCGCACAGGGATCTTGTTCTTCCAGGCGATGAACCAGGCGTTCGGAAGCGCGATCGGGATTTCGAAAATCATCCCGTCGCAGCTGAAAGTCGTGAACCGCGAACGCGCGGCGCGGATGTACACGCCGCTGCCGTACTACCTCTCCACGTTCCTCGTGACGCTGCCGTTGGAGCTCTTCCCCGGTATCCTGTACGGCACGGTTATTTACTTCATGACCGCGCTGCGAGAGGGCACGGAGTATTACCTCACGTACCTCGCCATCATGTTGCTCGAAAACTTCGCGGGCATCGGCCTCGGGATGGTCCTATCCGCGAGCTTCACGTCCGTGGAGATGGCCCCGCAGCTCGCGCCCGCGTTCGTCATTCTGTTCCTCATGTTCTCAGGGTTTTTCTTGAACGAGAACAACGTCCCGATCTACCTCATCTGGCTGAGAGAGGTGTCGTTCATTCGGTACGCGTTCCAGGCGCTGAGCGTGAACGAGTTTAAAGACGCGACGTTCTCGTGCTCCAGCGGCGATACCTCGTGCATCACCGGGAACGAGCACCTGGAGCGTCTGAACTTCGACGACGTCACCGTTGGGGGGAACTGCGCCATCTTAGCGGGGATCATCGTCGGGTTCAATCTCTTAGCGCTCGCGATCGTGTACTACCGCCAGCCGTCGTACCTCGCGTTGGGGAAGGACAAGGCGAAGGGGACGTGACCCGGTGTCCCGTGCGAGTAGCTCACGCCTCGTGCGTCGTTTTCATTATAATGTTCTATATTCGTGCATCCCTACCGCGCCGCGCGCCGCGGGAATCGTGCGGGGTGGAGACGCGCCCCCCCCCCCGTCCGTAATTCGTTCGTTTACGTTCGATCACTCCTCCAACCACGGCGTCGAGAGCCCGACGGGCGGGCTCGCCGCGCGCAGCTTCGAGTTGAACTCCGCCTGCAACAGCGGCAGCCCTAAATCGTTCAGATGCGTCGGCTTGAACGGGTCCTCGAGCTCGCGCGCGACTTCGTTCAACCCTTGGTACGCCATCGTGGACATGAACGCGATGACCACAGCGAGCCACATCGAGTTCGTGTGCGCGGCGACGACGATCGGCATGAACAAGTTGAACACCAACAGACACGCCGTGAGCATCTGCGCGTACGGCAACGGGAACGGCGTCTTCGCCATCTTATCCGCCTGGTTGAACCCTAACGTCCCGTCGCTCATAACCTGGTGCACCCTCGACATGATCGGCGCGGGCACGCGCAGACCCGGGGTGGACTCGAGCCGGTGAATCAGAAGGCTTTGGATCCAGTTCAAGACGAGATACGCGCGGTTGCACACGAGAAGGTCGAGCGACTTCTTCTCCTTGTCCGGGACCCCCCCTAAGACCGTGATCGGCATCGACTCGTTGCACCGTATCCACTCCGACGTCCCCTCGGACAACATGAACAGATTCGGCAACGTCCACCGCTCCGTGCGGCGATCCGCCGTCGCCGCGTGCACGAGAAACGCGGACGACCGGTCGTACACGCCCTTCTTATAGTGCTGATGCCGCTTCTCCGAGGCCCACCTCCTGAACATCTTCTCTCCGTCGTCGACGTCGATGTTCACGTTGTGCTCCGCCGCGTGCGCGAACAGGTCGTCCACGAGCTCGCCCGGCGGCGTGTTGGTCTCGTCCGACGACGCGCCCCCGTCCTTCTCGTCGTCGTCGCCGTCCTTCCGCTCGGCGTTCGGCGAGCGCGCGCCGACGGGCGGCGGCGCGTTCGGCGACGCGACCGCGAGCCGCGGCGACTCGGCCGGCGTCTCCTTCGCCTTCTCGAGAAAGTCCGGCCCGCCGTCGATCCGTGGCTTCGACGCGACGAGGTTATCGAGCTCTTCGTCCCCGCGCAGGTGCTGCAGCGCCACCGCGTGCAGCAGCGACAGGAGGTGGACGAGCCTCGCGATGAACGCCTCGCTGCCGTCGTTCCTGACGAGCCTCCCTTTCCTCCACGGCCACCGCGACGCGCGGTCGCCCGTCGAGAAGCTATCGAACGCGACGCACATCACGACGACGTCCGCCCTGAGAGAGAGAGAGAGAGAGAGAGAGAGAGAGAGAGGACGAGTCGTGAGTCGATCCGATCGCGGAGGCATTTTAAATCTGAACGCGGGGCGTCGGACGACGACGACGGCGGGACGACCGCGGGGACGCACCACTTCGACCCCATGAGCTCGACGTTCGTCCGCGCTTCCATGTATCGATGCAGCGCGTGGTTCGTGCGCAGGACGACGAGGAACCCGATCACGAACGCGTAAATCTGGAACGGGTACGGGTGAAGAAACGACGTTCTGAGCGAATCTTGGATGTCGTCCACGCCGACGCACACCGCGGTGACGACGACGCTGAGGATCCCGAACGGAAGCGCGCGCGGGAACGGCGAGCCGTACGCGCGCAGGAGCAGGGGAAGGCCCCCGAGCCTCTTCCCGTAGTGAAGCATCGCGGCGCTCCGTCTGGCGTTCGACGAAGCGGCGCGGGGCGATGTGAGAATCACCACGCGGCGGGAGGCGCCGAGTTTTGCTGCACTGCGAAAAAGCGTTAAAACCGGTCACTTCCGGCGGCGCGCGGCACGATGAGCGACGTCAACGACGGCGAGCGCGACCAGCTCACCGTCCCCGCGGGCGTCGCGGGTCTCGACGGCGTGATGTACCTCCACGGTCTCTTCCCGGAGGCGTTCTTGGCCGAGATCGACGCCGCGCGAGAGGACACGCCCGTGACGCTCGCGTCCTCGAACATGTACTGCGACCGACGGTTCCTTCGCGACGCCGCGCTCGCGTCGAGGGTGTTGGAACACCTCCCGCGCGAGTTAGGGTTCAAGCACGTGCTGTCCGACTTGAGGTTCTTGGAGTACCCGCCCGGCGGGCACATCTTGACGCACGTCGACGGCGTCAGAAGGGACGACGAGACGAACGTCGACAGCACGAACTCGTTCCTCCTCTTCATGGCGTCCGTCCCGCCGGGCGAGGGCGGGGAGACGGAGTTCCTCGCCGAGGCGAACGACGACGCGGAGGTGTTGTTCGGGGGGAGGCCGGTCCGCGGGAGCGTACTCGTGTTCCCTCACGGCGTCCCGCATCGAGGGCAGTTCGTCTCGAGCCACGCGAAGGTGTTGCTCCGGGGTGATTTATATTAGCGGTGGGAAAGCGACCCGGGTGGTGCGCGAGTGGCGCAGTGGGCATTTAGTCATAGAGTAGTCAGCGTGCCGTAGTACGCGGAATCGTGCCGTGTACGAAGGCAGGAGAAGTCGTCCTACGAGATCGCGCGCGCGTCGTCGGCGCACACCGCAGCGCACGTCGAACCATGAGCTCGGTCGCGCAACACGCGCGGCGCAGCCTCCGCGCGGTCGCCACGCAGTGGGCGACGCGCACGTCCACTCGCGCGATGATCATCCCCGGCTCGCATCAGGAGTCGCTGAAGAAGAAGGCGCAGCGGGACGACTTCTGGGGGGAGGAGCAAGACATCGACTCGAGGTGAGCGCCTTCGCCCGCGTCGATCGCCTCGGGTTCGTCCGCGCGAGGCGTCCGTCCGCGCGGTCCACCGACGCGAACGAGCGCGCGCGCGCGATCGAGTCGTCACCGCGACGCGACGCGCGCGGACCGAGCCCCGCGACGCCCTCGCGCTTCTGCCCTAAAAAACCCTCCGGCGCGGCGTCGTCATCTCCCGACGTCGTCTCTTCGATCGCGCCCCTCGCTGACGCGCGCGTCTCTCTCGTCGCCACCACAGGTACGCGCTCATGGAGAAGGTGAGGCTGCAGGCGAAAAAGTTCGAGGAGAGGTACATGAAACCTGGCGCGGCGCAGGGGTTCAAGAAGCCGTGGACGGTCGACGAAGCGCTCGCGAAGGAGGTGGACCCCGTCGCGCACAAGAAGTAGAAGACGAGTCGGAGGCGGAGCGGAGGTTTATTTCTCTTTTAGCTCGTCCGCGGGCGTCGAGTGTACCATAACACGAAAGAACTACTACATACCGCACGTCGCGCGCGTTCTTCATCGCGTCGCTCGTCCTATCAGTTCCACCGCCCCGCGTTTTTCGACTTCTTCGCCTTACCCTCGCCGGAACCGAACGCCTTCGCCTTCTCCTTCTTGAGCTTGGCCTTCTCCGCCTTGGACATCTTCGACTTGGAGACGACTTGCGTCTTCTCGACCTCCTTCGCCGCCTTCTGAAGCTTCGCGTCCCTCGCGCCAGCCTTCTCGTTCTTCTCGAGGAAGTACGCGTAGTCGCCCGCGTAGTCGCTCACGACGCCCTCGTCGAACGACAGCACCCTCGTCGCGATCTGCCGCAAGAAGTACCGATCGTGCGAGATGGCGATGACGGTGCCGTCGAACGAGCCGATGGCCTCCTCGAGCATCTCCTTCGACGGGATGTCCAGGTGGTTCGTCGGCTCGTCTAGGAGGAGGACGTTCGCGGGGGTGACCATGAACTTCGCGAGCGCCAGCCGCGCTTTTTCCCCGCCGGAGAGGAACTTCACGGGCTTGTTATGGAACGACGTGCTGAACTTCATCTGCCCCAGGAGCGCCTTGAGGTCGTTCAGCCCGGAGTCCGGCGCGGCTTCCACGAGCGTCTGCAGCACGCCCTTCTCCGTGTCCAGACCCTCGGCCTGGTTCTGGTAGAAGTAGTTCACGAGGCACAGGTCTTTGGACCCGAGCGTTGCGACGCCCGCGATCGGCTGCTCTTTCCCTTGAATCAGCCGCATCATCGTCGACTTCCCGCACCCGTTGGCGCCGATCATCGCGACGCGTTCGCCGCGGTCGATTTGCAGCGACGTGTTCTTGAACAGCGTCTTCTCATCGTACCCGTGCGTGAGGTTCTCCACTCGCGCGACGATCTTCGACGAGCGCTGCGCGTCAGGGAACTGAAACCGGCGCTGCTTCTCCACCCACGGCTTCTCCACCGGGTCCGCGAGGAGCCCCTCGAGCGCCTTCGCCGCGGCGTTCGCGCGGCCGGATTGGCCGCCGCCGGAGAGCCGTCGGATCATCTCGCGTTGACGCGTCACCTCCTTCATGTACTTCTCGTACATCACCATCTGCGTCGCGCTTCCGCTGCGTTTCGCGCGCTGGTAGTCGCTGTAGTTTCCCTTGTACGTCGTCGCCTTCCCGCGCTCGACCTCCACGGTCTTCGTGCAGAGCTGGTCGAGGAACTCTCGGTCGTGCGACACGATCACCATGGGGACGTCTACGCTCTGGAGGTACCCTTCCAGCCACTGGATCGCGTCCAAGTCGAGGTGGTTCGTGGGCTCGTCCATGAGCAGCAACCCGGGCTCTTGAAGGAGAATCTTCCCGAGCGAGATTCGCATCTGCCACCCCCCGGAGAAGGACGCGACGAGCCGGTCGTTGTCCTCCGGGACGAACCCCAACGACGGCATGATCTTATCGATGGCGCGTTCCATGTTGAACAGATCGAGCCGCTCCGCTTTCTTCTGGAGCTCGTCGAGCTTCTCGAGGAGAATCGTCATGAGCTCCATGCTCGGCTCGTTCTCGAGCTCTTTCTGTATCCGCTCCGTGTTCCGGATCACCTCGCTCTCCTCCCCGAACGACGCCATGAACTCCTCTCGGACGGTGTTCGATTCTTTCACCTCGAACTCTTGCGTGAGGTATCCGATCTTCACCTTGTCCGAGAGCATGACCTCGCCCTCGTCTGCTTCCATCTCGCCGGTGATGATTCGCAGCTGCGTCGTCTTCCCCGCGCCGTTCCATCCCACCAAGCCCACCTTCTCGCCGCGTTTGCAGTCCCACGAGATGTCCTTCAGGACCTCCATGCCCTTGAACGCCTTCTTCACGCCCTCCAGGCGCACGCCCGTGGTCACCGTCCCGCTGCTTCGACGCTTCGACGGCTTCGCGTCTTTCGCGAAGATGTCCCTCAGGTGCATCGGGATCGGGTTCCCGTCGTCGGTCTCCTCCTCGGGGGCGTTCCAGTCGATCGCCGCCAGTCGCTCTTCCTCCTCGCGCTCGCGCCGCTGTTCTTCTTCGCGAATCGCCGCCTTGGTCGCTTTTTCGAGCTGCTCCTCCGTCATCTCCTCCACCTCCTCCTCTTCGACGACGGGCTCGGGCTCGACGACCGTAGCGGCGGCGGCGGCGGCGGCAGCAGCCTCGGCCGCCGCCGCCTCGGCCGCCTTCGCGGCCGCGACCGCTTCCTTCTCCGCGTCCTTGCGTTCGGTCTCTTCGCGCAACAGCGCCGCCGCTTGCTTGAGCTCCTCCGCCTCCGTCGCGGCGGCTAGCGCCTTCCCCGCCGCCGCCGCGGCGAGGTCCTCCTCGGAGTCCGCGAGCTCCACGGGAGGCGCCGCCGCGGTCGCGGGCGCGGGTGCGGGCGCGGATTCGGGTTCGGACTCGTCGTCGTCGTCGCCGCCCTTGCCCTTCTTGCCCTTCTTCTTGTTCTTCTTCGCCTTGCCCGCGGGGACGAATTCCTCGTTCTGCCAGTCCGGGATCTCCGCGATGACCGGCGGCGGCGTCGGCGCGGCGTCGTCGCTCGCGTCGCCGCCCTTCTTCGGCTTCTTCTTGCTCTTCTTCGCCTTGCCCGCGGGGACGAACTCCTCGTTCTGCCAGTCCGGAATCTCCGCGATGACCGGCGGCGGCGCGTTCGCGGCGGCGTCTCGCTGCTGCTTCGTCGTCTTCCCGGGCTTCTTCTTGTTCTTCTTCGCTTTCCCCGCGGGGACGAAGTCGTCGTTCTCCCAGTCCAGGGCCTCGCCCGCGCGCGCGGGAGCGGGGAGGACAGAGCGCGCGCGGATCGGGCGGCGGCTCGGCGCGAGGAGATCGCGCGAACCCTCGCCTCGCGCGGACGCTCGGAACGCGATTTTTCCTCCGACGCCACCTCGGGAGGCATTCGCGTTCGCGTCTCTCGCCGCGCTCACGGGCGCGACGGCCGCGACCGCGCGCGCGAGCATCGTGCCTCGCGCGCGGACGTCGAAGGAGGACGCTGCGTGATGCGGTGACGCGGCGTGTGCGCTCGCCGGCGTCGCGTGACCCTGCGCGCGGGTGTGTGCCGCGCCGGACGACGCGTCGACCGTGTCGTGGTCTTATCTGTCCTGTCCCCGCGCGTGACGATGACGTCGGCCTCTCGTGCGCGTGCGTGTCTCGCTCTCGCTGACGAGCGTCCCGAGTTCGCGGTCGTCGCGGCCGCACTCGTCGTCGCGCAGAGGCCATGTCATCCGCCGCGCTCGCGTCCGTCGGCGCGCGGCCGCGCGTCGCGCCCGGACGTCGCGTCGCCGTCGACGCGCGCAGGGCGACCGCCGCTCGCCGCGGCGTCTCCGCGACCGTCCGCGCGTCCGCGCTGAACGACAGGATCGTCGACGACGCGAACGCGGCGTTCGCCATCCCGGGAAGCGTCGAGTTCGTCGCCGGCGAGGGCGGGCTCCCGAAGTGCGTCCTGACGCACAAGAACGGCGGCAGCGCGGAGGTGTACCTCTTCGGCGCGTGCGTCACGTCCTGGTGCGTCCGATGCCGTCGTCCCCGCGCGTCGTCGTCGTCGTCGTCGTCGTCGTCGTCGTCTCGTCCTCGCGCGCGATCGGTCGGATCAGGATCAGATCGTCGTGTCGGAGTTCCTTCAGAGAAAAAAACACGATCGATCGATAGATGGATCGATCGCGACGCGCGCTCACCCGCCGTCCGTCCCGTCGCGTACCCGATCAGGTGCCAGCCGTCCGGAGACGACGTCCTGTACGTCCGCCCCGACGCCGTGTTCGACAAGTCGAAACCGATCAGCGGCGGCGCGCCGCTGTGCTTCCCGCGGTTCGGCCCGTCGGACGAGATGCAGCAGCACGGGTTCGCGCGTAACTCGGACTGGACCGTGATCTCTTCCTCCGCGGACCCGAACCCGGACGACCCGGAGCCGTCCGTGATGTTCAAACTACGGGACAGCGAGTACACGCGCGAGATGTGGGACCACGCGTTCGAGGCGACGTACGAGGTGACGCTTCGACGCGAGAGCCTCCGGATGGAGTTTTCCGTGCGCAACCCGCTCGCGGAGGAGCGCAAGGGACGCCACGAGGACGCGCCGTTTGACTTCACCGCCGCGATTCACACGTACATCGAGGTCGCGGACGCGACGTCGCCGAACGTCTTCGCGCGCGGGTTGATAGGGAAGAATTACATCGACAAAGCGATCGACCCGAACGTCGTTCACCCGGAGATTTGCGCGGGCGACGTCGTCTTCGGGACGTCGCTCTGCGACAAGGTGTTCCTGAAGACGGAGCCCGAGACGGACTTGCACGTCGGCACCGGCGCGGCGGTGTGCGTGGAGAACACGCGGGGGTGGACGGACACCGTCGTGTGGAACCCGCACGAGACGCTGAACATCGGCGACGCGTGGAAGAAGTTCGTGTGCGTCGAGTCCGCGGCGGTGAGCGAGAAGATCGTCCTGGACAGCGGGAAGGTGTGGACCGCGGAGACGAACATGTTTGTCGCGGACGTGGACTGATACAGGTATTACGTCGCGTCGCGTCGGTAGACTACGTGTACAGTACGTACGTCGTCGGCGCCGACGCGCGTGATGTGCAGTACGATGAGGCATCCCATCATCTGCCACCGGCATCGTCGCCGTCGCCGTCGTCGCCCCCCCGACCCCTGCCGGGCTCCCTCCACGCGCGCTGCTCGTCGACCCACGCCTCCGCGAACGTCCCGCCGCCGCCGCGCCGCCAACGCGCCTCGAGCCCGCGCGCGCGCCACTCGCTCAACGCGCGCTGCGCGGCCAGCGCGACGCCCGCGAACGCGAGCTGCGCGGCGGCGGCGACGAGCGAACGACGCGCGACGCCGTTCAGTCGTCCCGTCTCCGGGTCTCGCCACCACGGGTCTTTCGGCGCGGCGGAACGCGCGACGCGGGGTCGGACGCGTCGACCGCCGCGCGACGTGGATTTGGCAGCGGTCGGCACCGCGCGCCGCAGCCGCACCGCGTACCGGGACCGCACCGCGCGCTCCATCCGCGACTCGACGCCGTTCGACGACGCGAGGACGCGCGCGTCGAGACGCCCTCGCGCGCGCGCGGGGACGACGCGTCGCGCGCGGACGTGTGCGCGTCTCGCCGCGAAACCGCGCGCGCGACGTTTTCGCGGCGCGCGGCGGCAGCGGCAGACGAATCATCGAAGTTTGAATTCGCGCTGGCGCGGCGCGACAGACGCCGGCGCGCGCGCCTCGGACGCGACGATGAAGCCGTCGTCGTCGTCCGCGGACGCGGGGTGGACCCCGGACGGCCCGCTCGACGCCGCGTTCGCGCTGTCGCCGCCGTCGACGTCGGGGCGGGACGTCGCCGCGGCGGAGTCGCTCGCGGAGTGGGGTCGTCGCGCGCACGATGCGCGCGAGCGCTCGCTCGGTCCTCTACTCCCGCGATCGAGCGTCGACGCGGGCCCGACGCCGACGCCGCGACGGGTCGTGGACGACGACGTCGTGTCGCTGACGCGCGGCGGCGCGTCGCGGCCGCCGCGCGTCGTCACCGCGGAGAGCATCGTCGCGTGCGTGAACGCCGCGGTCGCGAGCAGCCGGTCGCCGTCGCCCGCGAAGCGCGCGGTCGCGACGACGACGAACGACGCGACGATTCGCCGAGGCGCGTCGCCGCTGCGCGCGACCGCGCGCGCGCTGGACTTCGCGCCGACGACGCGCGCGCCGACGCCGGCGACGCCGCGGTACGTCGAGGACGCGGAGACGGAAGACGAGGTCGAGGACGAGGAGGACGAGGACGAGGACGAGGACGAGACGGAGTCCCCGCGCGAGCGAGCGAGGACCGCGCTGCTCGCGTTTCTGGAGAGCAAATGGAAGACGCGCGCGGGACGCAAGCTGTCGCGTCGAGCGCTGTCGGAGTGGAGGGCCATCGCGCGGACGCGCCGGCGCGACCACGACGTCGAAGCGCGCGCGGCGGCCCGCCGCGCGTGCCCGCCGACGCGCGACGGCGGCGTGGAGACCCTGGACGCGTTCGACCGATGGCGTCTCCGCGCGGCGGTGCGGTGCTGGCGGTTGGCGGGGAGAACGCGCCGGGAAAAGTCCTTAAGGATCGGCGTTCACCACGCCGACGCGGTCGTATGGGAACCAGTGTATGCGAAGAAGGACGCGACGCCGGCGCCGGCGACTCCCGCGTCGTCGTCGACGACGACGACGGCCGAGCGGTTCAACGCGTGGCACGCGTCCGTGTCCCCGGCGAAGGCGACCGCGGAAGAGACGACGGCGCGCGACGCCTCGCGGGACCCGTCGTACGGACGCATGGACGACGCGCTCGCGCGGTGGCTCGCGGGGGAGGAGTCGTTCTCAAGCGCGGGGGAGACGAATCGACGCGGCGCGGCGGGGGAGACGAATCGACGCGGCGCGGCGGGGGTCGCCGCCGAGGAGGCGACGACGTCGATGGACGAACCGATCGCGGACTTGCGGTACTACGCGGAAGCGCTGTACGGCGGAGGAGAAGGAGACGCCGGCGTCGCGACGGAGGACGCGGATTTCGGCCGCGACGGCGGCGGCGGCGGCGGCGGCGGCGAGGCGTCGCTTCGAGCGGCGCTGATGGCCGCGGAGGCGCGCGCGGACGAGCTCGCGCTGGAGTGCAAAGAGCTCGAGACGGATCTGTACGCCGCGAGCGTGCTGTGGGAGGAGACGGACGGCGAGAACGCGCGGTTACGAGAGGAGGCGGACGCGTTTCGCGCGGAGGCGGACAACGCGTACCAGGGTCAGAGAGCGACGACGTACGCGGAGCCCGCGGGATTCGGCGCGCCGTTCGTGACGCCGACGCGCGGGGGGTTCTCGGGGTGCGTGGGGTATCTGGGGCACGCGGGGTATCCGGGGCACGTGGGTCCCGTGGCGTACCACGCGCCGATGATGACGCCGTACCATCCGGCGATGATGACCCCGTACTCGCCGTATTCGCATTCGCCGCCGCCGCCGCCGCCGCCGCCGCCAGCGCATTCGGGGACGCCGCGGCGGTGGCGGCATGGACCGCAGCTTCGAACGGAGGTCAATGCGCTCGAACGCGTCGTGGAGAAGCTTCAGCACGCGCGGGACCCGGTGCATCGCCCGGTGGATTACCCCTCGGTGTCGTGCGATTACGAGGCTCTCCGGCGAGAGTTTGGCATGGCTCGATGATCGATCGTAATCTCATTTCAACTTATTAGACTCGCGCCCTGTTCTGTTCTCTCTTCAACCTACGTTCGCGACGACGACGGTGATGTCGTCCTTCTTCCCCCCCGAGTACACCATGTCGAAGAACTCCGTCGCCGCGAGCGAGTACGGCGTGGACCGGCGCTTATCCATGGACGCGGCGTACGCGGCGGTGACAATCTCCCGCGCGGCCGCGTTGGCGACCCTCGCGTTCTCCGCGCCCTTCCCGCCGGATGTTCGATCGACGACGAAAACCTTCTCCACGAGCTCGACGATCTCGGACTCGGAGAGGTTGTCCCACAGCCCGTCGGATCCCATGATGAGGACGTCCCCGGGGTCGAGCTGAAACGTCGTGAGCATCGCGTCGAAGGGTTTATCCGACGCTTCGTGGTGCCCGAGTTGAAAGGGCCGGCCAAACTCGTGCTCCTGCGGCGGCGACCGGTGCACGCACTCGCGCTCCCCGGGCGCGCCTCGGACGATCATGAACCCGCTGTCGCCGATGTTCGCGCCGCGTAACACCCCGTGCGTCGCGTCCACGGTCAAGACGCACGCGGTCGTGCTCCCTTTCAACGCCTCGGCGGTGCACCCTTCGTACGCGGCTTCGAGTAACTTTTGCGGCTTGAAGCTGTCGTCCTCCGTCGTCTTCACGGTCGCGAACGCGTCCGAGCACAGCCCCATGAGTTTCCTAGAATACAAACCCGCGTCGATCCCGAGCTGGCGCCACATGTACACGCCGTCCGCGACGCCGAAGGCGACGCACGTGTCGTCGACGCCGTCGCCGTCGTCGTCGCGTTTGATGTTCACCTTCTTCACGAAGTACGCGTCCTCGCCGCCGTGGCCCCACTCTCTTTGCATCACCGCTCGCGCGCCCTCTTTCGTCTTCTCCACGTGAGGGACGCACGCCGCGCCCGCGGACACGTCCAGGAAAACTTTCGGCCGGTTCGTCGCCTCCGCGGAAACCTCCGTCTCCGCGGATGGCGACAACAGCTGCTGCAGCGGTCCGTCCTTCCCCCCGGAGTCCGCGGCGCCGAACCATTTCTTACTGCGAAACGTCCACTTCTGCCCCGTTTCCTCGCTCGTCAGACTGAAGTTGTCGAGCAGCCACCCGTGCCCGACCTGAGACATCTCCGGCACGAGGCGCACTTGCGCGGATGCGAGCGCGCCGGTGTCCGCGTAGGTCGTGATGCGAAACGGCAGCGTGCTCCCTCGCGCGAACCCGGGGTTCGTGTCGCGCTCGTACTCCAGCGGGATCGCCTCGCTGACGCCCTCGTCGCCGACGAGCGTGAGCTCGACTCGCCCGGACGTCCCCGCGCCGCGCGAGGACGCGGTCGTGACGCACACGCGGTAGTGCCGCACCCTGGTCAGATCGCTGCTGTACGAGACGCCGTCGTCGCTCCAACACGACGCCGCGGTCGGCGCGTGGGAGACCATCCCCATGTCGACCTCCACGAACGCCATGTCGTCGCCTTGGCAGTCCGCGAAGCCTTTCTTCGCGTCGTACGTGTACCGCGACGT
>Ga0181560_10000100_pt1 | contig 69581 bp, 80 predicted proteins | sample 011ome_20_FD_133751 | JGI IMG/M metagenome (GOLD analysis project Ga0181560, IMG submission 133751) | Coastal salt marsh microbial communities from the Groves Creek Marsh, Skidaway Island, Georgia - 011509CT metaG (megahit assembly) | ecosystem: Environmental > Aquatic > Marine > Intertidal... | reverse complement strand
GATTTTGTAACAAAAAAGGTAAATATTTGTTACAAAATCAATAGGAATTGTTGATATTATATCTTTATTCATCTCTCTTTGGTGTTGAAGGTTAATCAAAATAAATCTTACCATCACATACATCTGCGATATTCCACTTGCTTAGTCTTGCATAAGACTTATTACTAAAGTAATTAGGCTTAAAATAGTGAATTAATCTTGCTAAGAATCGTTTCATCTCTCTTTGGTTTTAAAGAATTCAGATAAGTTATCATATAAAGATATAATTTCATTATCAGTTAGTTCGCTAACTTGCTGCATTAACGAAGCTCTTAGCAACTCTGTTTCTTTATTTTTATCACTCATCTCTCTTCTGTTGTATTAATTATTCCACCTATGATTTTAGTATCAGCTAAGTGATCAAATTTACCGTATGTAAAAATCTTATACCCAGTTAAGATTGATTTAAAACCGCCTACACAAAGATCCTTAAACTCTTCACCTAACCATGAAAGGTCTTGGTGCAATGTAATGTAAGGGCCTCCACTGGGATCAACCATATCGATAGCATCTGTATCAGAATAAACTAAAGATTGATATTTTTCAGCAATAGGGCCAGGGCCTACATAGCTATCATTTTCATCATACACCGATTCATGGACGGCTTCTTTAAATGATTCTATGTGCATTGGGTGCTCACCTTTGGATCCTACATCTTTACAGTATGCCTGGTATGCTTCCTTATACACATTAGGATAACCTATACGATGATAGGTAAAATTACCTTCCCATAGAATGTTCTTATCCTCATCTAAGGTAAATGTAAACTTGTCGTTGTATCTATTCTTGTATTCCATACGCTATTTCTATTCCCCATTTCCACCACCAAAGTTCAATATTCATATGCCCATATAAGTATTTATCATATGTCCACTTAATAGTAGGCAAAACATAAACTTGTGCATAAATGGAGGTTAAACTAATCTTCATCTTTTTTCTTATGTTTTTTCTTACGGTTATACTTTCTCTTGTCAGGAATAGTTTGCTGTGTCATTTTCTTTCCTACATGATGAGCGGCTTCACCCATAGTCCATCCACCGTTGAAGTCCAATTCTTTATCTTTATCTTTCTTCTTAGGTGCCATGGTTCATTTTATTTAATCCACTCGTTAAAGCCGTGAGTGTATGCATCAATAAGATTCATGTCCGGTGCCAAACACATAAGTTTTTCAGCAGACATTTTAACCTCTTGTCTTAACCCCCAACCGTTAGCTTCTTCAAGGATAGCTTCAATTTGTTCTTGTTCAGATAAGTGATCTTCAAACATAGCACTTTCCAATGCATCTCCCAATTCTTTCATACCCGCAATTGCATCTATACCGCGATGACCGCCGATATGCCATTCTATGATTTCATCATTTGAATAGTTTCGGTATTCTTTCCAATCATAGATAGTAAAAGGTAGTCCTTTAGATGTTTGCATAGTCCATTCATACTGAACCTTATCTTCAACAGCACCGCGATAAGGTTCACCGCAGATTTTAACAAGATCGTTTACTGATGCATATACCACCTGTCCGTGGAAGCTTGTGCCATTAAAGGCATCTATGTTTTCAAGCCTTTTCATTTGTGTAATGTTACAAATTCACCGAAGTGTTTGTCAAATACTTCGAGTAGGTTATCATAATCACCACCCATCATCTCGGCAGTAAGTTCACCTCTTTCATCAGGTTGGTAATGTAATTGCTTAGCCAATTTTTGAGCCAAGCCAATCAATGCAAATGCATTTCCATCAGGTCCTTTTAGGTCAACATGGATCATTTCAGAACCTGGCATGGGATTAGTTGTTATTGCCATTTTATCTACTTTTTACAGATTCAATTTTTGAGGTACCAGTATTGATCATCTTTGCAACTCGTCTCCATTCACCTTCATCCGCAACCCATTCAATGTCATGTTTAGGGTGTTTCATTTGCCAATTTGAAAGTGCAAATCCACCACCGGACAATTTGAAGTCGCCTTGGTCATTTTTCTTAAACCTAAGGTAATGTACATTATCACACATACAGCTTACCGTTTTGAAGATTACCTCTCGTGCACCTTTCTTTACCTTAATGAACGGAGGGTTTTGGAGTAGTTGTTGATATTTACTCATTGGTTCATTATTTAAATTAATTATAAAACATAAAAAGAAAATCTGAAAGATTACTTTTCAGATTTCCACTTTTCCATTTGTTCTTTTCGTCTTTCTTGGATCTGGTCCCACTCCCATTTGTCATAAAGTGTATAAGAGTATTTCCATCCGCAGTCGTCATCATAATCATCGTCTTCGACTACGACAACTGAATGGCCTAAAATTTCCTGGAGAGCACCAAGGTTAACTGAATTCCAATAACCGAATCTAAGATAGTTGTGGTTACCGCCACCCCAGACTCTTCCGATTTCAAATTGACCGAACTTTTCTTCGATCTTCTTAAGTGTTGAGATATCTATTTTCATTACATTGACATATAAGTTTCAGACTGAGTCCATTGTTGGTACCACTCATCATGAGCCTCGGTAACTTCGGACTTTTGAATTCCTTTGTGATAAACCTGGTTACCAAAGACGGCACCTAAATTGACCGTGTTTTTAGTTTCACGGGTGATGCGGTAGAATCCGCCATCATACTTTACAATAGTTCCTTTTTCCATTTCCGTTTTGTATATTATAAATATAATACAAATTGTTGGGAAATAAAAATTTTTCTAGGACTTTTTTCAAAAAGTTATTAACAATTTAAAATGGGGCTTCAGTCTCCGCCTTCATCTTTTCCATAAGTTTACGAGCAATGATTTTGGTTTCCTTTGAGAACTCTCCTTTATCAATCATCCATTCAATGTAACGAGAATCCGCTTCATATACTTCACGGAAAGGTTTACCGCTCCACTTACCAAAGTTAAATACAATTTCTTTCTTACCGTTAATCTCGGCAAACTTAAACTTACCGCTTAGGTCAACTTGAGACTGGCGAGACTCATTAACCACTTTATCAATTTCTTCAACTGTTTGTGGCATATCATAAAGTTTGCGTTGAGCCTGGAAGATTTCCATTGTTGCGCGAATATCATTCTCTGCACGGTGTGCGTCTTCTAAAGTCTTACCTGTGTATTTTGTATAAGCTGTACTAAGATCTCTCCGTTCATACTTTGAGTAAATAAGGAAAGGGTCAATAACAGCTCGGTTACGGTGGTTAAATACAATACCAGCTCTCATAAGTTCTTCAGTAAGCATTGGGATATCAAAGTAAAGTGCATTATATCCACCAAGGTCAGAATCACTTATAAAGTCTACAACTTCTTTAGCAATATATTCAAACATCGGTTGATCCGTAAGTGTGTCTGGTGTGATGCCATGTTTATCAATCGCCTCTTGTCTCCACTCAACATTTGTGCCGGGATTTACAAGAGAATAAAAGCGATCGGTTTCGTTTCCATCAAGATCGGTCTTTATCATACAAATCTCAATAATACGATCCTTTGCTGTGTTTACTCCTGTGGTTTCCAAATCAAACCATACAATACTTTTATCCATAATTACTATACTTTTTTCTGAACTATCTGTTAATTTTATATAGTAACAGGTTAACTTAGTTTTAAGAAAATAAAATATTAATCTTCAGGAATGACAATCTTAATAGACTGTATAGAAGCAGGAAGCATACCCATAGTAGATTCGAGTCTTCCCATTGTTGAATTAAGTCGCGCAAGGCTACTTTTTAAACCAGACTGACTTTGTGCACCTGTAGTTCCACCCTCAGCAGTTCCACCTTCGGCTTCAGCACCTCCGCCTGCTTGCTCAGCTAAAAGATCTCTGATTTGTTCTACTGCATCTGCTAACGCGGAATATGCTTGTGTATTTCTACCAAGTTCACTAGCACCACTAAAGAGACTTGCCATTGCATCTGCTTTGTAAATATCAACTGAATTAATTACATTTGCAATTTTTTCTAAGTCGGTACCTGCTTTACTTAGTGAACCGTCATTTACTGCGTCTGATAAATCCTTAACCCATTCACCAAAATGGTCCATCTCAGATCTTAACTCTGCTCTTTCATAATTTGCAGTGAACGCATCGGCAATAGAATTAAATAAAGTTGTAATAGATTTAGCGGTAGCTGCAGGATCGTCCAAACTTGCAAATTTTGATAAACCTTCTGCGATGTTCATAAGTTCTTCACCAGCACCTTGAACATTTTCAATACCTTTCTGAACTAAGTTTTCATCCCATGACACAAGACCAAAGAAAGTACTATCAGTTACTTCCTTACCACCAATCACAGCAAAGGCATCTCCTACAAAAGTTAGTGACTTAGATATAGCGGTTCCTAAAATATCCCAATCTACCTTTTGATCTATTAGTTTTTGGAATGTTTCCAATCCTGTTGCAATGTTCATGAGTTCTGTTCCAGCACCCTGAACTGCTTCAACACCTTTTGCAATTTTGTTCTCATCCCAACTAAATATAAACCAGCCATCCTTTTCTTCCTTACCACCAATTACAGCAAATGCATCACCTACGAATGTTAATGAATTTGTTACTGCTTTGGCTAAATCACCGTCTTCTGCAAAGTCTACCTCTTGTTTAATTAATTCTTGAAATGATTTGAGCCCTTGGGCAATGTTTGTTAATTCAGTACCTGCGCCCTTAACTGCATCAATACCTTTTTCAACAAGGTTCTCATCCCAGCTAAACGGACCCCAACCATCTTGAACTTCCATACCACCAATTGTAGCAAATGCTTTACTAACGAATCCTAATGAATCTTTAATTGCTATGGCTAAAAATCCATCACTCTTAAAAGCCTCCTCTGTAAGTCCATACTTTTTTCTAAGATCAAGGAATCCTGCTAAACCTTCAGTAATATCTTTAAGTGCTTTACCTGATCCTTTAACTGCATCAATACCTTTCTCTACATTATTTTCATCCCATTGAAATAAACCAAACATGGCAGAGTCTGAAGTCTCATTAGCACCAATTGCAGCAAAAGCAGAATTTAAGAAACCTAATGTTTCGGTTATTGCAGTATTAAGATACCCACCGTCTTTAAATGCATCACCATCTAATCCGTATTTCTTTTTAAGATCTAAGAATGCACCTAAACCTTTTGTAATTTCCATAAGAGCTTTGCCGGAATCCATAACAGAATCGATACCTCTTTCGGTTGCATTAGGACTGAACGTGTTTCCGAATATTGCACCAAATAAACCACCAGGGCTTGCAGGTTCTCCACCAGCCTGAGCGAATGCTCCACTAACAGATCCTAAAGCTATTGCGAGTTCTTTTGAATCATCTTCAGTAAATCCTACGTCCTTAAATGCAGATAAGCCTTTAGACAATTCCTGTAAAGCCAACCCGGCACCTGCATACATAGCGGATGCCGCAAGACCAGATCCACTCTGAATAACCCTGGTAAATAATCCACCTATCATACCAAACACGCCACTTTCAGGATTTATTCCAGAGAATGCCATTGCAACGGCTCCTAATGTAGTAGCAAGATCTTTAGAATCTTGTTCTGAAAAATCTAAATCTTTCATGGCCTGAAGACCTGGTGCTAACAAAAGTAAAGATCCACCAGCAGCAGCATAAAGAGCAGGGCCTAACAATACGGCTCCTGCCGATCCTGCAACTGCCAACCCAGCTAATGCCATTATACCACCTACTGCCAATAGGACTCCACTTTGTATTCCAATGTCTCCTAATGACATCCCTTTAGTAGCATCAGCAAAAGGAACATAACCCATATTAAACACGAGTAATCCAATACCATTTACTGCTAGCGACAATGCACCTTGTAAAATATTATTTACGCCAAATTTACCAACTAATGCGATGGCAGTTCCAATTCCTAGTATAGTAATACTTTGAATGAGTATATCACCAATACCAACAGTTGATGGGAAGGCTGCTGCAAATAGAGCATAACCTAATCCAAATACAACAAGACCTAATCCTATTATACTTAATGTCCCAGCTCCTCTTTTAATATTCTTTGACATCTTCTTACTTCCTAATAATGATACAGCCCCACCTATAAGTAGGATAGATAATGTCATTCCAATTAAGACTGCAGGCTGCATAAGAACAATCATAGAAGCTAAAGCTGCTACTGCTAAACCAATACCAAATGCCAATAGCCCTTCAGCCATCACAGTAAGAGCCCGTGACCCTCTCTTAATTCTTTTACTAAACTTTTTGCCACCTAACAAATAAAATACACCTCCCATAATGAAAAGCGTTGGTATAAGTATTGGAAGACCAATAAGTCCTACTAGGATAAGAGGAGTTGATAATGCAAGAGCTGTTGCAAATTTCATTATAGCACCACCCATAGAGTCTAAAGCATCAATTCCTTTTTGCACCTTCTTAACATCAAACTGTTCAAATTTTTCAAATGATTTGACTACAAAATCAAGGAATTTATCTACTGCCTTTTTTGGTACAATAGTCCAAAGTAACATAGCTTTACCTGTAAGTAAAGCACCCATTCCTAAATCTTTTAATGCTTGTGCACCACTACCTTTGATCTTTCCAGCACCTTTATCTGTTCCACTGCTTTTGGATGTAGAGGCTTTTGCAATTAATTCTAAATTCTTGGAATCTTTATTACCGAAAATTCTATCGACTGCATTTTGTCTAAGTCTGGCGAAGGCGAATGATTTACTCTGCTCAGCTTCCTGTGCTTGTACTTCTAATTGCCGCCCTAAAATAAATTCAATATTTCTTAAGCTAACTAATTGTTGCTGGGATGTAGCTAAGATTTGTGCACTGAGCGCATCGCCACCATTACTGGAATTGCCCATCCCTTGAACAATGAATTCTTCAATTTTTTTGATGCTTTCATTAGTTTCATTTGCATAAGCCTCTATTTTTGATAGAGGGCTCATTAAGTCCTTAAGAGTTACAGCCGCCATAGTATATTTATTAGAACTTAGGCATGCTTATTTTAGGCATTGATGGAGTTTTGTATGAAGACATACTTTTACTCATTTTATTTTGCATTCCGGACATATTCTTATATTGATCATCATAAGAAGACGTTTGTTTCTTTTCATCATCATTACGTTCTTTGATGATTTCATTAAACATTTCAAGAGTATACTCGTATTCATAGAAAGGTAGCAAATCCAACTCAGACGGTTGGAGATGCAACTTTTCCAATAAAAGAACTCTTATCTTAAAGAAGTTCAGAAGTGATATCCTGAATAATAAAGAGAGCCTTGACGCCGCCGGGAAAGGAAAGCGGGACTGTGACCTCCGCATCACAACTTTCACATGGATAGACAAACTCAGGCTTGACTCCAATTTTCGCTTTTTCTACAAGTCTATAAACAATTGAATATTTACTTGCATCCCAACCTTGGAAATTGGTTATAGCAGAAAAGATTTCATTATCATTAAAACCTCTCCATTCTCTTTGTACATAAGGAAGCACAGTAAGAGATGCTTTATCCCAAGATTTATTTTCCTCTTCACGTTTTCTAATCCAATTAGTAATAGCTCTCATTACTCCGATCGTAGGTGGTGCTAATGTAATCTCTCCATGATTTTTAGTAGGAATTGTATAGCACTTATTTTGATAATCATAATATTTTTCTAATAGTTCATCAGTTTCCTGGAATTGTAGATTAGATGTTTTAAGCTCTACGGATTCCTGAGATTTACAGCTAGGAGTGGAACATCCTTTTTTACCAATTGGCATCATAAGTTTATTTTCACCTTGCTTAAACGTAAGTTCTCTAATTGATAAAATAAGGTAAATTCTATCTTCTTCCAATACGTCTCTATAAGATCCTCTCTGTGTACCGTACATTATTTTAGTACAATTAACAAGAATAGAATTTAACTTTTCATCTACATCTAAGATGTTATCCTCATCTACTGTTGAAAAATCTCTAATCTCACCAACTCTTGCGGCTCTGATATGAATTTCAAAATCTTCTCTATAGAAACGCCCACCCGATGGGAACTGTGTTAAATCTAATTTAACATGCCCAGCCAATGATTGTATTCTTTTAATTTCTGGATCATCAGGTGAAACTACACCAGAACCTCTAGTTGTGTCAACTTTACCTAGCTCTTTAATAGTACCGCTTTCATCAGTTACTACAGCAGCAGTATCCTGAATACTTTCAGCTGCTTCAAATTCCTTTTTAATATTGTCCTCGTGACTACTCATAATTATTTAGATTTTATTAATTGTTTTTCTGGTGATGTCTCTTTTACAATATGCTCTACTATTAATTGCCTAACATATCTTGATACGGGCATCGGTTTTGTTTTTGTTTCCATTGATTTTTGGATAATGATAGAATTTAAATTATCTTCATCTTCTGGGGTTAATAAGACTTGTAATTTTTTTGTAAGTCTTTTCTTTTGTGGGATCATTTCTTGGACGCTTTCGTTATAACCATATTTAGGATTATCGGCTTTAAATTTTTTAATCCAAAATTCAAGTCTATCCATAATATGACCTAGTGATTCATCTTGTCCAAATTCTTCTAATGTAGTTTTAGTAAAGGATCTTAAACCAAAATCTTTTACCGCCCTCTTAATGTATTTTCCTGTACCTAAGTTGTTTGGATTATCATTAACAGAGTAGCCTACATAAATCTTCCCATCTGTTTGATTTTCTACTTTAAATATAGTCATGTGTTTTAGATTATGTATTCTATATTATATATTAGTGCTATGACAAAAAAACTGGCCCTAAGGCCAGTTTCTAAAAATATATTTAATGAACTTATAGATTAAAGATTTGTAGCTCCAACATTTTCTTCAACCCAGTGATCACAACGGTAAGTCATTGTTAAATCAGCGGCATCTGGAGTTTCATAATTCAATTCATCTACGAAATCAGGTTGTCCTGTTGGGAATACATCTTTACAAGTAATCTTTCTGAAAATATCACCTGCTCTGTTGTACTGTACAATAATCATACTTCCAACATAATCCTTTTTCAATCCCATTTCGCCGGTTAGTGGATCATAAATCAATTTGTACCAGTTACGGAATGTGTTGTAAATGTAGTTTTCATTTGCTTCATTCAGGTTTAAGCTGAAGTTGAGTGTGAGATCCAAGAATGTTTGTCCTGGCATACTTGCAAACGAACGATCAGCAAATTTATATTTCTGACCGATTGCATCTACAGATGGATTAAGGTTATTTAATCCTCCGATAGTTTTAACCTGTTCCAAGATTAATCCTGTATCATCACCTAATGGGCTGAACACAGTTACCTCGAAAAGGTTTGGTTGGATAGGTTCATATCTCTGACTGCTGGCCCTTGATTGTGTATAATGTGGTAATGGCATAACTTATCTTATTTTTTTATATATTCATCTTTCTTTTCTTATTGGAAGTTACCTGAGCTTATTGCACCTGTTTTAAGGATTGTAGTTCTTTGTACGAGAACTTCCATACCTCTTACTGGCTCGATATAAGTATCAAGGATACCTACATTCTGATCTATAACTTCTGGAGTATTATTAGTTTCATCCATAACATTCTTAAAGTCAAAAACACCATCATCGTTTTGAACGGTTGATAAGAAGTTATCAGCAAGAGTTTTAATTTCCAATCTAGTTTGAGCTGTGTTAAATTCAAATAAGTAGTTTTTCAGGATTGCTTCAATACCATCTTGGATGTAAATTACAACCTCTCTAACATTAATTGAGCTTAACGCAGATTTTGTAGTTTGCTGTGCTGTTTTATTAGCAAAGATTGTTGGGCCAGTTCCACTTTGGAATACAATTGGATTCAATCCAAATGGTTCTAAGTATTCTCTGTCCTCTTTACCAAGATTTAATTCTAAACCTACAACTCCAGTTCCACCTACAACGCCTCTACGAACACCTGCAACTAATGACCACGGTAAAGCATTTTCATACTTTGCAATAAAGTTATTAGAAACATACGGTGCTGGTACAACGTTTATGTTCTTTCCTAAATCTCTTACAGTAATGAAAGGATAGTAGAATGCGCCAAAGCTTGCACCTTGTGTTGGTGAAGGTAATGAGTATCTTACCGTTGGATTTTTACTAAGATCTCCACCAGTAGAAATAAATCTAGAGGAAAGCGATCCAGTTGCATCCAAGAAGGAAGGATCTGTATTATTCTTAAAGTCTTTAGCAGAAGGTGCATTAATTATTGCAAATGCATTCTTTCTAGTAGAACATAAGTTTGTATAAATTGCCTTAGATCCACTTTCAATACCGTTTCCGAACGTATCAACTAAATATCTGAAGTTAATTGTTTCTCTATCAGTTAATGCTTTAAACAGGTTAGTTCCATTAAGAGTACCATTTAATATAGCATTCTGTCTTTCGTTAGTTCCGTTAGGTACATGTTTTGTATTATCTAACCTAAACCCATCTAAAGTAAATATGTTTAAGTAATCAATCCATGAATCTATTGGGTAATACAATTCAACCTTTTTAATACCGCCTGCAGTGGAAATTGAAATTTCACTTTGGCAAGTAACTAATAATGCAGTTTTGCCTGCAGGAATTGTACTATATTCAGAATTTGTTAATCCGCCTTGTACAATATTGATTCTGGTTAATCTTGAGTGAGGTACTGAAACAGAACCTTCAAAGTGTACTAAGTAGTTACCTACAACCACATCAGCAGCATCAGGATTAGCAGCATCAATTAATACTTGGTTAGGCTTAAGAGCAGTTTCAGTTAATGAATCAGCCAAGATATCAATAGAAAGGTTATTTGCACCTTTCAGAGTTTGAATACCTAAAATATTTGCACCGTATGCAACAGCATCAGAATTTAAGAATACACCTGTACCATCTAAAGTAAACTGGGCATGTGGAGTCAAAGTGTTAAATGCATCTTCCTGGTAAGGAGTTATCTGAACCGATGGCAAGTTATATGCCGGGTCAGATATTCCAACAGTATCAACAGCAGTTGTTGGTGTTCCTACATGAATAGATCCGTAATCTACAGCATTAAATACTAAGTAAGAAGTATATTGAATCCCACCTACTTCATATACAGCTTCATCCCCATCAGTAAGAGTACCGTTTGAGAATTGGCTATATAAGGTAGATCCGTAAGAACCTATAATTCCAGCGGTTGGGTTAGATAATGGTAATTCATCAGCAACGAATCCAAAGTCACCTTCGTTAATGTAAGTGTATGTTGCGCCAGTTGTTGGGAAATCTCCTATTGCAACACCGCCTACAGAAGAAAGTAATAATGTAACGGTGTTTCCAACTACTTGGTGAGAAGTAACAGGAACATATTTTGAAATAACAGAATCAAAAATATAAGTACCTACAACAGTTGAACTATTTGCAGTCATATTAGCAAATGCATCAAAGAATGAATCACCTGCAGTTCCTTGTATTTGAATTTGAATATCTCCACCCGAAACAGCCGTAACGGAAATTAATTCTGTACCTTGTGTAACTGTATTAGGGACAGTGGCAGCTCTTGCATAATTTACGTCGGATACAATAGCACCGCTGTAAGATAAGAAGTTTACATCATCCTGTAAAGAAGTTGCTTGAGTATATTCTAAATTATGACCAATGAGATCAAGACCACCAGCAACACCGTCAATTAAAAAGTCTCCGCTAAAGAGATCCTCATTAACTGCAACAAATAATCCAGTAGATGCAGTATCAGCATTTACAACTTTTTCTACGAAAAGGTTATTACCAATAAGATCCACAAAATCAGGAATAAGAGAAGCAGTGTAAGTTGCAATTAGATCAACCTCAGACTCATTAAAGAATTCTGCAATCTTAGTATCAGTTGCATCAGAATCAAATACTCTCCTCTTTAAACCCTGTGTCTTATCAAAATAGGTTTGGAATGTTGGATCAGCTTCAAATCTTTCGTAAGGTGTAGCAGAACTAAAGTCTCCACCAAAATTTCCACCAATTACAAAAATATCAACTAAGAAGTCGGATACTAAACTGTCCTTATCTAAGAATCCTGGAACGTTTGCAGCGCCATACCACTCTTCAACAGTTACATTAAAACCTGCAGAATTAGCAGCAGAAGCTTTTCTTACAATAACAGAAATAGGATTTTGTCCTAAATTCACCATGTCTAATAGATCATTAGTTGTGGTAGAACTTAATGTTGTTCTGTTTGCATTTACATTATCTAGGAATGCATCAGAATCTGGATAGAAGAATTTATCTCTATTATAAAATTTTTGGTATTCTCCCATTGCACCACCATTAGCCTGAGCCTCTGGTGTTGCAGCCGTACCAAACTTAAGGTACTCTACTTGGTCAGCAGAATCTAAATTAAGAAGATTAAGAGCAAGAATAGGTCCTCTTTCCAATGCTGCTAAACAGCTTCTGTGGAAAAAAGAATCCTTTCTTTCTAAGTTTCTGTCAATATCGCCATATACTTGCTTAAAGAATGCAGTATCTGGTATAAATACAGGAGTATTGAAAGGTCCTGTCTTAGAGAAACCAACAATTAATCTTGTCTGATTAGCAGGGATACTAACAACTTGAGACTTATCGAATTCAAATCTATAAGTTCCTGCAGCTTTAATCGAAGCGATTTTTGGATCTAGTGCCATCTTATATTATTTTTTTTATTTGCTTTTTTTATATATCCAACAACCTGTAACTTTTTATACCAAGTCATAGATATCAAAATTCAATTGTCCTCCTTTTGCATCTTGCTCTAGAATAACATCAATCTTGTCTTGAATACTTTGATCCATTTCATCATGGATCTCTTCAGCAAAATCAGAAAAATCCAATGTAAAGAAGAATTCAGAACTATTTATACATGTCATTATTAAATCATCATGACCTAATTGACCTGCATAACTTCCATTTGGCATTTTACCAAATGTGGCTGCTTCATATACAGTTTGTTTATCTTTTAGTACAATTCTATTTTGTGTAATGTATTTTTTGAAGTTTTGGCAAAATATAGGTTTATTATCCTTTTTAACCTTTAAGCCGAATTGTTTAGTACGAGCATCTATTCTATGTTTAAATTTAACTACGGCTTCTTCATCAAAATCATTTCTTTGTGGAAATACTGTTTCCATTCTTTTTATCAATTCACCTCCAAATAAATTCCATTCTATGATCATTTTTACATTCTCAGAATAAAAAACGTCATATGCTAAAATGTAAAGAGATTTTGCAAACTCTTCAATAGTATGTTCATTACTTCTAAATCTTCCAACTTGTCTTATTCTATAAAAGTCAATAAAACTACCAGGCGATGATACCTTTGCCCAATCCTTTTCATCCATGAGTTCTATCTTAAAAATATTAATGATAGAATAATCCCCACCGGTACCTTCTGCAATGTCTACCGAAAAACACCAATAATTAGAATTATCTTCGCATTCTTCTAAATTAAAGTCTGGATCCCATAATAAGCCATCATATTCTACTTGCTCATCTTCAAACTCTACCATTTCACGATGTACAAATTCTAATTCTCCTTCTTTTAGTTTTTTAAGACTATCTGCTCCTAACAGTAATGAAGAGCTTGCAATAAATTGATTTCCGTATTGTCTATTAAATGCTTCTTCACTACCTAAGTTGGCAACTTCTTGTCTCATCCATGCCTCATCTCTTCCAGGGACATCCCACCAATCAACTCGGAATGGTGTATATTCACTTAACCCAGATTCAGCTGCGGAGTAAATATCATAAAACTTATTAAAGCCATTAGGGGTGCTCGTAATAATAACCTTCGAGTTTGAAGAAGCAGATACCGTAGGATATACGTTTTCATAAAAAGTTTCTACAAAGTTTTGGGGTATATGGGCAAACTCATCCATGAATAGCAAATGGATAGTAAAACCAATTGCCGCTTTCTTAGTTGTAGTTTGACCAATGATTCTACAGCCATTATCAAATTTGGAATTAAATACATCCCATTTAAGTACACCTGGCTTTAAGAAAAAGGGTAAGTGTTCTAAAATAGTTTTTCCTTTGTCAATAATTTCTCTTGTGGTTGCACCTTTGTTTGAAAGTACTAATGCGTTCTTATCAAAATTAAAAAGAACATACCATGCAATAAAAATTGAAGAACATATTGTTTTACCAACCTGCCTACTAGCTAAACAAATATTAAATCTCTCTGCCTGAAACTGCCTTAACATCTCTTCTTGATAAGGTCTTAATTGAATTGTCTGCAAACCATGATCGGTCATTACAGTACAATACGTATTTGCAAAGTACACAATATCGGTTGCGCACTTTTTTATTTCCTTTATTTCATGAGGAGTATAATTAAAAACAATGTTACCTTTTCTAAGATTAGGATTACCTTCGTAGAACGGTGTTGCTTTAGGTTTATAGCCTTCTTCCAATGCAAGCATAAGTTGCTCAACACCTTCACTTGTCCATGAAAAGGCTTGTTCAGCTTTACCTACACTAAAGTCAAATCCTGCACTAGGTGCTTGTGGTTTCTGTGGCATCTTCTTTTATTACGGCTAGGATATGATTAATATGTAAGATTTCATATCTTTTATCATCAAAGGTATATTCTGTACCCTTTCCTATTGTTTTTATTACTTTGTCACCTTTCTTAACTTCTAATCCATCTGATGCTTCAATAACTAAAGCCTTGCGGTTATACTTTTCTTCAGGAATCCATAAACCTCCCTTGGTTTGTGTTTCTTGTGGTATTTCTTCAGTGAGAATGTAATCATTCTTCATTTTCATCTTCGTCAACATCTTGAATATCTTCTTCGTTAATAGTTTCTTGTAATGCTCTCATTAAATCTTTAGTACCTCTAGATTTTAATCCTGATGTTTTTGATCTTGAATCCCCTTCAGGGCTTCCATGATAAACATCTATATCTCTACTTGTCTTTTTAGCATTTTCTTCAATAGCTACCATGTACATGGTTTGACTCTTTATGATGTCTAAAAGAGTTCTTTGCAAATCACTAAGTACTTCAAACATCCTAGGAGAAACATCCCCTTCATTAATTATGTCCATTAAACTAGATATAGCAACTTCGCTGTTCTCCATCTGCCTTATCAACATTCCTAAAGCATATTCGTCTAATTGTGCCTTTGCTTGAATGTATTCATGCTCGGCTATAATTTCTTCACTTAAATAAAATTTAAGAAGACTAGTCATTACCTTTTTAGCCTTTCCTTTGGCTTTAGTTAATGCAACGGCTTGAGTACCTTCTGCCCTAACCTTAGGTAATTGTGGAGTATCATCTAATCCAGGAACTTCATCAGGTAAATCATTAAGTAAATCCCCAATGCTATCTCTAAACTTTTCTTTCGGGTTTTCTTCCATTAATACTAAATTTGTATTATATATTCCAAATTTTAACGGGCATCAGAAACTGTCTGAAGTAACAATTCTGGTGAAGCGTTATCCAGCAATAAAGTTAAATGAGTATCTTTAACAACGTATTGACTAAGAATTAAGCTTTGTAATTCTTCTTCTATTGGTTTTTCCCAAATTCTTATATTAGTTAAATCGGTCTGTGATCCTAAAAGTTTCCATTTTAAATCATTTACTACACCTACGGGCGTATAAGTCTTTGATTCGTAAAAAATCTTAGATAGTTTTGCTGTAAGGTTAGGATTTATTGAACCTGATGTTTCTGGTGTGTCATAGACATAAAGACTTAACTGCCTAGAAGTAGCATTAAGATTAATTACAAATGCATACCATTCATCTTTTGCCAATGATTGGGTCAATTTCCACTTATAATACTTGTCGTTTATTTTCATAATAAACCAATTAGGAGTATAAGTAAGAGATACAAATTGCGTCGGTGGAAGTAAATCATTTTCATAAATCATAAAATTATTACTCGTCTCCTTGTTAAACTTAGGAGTACCTGAAGTAACATTATCTACATACGATTCATCTAAAGTAATAGAATCTCCATCTATTTTAATTATCTTAGCTATTCCATTATATGATTGTGTTCCACTAATAGAAATCCAATCGCCAACATTTAAGGCTTGACCAAAGGTAGGTAATCCACCGGTATTAAATTTAACTTTTCCATTGTCATCTACTATAGAAAGAATTAATACATTAGTTCCTATAGGCGATTTATACTGAGGTCTTGCCCAAAACGTAAAGGCCCTGTCTTCTTCCGCTGCCCATCCTTGATTATATCTGTATTCAATGGCTTCTTCTGCAGTTCTCATTGAATCTAATTCATAATGATATTTAGATATGATAGTCCATTCATTATAAACATTTTCTTCTTTAATAATTAGCTTCTTATCTAATACCCTTCTTACATAATCATTACATAAACTTCCTATAGTGTTATATTGATTAGGTTTTCTAACGTCTTCAAATTCATCTTCTCTTTCTACTTTAAATTTATCTAAATCTGAAACTAATGCTTTAGTATCAGCTTCTGCATTCTTACCTGCAAGAGAATCACTAAAACCAACGGCTGTCCTTTGTTGATATGGTACAAGACTTACTCTCCAATAAGAGCCACTGTAGAGAAAATCATCAGCTTCGGCAATAGCGTCAACTTCATACATTCGATTCATATATTGTTTAAAGTACAAATAGTCTCTCATTTCTGGTTTCGCACCAGCACCGAAGACTGCTTCAAATGCAGATTTAACAATATGAACTTCAAACTGAACCGGAAAATCCATCATCATTGGATTAAACTGAATCTCCCTTGTAGGTAATTCATTATCAGGAATAAGTATCTTTACTTCAGCTTCTTGAATAACATCAAATAATGAATATTCTTTTAAAATAACATCTCTACTTCTTTGGTCAGCTTTAGTCTTAAAATAGTCAACACAGAACCCAAAAAGATTAGAAGTTACTGCTGAAAGCTGATCATACATTGCAGATGCTCTACTTAAATCATAAGGATTCCACGATTCACCGCAACAATCCACTACTAGGTTTGGTAACCCAATACATCCTTCAGCACCACATTCTATTTGCGGAACTCTACATATTACACCACCATCTGTTACCAGCTCTAATGCAATAGATTCGAATTCCAAAGTGCCATCGCCCACCTGTTCATACCTATATTGAATCCAAAATGGTTTATTTGGATCTAATAATAAAGCTTCCAGATTCGCATTAGTAAGAGTGATATAATCAGAATATGTTACACCGTCTGTACCCCACCTAAATTGCTTATTAAAATAAACACCAGTATTTTCGCCTTTGGTAACATCAGTATATCCTAATACCTCAACCACATTTTTATAAGGCTCTTGGAGGCTAATTAATATAGCATCCCCGTTGGCATTTGTCGTAGTTCCGTTAACTGCCATTAATTATGAGTTTATTTGTTGTTCCTTACTTTCACTGGTTTTCTTAGCCCAGATTTTATCAGCTGAAGCTAATCCTAAACCGCCGATACAAATAGCAGCAACTGCATTTACAATTGATGGTTCTACCGGGTGTTCAGTATAAAGATTAATAAATAAAGCTGCACATAAAGAAAGACCTGCAACTATACCAATAAATCTTTTTGATGAAGGTGTACCTTTTTCGTCTCGTAAGAGCCCACTGACCCAATTAATTATCTTTTTCATATACAAACATTATTTGTTTATATATTCTACATCTCTGAACTTCCGCCAATATTCCAAGCAATGATCTTACCGTTAGGCTTTAAAATAGATTTAAGCTGGTCCCATGGTACAAATAAATTTTCATTTCCGCCAGAAGGATCCCAGTAAACTATATCGAATTTTTCGTTTTCAAATATACTTTCATAATTAAAATTAAACGCATCTCCAATGATAACTCTAATATCATCAATGTTTTTGGTTTCAAGATTAATCACTTCTTGGTTTTTTTCAATGACTGTTAAGCGTGCATTCCTTTTTCTAATCATTTCATTAATAAATCCTATGCCATACCCAATTGATAAAACATTACATTCATTAAAGATAGAGTCAAAAAAAAGTTTATTGGTTGAATGTTCAACTTCAGTATTAGACATTAACAGCTCTTTAGTATCAGTATCCCATAAAACCTCATATTCATTTCCTATTGCTGAATTACTAAAATATTGATTCCAAGAAACAGAAGGCAATTCAGAAATTCCATTAAATGTATAAGATTCTCTTTTTAACATTAGAACGGGGTATAATCAGTTTTTACAATCAATGTAGGATCATCTTCCTCCAACTTAGGGTCAATATGATCCACTATGTTAAACATATCTATTTTACCATCAATCTCCATTGAAGCTAAAATGTCTATTATGGCAGTTGCCTTCATGTAGAAATAAGGCTTTCTCTCAAGATACTTATTTTTAAGAATTTTAAACTCGATAAGAGTTTTGTTAAATTTATCTAATTCTTCCCTAGAAAAAATCTGTGTTAAATCAAAAATTCCTTCAACTATTTTAAAATGAAAACTATGAATCGGTAAACCATTTTCATTCTTAATAAGTCGCGTATATTTTTTATCGTTATTAACAGTAAATGTTAAAAACTGAATGTTTTCTAACTTTCTAAAAATTGACCATAAAAAATAAATTGAATTAGGCTTTATTGAAGGATCAGGAATTAAACCTAAATCTTGTACCTTTTCAATTTCATTTCTAATTCTTTTAGAGGTTTTAATTGCATTAATAAACGAAGATACCTTTACTGTATATTCACCATCTACTTTAGATAGGTTTTTGCATTCTTTTTTAACTCTACTTATTATGATGCTATCAAAATAGTCATACTTAAATAGGACAAAAGAAATATGTGTAGGTATTCCTAATTCGAAGGTATTATCTATTAGCATCATTTCCCATCTGTTTTTCTAATATATCTATCGAGGATTGAATTAGTGATGGATTGTATTTTAATGCTTCTCTATATTCTCTTTCCCCAATCTCATTAAGTTTCATGTAAAATTCTAATGCCTTTGGATTAGGAGCCCATTCCTTTTCCTTTTGCTTTTGTGTCTTTTTTACTTTTGTGTAAATAAAACCAGGTACTCTATTAAATTTAGATGATACTAAGCGCCATGCCTCGGCTTGGCCAACGGGGTCTATTTTAAGAGAGTTAAATAAGTTAGCTTGGATTGGGAACTTAATACTCATAAATCTATTAGTCATAAATGAATTTTTAGATTTATCATAATTAGATAACTTATCCCAGTGTTGATCTTTACCAAACAAAACCTTTATGTAATCAAATAATTTCATTAACCTATTTTATATTTATATGAATAACTTTGCAGTTTGTTTATGATTCATCCAATCTTTCCCAAGTACGAGACGAGACTTTTTTACTAGGGTCTTCCATCATTTCTTTCATTTTACTAACTTGGTATTTATGACCATCATCCCAAATATCTGGAGATTTTTCCAAAGCATCAATCTTACCTTTAACCAACCACGGTGGTACTCTTTGACCCCAAGACCACTCACCAACATGTTCAACTAAATTTTTCTTATCTTCACTATAAAAAGAAATTGCCCAATGATTTTTTTCTGACTTATCATTAATAATATTATTGTATGCATTCATTACGTACCATATACCGCCCTCGCAAAATACGTGCTCTTTTATGTAATCTGAATGAACAGCAAGTTCCACTAGTTCAGGAATGGCATCTTCTTTCCACATTTTAATTGCATCTAAAAATTCTTTGGCTCTGGTTAATGAAAATGATGTATCAAATGTACAATCATTAAAATGATTTTTAGATATGATGTGATAATTATTCCACTTTGTTAAAGGTAACTCACTAATTTTACGATCAGACTGCTTCGAATACCATTCAGCTTGATAAGCTAAAACTACCTGTAAACACCATTTATTTTCATCTAAGTAATTTATTAGATCATCTATCTTAATGTAATTATTTATGATTAGATCATCTTCTTGGTGCCAAATAAAATCATAATCTTTTTCTAAATTAGATAAGATATCGATTGACTCTTCCCACGTATTAGTTAATCCTTTATTTTCTTCATGAAGTCTTATGTAATTATAACCATGAGATTCTGCTAAGAACCTCATAGTCTCATCATTTCTATCAGTTGGCATATCATCAATAAATATACCATCTACTTCATGGTCTCCCCAATCTATAAATTCATCTGATGTTTGTAATGTAGGTATCAGATATTCTAACCTGTTGGTTGACCATAATATTTTGCAAATTTTCATATTCTAAAACATTTTATTTTGTGATTTATTTCCTTTGATAAAAGACATATCATTATTATCATCGGAATCGTCATCTTTAAAGAATGACGCCTTAAAAGAATTATCAATCTCTTTGGCATATTCAGTTCCTTCCAATAAAGATTTCATAGTTGAAATGGACTTTAACTGTAATCCTTTAAGATTTAATTTTGATTCAACAGATTTAAACATTTCATCAAGAATACCCTCTGGGATTGATTCCGCGGCAAGAACCATAAGGTTTACATTAGACTTAATATTAGAAATGATTTGCTCTCGGCTCATATGCTTGGCATTCATAACTCGCACAGTCATATTTGCCAGGTCAGTAACATACTCATCATTATAAAGATACATATGAGAAAGATGGCCATGCTTTTCCTTAAACTCTGCAATAATAGCAGTTGCCTTTTTCTCACTGATACCGTATCTGCGATTTTTAGAAGTATAGTAATATGCAGGAGGTACATTATCACCAGCATCACCAGTAAGAACTTTACGGAAGCGGAAGTCTTCAGGATCAACTTCTATAATAGATACCTTTTTCTTACGGACCAATTCTTTAAGTAATTTCTTAGCTTGATTTTCTGGTGAGACTGACGTTTTGAGTACATCAAATACATTATCAGAAGATTCTTCAGTATTTTCAGTATTCATCCACTCAGAAAAACCTTGATAAGTATACAGCTTCTTATGAGCAGGTGAAAACAGAATAGTATGAGTGTTATTGTTTTTACTCTTATCAACTAATTGGACAAGGTCTCTATCACCAGTAAACATAATTACTGATTTATCATTTGCAAGAGATTCAGTATTCCATGCATACATAAGATCATCACCTTCAGCGCCATCAATTTTAGAAATAATAACACCCTGTTTAGATAAGATAGAAATAAAATCAGATGTAGCCTTTGAGAAATTATCCCAGTTAATGTTACTGTCTTGTTTACGATTACCCTTATAATCGGCTTCTGGGTAAAAGTCCTTTCTCCATGATCTTGAATCTACAGTCCACACAATTTTATCAATAAGACCTTCAAAAAGCCTAACTTGATATGCAAAATCTGTTGCGAGCTTTTTTACAAAAGACTGAACGTCTTCATCAGTTCCTAGTAAACCTGCCTTTTTGGATCTACTTGGAATTACATAGAGGGTTCTAAATAAAAAATAATTGCCATCTATAACAAAAGTATGTCTACCTGTTTTTTTCATATAGTGTGTATTTTATTTAAATATAACAGGTTATGGTTTAGATTGAAAGTTATCATCCATAAATTTATTTTCTAATTCAATAATGTTCAAATCAGGATACTCTGTCTTTAACCATTTAAACCTTCTAACTGCATCTCCTAACGTATAATTATTAGGATATTCTTTAATAAGTAATTCTAAAAATTCTGGTGTCATGCTCCATTAACTATTGTTTGTAATTCATATATACACGCAAGCATTGATACAGCAGGATCAATTACAAGTTGACGTTGAGATTGGTATTTTGCTACTGTTACAATTATTTGTGGTATAAATTGAATATATGATTGTCTATCTTGTTTTATAAATTCTATAAATTCAGCACCTAATGAAGAAAGTACGTCATCTGTTCTATTGGCATAATTAGATAGCATATATTGATAATTTTTAACAGGATCTTCACCATCTATTACCAAATCATAAATATCTCTATACACCGAACTAAACTTCTTAATATCATCAACAGTTATTGTTTCTAAGCCTTGTGATTTAAAACCTTGTAACTGATTTAACATATTTCTTAAATCAGGGAATTTTCTTTTTACTAACTCCACCGCTGCATGTTTATCTATTCCAATACCTTCTTCTTTACAGATTTGAAAAACTCTCATAATGTAGCTTTTCATTATTTCGGTTTCTTCTTCTTTGGAAAAATCAAAATCAATCATTTCAAATCTTGATTGTATTGGATCAGGTACTTTGTTAATGTAATTACATGTTGCAATAAATCTTGCATTAACATTAAATTGATCCATAGTAGCTCTCAATGCTTTAAAGAATTGGTCAGACACACCATCAATCTCATCAAGAATAATAACCTTCATTTTCCCAGGTTCATCCATGATAGAACGATTAGCACAAAAGTCTGTAATTCTATTTCTAACAACATCAACAGAGGTATCAGTTGATGCATTAATGTAAAGATAAGGGTGCTTAAAGTGTTTTACTAATGCCTTAGCAGCTGAAGTTTTGCCAGTCCCTGGGCTACCATGTAATAATAAATGTTGGTAAACACCTTTACTTAATTTATCGCCTACTCTTTTTGGGGTTATGAGATCATCTAGAGACTGTGGTCTGTACTTTTCAGTCAAAAGTATGTTTTGCATATTTTTCATAAAATAAGATAGATTTATTTTTATATGCAAAAAAAGGATAAGGTTTCAAATCAAATAAATAAAAAAATCTGCAATGAGAAGAGTAAGAAAAATTAAGAAAACTGTAGTAATTACATTGCCTAAAGACAATTCTTCAAATCAACCTTCACAGATAACCAGAGGGTCTGTTAAAAAGAATGTAGTTAAAAAGGTAGTTTCGCCAGCACAAATGAAAGGAGGTAAAAATAAACCTGTGCCTTATGTTACACCTAAAGTGTTTAAAAAGGTTAGTCCTATATGGAAAGGGCAAACTGTTTATCTTATAGGTGGAGGTCCATCCCTTAAAGGGTTTGACTGGAATAGATTAAGAAACAAAAAAAGCATTGCCATTAATAAAGCCATAAAGTTTTGGCCAGAAGCTGATGCTATGTATTGGACAGATGGTAGAGTTTGGACCTGGTTAGAAAAAGAAATTAATAATTACAAAGGATTAAAATTTACCATTAGGCCTAGGCAATACTCTAACGATGTTCATATTCTTAAAAGAGGAAGAAAATTTGGATTTGAGGAATCTCCTGATACATTGGCTCATGGTAATAATAGCGGATATGCAGCTATTAATTTAGCAATTCACTTAGGAGCCAAACGAATAGTCTTATTAGGTTATGATATGGGAAACGACGGTAAGTCTAGTCATTTTCATGATGGGTATCCTACTGCTGCAACCGGCGAAAATATTTATAAGAATCAATTTTTACCAGGATTTGAAATTCTAAAAAATGAGTTAAAAGGTAAAGACATTCAAATATTTAATGCATGCCTTACAAGTAAACTTAACACATTTAAAAAGATATCAATAGAAGAAGCATTATCTTTTAGATGATCTGCGTACATAAGTGAGAAACTCCCTTTGTTCACCTTTTAGAAGAGATTTACAGTGTTTAGTAAATTTAATGGACGAATCTATTATCCTTTGATCGACCCTTTTATTCCGTGAGTTATGTGCCTCTGAGCATTTCTTACATACAAAGTTTTCAACCTTTTTAGAATCCATCCGGGATTTAATTTCTACTTTACAGATTCCACAATTCCAATCTACTAAATCGGAGTCTTTTTCTAATTCTTTAATATTTGTAAAGGTTTCTCTAAAAGGATTCCAAAGGATACGGTTAGGATTTTTTTCATGCTCATTCATATCCTCAACCTTAAAGATAACTTCAAATGCCTGAATATCAGAATCCAACCATTTAAGATAATTATTCTCTATCATAAATCGTTGCTTTAAAGGAGGCAGATTCTCTAATAGAATACCATGCCTCCTTTTATACCATCCAAAGTTTATCTTACGGACTTTATACATTCTTCATTAACCTTCTAAACTTTTCGGAAACAGATTCCTCAAGCGGTTGAAATGATTCGTTAGGTTTTGATAAATTTGCTAATTGCTTTTTAGCATCAGCTTCCTTTTTCTTAAGTTCAGCAATATCTTCTTTACTATCTTCGATTGCCTTTTGTAATTTTTGAACCTGTTCTTCTGAACCTCTACCAGTTTTTAAATCTCTTTTGGCCTGTTCTAAATCTTTAACAGCTTTATTCATAGTAGTTCGTTCAGCTTCTATGTTATCATTATAGGCTTTAATATCAGCTTCTAATTTTGCAGTAGGATCATCAGGAGTTTTATCTAAATCCTGTATCTTTTTCATAACTTCTCCTATGTCATCACCAAGCCCTTGTACTAATTCAGTATTACCTTCAGCCTTAGCTTTTTTCTGTTGTGCTTGTTTAAATTTGATTTCAGCTTGAAGTTTAGCCTTTTCATCATCACCGTCTTTAACTGCGTCATATGCTGCCTTTGCTTTATCTACTTCTTTTTGTGCATCTTCTACAGCTTTCTTTTTAGCATCGCCCTGAGGATCTTCATTTTTACCAACATCATCTACTTTCTGTGTAGCCGGTTCATTCTTTTGTTGTGGCTCTTCCTTTGCAGAAGATTCATAATCCTTAAGATCACTTTGAGCATCGGCGGCTCTTTTGTTAAGTTTTTGAATTCTAACTTTTAGTTGTTTAGTTTCTTCGGCATCTGCTGATTTAAGTGCAGTTTCTGCTGCTGCTACATTTGCTTTAGTTGTAGCAAGAGTTACAACTTTTTTAAGACCATCTGTGGTAGCCAAATCTTTCATTCTCTGATTAATAGCACTTGCTTTATCTTTAAGGGCCTGATTCTTTGCAGCATTAGCAGCCTTAAGAGTATCCATTGCTTTTTTATCTAAGTCACCTTTAGATGCTTGCTTTTTCTTTTCAAAGTCAACATTATTTAAAGCCTGTTGTACTTTAGCCTGTTGATACTTTTTAGCATTATTTTTAATCTTTACAAATTTAACAGGACTACCTAATGCAGCTCCAATATTTTCATTTACAAATTCATCGTATGATTTTACCTTTCTCATTACTATATTTTGATTTTATTATATATTAGAGATATTAAAACAAAAAAGGTCCGCCTTTCGGCGAACCTTTCTTAAAGTATTTATATACCTAAATAGAATTAGATGATCGATACAGAAGCACCGAATGCGAATCCTACAGTGTAGTACATAGTTTCTGGGTGGAATCCAGCGTCTACTAAAGTGAATCTAGATTTAACCGCGATTTTAGGAGCCATAGTTCCTTCTGCGATTGTTTCAACAGATTCAGCCATTAAGTAAGGCATGAATACCAAACCAGGAGAATTACCATCACCTTTTCTACCTACAGCAACTCTATAGTCAGTCCAAGCCATGTTTGGATCAACATAAATAGTTACACCAGCCAAAGCACCGATTGGATATAAAGATCCGCCGGCTTGGTTGATTGTATTTGATAGTGGGTAAGGTACGAAACCTGCGATATCCTGAAGTGCCGTAGCAATTTCCCCAGAACATACTGCGAAGGTAGCAGGACCTCTACGACCTCTTGTTGCGATCAAGTTAGAAGCAGCAAGAATCTTAGTATACAATCTACGTTGTAATGATCCTTGTGTTTCACCACCTGTTCCTACCAACGTCTTATTCAATGTATAAGTTACGTTAGTGTTAGTTCCATTACCTGGACCTAAGTTTACAGTAGCAGTAGCAGCATCAGCAGCATTACCTAAGTAAATAGATAAGTTCAATCCATCAACAGCGTTTACATTAGTTGAATTTTGAGCTCCATTTCTGAAGATTCTATCCAAGATGTATTTGTTGATTGACTGAGTTAACTCATTAACCAATACAGCTTCTACTTGAGCAACTGCATCAATTCCGAATTGCTTAAGATCTTGAACTTGCTCTCTGGTCACAGCGGCAGCAACTTGGTAAGTCTTAGCAGCAACTGACTTGTTAAACAAGCTTAATCCCATAATGTTATCCGGAGTGGCTTCACCTACACCTCTTTGGTAAGGATCAGTTCCATCAATAGATTCATTAGTAAAGGTAGGAGCACCGTTTAATGGGTTGTTATCTTCAAAAGCATTACCGGAGAATCCAGGAATGTGATCTTCTAAAGCTTTAACATACTCAGCAGCACCGTCCCAAGTACCAACTACATCACCAGCTTGAGCAGCAGCAGCATCATAGAAATTTACAGCGTTTGCAACAGCTTCGTAAATAGCTTCATAACCTTCTTCACCTTGAGCGAAAGAACCTGCAGTAGTTGGATCTAAAGTACCGTTACCTCTTACACGGAAGATTGCGTAACCGTCAATTCTAGATTTTCCTACGTAAGTTAATTCGTAAGATGCACCTTCAGTACCAGTTCTTGCAGCAGAAGAAGCGTAAACGAGATCATTTACAGCTAAAGCAGCAACACCAGACGCCATTGTCAATGGAGCTTTAATTAAAAGAGGAGCAGAATCGGTAACTTTACCACCAGCATCTGTTACTCTACCTCCACCGTATACAAAGTCTAAGTAAGTAAGAACTCCCATAGGACCTTGCATTGGTACAACAGGTACTAAGTCTAAACCTACAGTCTGAGCAGCAACCTGCATAGCAAGTGGCAACAAAGAAAATGGTCTGTCACCAGAACCAGAAGTCATACCGTTGTTGAAGTTGTTCATTGTAGTAGGATCGCTTGGGAATTCCACAGCGTTCATACCTTGAACATTCATGTTAGGATTTAAGTGTACAGTATTATATACACTCTCATTAAGGTTGTGGTAGTGGCAGTACTTAGACATCCAAGATAACTTAGACTTTTCAGTGATACCAGTAGCCTCCTCAATGATAGGGCCCCAGGTCTTTTGAACCTCAGCCTCGTTAATTAATTGATTTGCGTACATTTTAGTATTTTATTTTTTGCACTTTTTGTATAATCTATCTTTAGTTTTTTGCTTCTTAACTATAAGATTGAATTTCTTTATTTATTTACCCAGATTAAACTTAACTTTGTTGATAAGGTCAGCAGCAAAAGATTCATTTACTAATGGTTCTTTTTTGTTTGCAGCCTCAGCAGCGGTTTTACTTTCATTAATGGATTCTGTTATAACTTGAGTATCTCTAAGATCTCTTGTAGACCAGAAGTTGTTAATGCCGTATTGGTTATTAACTGGGTGGAATTTAGATTCCGCGATGATTTGAGCTTGGCGAGCTTCAGAAAGGTTATTCCATTTTGCTCTGAACTTTTCAGGCATATCATCAATTACATTTAATTCTCTTTTCTTTTCAATGAAATTAGATTCCCAAATGTTTTCTGCCTGAATAGTAGACATAATTGGTTGAGCATTCATTGATTCAACTATTGCAGCTTGCTTATTTTCGGATAAAGAATTAAATTCATTCTTCTTAGCCTCTCCTAAGAAGTTCATAAAATGCATTTCGGATACATTTTTAGTTTCTGCAGCAGCAATCAGTTTATCTAATTTTTCTTCAATAGAATTTTTGTAATCCTTTCCTTCGTGCTTCTTACCACAAGCTTCATACATTTCTTTTAATCTTGCCTTATCGCATGAAGGATATTGTTCACAAACTTGTTCATATGTCATTCCTTCATCGACCATCTTTTGCATTTCTTCCATTGATGGCATAGCTTCAGCGTTTACGGCCATTCCTTCGTTAAGTGCTTCACCTTCAACAGAGTTTACATTTTCAGCGATGTACTCAGAATACTTAATACTCTTTTCAAGACCTTCGCCAAGATACTCAGAATAAGCAATGTTTTGATCAACCTTTTCGGCTACATATTCGGAATAGTCAATGCTCTTTTCTAAGTTTTCAGCAACATAGTTAGAATATTGAATTCCTTTATCAGCCATTTCAGCTACATGTTCAGCATATTGAATACTTCCGTCAAGTTCTTCGGCCAAGTAAGACGCATAGTCTTTAATTGAATTTACATTCTCTGCTAAGTAATCAGAGTATGAAATGTTTTTATCTAGATTTTCAGATAAGTATTCAGCATAATCAGTAACCTGATTTACCTTCTCTGCAATATGCTCGGAATACTTAATAAGTTTCTCGATCACCTCATCATTGTTAGAATTGGCCGATTCTTTAACATTACTTAGAACTCCGGATACATATTCCGTATACTTTTGAAAATCTTCAACAGTTACAAAATTGTTATTTTCCATTGTTAGATCTTTTTTATTATCGGTGTTATTTTCAGTTTCTTCCATTTCGTAGATTAATATACCTTCATCATTACCAAAACCAAAAGATTCATTTACTCTTGATAACTCAGCATTTTCAAAGCCAGGATCTGCTACTAAGTCATAAGTAAAGAATTTCTTAATTTTAACTTTACCATTTTCATCTACCGTACCGGCAGCTCTACTAGAAATATGTAAAGGGATGCCATCTTTAATAAGAGCTTGTGCTTCTTTACCTTTAGATGTATTTAATAATCTAATTTTACCAATAACTTGCTTTTTAGCAGGATCGTAATCTAATGATTCAACAACATGAGACACATTAGCCAAACTAACATCAAAATCTTTAGGGTGATCTAATTCACCTAAAAGCTTATTGGTTTTAACTTTTTCTTGTAATTCATTAATATGAGGCATTACTTCCTTTTCCTCATATATTCTGTTATTCTTGTTACGAACACCAAACTCGGTAAAGACACCTTCCAATACAACCGAACCGTCCTCGCCGGTTGTTATATCTAGGTTTGACTTTGCTCTCTCAAGAATCAATAATTTTTTTCCTGACATTTTCTACTAGTTATTTGATTTATATATTACAATCTTTGTAAACTTTTTATCCAAAGCCGGCTAATGGATCTTCATCTATTCCATCTGCTTTCTTTTCTGGTTTAAAATCAGCCTTATCGGCCCCTAAAAGGATCTTTTCAATATCCTCTTCTTTATAACCTTCCTTCTCTAAATCGGCTCTTTCTTTAGCTCTTGCATTGGCCTTTAAATCCTCACGAGTAAATCCACCATATCTCTTAACAAGGAATCCTAAATCAAAGTATGGAATTTCCTCCATTTCTGCTGTCATTGTACTTAATTGAGTTTTCAGATTACCAATGAAATCAACTCTCTTGGTTTGCAATTCCATTTCTTTCATTTCTTCAAATACATTATCCTTAACAAAATTAAGTCCTAAGCCAGATTTAAAAGAAACATCATTTTTTAATTCTGGGTGATTAAGACACATTTGAAGATATACTGGCTTAACTAAGATTTCTTGCCAAATTGATCTTAATCTATTAATAAATTTAGAAAACTTAATTTCATCTCTTAACATACCACTGGCATCCATATCATAAGTATTACCACCTTCTTTATCAAATCTAGAAAAAGGAATCTTAGAAGCTAACTTTAAACGATCAGCAAAATACTTAAGAGATTCAGTATCTCCTAAATCTGGACCATCTCCACCGATTGTGCTTATTTCTGGTGATTCACCATCTTTAGATGGTAACCAATATTCTTTATTAAAAGGTAACATTGGTTTACCATTTGTAACAATTTCGCCGCTTTCTTGGTTAAAATCAACAACTTCTCTGTAGGAATTCATTAACTGTGCCAATGATTGTTTTGCTCTTGTTTTAGATTTACCACCTACCGGGATAATAAATTGAGTCTTAAAGGAAGCATTAGAAACAGCCCATATAATTCTGGTTGTTTCCATAATTCTTAAAAGGTTAAATGATCTTATTAATCTTTCAACGTAAGATATTCTCATAGGGGAATTAACCTGAGAGTAAGAAAGGTAAATAATTTGAGAATCCCAAAGCTTTCTTTCTTTGGCGCCTTGTCCTTTGTATTGTACCCATTGTTTTTTACCAGTATCAGTATCAATACCTGGCATTAAGGAGATAGGATCTAATTCTTTGAATCCAATAATCTCTGTTTGCTTATCATTGTAAACTATTTCAAATGCAAGAAACCCATCAACTAACCATTTTCTAAAATAATTCCAGGGAGATACTGAATCGTTAAAACCAAAGTAATTATAAATGTTATTGTAAATATCCCCAATTTCATCTTCAATGGATGATGCAATATGACCATGAAAGTCTGCATACGCCATATAATTACTTTCATCAAAAACAATTGCTTCATCGGTTATTACATCTAGGATATCTTCTATTTCATCTTGTACTGCATATTCTCTAAGTTGGTCTCTCTTTCTTTCATAATCTTTATCAAAGATAGAGATATTCTTTTTCATTGAAGTATCCGTTAATGATAATGCAGCAAATGCGCTATACATATCATCAGAATCAGAGCCCATAGGGTTAAATGTATAACCCATTTGATTTTCAGTAAAACCAACAGCACGAGAATTGCGTATGATCATATCATCATATGCCATACCTAAATTAGAAAGATCCTTAAGAATTTTTCTAACGGGATTACCAGTACTTAATGGTCCTCTTCTATCAGTAAAACCTGCCATATTATTATCTTTTATTGTTTATATATTCTTGTAATATAATGCTTGTGCCTCGTTAATGTTTCCTCCAAAAAATTTGTTTTGGTTATTAACAGCACCAATGTACCAATCTTCATAACCTAATACTTTAGGTTTTCTGATTCTATCTAATCTGTATTGTCTTATTGCATAAGTAAGATTGTATTTTCTTGCCAACGAAGACTTTAAATTATCATAAGTAAATTCTTTAAGACTACCTTGTGATTTAGGATTCCCAGTTGCACCTTTTAGCTGTTGAGCTATAACACTCTGAAAAGATCTAACTACATCGGTAAGAAATGGTATTCTTGCTTCATAGGGAATATAATGTAAATTTATCCCAAGCTGATGATTATCTATACTTTTACCTAGTCCTAAAACAATTGGGTTAGTATCATAGAAAAATTCGTCAGGCGTAAAATATTCAAAGCAATACATTTTCCCGTTTTCTAAAACACCAGTATCTTTTACACCTACTTTATATAAATCGTTTGCAGATGCTTTAGATGCTCCAGTACGACCTTTATTTTCTGCAAGGTAAATATCCAAATCTTCAGTAAATGATCCTACTATTGCCATTAGAATAACTTTGAATCTTCGGTTAATAGCATTACTTTAAAGTTTCTCAATTGAGCTGCTTTATTTAATGCTTCAGTCTTACAAAGGTTTTTAACATAAGTTTCATATCCGTATTGGAAATTCTTCATAGCCTTTGCAGTTTTTCTTTTTGGTGCCTTTGGTTTTTGTAGCTGGGCTTTTGGTTTAATTTCAACCACATACTCTTCAACGATACCATTCTTATTCATTTTAACATAAAAGTCTGGATAATAATTATGAAACTTTTTATCTAAGATATTAAAATACTTTATAGAAAAAGGTTCAGATATCCAATTTATAACATCTTCATTATGATCACACCAATGACAAAACTTTCTCTCCCAACTACTTCTATAGATAATAGGACCTGGTCCCATATACTTTTTAGGATGATGAGGTTTATAATATCCTTGTTTAAATCCTGACTTTGAAGTTGGTTTTACTTTCTTTATACTCATTAAGTTTAAATCGTATAGATACCGTCACTGTCTGCACTTCCATTAATTGATACAGTTCCAGCATATTTCTTTGGATGTAATTTATTCCACCCCTTTGCAAAGCCTCTCTTTGCTATTTCAGTAAAATATGCAAATGCATTAGTACTTTTCTCTGGATTAAAGTTTCTCCAGTACCTGTAAAGATCCATATAAGCATAAGCTATACAATCATCCCTATCGTCAGGATTTGCATATGATAATTTTCTTGAACATTTATCTGCTAATAGCATTAGGAATTCTAATGCCTTTGGTGTTAATTCATCTTGCTCTTTAGATTTTTTTATCTCTTCAAGCAGATCTCTATTATTTAGGTAATTTCTTTTTCTAGCCATCCCATGTGTTTTATTTATTATTATATACAAAAAAAGCCGATAGTTTATTATTGACTACCGGCTTTTAGATTATGGGTATGATTAGATCTTAACGTTAAGTTGACCTTTTGGGCAGATTGTTGTTTTACCTGTTTTGTAATCTATACATTCTAATGAATCGCTATCACCAAGAGAAGTATAGTCTTCAGCACTTACATAAACTTCTTGTCCTTTTCTAAGACCGTTTCCGCTTTTGTTTACCTCAGCCTCAACGAATCCATCGTCTAGGTATTCTTTACGACTTTTTTTTTCTGTTACTGATTCGTCCTTTTCATCCTCTTCCTCATAATCTTCACCTTTATGAGTTTTAGATTTATCACCTTTATTTCCACCTAATACAACTCTGTCATAAGTTTCTTGTAAAGATTTTTCAAATTTAGAAATTTCTTCTTCCAACAGATTCATTGCTTCAGTAAGTTCTTCAGTTTCACCAAGCTTGTTAATTGCTTCCTTAACTTTAGCTTTCTTTTCTTCTAAGAAAGAAATCTTATCAGAAATCTCAGATCTTTCTTTTTCTACTTTAGCAGCTTCATCATTTTCAGCAATAAGTCTTTCAGAAAGAATTGGGCTAGCATCGTAGTTAATAAATTCTTTTACTAACTTAACGGTTTCAGTTGCAGATTCTACTAATACCATTTCATTTAAGTGCATTGCAGAATTAACCTTATTTACATAGATACCTTCCTGTACTCCAATAAGTGTTAAGAAAAGATTTGTAAATTCAGTTGATGTAATGTTTGTAAAGTTATCCATTTCAGCAAGAAGATCAACAGATTCAAAGAACTTACATACATTATTAATTTTCCATTGATTTCTGTAACCAAAGAAGTTGTTAACCATTAATGCTTCTTTTACTTCAATGATACTTGAATTTGATAAATCAACATTACCAAGCTTAAGAGTACCTTCAGTTAAGTTGTATTCTAAAGTTTTACCGCTTTCACCGAAAGTAACTAAAGTACCGTTCATATTTTTAAACATTCCTAAACCTTCCAATACGTCAAAGAATCTAGCATCTTCAACTTTAGTTTCAGAAATTGTCTTTCCATCAAAAATGTAATTCTTACCGTGTAGGTGGAATGTTAATCCATTTTCAGATTCCAATACTGGTGAAAGAATAGTAGAAATAGCTCCACCGCCATTTTCAATTGCCTTATTATCTTCTGCCTTCATTTCATTTACAATGGCTTTACAATCTAAAGACCATGGGTTCTTAGCAGCAATAGCAGAGAATTTAGTCTTAATAGAATCAGAAGATTCAGTAAGAAGACCTTCTAAGTCATTAACAAGACCTTCATAAAGTTTACCTCTTTGGCCTTTTGTTCTTTCGATTGCTTCAGAAATTCTGAAAGACCATTTAGTATCTGTATAAGCCCCAGCAATATAAGATCTTAATTCTTTAATTGGGTTTAACCATTCAGAAGAAGCAAGGTCTCTGTGAAGTTGTTTTGCAATGCTAAACTTAAGCATAGGATTAACACTGTTTTCAATTTCTTCACTGATTACTTCTGTTTCCTCGTTTTTAAATCTCATTGGAAACGCCTTAAGAGATTCTTCTAAAATGTTAAGTGCATTTTTAGCAGAATAAGAAACTCTGGATTGATCAGAGTTCATTTCGTTTAAGGCATTAATGCTCTTCATAACATTTTCATGCAGTTCGGCAAGTGTAAAGTTCATTTTGTTATGATTTTTTTGTTTATTATTGTTTTCAGTAATTTGATTTCCTTTGAAGGCATTAATAGCACTCATTCCTAATTGTTGGGGAATTCCCATTCCAACTAGGATAGCTAATACTTGTGAGTCTGTCATTGGACCACTTTCAACAACCTTACCATTTCTACCATCAAGTTTAGTTTTACCACTCTGGGCAAACAAAACACCAACAATGTCAATTAACTGCTGGTTAGGTGTATTAAGGTAAGGTGCATCAGTATTTACTCCGGCCTGTTGCTCAATTGCACCATCCATGTAAACCTGAGTTTGTCCTTCTTTAATAACTTTTTCCATATTATAGAATTTGATTTGTTTTATATATTCTAAGATCTTAGAGTTAATTATCTACTGAACCTAATCCTGAATTATCTGAATTAATTCTAGCATTAGCATTTCTGTAGCTTTTACTTAATTCACTTTCTTTTTCTTTTTTAGAAGTATCTATTTCCCTAACATCATAAGGTCCACCGGTTTGTTTACTGTTAGGATCTGTATATGATAAATTGCTTTGTAACGATTGTTCAGGCGCCTTAATAATATTTTCATCGGTAAACACAAATTTCTGGAATACACCACCAAAGTAAATTCCTATATCCCCATCCGCCCCACATCTAAATTGTCCAACGCCATTTGCATCCGGGTTATTCTTTATTGCTTCTTTAGTTATAAAATCTATTTCAGGCAATAAAATACCATTTTCAAAAACAGGCATAAAAGATCTTAATTCCATATCAAAAGTAACCTGAAATTCTTTTTTGTCATTAAGTCCCCACTCAAATAACCTATCCTGTGAATAATCTTCTGGTACTGACATGCTTGCCTGGACTCTCATCATACCTAAATCACAACTAAAAAGAGTCCCTTTGTAAAGCTTGCTCATGACAGCTTCAGTAATTTTTAGCATTTCTAGGTTATTAGAACATATTAATGTTACGCCAAACCCCATAGTCACCGGTAAGAAATTAGTCTCCAGCGAAAATGTTTTTAAAACACCTTCCCACTCTCTTACAAATTCGGCTCTCGTGAATTTATTTGTTTGGGCCGATGAATCAATAGACATTGAATTCATCTGTAAGATACCTCTAGGTACTACTTCATAATCGCCTATGGCCTTACCAGAGGCTTCCGCATCAAACATAAAATTATCTAAAAGAAATCTTTCATTACCAGAGATAGAATAGAAGAAAGGTACATTAATCTTTTTAAGAGTAGTTTCATCTACCTGGTTATAGTAATAGACCTTTTCACTTAATTCTGCTAGCATTGATACTACTAAGTATCTTAATATAGTATTATCCTTGTTGTATTCCTGATTATAGGCACTCATCCACTGAATTTAATTTATAGTTTATTTATCCAATAGATTCAATGTTAAATTCGCTAAAACCTGCATCTTTAGTAATTTCTATCTTCTTATCAAAGTATTCACTTGGTAATACAGTATGGTTGATAACAAAGGTATTAAGGCCTATATCTTGAATTGTATTATGAAGTATGTTAATTATATGGTATACACCATCCGAGTCGATAGATGAGAAGATTTCATCCAAAAACAGAATATTAAGCGATGGGAACCTAACTTTAATCATTTTCATTAAAGCCATAATAATTACAAAGTCAACCTTTTTCTTTTCCCCTGTACTTAACGTCTTTGGACTAATTTCAGTTCCTAAATGATGGAGAGAGCAGTAAAACTTTTCATTAAATCGGATACCAAAAGGTATTCCCATTTCACGACCCATTAAAAGAATATGATTATTGAACGATGGTAGAATGGATCTTACCGCCAGGTTCTTAATACCATCCTCACCCATAATATTTTCCAAGATAGTAAGATAATAATCTTCTCCTTCACTTTTTAATTTTCCTTGATTCTTATCTTTTTTCTTATCGGTAAATTCTTTAACTAATTGCTTTAGATGGGAAGAAGACTCTGACTCATCTTTATCCGCCAATTCAATTAGTTTATCTTTAATACCTTCCATCTGTGTTTCTAACTGTCCGACTTTAACATGTATTTTTCTACCTTTACCTCTAAGATCAACTAAATCAGCTTCTGCCTTTTCAGCTTCTTCTTTAATTACATTCCATTCAGAAAAGAGAGTATCTAATTTTTCTTCCTTTTCTTTTTTAATATCTAAATGAAAATCAGAATTAAGAGGAGCGGTACATGTAGGGCATGTATTATTTTCGTAAAGCTTAAGCTCCTTCTTAACTGTATTAATCTTGTTATTAAGATTTGATTTTTGATTATTCTTTTTCCTAGATTCTGTATCTAAAGACTCCAACTTGGTTTTAGTGTCTTGTGTTATCTCTAGTAATTTTTTTCGTTGGCCGTTTAATGTTACAAGATTTTCTTTTAGAGACTTAATCTTTTCAGCATCTTTATCCTTACTTACCTTTTCATATTGTTCAATTTTTTCTAAGACAGAATCAATAGAATCATTAAGTGTTCGGATTTCATCTTCATATGTTCTAATTTCATCAATGATACTTCGGCGTTGTTCTTTTACAGCCTCAGCCATTTCATTAATAATGGAAAAACCAAATATCTTATCAATGATTCTTTTCTTATCATAAGGTGACATCGTAATAAATGACTTAAAGTCGTTAACGGATAAAATAATTACATTCTTAAATACATGATAAGGGATTTCATAGATCTCTGTTTCTAAGAAGTCCTGTAAATTACTCTTTCCTGCAACATCATATTCGGATCCATTTATCTTTACATTAAATATTCCTGGATTAATACCTCTTTCAATTTCAATCGTGTTATTTTTTGATTCCATCCAAATCTTACCCCAAAGAGCACCGTTAACTCTATTAGGTAGATCTTTTAGGTTAGCCCCTTCAACCTTACCGTAACATAAATAGGTTATAACTTTTGCTAATGTACTTTTACCTGCACCGTTACCGCCAAGTACTAAATAGAGATCACTTTTATCTTTATTAAATTCAATGACCTGTGTTCTATTTCCGTAACTGGCAAAGTTTTTAAATTCTACTCGGTTAATCTTCATGGTTCGGTGATAATGTTCGTTTATACAATTCTTGTACTGAATTTTTAAGTCTATCTTTTAGATCTTCTTCATAATCTAAAGAATTAATATATTCAGCCGCAATGTTCATTAAGTTAATCTCTCCATTAAAGTCTGACATTTCCCCATCTTCTCTATCATAAGGATTTTCTTCATCATAAATTCTGGGCTCTAGTTTACGGGCCATACCATCAAGGTAATCCATAAACTTATTAATGTTATACTTTCCTAATATGTTTGAAGGAATAAACACATCAACAAAATTATCCTTTATTTCCTTCTTTATATCCTCCATTCTCATCTCTAAGATATCATTAATATAATACCTAATAAATACTGGACTCCTTTTATTCATAAAGAATTGGTGCTTTCCAGTATCTAAATCTAATAGGTATATACCTTTTTGATTACCTCGGTCGGATCTGGTCATTTGGTAAGGATTCCCAACGAGTACAAAATTTTGCTTATCTTGTCTGTAATGAATATGACCAGAGTAAACTCTTTTAAACCTTTTAAAGATACTTACTTCATTACCTCCTTCGTGTAAGTGTTTTGTACTAGGACTAGTCTGAACACCTCTCGTTTCAGTATGACAAAACATATAGTCAATTTTATCTTTAATTGAATCCAAGGTTTCTTTTTCATGTTTATGATCTCTTCTCCATGGCATCAATAGACATTTAGTGTCTCCGTACTCCAAAATCTTTGGCTCTTTATGAACTGTTACGTTAGGAACATACTTAAGACAATCCACAGAAGCAATGTCATTGGAGTTCTTTCTCATAATATCATGATTACCTACAATAATATGAATATCTGGAAATACTTTTCCTAATTCCTCAAAAACTCTGATTGCTAAATCCTGGGCAGCAAGGTTTACGCTTTGCCTATTATCAAATACATCTCCTAAATGATAAAGAACATCACCTTCTTTATACTCTTTCTTTACTAAAGGTATGAAAAAGTTAAAAAAATAATCTTCAATGATATTAAGCCACAATACAGAATTTGATCTACACCCAAGATGAGAATCACTTACCATCCAAACTCTTGCCATGTTAAAATAATTTTCTGATTTTTCTCTTCTCTAGGATATTATACTTATCATCTAACTCTTTAATAAGTTCATCTTTAAATTTGTTAGAAAGAGAATTGTAAAATTTATTAGGAAATACATCGAAGTAATCTGATATAACACTAAATAAATCAACCCTAGTATAACCTTCCCCTAAATGCTCAATGACATATGAATATACTTTGTTTATTTGAACCTTATTTAATTTCTTTATGACTCCTTCTGGTGTTGCTTCATTTAAATGTTCATATTCACTCCCCTTTATTAGCTGGTCTATTTTCTTAATTAATAGTTCGTAATGCATCTTATCATCTGGATCCATATCATCCATATACGAAGAAGAGACTGTGAAACTAACTTTATTTTCTGTTATGTCTTGTTCACCATAGGTATTGTTAAATATTTTGTCTTTATCAGCTAATGTCTTTTTTGGTTCTGGAATAGGATTCCCATTCTCATCTAATTTTGGTTTTTTCTTTTTGCCCCACATATTTTTATTTAATTTATGTCATCTGTTTCAGTTAATCTCATATGCTCATAATCAATATTGAACCTACATCGAGTTCCCTTACCTTGACCGTCTCTAATTTTAAGTACCTTTAACCAATACTCACGATTTGCGTGCATCATAGAATCTTGAATCAGTGCATACATGACATCAGCAGTATGTGCAAGACCTGCAGATTCTGCAATGTTTTCCATCCTTACTTCAGTTGCATCCCACGCGCCACGATTAATCTGCGTTGCTGAAATTACCAACATATCTCTCTTAACGGCAAGAGCCCGGAGATCTTCGGCAATTTGTTTAATTTTCATATAAGTATTTTCAGTATTAGGATTTCTATAATTTGCAAGAATATTAATGTAATCAACAACTAATACATTTACTTTATGATCCTGAGTTTCTTCTAAGTCTTTGAGATAAGCTTCAATATCAAGAACAGTACCCTGTGATGTTGGCATTTCTTTTACAAAAAGTTTACCTGGTGGTAATAACCCTCGTGATATCCTTTCAAGTTTACGTTTCATAAAATCTCTATTGCCGGTCTTTTCATCATACTGTGGCATAGGAATACCTAAAAGATTAGAACCAATTCTCTTAAGTACTTTTTGAGCAGACATCTCAGCTGAAATGAATACTACATTATGTCCCATTCTAACAAAATTGGCAGCATCGTTGGCTAACCAAATAGATTTACCAATATTCTGTTCACCGGCATATACAATAAGAGATTTAGTGTCATACCCGCCACCCGAAACATTATCTACAAACGTCCACCCAGTTTCGATCTTTTTTGAAGTTCTTTGTATGTGGTGCTCAGGATTAAAAAAGTCTAATCCAATATCAGTATCAAAGTTTAAAGACCCATCAGTAGAAATCATACCAATAGCACGAGTAACAACATCTTCTACATTTTCTGGAGAAACATCTTGTGTTTTTACATATTCAATGGTTTTAATTAATTGCTTATCAAAATGTTTCCACTTAACCCAAGCTTCACCCGTTCTTTTTAGCCAATCTTGATCATATTCATTAATATTAATATCATAAATACTTGATACAATATTTTCTGGAATTTCATTAGGATCATCTTTAATGAGAGCCTTCATCTGCTCTCTTGATGGGCTTTCACCAAAATCGGTATAAAACTTTTTAGATAATTTTGCTATATGATCTAAATCACTATTACTAAAAAATCCTGGGCCTGTACTCTTTAAGTAATGTGGCTTCTTTAGAAAATAGTTAAAGAATATTTTTTCGTGATCTGTACTAGAATTCATCTTAATTTATTTTTATATAGCAAAAACTATACTTAGTTTATTCGTATGGGTTTCGTATAACCTCATAAGTAGTATATGCAGAATTAGATAAGGATACATCAATAATTTTATCCCTCCTAAGTTGCATAATAATCTCATTAGTCTTTTCATCAGAAAGACTATACTTCTTTTGCAAAGAAACGTTAGTGAACTTAATCTCTTTTGCTACTTTACCACAGTAGTCACGTATCAGTTCATAGGTAATATCCTCAGCATCTGGATAGTTTGGTAGTGTTGTATGATTTCCTAATACGTGCTTTACTTTAAGCTTGGCGGTATTAAGAGTTTTCTTCAACATCAGATTCTAACATTTCAGATAAGTTCTCCACATCAATCTCTTCACCATATTTAAATTTGTCAGCGACGATAGGTTCTAATTTTTGAAGAACTTCTTCAGTTAATACTTGAGGAGTAAATAATTGATTAAGATCAACAGTATCATTAAGGTGGGCAACACACATCTTCCTTGCAGTTGCAGCAGGTTGGAAATATACTGTTACTTCTTTACCATCTTTTTCGTAGATATGCTCTCTACATTCAGCTTTACCAGGATCGGTTAATTTATCGTAAGCATTTGCATTGATAAACCTTCCTCTTTCAATACCACATGTATCCCAACTAATATATTCTTCTAAGCCAATGTAAGGATTCATTCCTTTATTAAAGGAAATGTGAAACTTAATATTTGTTGGTTTTGCAAACCTATTCTTATTAGGTTTAGCGGTTACAATAATACCAGTTTGTTCAATACCTTCTTTAAGTTTAGCCTTACCTAAGAATAAGATAATAGATGCAGCATATTCAGGTCCAGTACCACCACCGCCAACTTGGCGAGAAAAAAGATCTTGCGTTTGGTAAGTGTGATTTGAAAATAGGAATGGAATCTTACAGATACCAAATTGTGTCATAATAATACGGAATGTAGACTTAAGCAATTTGGCTCTTGTCATATCGGCTTTACTACTTCCTGTTTTGGCATCATCGATTTCCTTTTGTGTTGCAAGGTTACCTGCAGAATCTAAGACTACCATGATCTTAGGTAATTCAACACCCTTCTTCTTTTGTTCTATAAGTACATCAGTAATTGCAGTTACCGAACTTCTAAATTCTTGGACTGTATTACATGGCTCATATCTAAACTTAGATGAATCAATACCAAATTTTTCTACCAATCTTTTATCGACAGCATTTTCAGAGTCATAAAATACAATACTATATCCTTGCTGCTGTGCTTGTTTAATTGCATTAAGAATAAGATATGTTTTGCCAGTACCTGATGGGCCGGCTAATGCAACTGCTCTATTATTAGGATAACCTCCAAATAAAGATCCTGTTAAACATGCATTAAGATGATAATTTCCCGTTGGAATGTAATGATCTATTTCAGAAATGGTTGATTTATCTAAGGTATCTCCGTATGTGGAGTGTTTTGACATTTCTTTATTTAGATCTGCGAATGAAAATTCTTTTGCCATATTTGTTTTTATTTTATTATTATATAGAAAAATTAGGATTTGTTTAAATTTAACCTTTTCTCAAAGAAAGGAATCCAATACTCTATTGCATTTTTTGTTATGTCGTATTCTCTAAGAACTTCTTCATAAACCTCGTTAACATATTTTTCTAAAAGATCAGGTGAACTATTTAATTCCTTAATAATGGCAGCAGCTTCTTCTGCCGTTTCAAAAGTTTTAATTGACTTAATCACATTACCATACCCAGTTGGAGTAGAGATAACTGGGATTTTTCCAAATGCACATTCTACTATACCAGCAGGCCCTGCATCATGCACAGATGTACAGACATACATATCGATGTCCTTGTATATTCTACTTCCAGTTTCTTTACTATTACAAATAAATTCAGTTTTACAATCCGAAAGTTCTGCAATTTCATTAAGAAGCTCTGGTCTTTTAACTGCATCCCAGTGCGTATTAGTAAAAGGTTGCCCATTCATACCTAAAGTTTTAATATTTCTAACTTTTTTAATAGGCTTAAACATACTTGGTATTTTACCAGTCTTAACAATATCAGTATCTATACCAAAATCATTTTTTACCTTTTCTGCAATTTCAGGTGTAGGTGAAGAAAAAATTGGACCATCATAGTATTTTAATTTTACATTAAAATGTGGATTATCAGGATTTGGCTTGGCCCATATTGTTATAGCCATTTTATTTAAAAATTCTTGTGGAGTTGACTTCATCCAACCAGATTCTTCTGCCATCCAATTAAGAGCAGAATTTCCTGCTATAATGTCATAGTCTTTCCACTTTTCATTAGTAAAAAATTCTATATTATCTCCAGGCTTACTCCAATCATAAAAATCTATATCAAATTTATGAGAAAGTAATTTTTGTAAAGATTTATAGATAAGACCTAATGCCCAGCCGCCTTCAGTCCAAAATGCTACTTTAGGCTTCCCTGTTACTTCTTTTTCAGTTTTTTTTTACCTTTAAGATAATCCTTGGAATACAGAGACTCGTCCCAGATTTCATACCAGCCTCTACCAGTATAAATATCTGTTACTTTTCTAAAAAAGTCTTCATACATAGGGGCTATAGATTCTAATGAAAATTTCTCACCATGTTTTCTACAGTCTTTTGATTTTATTTTACCTTTTTGTATATTTTTAACTGCTCTTACATAGTCTTCAAATGTTCTACAGCGATACCCGGTAACACCTTCAATATTGTTTTCGGTAAATGCACCCCAATCAGAAGAGATCGTTGGGGTTCCTGCAAGAAGATTTTCAATTTGTACACCACCAAAAGGTTCAAGATACTGGGATGCTAAAAATGACCCTTTTGCATTTTTCATCAGCTCCTTTCTTTCTTCAACCCCAGCATAACCTACAAATTCAACATGGTCTGGCCAATCATAATTTTCATAAGAAGGATCAAGTTGGCCAGCAACCTTTAATTTTACACCGGCGGCTTCACATACTTCTATTGCAATATTAATACCTTTCCCTGTATAAACTCTACCTAAAAATAAGAAATAATCTTCTTTCTCTTCTTTATATTCAAATTGGTCTAAATCAAAATAATTAGGTATTACTATATCATAATTCTTTTGTGCACAAGTACCTACATTATATAATCCACAATATGCATGATAAATTGCGTAAGATTCAAATACTTTAAAATCAGCCCAATGCCCACCTGCATAACCGATACCGGGTTCTATTGTAATTAGGTCCGGGTGTGCATCGCAAATAGGCCTTACACCACCACCCCAGAAAGGTAAAATAATATCATTAGGTTGTTTTCTCTTACCTATTTCTTCAATGGCATTCTTATAAAATGTTTGGTAAGCTTCATCATTTACATCATATGTAAACCATTTACTTTTGTAGTCATGAGTACCGTATACCTTATCCCATATTTCATTGGTTATAACTGTAACGTTTTCATCAGCCATCGTGTCAGAGTCTTCATGACCATAATGCATTATATAATGACCCCGATCTGCCATCATTTTACAAAACTTCCATGCCTTTTGTGTATATGCACATGCAACAAAATCTTCATTTGTGATTGTATGAGGTAAACCTAATACGTGAATTCTAAACTTAGTGTTTTTCATAAATATTATTTTTTTTAAAATAAGCTTGTGGTATAAATCAGATTTCTGTTAAATGATTTAAATCCCATTGCTGTTACGACCCGATTAATTGGATCCAATATAGTTTTTTCAAATTGTCTATCATAATCAATTTTAGGCGCAAATTCATAAGGGTAATCCCCTGGTGCATATGCAAATACATCGCATGATTTATCCACAGAAAAATACATTTTACATTTTTCCCCATTTCCTAAAGGTTGATATTTTCCTTTAAGCCCTGAATTATTTAGAAGATAATTATGATACCCTGCAGATCTTACACCTATTGGGCATTTTGACGCAATTTCAAAAGTATCATAATCACTTACAATATATTTTTGATAATTATTTACTTTACGAGAAAAACTAATTTGATCGACATTTGCTAATCTAAACTGCCTTTTAATATCCTTAAGTAATGCAGCAAATTTTCCCATATCCAATTCCTTAACAGAAAAGATGTATGTTAGCAACTCTTTAAGTTTTTCTCTAGCAAACAGTGGAGTGGATGATTGGATAATTTCAAATCCTTTTGAACTAATTTTAGAAAGATCATCATAATGAATATTAGGATCCTTCCAAACAATATTTTGCATATACTTTTTCTTAGCCAACCATATTGCATTTTTTGCAATACTTTCCAATTCAAAGCTTAAGAAATTTTCAGCATTATTATCATCAGCATATTTTTGGAGGATCTTTTCAATATAATCATTAAGTCTTACCTCATAAAGCTTAAGAATAAATTCCTTTTCATCACCTTGCCAGCCTTCACTCTTTTTAATTACCTCATCAAACTTAACATATACAGAATCTGTATCAATATAAATGCCTACAGGATTTTCAATTTTACCTGTAACTGTTATTCCCATCTCAGTATGAGCAGGTATATCTTTATGCCAAAATTCTTTGAAGTATTTATTAATGAGTTTTTCGGTATAGAGGATAGCATCTTTACCTTGAAGAGTAATAGTTTCTGCTATATCAACATTAAAGAAATAAAAGTAAGGATTACCAAATGCACCATAAATAGAGTTAAGCATCAGCTTTACAGCCTGTTCATAATTATAGTACTTAGAAGCCTCTTCTTTTATGCTTTTTAATTTCTCTGTCATCTTATCTTTATATGTTGATATTTGTGAAAGTTTAAAGGCACCTAAGTGCCTTTAATTTAATCCTCGTCAGTGATTGCAACCGCCACAGTAAGATGAGTATTAGTATCTAATGATTTGAAAACAACTTTATTTTCACATACACTTACTTTGTAGTTTTCTTTATCCAAGAGATTAATATATTTTTTGTAAATTACAACCTTCGCCCCTGCATCAACAGTAGAATCATAAGAATGGCAAAGTGTAGCATCGTATGAAGTACCTTTAATGTTGATTCCTTTTTCTCCAATGTAAAGAGTAAAAATATCCTCATCTTTATCAAGATTAAATAATGATTTCATTTTATCTACATGAGTTGTGAGAAGATCAAATTCAAACATTTTAGATTCAGTACCAAATGCTCTATCAGTTTCTTCTTTACTCATTTCCATAAACGAAAGAGAAGGATCAGTACAAGCAAGATTGATTTGTAAATCATCATTTTCTAAAATAAAATCACTTGCCATTAATTCACCATCATATTCAGTATACTTAATGCGACCTTTTACATCACCATTAAAATGACTTAATGCATCAATAACTTTGGTACCATTATAGAAGCTTACCTTTACTGGTGAATCAATATCAGCATCAAAAATATCAGATGTTGGTGTGTTAACCAATTTAACAGCATCTCGTTCAGGAAAATAGACAGAAGAAACTGTTCCTTCTTTTGCAATCTTCATAAAGATAAATTTGTCAATTGGAAGTAATTTGCGGACGAATGAACTTAATTCGTAACCGTCGATTTTGTTAATTGTTGTTTCCATTAGAATAAAATTTGTTTATTATTATATTGATATTAGTAACTTAGTTTAATGTATAAGTGTTAATAATGATATCATTAATAACATCGCCTTTTTCTATTTTTTCCAAGTGTTCCCAGCCACTCATAATATGGCCAAATGTAGTATAACCTTTATCCAAAAACTTACTTCTCCCTAGACATATAAAAAATCCACCTATAGAAGTGTCAGGCTGACCTGCATTAGCAGCACTTAATACGCCAAAAAAGTGAGTGTTATTATCAGTAAGTCTTCTGGGAGGACGGATTTCATCCCACATAGGACCGCCTGTAGGCTTTGGGCCAGATTGTATAATAAATCCAGGTTCTACTCTAAAAAAATCAACACCTTGGAAATGCCCACGTTTCGCATGATTTATAAAGGTTGTAGTTTGTATTGGAGTTTCATTAAGTAATCTAAATACAAGATCACCTTTATCCATCTTAATGGTTGCTGTTGTTATTGTCTTCATATTTTTCATATTAAAATACTGATTTTGTTAAAAATTTCTTAGTCTTTTTTTGTACACTCTTAAAGGATGGAGGTTGCCATGTTTTATCATAAAGAATATCTTTAAGCTCATACTTTGCTTCATAAGTAAAACCAAACCTCCACTCCAATCCTGGTAAAAAATCATTTAACCATAAAGGTTTTTTTGTACCTATTGCATAATGTATAATAGATGGCATTACTAGTTTAAGATATTTTTCAGGTGGAGTGCCTGCTTTCATATCTTTATCTAAATTTTGCATTAGCCTTAAATCTTTACTATCGGTAAACTTGACTTTTCTACCTTCTGCTAAATATCTGTGAATATTAAAGTGATGAAATCTTTGTTCTACTGTCCAGCTTGTGTATCCGCTAAAATCAAAATACTGATGATGAATGAACGGGTGCTTCATAAATCTTTCAAAGTAATATTCTAATTTAGGATCTTCTCCATAAATGATATTACCGGCATTAATGGAAAGGGCATTCATTTGCTCTAATGTAAAATCGGTTTCGAAGATTTCATTAAAAGCATCCATTACATCATACTTATCCTTATTTCGGATATAGAATAAGTTTTCTTTTTTAATACCGAACTCTTCATATTCATCCCACATATAACTCAGATCGTTTAGGATAAATACATCATCATCAGATACGAGAGTTCTCTTTACTCCGAATTTTTCTTTAAGATAAATCGGCATTAAAATTTTAAATAGACATCCATGACTTAATAAGAATTTTTTTGCATTCCCTTCATATCCATGTTTTTCTATATAATAATCATATAGTTGATTTAGGATAATGATTTTAGCATTCTTAAAAATATCTAAATTATGTTCTTCAAAAATACCTCTGAGTTTATTTAAGTCTATTTTAGTATCATCCACAAACAGATAAATGTCAAATTTTTCTTTGATCCCTTTGGGATAATAACTACATAAGATATTGATAAACTCTAGACTAGATACGCCAATGGCTAAAGCTTTATCTTTCATAATTAAATTATACTTTTTACTTTATACTTCTTTTTAGGTGTTGCACCAATCTCCTCTGCTTGGATAATTTTATGATTTGTGTTATCCTGTTTTAGGAAGGTGTAATTTGTCATCCTTGCTTTACCTTCACAGAATTTCTTTACCTCATCGGCCATATCCATTGCTGTAGTAGTTGGTACATTTTGTGCAATGTGATTAACTTGACGCGAAGATTCAATTTCAAAATCTAAAGGTAATCCCATAAGATGAAGCATCTCTCTTACATTAAGATATCTGTTTTCCACTGGGTGGACCCCATTAAACATATTACGACCAATCAGAGCAGAAAATGAATCATGGAAAAAATGTGGCGATGCATCCCAATACCCAAGCCCTTGACTTACTTTATTCTTCTGATGCTCCAACATATCAATAAATGTCTTAGTTGACTTCTTATTGGAAAAACCTTCTTTTGGATAATGTTTATCTAACCAGTCAATACATTCATCGAGTAATTCATTCTTATCAAGATACTGTGCAATAGTACCTTTCTTAAACTTAGCAGAAAATTCGGCATGAGTTAAGCCTTCTTTTTCTAAAACAAACTCATACGGTCTAAAATGATCAGTGACCTTTCCAGGTACCATGAACATGTCTTGTTGTGTAGCATCCTCAGGTATTTCGTTAAGATAGTCAATAAGCTTTTTCTTTTCTCTAAACTTCCACTCTAACATTGGAACTGTTGGTGTATTCCAAAAGAAGTAAAAGGTACGCATTCTTCTCTGTGGAATACCATGTAATTCTGTATTGGTCTTAATGAGAGAAAAACTATATCCATGTTTTTCTGCAATTTCTCTAAGTCTTTCTACTACACCTTCTCCCATTTTAGTAAAAAGGCCTGGGGCATTTTCACCCCAAAGAACTTTAGGTTTTACGTGTTCTAAAATATATTCAGATGATTCATACATCCATTTATTTTGAACAGCATCAGATCCACGCGATGCAGCAGATCCACTAGCAGAATTCAATAAGGATAAGCCTGCACATGGACAGACTGAATTTACATAATCAACACCTTCGAATGTTTGATTAGGTATTTCTAATTCTTCATGATCTAGTCTATACATTGGTACATCTGGCCAATATCTTTCAATATGGCTTTCGTTTGCAGCAAATGCTTCATAGCTTAAATGAAAAGCCGGTTCATTACCTGCAGATTTTTTACAACCTATGGCACTACCTCCAATAAGAGGAATAATAGTACCCCATTTTAATTCTTTACTCATATTTATAATTTATGTTTGTGGACCTGTTAAAGACCCTGCTTTACTTATTTTCATTGATTCATCTATCTTGTAAAAAATCATTAAGTTTTTTACTAACCAACCCATATGCATAGCCTTCCATACGTAGTCATTTATTAATTGATTCTCTAAAGATTTACACCTAATTAATCCTTTTTCTTTAAATTTATGTTCCCAGTATTCTTTAGGTCTATTATTGATATGATCAACACCACCTTGACCAATATGAGCAGCTGAGAGAACCAGAATACCATCTTTTTCTAAAGTATCATAAATCTTATCAACTGCCTTTTGTGAATCACTTGGTGAAATATGTTCTAATACCTCCAGGCATAATATAGCATCAGCAGAATCTTTTATATTAAAAAGGTTCTTTTGAATTAGTGAAGGTTTGCCATTTACCCGAGGATCTAAATCATACCCTATTGCATTTAGGCCATAATCCTGGGCCGAGTATACATATAAACCTGGACCACACCCTATGTCTATTATCTTATTAGGATTAACTATTTGTTTAAGCCATTTAGCTATTTGATTTGCCTGTGGTTTTTCTGCTTCTGTTAGAGAATCATAATCACCATTAAATTTATATAATGAAGAATCTAAATCCATGACATCAATTATATTTTTACTTTTTCAATTTCTAAGTCTTCCATGAAAGTTAAAGGATCAATTGTTCCTTCAGCGATTTCATTTTCAAGATATACAATAGTTTCCTTAATAGTATCTCTAATATCTTTCTTAGGTTCCCAACCCATTGATTTGGCTTTAGAAATATCACCGCGAATATTTAATGCTTCTCCAGCGATAGGATCATAATGGTCAAAAGGAACTTCACCAACTCCCATAATATCACCAATCATATTTTTAAGTTCCATTAAGTTGGTCATTTTACCTGTTCCTAAGTTAAATGTTTGGTTTGCAGTATTTTCATTTTCCATACAGAGAATGTGGAATGCATTAACATCGGATACATCAATGTAATCTCTTGCTTTCATATAGTCTCCAAATACGATAGGATTATGACCACCTTTAATTCTTAAAATAAAGCCAGCAAATACTGGAGGTATTGTTCTATTATAGTCCTGTAACGGCCCTGCCACATTAAAGTATCTTAATGCAGTATAGTTAAGACCTTTAGTTCTTTGATAAGATTCTGCTAATAAGGCAAGACATGCTTTGGTTGTTGAATAAACTGTAGTAGGATCTGACTGCGTTTCATTAAATCCATCTTCAGGCATTTCACAATTTTCATATACCGCAGAAGTTTCACTGAAAATGATTCTCTTAACACCAGCCTTAACACAACCGTTCATTACATTAATACTTCCTAAGATATTGTTATCAACTGCTTCATAAGGATCTTCATTACAGTCATAAATAGATACGAGACCTGCAAAATGAAATACATACTCAGGTTCAAATTCTTGAATAATGTTTTCAACATATTGATTACGAATATCTACTTTATGAAAATTATCAATTTTATCATGTACTTGTGGCAAGTATGTCCCTTGCTCTAAATTATCTATGATAGCAATATTCTTAGGGTTATGCCCTCTATTTAATAGATCGTTGACAAAGTTTGTACCAACGAACCCAGCTCCACCGGTGACTAGGATTTTAGTTTCAGTATTATACATTTATAGTTTCAGTTTTTGTTACGCGTTCGTATGCTTCCCAGATTTTGGTATCTACATGTTCTCCAGTATAATAAGAATCCTTAAGATACTTTTCTTGGAGGTTATAGAACAGTTTCTTATAATGCTCCGGGTTAGCATTTAAGAATTCAATTTTCTTTTTAAGATCTTCTGGTGATTTACATCTGATGAAATGCCCTTCAGGGAACACATTAAATTCGGTATCATAAGACGGGTGAAGAAAAGGTATAATACCATAGTGTAACATTTCTGCGTACTTAGAAGTGACCATACCTTCTTTAATAGGAACACAGAATGTATATTTGGTTTTAAGAAGTTCATCAGTCATTGTTTCAATACGTGTTTCTCCCTTAAACCATTTAGGATAATTTTCTTTAATTTCATCATCCCATTTTCCATAGATGTCAGTTTCAATATCTTGATCAACAATATATTCTTTTACAGGATCCCATCGGTCCATTCCGCCTGATCCCTTTCCTTGATTCTGTAACATCATAAATGAATTTGTCTTTTTCATTTCAAACAATTCATCAATGTCATATCTCTTTTTATCTAAAAGGAATACGGTTTCGATACCTGAGTATTCATACACTGAATGGATTTTTGCAGTTTCCCTAGTTGGAGGATTAGAGAAATACTCCTCATCTAATTCAAAGTTATTCTGTGCAAGGTAATAAGTAGGTCGATTATTATTTCCCCAATCCTTACATGAAAGAACGTATCGGTTATCCACCAATAAACCTACGATAGGTACCTTCTTTTCCAATTCATTCATTGCTCGAATAATTGGAGCAGCATAATACTTAAAGAAGTCTAAAGATTTAACTCTACCGGTACCATCTACTTTATTAATGTAATTTTCAATATTAACAGTGCTTGTAGGTCCTGTATAGAAAAAGATAAAATCTAAATCTAAACTCTTAATAATTTCAACAGTTTCATCTGCAGACTTTCTCTCTTTCATAGTAGAGTGAAATTCTTTAATATTGGAAGGAACTGCAGATTCTTCTTCTGGTGGTGGACCAAAGAGTGAATTTACCTTTGGTTTTTGTTTTGCTCTAAACTTACCTAAATCGTTAGGGCTAAGTAACCAATACTCGGTATCTGGGTTACGGTTTGCAATTGAGCAGATAAGTTGTTTAGGTTCACAATCACCACCGATTGCACTCCAACTATTTTCATTAAACTTAATGGCTTTACCTAACTTAAAAAAGCCAATCTTTTTTACGTCCTCTTTCATATTAACAATTTTGAATGATATCTTCTATTACTTGTTTATCTTGTTCGTATGTTAAGTCATACCAACATATATTAAGTTCTTCAAATTTAAGATTACTCATAGAGTTAATTAAGTGAGTAATTTCATATTCGTTTCTGTTTGATAATTTAATACTGCTTAGGTTATCAAATGCCTCCTTTGCAAATATCATATAACCGCAAAAGTATCTTCCGTTTACAACACCATGTGGTTTTTCAATAACCACATCCTCTAAGATAGTTGCAAGTTGAAGGTTCCTTGCACGAGTTTCATAATCTTTATATGTAACAACAGAAGTATTAGGATCATGATATTCTAAACCAATATTTCCTTGGTAATAATTATCGCCAAAGAGACATAAGAAAGGTTCAAAGAATTTACCTTCCCATGCTTTAATGGCAGCACCTGGTCCATATTCATCATCCTTTTGGAATTCATAATAAATGTTTATCTTTTCCTTATACTTAGATAAACTTTCAATAATAGGATGAGACAGTTTTGTATTTCTGTTTTTAAAGAAGAAGTCAGATTTACTAATTGTAATATAACAATCCTCTATTCCGTTTTCAATACAAAACTCAACACAATATTCAACTGTTGATTTACCTAAGATAGGATCTACTAATTTATTAGATCCATACCTGGTCGACCTACCAGCCGCTAAAATAATTGCTTTTCTTACTCTACTCATTTTTATCTTTTTGGTTTAAATAAAATATCTTGTGTATATGATTTAAAATCTACTCTCTCATATCCCATATCAAATAATTGATTGTATACTTTAAGACAGTCTTCCCAATCAGGGTGAGAGGTTCCCCAACCTACCTCAACCAAAATATAAGGTTTAAATTTCTTTATTATTTTTAATCCGCCTTCTAATACCTTGTGCTCTAAACCCTCAACATCAATTTTTATAAAGTCAATATTTTTGATTTTATAATCATCTAATTTTTTAAGTGTACAAGTTTCTTTAATCATTTTGCTAAAAAACTCTTCTTTTTGGTTTGGATCTTTTTTATAGAAAGTGTTCCAGCCTATATTATCAGTAGAGGATTTATACAATATACTTTGTGAACTGGTATTACTTAAACCGTAATTATTAAAAAATATATTTTTAGAATTTTGTAATGAAACGTTAGATTTACTATAATTATAATACTCTTTACTAGGTTCAAATAAATGAATAGATTTATACCTAACATTTTTTACAACAGCCTCGGAAAAGAATCCTACATTTGATCCTATATCTAAAATATCACTACCTTCTAATAAAGAACTAATTTCTTTAACTTGTGACTCGCAGTTTGAGTAATGATACCTAAAGTTTTCTATTCTTTTCATTTCGTATACTTAATTTCTAATTCATCAAATAACTCGTGGCCTTTCTTAAGGAACATACCTGCCAATTCATATCTTTCATTTAGTTCAAAAAATGGAACCGCTCCTAGTAAGTGAACAGCCAAAAAGAATTTAAGTTGATATTCATCATACCATTCATACATAATCTTTTCAGCTTCTCTACAAAACTTAATGTATTTACGATTCCTTTCATTGTATATATGGGACTCATATTTCATAGTAAATGATTGCATCAGTTTACCGTGATCATAGTAATTCTGTTCTTCTGTTCCTCTAGGATCAATAAATACAAAATCTTTATCATACAGAATATTACTTATAGTAAGATCACCGTGAACAAATCCCCACTGTGAAACTGCATCAAATTTACCATCATACTTATAACCTGTTCTTCCTTCCAATTTATCTAAATAGGATCTCGTATCAACATCGGCACCATAACCATCAAAGTCATTTACAATATGAATCAGTTTATCTAATTGATCAATTGACTTAATTAAAGGCTGACTGCAAATCTTATCATACCATGTTGGGTACTTATCCATTTCAAATGAAGTATCAGATAAAGGTCTTATCTTAATAAAGTTCGGATGAGTACAATTTGTTAACCAATCCATTTGCTGTTTAAATTTAATAGGATAAACACCAGCCTCCTTAACTACTTTATCATCATGAAGGTAAACACGATCTCCACTATTTCCTATTAAAACTTTACCAGAATGCATTTCATATTATTTTTAAGTGCGAATGTTGAATCTACTTCAGAATCACCAACCATAAGAAAATCAGTAGAGGTATATTCAGGAAATGTTTTATAGATAAGATCTGCCATATCAGAATGAGGCTTCTTATTTTTAACATCATCTCTGGTTACAATAAGATCAAATAGATTTGGGCTAATGTTATGATAAGACATAATTCTATCCACATTTTCTCTAGATGAATTAGATGCAATTATAACCTTTTCAAATTTTGAGTTTTCAATTATCCACAGGAGTAATTGATTAACATTTGTTTTATGAAGGTTCTTGGAAAAAATTTGTCTTTTATATTTCTGAGCCAATTGAGATTCCTTTTCGGTTAATTGATATTTTTGCAATAGAACATCCATTCCATAGTTAATATCGGACATAATAGTTTCTATTGGAATTTCTCTATTTAAGACTCTTTCCAATGCTCGCCTCCAAGAATCTGCATGAGTATCTATAGTAGAAACTAATGTATCATCAAAATCTAATATTAAGCACCTTTCCATATAAACCAAACTGATTTATTATTATATAGAAGTTTTTAAAAAGGTTTCAAGTAAATAGGACTTTATTAAACTAAAAAGGACCACTTTTCAGTGGCCCTCTTTATAGGAGTGTCTGGGGACGTGTTATCTTACATGTTATTCTTAGTCTCTTGAACGTGTAATCTTAATTCTTGTGCAAGATTTTTAACTTCTTGCATAGACTTACGAATTCTAACAGCAGCAGCTTTATTTCCTTTGACATAAAACTTTTCAACGTCTTCGCTTACTGATTCCATGAGTGCTTTAATTTCTTCAAATTTTTCCATAATAGTTATTTTTATTGTTTTTTTATATATTCTTTAGAATTTACCTTTTCTATTTCTGTAGAAACTTGTTAGTCTTGGAATGTACATGTACTTATGACCTTTATCTTTGATGGCTTTCATCATTCTATTAAACATATCAACATCAGCCGGGTTAGTTTTAGACATTGGTATTTTAGGAGCGGTGTTTGCCTGTTGAGATGCATCACGATATCTTAAGTCACCGCACATACTTGGTCTCCATGAAACTGCAGAATGACTAACATCACCGTGGGTATAACCTAAGTTTTTAGGCTCTATGGTTGTAGTATGTCTTTCATCTCTAGGTTGATACATAAACTTCTTCGAGGAATTAGTTGCATCTACTTTTTTGCGGCTTCTTGTAAACACATAAGCCAATTCAGGATATTGCGTGTATGCCTTTGCCAAAAGCTCCAGGTGGTCTGGGCTCCATTTATCATCATGGTCAATTCTTACGATATAATCACATCCATCATTCTTTGCCATTTGAAGGCCTTTATTCATAGCACCACATCCTGCAGTATATCTAAATTGCTGTTTGCTAAATCCTTTATCTCTTTCTCCAGGTGCTGAAAGGTTATGATACTTAAGCTTACCTTTAGGAATTACTTCATTCATCACAGATTTAATTTCTTCATCACCGTCATACTTATCACCTACTAAGTAAACTACATAATTGTCGTATTTTTGGTTTTTAATAGAACCCAGTGAATCTCTAAGAAGTGCAGGGGTATTCATAAATTTTTGTCTACCTGTTTGAGCACCACCGTCGGAAATTTTATGGGTTGGCATTACAATACCGAACTTAATCTTCTTATCAATTTCATTGGTAAGATTCTTCTCTAATAAGATTTCAAAGTTAGGAGAGTCTATATATGATTCTAATAAGTTATATTCATCAAAGCTTATCATTATCAAAAAATGTTTTTATTGACTTAATTATTCTTTTAAGATCATCATCAGTTAAATCAGACCCAGATGGCAAACATATACCTTGTAAGAATAGTAAAGCACTGTTTCCATTTATATATTTCCGATACTGGGTTAAGACTGGCTGTAGATGCATAGGCTTCCAAAGTCTTCTTGCTTCAATATTATCTTTTGCTAAATGTTCAATAAGATCTTCTGGGCGATGTTCAGGTTTTAAAAGTGCACAAGTTAACCAGCAATTTGATCTGTCAGAAGACCCTTCTTCTTGGAAGGAATAAAAGTAGTCACTTAATTCTTTTCTATAAATTTCATTCACTTCTCGTGTTCTTTTGATACGGTCTTCTATAACTTCCATTTGACCAATGCCTATTGCAGCCAAAACATTACTCATTCTATAATTATAGCCAATCTCAGTATGGTGATAAAAAGGCATTGGATCTTTTGCCTGGGTTGATAAAAACCTCATCTTATCAGCCTTTTCTTTATCATTAGTAATTATTATTCCACCACCCGAGGTAGAAAGTAATTTATTTCCGTTAAAAGAATAAACACCAATATTGCCAAAGGTTCCAGTATGTTTATCATTTGTTGTAGAACCCAGACTCTCTGCGGCATCTTCAATAATAGGTATGTCATATTCATCAGATAATTTTTTAATTGCTTCCATATTACAAGGTACACCGAAAATATGTACAGGAATAATCGCTTTAGGTTTTTTACCGATTGCAGTGGAATTAAGAATTGCAGTTTCTAATAGAATTGGATCCATGTTCCATGTTCCCTCCTCGGAGTCTATAAAAATAGGCTCTGCTCCACAATAGATAATAGGATTCACGGTTCCTATAAATGTAAGGGATGAACATAAAACAAAATCACCTTCACCAACTCCTAATGCCTTTAATGCCAAGTGAATACCGGCAGTACCTGAAGTAACTGCCACTGCATGTTTAGATCCAGTATAGTCTTTTACCAATTCTTCAAATTTAGTAAGATGTGGTCCAACTGGTGCTATCCAATTTTGATCAAATACTTCTTTAATATATTCCAGTTCTTTACCGGACATATGAGGAGGGGATAAGTAAATCTTTTTCATGTTATTTTATTTTAGCTGGATTTCCGTATGCAGTAGAATCATTAGGAATATCCTTAGTTACAACTGAACCGGCACCTATCATACAATTTTTTCCGATCTTTACATAAGGTAATATTACAGCACCTGCCCCAATAAAACTACCTTCGCCAATCTTAACGCCACCGCATAAGGTTGCATTAGGACCTATAAAGGTAAAGTCATCTAATATACAATCATGATCAATAGAAGCAGCAGTGTTAATAATACAATGCTTACCTATCTTAGTACCTATTTGTACTACTGATCTTTGTAGTATTTGACTCCCATGTCCAATATGAGCATCATATAAGACCGCAGAATCGGATATGACTGTTGCATACTCTATATCACATAGTACCTTTTCGGCAATTCTTTTTCTGGCCTTATTATCGCCTATTGCTATAACCCAAGGTTCTGGCTGTAATCTAAAATCTTTATCATCCCAAAACATTATCTTTTTAGGATGTCTGATGGCCGAACTAACAACTCTTGAATGATCACCTTTACCGTATATGTTAATCATCTTCTCTTTTAAATTCAGGTACAATACTTTTCATTAGTAAAAGTATCTTATAAAAATCATTTGATCTTATCTTAGATAATTTTTCAATTTTAGGTATAAGTTCTTTAAAATCATAATCTGTATGGTTGAGTTTCATTATATTATGATCATCAGTAGTTACCATGTTTTCACCGTCACATAATAACTCTTCATATAGTTTTTCCCCAGGTCTTAATCCAATGTATTCAATTTCAGCTTTACTATTAAAATGCTTGATTAGGTTTTTAGCCAAATCATTTATGTTTACAGGGTCACCCATATCAAAAAGAAAGACCTCGCCTCCCTTGCCTAATACACTTGCCTGTAAAACCAATTGGCATGCCTCAGGAATGGTCATAAAATATCTAATAACTTCTTTATGTGTAACGCTCACAGGCCCTCCTCTATTAATCTGATTAATAAATGTGGGTATAACCGACCCTTCAGAACCTAAGACATTTCCAAACCTGGTTATTATAAATTTGGTTGATGATTTTGTTTCTAAAAATTGGGTATATAATTCGGCTATTCTTTTCGTAGCACCCATTACATTTGTAGGATTAACTGCTTTATCGGTAGAAACCATTACAAATTTTTCTACTTCATTCATATAAGAAATATTAGAAACATTCATAGTACCTAAAACATTAGTCTTAATTGCTTCTACTGGGTTTAACTCCATCATAGGTACATGCTTATATGCAGCTGCATGAAATACTATGTTAGGTTTAAAGGTTTCAAAAATTTCTTCCAATCTATACTTATCCCTAACATCGCCTATTACATATTTAATGTGGGCCTTTGGGTGCCTTCTTGATATTTCTTGTTCAAGATGAAACATTGAGGCCTCAGCATTATCATATACAGTAACAGTAGAAGTTCCAAAACTAATTAGCTGTCTTACTATTTCGCTACCTATTGATCCGGCACCACCAGTAACTAAAACTCTTTTACCTTTTATGTAATCTTTGATTGTATCTAAATCCGTTGTAATAGGATCTCGACCAAGTAACTTATTATAATCCAAAGTCTTTAAATTTTAAAATATTTACTTTACTTTCCAGTAATCCGTTTCCTATTAGGTTATTAATAAGAGGTACTTGAGATTTCATTATCCGTTTCATTGCTTCTTTATAGTCTAAGAATCCTGCCCAATCAACTTCTTCTACTTGTAATTGACCTTTAGGGACCTTTAAATCCTTAAGGCCTATTTGTGAAAGTTTATCAATTTTAACAATGTAGTAATAAACAATCTTATGGCCGTATTTTTTAGTACTTACTACGAAGGTATGTTCAGTAGGATCAATTAATTTCTTAGGAATTTTTATACCGACCTCTTCCTCAGTTTCTCTTATCGCAGCATCTAATTTAGATTCTCCTTTTTCAATACCTCCCTTAGGAATACCATAAGAGCCATACCAACCACGACTTGTGGTATGAGCCAATAAAACTTTATTGTCATATATGATTGCTAAACCTGCAGAAGTTTTTGTTTTCATATATTATTTATTTGAGCTATTATCCACTCTAATTCAACTTGACTGTCTGCATCTGAAATTGCGTTATTTGGATCTGGGTGAGTTTCAATAAAAACTCCATCATATTCAAATATCTTTGCAGCTAAAGCATATTTCTTTGCCAACTCTCTATCACCTCCAGTAGTTTCGCCTTTAGGTTTTTGCGTTGAGTGTGTACAATCTAAAATGACACCATCACAAAATTCTTTCATAATACCAACCGCTCTAAAATCAGGAATAAGTCCGCTATACCCAAATGAAGTACCTCTTTCAGTTATGTATACTTTACATTTAGGATTTACTTCTTTAATCTTAGTAACTACATGTTCCATTGCCTGGGGAGAAAGCCATTGACCTTTCTTTATATTGATTTCACTGAACCACTTTGCACATGCTACAACTAAGTCAGTTTGTCTACATAAGAATGCAGGAATCTGAATCATATCAATATACCCTGAAAGCTTTTCTGCTTGCCAAGGTTCGTGAATATCCGTAACTAATTTTACACCAGGATAGGTTTCTTTAATCCAAGCAAATATCTCTAGACCTTTATGGATACCAGGCCCTCTATCTGAATGTATAGAGGTTCTGTTTGCTTTATCAAAAGAGCCTTTAAAATACCAATCCTTACCTTTCATAGTAGGAACTAAGGCCTCTAAAACAGTTTCACAATTTAAAATGTTCTCTAATGAACATGGTCCTAAAATATACTTTTCCATTATCCGTCACAACTTATACAGTCATCCATAGCTTTTGCAGCAATGTCACCTCTTAGTACAGATTCAGTCCTCATGTAATAGAGAGTTTTAATTCCTTGCTTCCATGCTTCTAAATGTACCTGATTAATCCACTTAGGGGATGCTTCTTTTGGAAAGGCAAGATTTAATGATACTGCCTGGTCAATATATTGTTGCCTGATACCGCCTTGTCTAACCAAGTCTAATTGGTTTATTTCTTTAAATGTTTTAAACACATCCTTAAATGGAACGCTTTGTTCATTTTTTTCAATGTCTTTACATTTAATAAGAATTCCTTTACTAAAACACCAGTCATCTAAAAACTTAAGACCCTGTACGGATCCTCCATCTGCCATAATCTTGTCCCATACCTTTTTATTATTATGACCAATCTTATCTAAGTAACCTTCTAATACTCTATTCTTTCTAATAAATGTACCTTTTGCAGATTGATCGGTCCATATATTAGCAGGGACCGGTTCAATACCAGCAGATATACCACCTGCCAATTTAGAATTTGAAACTGTTGGGGCAACTGCTCTTAAGTGAGTATTTCTAAAACCCGTATCTCTACACCATAAAGGTTCGCCGTACTCTTCAGCGAGATCACGAGATGCTCTTTCACTTTCTATTTTAATTTGAGAGAAAATATTTCTTGTTTCATATTGTGCTTCTAATCCTTCAAATGCAATCCCTCTTTGCTGTAGGTAAGTATGCCAACCTAAAACACCTAAACCTAAGGCTCTACCTTTTTCTGCAGTTCTTACAGAGTTTTCAAATCCTTTTCTGTATTTTGCCTTTTGAATAAATTCTTCAAGTACTCCATCTAGAAACCAAGTAGCATCATAGATTAGATTAGTGTTTTTCCATTCATCATATTTAGAAAGATTAAGAGAACTTAAGCAACATACAAAAGAATGATTTTCGTCACTGTGTAATGTAATCTCGGAACAGATGTTGGTCATAAAAACCTTTAACCCATTTTTCTTATATGCTTCTGGATTTTGTTTATTTACATTACCACGATACATAATATAAGGCTGACCGGTTTGTCTTCTCTTCCTCTGTACTGCGCTATATCTCTTTCTCGCATCTTCATCACCTTCCATTACCCTTCTCATAAACTTATCAGAAATAATAACACATTGATTCATATTTAAACATTGACGATTAATGTCACCTTTAGGTTCTCTAATTTCTAGCCATTCCCAAAAGTCCCCATGTTCAATATTAATATTTGAACTAGCAGCACCTCTTCTTACTGCGCCTTGGTTAGTTGCAAGAATTGTTGAATCGTTAATTTTGATAAAAGGCACAACACCATCACTTGTACCGTTATCGGTTATTTCTGCACCGGCAGGTCTAATCTGATTGTGGCAAATTCCTACACCTCCACCATGTTTAGCCAATAGCATTAACTCAAGGTTTTTACCACCTATGTCATTAATAGAATCAGCTACATCAATACCAAAACATGAAATTGGTAAACCTCTTTCAGTTCCAGTATTACTTAATACAGGTGATGCTAAGTTTAACCATCCTTTCCAAATGTAATCCAAAAACTTTTCGGCTAACTCTGGTTTCTTAAGCCTATTTGCAACCGTTGTGCAAACTCGCCAATAGGCATCTCGCGGAGTTTCCCCAGGTAAACAATACCCCCTTGATATTGTCTGTAAGTAAACATTAGTATGGCCCCACTCTGGGTAGTCAATACCTTTTTCCCATCCTAATTCTTTTTCTAATTGATCTGCTATCATTTTCTTTTATTTAAATATTTACCAAATGTCATCCCAGTTATCATCCTCACCTGCCTTTGCATAATCAGTAGGTCTGATTGCAAAAAAGTCAGTATGGGTATGCCCTCCTGTTAAGTGATAGAACCAATCCAAGTTATCTGCAGATTTTTCATCGTATTCAAAAATTGCATCATAACCTAACTCTACCAATTTCTCATTAGTTCTTCGGTAAATAAAGTTCTTAAGATCATATGCCGCGAGGTTTTCTAAATCACCTGCTTCAAATATCTTATCAATATAATTATGTTCCATTTCTATAATAAGAGATGCCGCATTTTCAATGTCGGCTCTTGCTTCTTCTTTTAAGTCAGGATACTCTTCACACATATGTCGGAATAATTTACATCCCATTTTTGAATGAAGAGATTCGTCTCTTACTGACCATTTCATTTGTTGACCAATACCTTTTAACTGATTTCTCATTTGGAAACTGTAAAGAACAGCAAACGAAGAATATAGTGCAACGCCTTCAGCAAAAGCAGAGAATATAGCCAATGACCTACCTACTTCCTTCCTGGCCTTAGAATCTTTTGCTAAATCTTCATGTGTATAGTCTGCTTCAGTTTGCATTAAAAATTCAAACCGATCCGCGATTGAAGGCTCATGTAAGAATGCCTCAAAGTCTTCAAGACCCAAGGTTTCATTAAGATAAGAATATGCAACTGCATGAATTGTTTCTTGTGAACCGAACATCATTGCCATTTGGCGAATTTCATGTTTAGGAAACCATTTTGTAACCATACCTGTCCAATAGTCAGATACTGCACATTCAGTTTGAGCAAACCCTAAAAGAATATTCCCTACTAAATTTTTTTCAGATGGATTTAAATGTTCATTCCAATCTTTAACATCACTTTGCATTGAAATTTCTGTATGTAACCAAAATGCTTGTGCTTGTGGGAGCCACCCTTCCAGATAATACTCTGGAAATTCAAACGGCTTGTAGTGAATACGTTCGGTAAATAATTTGCTCATTTTTAAATTTTTGTTTTTATTATTGACTAATAATGCAACGGACGTTGCATCATTGAGTAGATTGTTTATTATTTATTTGGAGTTCTTTGTGTCTCTCTCCATTTCGTATGCTTTTTGTTGGAGTTCAAAAGATTTTTTCTTATACTCACGTCTTTGTGAATACAAACGAGTAAGAACGTCTTTAAGAATTGATCTCTCGGTATCATAAACAGCACCAGTTACTGATACAATATTATTTTCACTCCGCTCAGCTTCTCTTTTTTCAGGAGCCACCTTTTTCTTAAAGCTTTCTGGTGAAACATTCATTTGTCTCATAATAGAAGGATATAGGGAAGCAAAGTCAAATGCGGCAACTGCATTATGCATACCTGTAATAGGCTCTTTAACAAAAGCACCTTCGAACTGTTGTCTTTTAGTTGGCGGTGCCTTTGGGTCTTTTGCCATCACAAGATTTCTTGTTAAGAATTCTCTTGCCAATAATGCCTCAGTAATTGCTACTGGTGATGCCGCCTTAAAGATACTGATTTGACTCATATGTGCAATTGTTAAAGCAATATCCATTGTCTTAATCTTTTCATGAATAAGATAAACTAATGCAGTATCAATTACATTATAGAACACATACTTAGGATAATCCTTTTCATACATATCTTGGATAGTACCTTCATACTTAACCTTCTTAATACCTACAACAGCCTCGCCTACTGTATCAAGTTTAAAGTCTTCTTTAATATCAACTGTCCTATCCCATTTAGCATAAATATCTAAATAATCCATTACACCTACATGGCATGGAAACTCATCACGACCAAACGTTCGACCTAATGGGGAAGCAATACCTGGATCAATTCCTAGTTTCTTACACCGATTAATAATGTATTGCCAATCAAATTTTACATAATTCCAACCTGTCATCATTGGAAATTTTTGTACAAATGACATCATAAATGTAGACAACATATCATATTCAGTCTTAAAGCATTTAAAGACAAAGGAAAAATCATCATCGATATCTTTAAAGTGTTCATCTATCTGTTTTTGAATCTTTGATTGTGTTTGATTATCTAAATCTTTAGTAGCCAATACAATACATTGTTTTTCTGGAGTTACAATACATATTGTTGTAATAGGGTTAGGAGCCTTACTCGGTTCAGGAAATGAATCAGTTACCTCAACTTCAATATCAATAAAATATGTTCTTGGAAAATGATACCCAAAGATAAATTCTCTATCTGATTTTGATAAATTATCAACATACTCAATCAGTCTATACTTATTTAGAAACTTAGATCTTGCCTTTTTAACAGAACGCCCGTCCCAGTTTTTAATCTTAGGATCTGCATTAGGATCTCCTTCATCACAAACTTCCCAGTTAAACATATCTTCTGGTTGAAGATCATAAGTTTTAAATCTGGTCTTTCCGTCAAGGTTATAATAAGATACCCATAACTGACGATCTTCTTGAGTAATATCTAAAAGCATATTTTATTTTTAAATGAAGTGATTAGTAATTGTTTTTCTGCCTGTTCCAATTTTCCTCATTCTTACTGAGGTAATAATTATAGAACTCTGCTGGAGTAACACCGATTGCCAATCCTGCATTAAATACGAAATGCATTACATCAATCCATTCCATCTTAAGTTCCTTTAAATCACCTTCAGTAAGATCGGACAGTTTTTGTTTTCTTATCTCAGGGTTTGCAGATTTCCAAGGTTTCCATGCAGCATTACCTTCACCGTCTTCAATACCACCAACAGCATCCATCATTTCATGCAACTCATCAATAATAGCATGATTGGTTACCATAAGAAAATCTACAACATCACCTATTGTAAATTCAGAGAACGGTTTACGGCCTTGCTTCTCAAAGTACATATTTTGAGTTTGGGCCTGTAGATCATAAAGATCTGCTAATGAATTTTTTGACTGACTATAGCCTGATTCAGAATAATAATCTCTTACTTCCAAATCCTTACATTGATTATCGATATTAGCCATATTTTGATTTTATTTTTATATAGCTAATATGTACTTTTGTTTACATGTAAGCAGTAGGATTTGGGAGTCCGCTATAATGATCCCATAAAGCTTCTTCATCCCACTTAGGATCGTACCAGAACATTCTTCCGTTCTTGTCTTTTCTCTTTGACATACCAGGATTACCGTAGCATCTCATAAACTTTCGGAGAGGCTCAGGATCTGTACTAAATGGGCTTTCCCAATCTTTAAGTTGTCCACCACCTAATGCATATGCCTGGAGAGGAATATCTCTACAGAGAACAAAAATGTCCGGTTCTTTTGCAAGTACATTCCTGGCAGATTCAAAAGGATTAATATGCGGAAGACGATAAAGTATTTCAGCCCTAAGATAATTTCCTATACCGTTAAAGTAAGACTGGTTCATCAGTACTGTGTGTATAGGGTGATTGAATGCAGCTTTATCTAAGTTATGAATAATATTATCAGTAAAGGCATCATATTCAGTAGTGGGGTCTGGTCCTCTATTAGGTGACCAATCATCTACCCATTTCCACTTACCGAATCTACGGACATCTACAAATGATAATGTAGTTCCATCTTTTTCAACAAACATAAGATGAGAATGTTTTTTCTCGCGTCCTGTATTTGTATGGGCAAAATGACCGCTCATTCCCATAGTCATTAAGAGATGTCGCTTTTCACTAGAATCATCATCGGAAAGTGTAAGCATAAGTTCCTTTCCTCTACTCTCTGCCGAGATCTTAAAGAACTTAAAAGGTACTTCAATATCTTTACCTTTATGAACCGGGTTCTTTTTAATCCCTACAAATTTTAATCCGTTTGCCGATTTATTGACATAGTCGGCAGTCAATCTAAGTTCTGCTAATTCTGGCATAGTTTAAATGTTAAATCCTTTAATGTGAATATTTAATGAGGTTAGTAAATCTGGAGTACGGACACCGCTTCTACATACAGCATCTAAAGTTTTTTGCTCTGTTTTAAGTATCCATGCAATTTTCATATTGCTTACCAATACATCATAAATGCTTTCAATGGTTATGGTCTCTAGGTCATATAGCTTTTTTGCTATTTGTGAGACAGGTACAATATGCTCTTGGTGGAAGGTACCATTTTGTCTTCCGCTATCCTGGAGGCCTCTTTTATGTTTTTGCTCCTTCCATCTCGTCCACTTAAGTCTTTCCTCAGGGTCGGAGAGACCCCGGCTTTTTACTTCATTAAGAGCAGCTAAAGAGTACATATAAGGTATACCGTGATCCTTAGGATTGTCAGATGAAAACCGGATGATCCTAGTAATCGTATACTTAATGTCTTTATCATCCGGGTTTGCCGAAGCCCAGTCCAATAAGGGCTTCAGCGTTTCGGCATATAGTTTTAGTTTTGGTATCATCCTTTCATCAGCTTAAGGGCGTTACGGATGTTGCCATTGACGGCCTGGACAGTCAGTCCAAGTTCTTTTGCAATTTCAGAGGTTTTCATTTCCTCACAGCCAATGCCGAATTTCATTTTGATGATCTCCTGTTGCTTAGGCTTAAGTTTGGTAAGCAGTGCAGAGATAGTATGAGTCATATGAGATTCTTCATAGACAGAATCCACTTGGGGTTTGTACGAACCTTGGTAAGAAGTATCCAAAGTACTTACCTTTGGTGCTTCTTCAGTCAGATGTGCTTTATGTGCCGGTACACGGATGGTACGACTTTTGTTGTTGAGTGCCTGGCGGATAGTAGCCTTGATCCACCATGTAGCGTGAGTGGAGAACTTGGCACCGTTTGATTTTGAAGGATCCCATTTGTCTCGCGCCTGGCACAAACCGATAGTACCTTCGTGGATCAGATCCTCCAACGACAGACCCATACCTTGATACTTTTTAGCCAGGTGAACTACCAGGCGGAGGTTACCGAGGACGGGATCCTTAGATGTTTTGTACTTTCCGATTTGTTTGTAAAATGTGTTATCCATGTTGTTTTCCGTTTAATTAATTATATTATAAATATAATACAATTTTTTGGGAAAAAAAAATTTTTCATAGACTTTTTTCTCTAAAAATGAAAAAAGTTATTAACAATTTGCAAGCATAAAAAAGGTGGCCTCCGAAGAAGCCACCTATCTATCAGGATGCTGTTCTGACTGTTATTTGCTTATAGTAGTAAAAATTTGCTGTAAGCATCCTTTAGTATTTTACAGGATAAGGGTTTTCTAGTTATTGTTGGATAGAAAATGTTTGCGGAACTTATCCTTATTTAATATTTATATGCAATTTTCTTTACATTGTTTCATACTTAATACGAGAATATCTTTCTTTACCGATTGTCTCCATCATGATAGATTGTGGATTCATTTCAGCTCCACCTAACAATGAAGTCATAATAGAAGGTGAGAAGCCACTAATAAGGGCAGTACCATCTTGGTCAAATCTAACCGGCACATTACCATTTCTGGATTGAATGTTCCAGTAAACAATGTTAGGTACCTTGTAGCCTGCATCAGTAAACATTTTCTCTACCATTTCTTGGGCAGTAGGATTCCATGTATCTCTGCCCTGTTCACCCCATCCAAATACCTCTTCCCTTTGGTCTGTTGCCTGGTCAAATTCCATATCTGAAAGGACAAGAATTTGTGTAGGCATTTCTTCTTGTGAAATGTTATGCTTAACTGCCTGATCCAGGATAAGCTTATATGCTTTTTCTAGATTTGTACTCATTCCCCAATCAGCACGTTGCATTTGGCGGAATCGGTCCTTAAGATCTCCTGTTAAGTGTTGAAGTTTAGGGTTACTGGAGAAGGTGAGAAAATGATCCTTAAATGGGCCTTCGTTTCTTTCACTAATATACAATCCTAAGGAAATTGCCACATCCATACAGGTGAGATTACCGCCACACCCGGTGCCCATAGACCCACTCACATCAACCAAAGGAAGAATCTTTTCAGTATTACCTTCTAAGAAATTAGGAAGAGCTTTCCACTGTTCTTCGGCTGCATCATTTTTGTACAATGCCTTGATTACATCATATGGGTAAATTGCTCCAGTGTTAACTTTGACTTCGCCTTTCTTAAGACTCTCCACATATTTACTAAAATGTTCTTGTGCATTCTTAGTAAAGGCCATACCGTAACGAGACATAGCCAAAGATGGTACATGTTCAAAGTTAATCTTATCCCAATCTTTAGCACACATTTGTGTTTCCACTACATTAGTGAGACCTACTAAAAGTTTACGGTATTGCTTAGGGGAAAGATTTAAGAAGCTTCGAATCTTTGCGGCAAAAGAACCTTTACGAGGCATCCACTTTGCACAAAGAGCATCACCTCGCTCTAACGCGGTTGTAATTGTAGCCAATGCGTATTCCTCAGCAGCGGTATTTTCAAAAGCCTTAAGATCATCCCATCTACCGTACTCAGGAATAAGAGGCATAATATCAGCAAATCCTACAGGATCTTTTTCAATTAGGTAAGTCATTGCAACCCTAAAGAAACGACGTTCACCTGCACCACCTCGAACATCACGAGCCCAGAAAAGAATACGGAGACAATTAGTAGGGTCCTCTGCCCATGCTTTAGATACAAAAGAAATGATATTTTCAGCTTTAGCATTTCGCATAGCACCTGCTTTAAAGAACAGGTCAACATTTGCATCGAGTGATGTTGTGTTGGTTGTCATACCATTCTCTGTGGTAGTACCTTTTACCTTAAGGGAAGTCATAAGATCCATAATCAATCAGTTTAGTGTTATATGGTGTTAATGTTAGTTTGTTTACTCTAATTATAAAATATTAAATGAGAAACTGAAAGTGTGTATATCACCTTTATTCTTGCTCTGTTTGGAGTATTTCTATCCATTTAACAGCGCGAGAGCAGAGTTCATATTCTTCGGCTTCTTCTACTCTATGGATATTAAGCCGTAGTGCCTCCAAATAGTTTTCACGCCTTACTGTGATGTCCATATCAAGATTTGAAAGAATACCTAATGCAACTACATCGGCACCTTCATCTAATCCATTACACACAGCTTCTACAACTTCTAATGAAACTTCAGTAGCTTTTAATCGAGCTTCTTCTTCAAGCTCTTCCATATTATTTGCATTAAATTCAAGCATTATTTAAACCTTTTTTAATCTGCAGACAGACGTGACATTTTTCATATTCTTCATCATCTTGGAATACTTGAATCATATTATCAAGTAATGTATTTGCTTCAGTTAAAGAAACACCCCCATTAGTTATAAGAGAATTTACAGCAGACACGGATTCGGAAATACTTAAGTCTTCAAAATCATTGTAAAATTTTTGAGCTTGTTTTTTAGCCCATTCTCTCTGTTCGTTTTCCATTTCAGATATAGCATACATTTTTGCAATTTCATCCATTTCAATATTATGATCTTCTGGTGAAAAGCCATCTTCAGGGTTTGGATTATACCAATCGTCTTCCATATTTTATTAGTTTATTTATTTCAAATATAACAAAACTAAAAGGGATCTGAAAGTGTTCAGATCCCTTTTTCTAAAAAAATTTATTTCTTATTTCCAAAACTTAAGTAATCCTATTGCGATAGCAAATAGTGTTTGAATAACTACCCAGACGGTTATTGCCTGAGTCTTAAATGATTTTAATTCATTAACTGAATTGACGGTTTCTTTTAATTGTGTAGGTGATGCAACTTCGTCTACTGACTGTTTCCATTTCCACAGTTCTTTAGCCCAATCTTCCTTAACTTTCATTTCTGCAATTTCTCTCTTAAGATCCTGTATCTCTACATTAAGAGAAATTATTCCATCATTAAGTCTTTCCAGTTCAGTTATAACCAATTTAGAATATTCATTCCATCCGTTTTGATTTTGGTTAGATGCCATTACAAATTTCTTTAATTTTTTTAACCTTTTCCGTTTCGGTGGTTTCACTACAATTGATTATAGTTTTAACCTTCGTAAAGCATGACTTAAGTGACACATCTCTATCTGACAGTTTATCCGCCAATTCTTTAAGCTCTCCTATGCATGAAGGTTTTTTCATTAACATTTGTTTATGGATTATTTATTTTTCTTACAGTTAATGGTTTTTCTTCAATTTTAGTTTTTTCCCATATTTTTCTAAGAATAGTTCTTTTTGCTGAAGCTGGTCTTATCTTAGAAACTTTTTTATTACATCCACACATTGATCACCATTTATTTTTAGGACAACTTTCAGTTGACCATTTTGCTTTTTTACTTAGATAGCATCCACATAAACAACATGTCTTACCGCATCTATCTTTACAGTTTGAACATATTTCTAATCTAGTATCATACTCTCTTTGGTTTACATGATCACCTTTAATCATATATTTTATTAGTGCCCGTATAAATCTAAAAACTCTCATATTATAACACTACATCAATGAAGACGTTATAGCTACAATTTAATCCTCCGAAACCACCTACAAAACCGGTGAGCGAGGTGATACTGAAGCCAACTACAACATAATCACATTGAGACCAACTTGTACCGTTAACTTGAACAGTCTGGCACGAAGTATCCCCTTCACCAGCACTACCTATTCTCCATGCTTGTTGGGCTGAAAATAGTGGACTTAAATTGGAATTAAGTTGGCTTGGGGTACACTCATAACCTACAATAAATAATTCTCCGGCAACAGTCCAGGTTCTCCCCCAAGACGAAGGATTTGAACTAATAGTCCAGCATGACCCAATTATATTATTAGCACCTGAAGGATAAACTTTAATACCCCACTTACCCTGTTTAGTAGTAGACAATGATCCACCGGCCACTGTTGTACTAGGTATCCATACACCACCAGACCACCCTGTACCAATATCGGAAGTCCAATCAGTCGCGCCGTAATAATATCCATTTAATTGTAGGTTTTCAACATAGAACTGGTTGGCCATAAGTTGTTCTGCGGTTGAACTACCACCTCCCCCTGAACCAGTTGCACCGATAAATCCTTGAGGTCCTTGTGGACCCTGTTGACCGGTTGGTCCTTGTGGACCCTGTTGACCGGTTGCACCTATCTCCCCTCCCGGCCCCTGAGGTCCTTGTTGACCAGTTGCACCTATATCACCTTGTGGTCCTTGTGGACCTTGTTGACCAGTTGCACCAATTTCACCTTGTGGTCCTTGTGGACCCTGTTGACCAGTGGCACCTTGTTGACCAGTGGCACCTATATCACCCTGTGGTCCTTGTGGACCTTGTTGACCAGTTGCACCTATATCACCTTGTGGTCCTTGTGGGCCTTGTTGACCAGTGGCACCTATATCACCTTGTGGTCCTTGTGGGCCTTGTTGACCAGTGGCACCTATATCACCTTGCGGTCCTTG